>WNGB01006344.1_pt1 | contig 25326 bp, 19 predicted proteins | sample 5400681 | NCBI WGS metagenome assembly WNGB01 (sample SAMN13153367, study PRJNA577476) | soil metagenome | isolation source: 115 cm soil or saprolite under grassland replicate 2 | place: USA:California | collected 2016-06-15
CGGTGCCGGCGATCACCCAGGTCGTCGGCACCGTGCCGAGTGACCCGGACTGCGAGACCTGCAGGCCGTTCAACAACCAGATCGCCACCGTCCCGGTATTGCCGTCACGCCACAGAATGTCGCCTTTGCCGTCGCCGTTAAAGTCGGCCGCTCCGGCGATCACCCAGTTGGCGGCCACCGCACCGAGGCTCCCTGACTGCGAGACCTGCAGGCCGTTCAACAGCCATATCGCCACCGCGCCGGTATTGCCGTCACGCCACAGAATATCGCCCTTGCCGTCGCCGTTGAAGTCGCCCGTGCCGGCGATGGTCCAGTTGCTCGGCACTGCGCCGAGCGTCCCGGTCTGCGAGACCTGCAGCCCGTTCAATAGCCAGATCGCTACCGTGCCAGTATTGCCGTCGCGCCACAGCCAGTCGTGCTTGGCGTCGCCGTTGAAGTCGCGCTGCCCGACGAGCGCCCAGCTCGTCGAGACCACGCCGAAACTGCCAGCCTGCACCACCTGCGCGGCGTTCATCAGCCATGCGGCTGCCATGCCGCCGCTCTGCCGGAAGGCAATGTCGCTCTTGCCCTCGCCGTCGAAATCGTGGGTGGCGACCACCACCGTACCGAGCGTCGCCTTGAAGACGCCGCGGCCGTGGGTTGCCGCCGCCAGCACGCCGGTCGTCGCGTTGTACTTGAGATCGAGCACCGGGACATTGGGCAGTCCGGTGTTGAACACCGTCCATGTCGTGCCGCCGTCGTGGGTGCGGTAGACGCCGAGATCGGTTCCCACCAGGATCTCCGTCGTCGGCGCGGCCGGATCTAGGACGATGGCGTTGACTGGAATGTCGGGAAGATTGCCGCTGATATTGCTCCAGCTGGTTCCACCATTGGTGGTCTTGAAGACGTGCCCTCCGCCGAAGCCCGAGAACGTCACGAATGCGGTATTCGCGTCGGTTGGATGGACGACGATATAGGTGGGGGTTCGGTTGGGAAGGCCGGTGTTGATCGGCGTATAGGTCCCGTTGCCGTTCGCGCTCTTGAACACGCCGGCGCCGTTATTGGCGGCGGCATAGATCACGTTGGCATCCGACGGCGCCTGGGCGATTGCCGTCACCCCGGGGCTGAAGCCGCTGACGAGCGTCGTTCCCGAGCCGGCCCAGTTCTCGCCGCGATCGGTCGTCTTGTAGACCCTGGTAGTTCCGAAATAGAGCGTCGTCGCGCTCGACGGGCTTCCCACGAGCGGCGGGATGAACAGCGCCGACTCGCTGGTAGTAATGCCGCTGACCTTGACGACGAACGAGCCTCCCGAGTCGGATCGGCGGGGCCCTGAATAGAAGGCCCCAGGCGACCATTGACACTCCGCATATTGAGTGGTGGGCGTCGCCTGGTCGATGACGGTGAAGCCGCCGTCACAGCCGCCGACCCCGGAGAAGATCACCGGGGCCCAGGTCGCCGACCCCGTGTACTGGAGCGTGTGATTGTCCTGGGTGCCGCCGAGCCCGATATTAGCGTCGCTCGGGTGGATCGAGAAGCCGGAATAGAATTGGGTGATCGCCAGGCTGGTATTCAGCGACGTCCAGCTCGTGCCGCTGTTGGTGGACTTGAACAGGCCGCCGTCGTTACCGGAGAAGATCGTGGTCGGGGTCCCGGGCAGAAACGCGAATGCGTGATGGTCGACGTGGATCGTCGCTCCGATATCCGTGAAGCTGCTTCCGCCGTTCGTCGACTTGTACAGCGACAGACCGCCGAAATAGACGGTGTTTGCCGTAGCATCGGTCGGATGCACAGTGATGTACATGTCGTACCAGCACTGGGTTGAGCAAAAAGCTCCGGTCGCGGAGATCTGGCCCCAATTGGTCCCCCCATTGGTGGTTTTCCAGATGCCGAGAAGCCCGAATGTGGAGCTATTCTGTACCGTCGCATAAATTGTTCCGGGGGCCGCCGGCGCAAGGCCCAAGCCGATTCGTCCTACATTGCTGCTTGCGAAACCAGTGGTGAGCTTGGTGGGAAATGAGGCTCCGCTGTCGGTCGATTTGTAGACGCCGTTTGCCGCATCGCCGAAGATATTGCCGAGCGCGGCATACATGATGCTTGGATTGCTCGGGTCGATCACCACGTCGGTCGCCGTTCCCGACAGCACGAGCGTGAAGTTCGCGCCGCCGTCGGTCGAGCGATAGAGCCCGAAATCGCTAGCGACGAGCAGCGTGTTGGTGCTGGTGGGGTGAATGACGATCTTGCCGATCTTGGCGCCGCCGCTCGCGGTGTCAAACACCGAGGCGCCGATTTGTGTCCAGCTCGCACCCCCGTTCGTGGACTTGAGGATGCCGCAGCCGTAATAGCTGTCGAGCGAGAAGTTCTCCTCGCCGGTTCCGGCATAGATGATCTGGGAATTGCTGGGATCGATTGCGATCGAGCCCATCGCCACCGAGCATTGGGTGTCCGTGAGCGGCGTCCAGCTCGTGCCGCCGTTGATCGTTTTCCACACCCCGCCGGTCGCGGCGCCAATATAGATGATGTTCGTGTTGGTCGGATCGATGGCAATGCTGTTGATGCGCCCGGAGGTGGTTGGACTGGTCGATATTTGATTGGGTCCAATAGCGGTCCATTGGGTCTGGGCGAATTGCGGTGAGCCCGGCGCCGGCTGTTGCGGCCGGATCGGGCCGAATTTCTGCTCGTGGTCCCGGCGCGCGCGCTCCATGGCGCCGGCGGGAATCTGCTGGTTCGGATAAGCGCGAGGCTCGTAGAAGTACAGATAGCGCCGCAACGCGTTCGTCTGCATGCCAGGCGGCAGCGACCGCAGCCGCGTAAGGACATCAGTTGGCGCCTGCGCCGACACCGGGCCGAACGATGCCACGACGATTGCGAAGAACAGCGCCGACGAGATCAGACGCCCAGGGCCTCGCTGAACGGAGTTCACGGCCATGACTGCTCCTTAGATCCTGATTCTCTCCCCAATGCTCGTTCGTGAAGGTGATTTGCGGTCAGATGCACCGCGCAGCATGACAGGTGTCATACTACGCTTCCATCCGAGCAGGCCGCGGCCCGCGCGGCGGTCCCGGCCGACCAGACGAGACTCGTAGTTCCGCCGACTTATTCCGGGCGCCATCCGGCCGCCCCCCGTTACCGTGGGCGGCACAGAACCTCGCTGGGCTCGTTCCGAACTCTTCCGACTCTCCGTTACGCTTCCAGGGCAACAGGGATCGTCATCCGTTCGGATGATACATCGATGGCGGCAACGATGACAGTGCCGCGCCCGACCACACAGCCGCCCAACCTGCATTTCCTACAACGGTGGTTCCGTCGGGCGTGACGTGGTAGGCCCGGCCCGCGCCATTATTGGGCGTAGAGAGAGCGGTTGGGTTTCCGTTGTCCCAGCGGACCGACAGGCAAGGACTTTCATACTGTGTGCAGGACTCGCCGACGACGACGCCGTTGTCGCCGACCGCAAATGCCCGGCTGGAAAAGTGCCCGGCCAAAGGTGGGAGGCCTTGGAAGCACGTGGATGCCGAAGCCGTCGTACAGCTTTGGGCCTGCGACATGGTTGGCATGGCCACGCAAATTGCGGCCAAAGCACCAAACAGCCATGTCACGGGTCCGGCCCATTTGCGGGCGCGTGACCAGGCAATTACAGACCGGATCGGCCGAAGTCTCCGTGACGGGTGCCGCGCGAACGGTGGGGATCAGGTCGAGGAACACGCGGCTGTTTGTGGGAGGAGCGTTCGGCTCCAGAACAACGGCCGAGTTGGCGACCCCCTTCAAGGAAGGCACGGTACGGCCCGTCGCCGCCAGGATCGTCTGGCCCATGTCCCCCTCCTCGTGGTGGCCTGTTCGAATTGATCCGTCACCGACCGCGCGTGAGCGTGAACGTCAACGCGTTGCTGGTGCCCGAGGCCGTTGTCACGGTCACCCGATAGTCGCCGGGGGTGAGCACCATGGGCGGCACCTCGCCTCGGCTCGGCATCTGTTTCGGGACCGAGAACGTAATTCGGATACCGTCCGCTGACGGCAGATCGGGGATTCTCGCCGGCCCGAACTCGACCACGTTGCCGGTCGCCATGAAGCCGGCCCCACGAATGATCGCCTGCAGCGGATAGGCTATCCCCGCCGGACCGGATGCCGGAACGATCTCAATCAATTCGGGCGGGCTGATTTGCACCAACCTTGCTTCGCGTGGGCCCGCATCCAAACTCGTTGAACGGCCCAGAGTGCCCGTCGCCCCCATGATCAAGGCCGCGGGCCCGGCAACGCTTACTGCCGCCGCGATCAGGCGCCTGACAATACGAGACAACTAAGCAATCCTCGTAAAGTGCTGAGCCGTTCTTAACACGCTCCGATTGATCCTCGCAACTACACTCAAACATCGTAACCGGTGCCCGCACGCCGAGTGGCGGCCGAAGCTTAGGCGTCGGAGCGGGCGTAGTCAGACTGCGGGCGCAGATGAGAAACAGGAGGCACGAGTGCGACGCCGTCGCGCAGTCAAGCATCGTCTGCGCCGAAGCGAATTACAGCGAGACGAGCACGGCCGCTTCGCCCGCAAACTCGCGGCCACGAGAGCACTGCGTCTCAACGCCAACGCGCCCGCGCCACCGTGCGGCTGCACGGCGGCGCGTCACGCATAGCGAGCACCCCGGCTCGTAAACGACGGTCACGTATCAGTCGGCGTTGAGGGCCTGGATTGTCCAGTTGAGTCCGACCGCGCCGATACCCGCCGCCGACGATACGGTAGTGCCGTTCATGAACCAGATCGCCACTGTGCCGGTGTTGCTGTCGCGCCAGAGAATGTCGCTCTTGCCGTCGCCGTTGAAATCCCCGGTCAGGGCGATGGTCCAGTTGGCCGGCACCGCGCCGAGATTTCCGGACTGCGAGAGTTGCAGGCCGTTCATGAACCAGATCGCCACTGTGCCGGTGTTGCTGTCGCGCCAGAGAATGTCGGCCTTGCCGTCGCCATTGAAGTCGCCTGTGCCCACGATGCTCCAGGTGTTTGGCACTGCGCCGAGACTCCCCGTCTGCGAAACCTGAAGGTCGTTCAACAGCCAGATCGCCACCGTGCCCGTAGCGCTGTCGCGCCAGAGAATGTCGGGCTTGCCGTCGCCGTTGAAGTCACCCACGCCAGCGATCACCCAGTTGCTCGACACCGCGCCCAAAGACGCCGTCTGCGACACCTGCAAGCCGTTCAGCAGCCAGAGTGCCACCGTGCCGATGGTGCTGTCTCGCCACAGGATGTCGCCCTTTCCGTCGCCGTTGAAATCGCCCGTGCCGGCGACGGTCCAGTTGCTCGGCACCGCACCGAGACTGCCAGTCTGCAAAACCAGACCGCCAAGCAGCCAGATCGCCACCGCGCCGGTCGTGGCGTCACGCCAGAGCAAGTCATGCTTGCGGTCGCCGTCAAAGTCGCGCTGTCCGACGATCTGCCAATTCGTTGACACCGCGCCGAGATTTGCGGACAACAAGACCTGTGCGCCATTCATCAGCCACACGGCCACTGTGCCGGTGTTGCTGTCGCGCCACAGAATGTCGCTCCTGCCATCGCCGTTGAAGTCATGCGTGGCGGTTAAGACGTCAACATCGACGCTGAAGGTACAGGTCAATCCTACTGTAGTGCCGTTCACTACAAGGGTAACTGTCTGACCAGCCGCGAGGAATACTGCCATCGTGGCTCCGACATCGCTTGTTCCGATATCGCCAAGATAATTCGTAGCTCTGCTGGTGGGATCAAACGGGCCGCTGTAGACCGACACAAAAGCGTTGGCGCCGCACGTTCCACCTGAATATGTGAAGGTCACACACCGCGCGGCGCCCGAATTGGTGTATTGGGTTGTTTCGTAACGGAAAGTGTTGCCTAAAATGTCGCCCGGATATGATTTGACCGTAGCACACGTGGATGGGATCCCGTCGCGAGTTATCCGGCCCGACATCGTAGGTGATGTTACGTTCAAACTTCCGGAAAAAACCGAAACCGCGAAGGCGCTGCCCGGCAATATGCCGACACCGGCAAACGCAACGATAATGAACATCGAAAGCAGACGCCACAATCGGCGGCGAATTATCATTCCAGATGATCCGGCGAACGCACAAGGAGGCCCTAAATGGGCGCCCTTGAATGTACGTTGCATGGAACCGCCTCCCCCGCTAACTCAAACAAACCGGAATTCCCCGGATGACTCCGGACTAGCGTGAATATTCCCGCTTTCTCAGTCTTGCTGCAAGACTGACGTGACTTACCGGCGGCTCGGGAATATTAGTCCGCGTTGAGGCTTTGGATCGTCCAGTCGGTCCCGGCGCTGCCGACGGTCGCAGTGTCTAAGACATGCGTGCCGCCCATGTACCAGATCGCCACCGTGCCGGTGTTGGTGTCGCGCCAGAGGATGTCGCTATTGCCGCTGCGGTCGAAATCGCCGATTGCGGCGATCGACCAGTTGCTTGGCACCGCGCCGAGAGAGCCGGTCTGTAAGATCTGCAGTCCGTTCATCAACCAGATCGCCACCGTGCCGGTGTTGTTGTCGCGCCAGAGAATATCGGTGCTGCCGTTGCCGTCGAAATCGCCCAGGTGGTACAGACCGGGAGCCTCGGCGCGGTGTCGAGCAACTGGACCATCGCCGGCACCGGCGACTTCAACGGCGACGGCAAGGCCGACATTCTCTGGCGCGACAACAACACCGGCACTGTGGCGATCTGGCTGCTCGACGGCCTGCAGGTCGCGCAGTCCGGGGGCATCGGCACGGTGCCGAGCAACTGGCTGATGGCCGGCACCGGCGACTTCAACGGCGACGGCAAGGCCGACATTCTCTGGCGCGACAGCAACACCGGCACGGTGGCGATCTGGCTATTGAACGGCTTGCAGCTCTCGCAGTCCGGGATTCTCGGCACGGTGCCCGCCAACTGGACCATCGCCGAAACCGGCGACTTCGACGGCGACGGCAAGAGCGACATTCTCTGGCGCGACGCCAACACCGGCACGGCGGCGATCTGGTTCATGAACGGCTTGCAGGTCTCCTCATCCGCGGGTCTCGGCGCCGTTGCAGCCGACTGGACGATCCAGGGTCTGAACGCCGACTGAAGACGCGAACAGGAGTCGGTCCTATTCGCTTTCGTTTCGCCGTTGCATCGTCATGCCAGATGCTGGTTAAGCTGTTCAGGACAGCTCGGACCCGGACTGTCAACTGGCCGGTTTTGGCGACCTCAATGGCGGTGGCTGGCTGATCGGTCCGGCGTCAGCGACTGAAATGAAACACATCGGGATATCCGGAGAATGGCGCTGGAATTGCTCAGCAATCCAATCCGGTTGCGGTCTCCGCGGCAGGCATGTCCCCCTGGCAAAGGCTTCCGGCTGATGGCTCCCGCGTTCGGCACAAGCTCAGCATGCGAGCCGGCACATCACTCGGCGTTGAGCCCTTGGATCGTCCAGTCGGCAGCAACGGTGCCGAGGCCCGCGGATGAGGAGATCTGCAAGCCGTTCATGAACCAGATCGCCGCCGTGCCGGTCGAGGTGTCGCGCCAGAGAATGTCGCTCTTGCCGTCGCCGTCGAAATCGCCGGTCAGGGCGATGGTCCAGTTGCTCGGCACCGCGCCGAGGCTGCCGGACTGCGCGACCTGCAGGCCGTTCAACAACCAGATCGCCACCGTGCCGGTCGAGGTGTCGCGCCAGAGAATGTCGCTGTTGCCGTCGCCGTCGAAGTCGTGGGGTCCCTGGATCATCCCACTTTAGGACACCAGCACCTGCCAGGCCCGCAAAATTCGTAAATTCCAAACTGCCGGGTGTCTCATCCGGTTCCCTGGATCGTCCAGTCGGGCCCGACCGTGCCGAGACCCGCTGATGAGGGGATCTGCAATCCGTTCATGACCCAGATTGCATAAGGTGTAGAGTCGAGGATGGGCGCGGCAGCTTGGGCCATTCGGCGACGCTCCGTTTCCCATCCCGCTCATCGAACCGGACGTGCCGATCTCCGGCATCCGGCTCTCCGACTGGTTTCACCGTGAGGCACACGGGGAGTAGACCAACCGCACGCGGCTTCGGCACGGTGAGTAACTCTCCTTCGCCCCTCGACACAGCAGTCTCGGACGGCGCCTGTCTTTGATGGTGTTCTCAGGCTCATCGCCAATCACCACGACCTCGCTCAGGGCCCTTTGCTCCGCCGGCATTACCCAGCCTCAACGCTCCTACGACCCTGTCCGACTCCCGCCATGGCCGCCGCCTTGAAGCGACGTTGAGGCCGCTACCCTCGCCCGTGATGGGTCTCCCCCGATTACCCGAACCACCTTTCCGACGTGCCGTGCCCACTACCCCGGCGGATCAAGCGGGTGCGCGTGTCGATTGCTTCCCCGCTCACGCGGCCTTCCCCAAATGGCAGGAGGGTCGGCATCCGCATTGTCACTTTCGAGGCCTGCTCAGGCTTCACTCACGTTACGGCCCGTCGGATCGCTCAGCCGCCTAAAGCGGCCTTTGTCACGAGGCTTCAGCCCTTCCGGTTACCCGGCCGAGCCGCTCGTCAGCTACCAGATCAATCGACAACTCTCTGGGTGGAATCTTCCTCCACTGGTGATCCACGCTTTCGGGGCGCACTGCCACCAGCAGACATTTCAAGGAAAATGGGCACACTAGATTGAGCGGTGGCACACGCGAGCATCTCAACCCACCGTCAGTTGACGTTGACGTTCTGGATCACCCAACTGGTCGGCACCGTGCCGACGCCCGCGGATGAAGATACGGTCACGCCATTGAGAAACCAGATCGCCACCGCGCCGCTCGTCGTGTCGCGCCAGAGCAGGTCGCCCTTGCCGTCGCCGTTGAAGTCACCGGTTTCGGCGATGATCCAGTTCGCCGGCACCGCGCCGAGAACGCTGGACTGCAACACTGTCGACCCGTTCATCAGCCAGATTGCCACGTTGCCGCTGGTGTCGCGCCAGACAATGTCGGCTTTGCCGTCGCCGTTGAAGTCGCCGGTGGCAATGATCGACCAGTTGGTCGGGACGGTTCCGATCACCGCGGTCGAGGCGACCGTCACGCCGTTGAGGAACCAGATCGCGCTCACCCCGCTCGAGGTGTGGCGCCACAGGATGTCGGCCTTGCCGTCGCCGTTGAAGTCAGCGACGCCGGCGACGGTCCAGGGAGAGGGGACCGTGCCGATGCCGCCGCTCTGCACCACCTGGGACCCGTTGAGCAGCCAGATCGCCGTGTTGCCGGCGGTGTCGCGCCAGAGCAGATCGCCTCTGCCGTCGGCGTTGAAGTCGCCCGTGCCCGCGATCGTCCAGGTGGTCGACACGGTGCCGAGACCGGCACTCGAGGAAACTGCCGTGCCGTTGAGGAACCAGATCGCCACTGCGCCGCTCGTGGTGTCACGCCACAGCAGGTCATGCTTGCCGTCAGCGTTGAAGTCGCGCTGGCCGACGATTTGCCAGTTGCTGGGAACCGTGCCGAGGCCCCCCGACTGCGAGACGGTCGCTCCGTTCAACAGCCAGATCGCCACCGTGCCGGTACCCGTCTCCCGCCAGGCGATGTCGCTCCTGATGTCGGCGTTGAAGTTGTGCGCGGGCTGAGGTCCGACGGTCGACACGTTCAACTGGATGTTGCCCGTGGCGCCGCCGAAGCCGTCGACGGCAATGCGATAGGTGGTGCCCGCCACCGCAAGGAACGTCACGCAGCTCCTTAGGCCAAATCCCGGACAATCGTCGTTCGCCGCCACCTGGGTCAGCGCATTGACCGCACTTCCGGTGTAGACGGCCAACAGCGTGTCGAAGTCGCTGCCGACGGTGGTGACCGTGACCAGTCCGGTGCTGGCGGTCGTAAGCTTCCACCAGTCCGAGTGTCCGCCGGTGAAGCCCGCATGGTTCGGCTCGCCCTCCTCCTTGCTGGCGTTGACGTTCGAGCCAAAGGCAGCGCCGCCTGCCGAAACTGTGAGCGCATTGGGGAAATAGTCGTTGAAGGGAGGCTGATCCCGCTCGCGACCGAACCACACATAATAAGTGTGGACGGCGCTGGCTGAGGGTTTGAATTGTCCGGTGGCGACCCAGGTATTTCCGTTCGCGCCGTGACGGCGCGTCGTGGAATAGTCTCCCCACACGGTGTCGCCAGCGCTGCTGGCCACTACGTTGTACGACTCCCAGGGTGCCGGCGCAGCCGAGAAATCGTCCCAGATCAGAGTTGCCAGCGTGGGGTAAAGACTTCCACCCCCATAGAACACGACGCCGCCGAGGTGCCCCCGATCGTTGATGTTCACCGAGGGGTAGATGAACGCGAAGTTGGCGTTCCAGATATCCGGCTCGTTGATCAGCGCCTTGGTGCTCTCGTTGAATCGCGCGACGCGAGTGTAGGGGTAGGCGCGGCCGCCACCCTGCGAGGAGCCCCACATGGTGCCGATCACGCCGCCGGCAACCCAGGTGGTCCTGCCGATCGTCGATCCGTTGTTCCGATTGCACCAATTCAAGCCGTCAGGTCCGGGGCAGGAACGCGCTGCGTCGAACCAGGTGGTGACGTTGACGTCGTTCCAGGAGATGGTGTTGGAGTTTTCCGGCCAGTTGAAGAGGCGCTCCTGGCTGGTGCTGTTATGAGCAAAAAAGTACATGGTGTGCGTTGCGCCCTGCGCCAGAGAGACCGTGAAATTGTCGCTGCCGGTGACAAAATAGTTGGCTGTAATTGACTGACACTGCGATGACGCGACCAGCGGCATGCGCCAGATTGCGGTGCCCACGAACGCAGGAGTCTGGTTGAAGATCCTGGCTTGAAACCAAACAAAGTTGTCGCTCAGCGCCACGTCCGGGTAGTCGAATTCGGTCCCGGCTGCCTGTCCGAACTGTTGGGGATTCCAATCGTAATAACACCAGCCGGAGGAGGCGACGCTCGCGGCAGGCGCAAACGCGATGCGATAGGTGTTTTTCTGGGTGGCGGCCGAGTAGGTGTATTGAAGCTGCCAGATCATCGTTCCCGTGCTGCGAGCATAGATCACGGTCTGATCGCAGCAAAATCCGCCGTCGATGCTCGGAAACACGGTCGTGGGGTCGGCGAACGTAAACGTGCTTCCACGGTTCGTGGAATAGGCAGCGTCCCAGTTGGACGACACGAAAACGACATCGCTGGCCGTTCCAACCGAGGGTTCGTTGATCGGACTCTTCTGCTGGTTCGGGAATGCCGCCTGGTCGTGGGTGAGGAAATACGTCATGTCGCCGGGCGCGTTCCGCGGCGGCGCGACCGGTTGCGCATCGGAATTGGGACCGGACGGAGCCGGCGATCTCGGCGCCGTGCGGGGAGCTTCTGTTTGCGGCAAGGCGGGGGAGCGGCGCACGAACCCGGGCTCAACCGGAACCGGCGGGCCAATCCGGTTGCTCCGCCTCATGGCTTCCTCGCGCATGCGCAGCTGCTCGGCAGTGGGCTGCACAGGAGTGGCCTGGGTGACAAAGGGAGCATGGCCAGCCGGTGCAACGACGATGTTGTTCGCCGTTGCGCTTTGCGCTTGGACGCTCGCCGGACACAGCCCGGCGAGCACCAGCGTGAAGCCGAAGCCAGCGATGACTGCAAGTCTTGAAGTGCCGGGGTTCATCATCTTTGCCTCCATCAGACAACCAGTAACGACGGATCCGACCTTTGCCTTTCGCCCCTCCCCCCTGAGAGCCCAACGGACCGATGCGCGCGGCCGCTGGTCTCTTGCCTCGACAAGAATGCGCAGCAGTCGATGCGCCCAACGTTTCGCAATCGAGCTCGCTCGAGTCGCGAGCTGCGCGATGCGATCGATGACGGCGGTGACGCGGGCGCGCGCGCTGCGATCGGGCGCCTGCGAGGGTGACGGGAGATTCCGCTGTGGGGAAAGAATTCGTTCGAGTGCGAGCTATGAAATCGTTCGATCGGCAAATTCGGGACAATGCAAATCATGACCACAGCCCCACTGCACTGAGGTTCTTGTACCACGGAGCTCCCGTGCGCGATATGACAAACGCTCAGTCGCGCGAAAATAATTTTGGAATCGAGATCGATCCTTGCGCGATTGCGCACGCGGTTGTGCAGTGAGGCTCTTCATTCATCGCACAGACTGGAAATGCGATCGACCGAGCTGGCAGCAAGCTGTGCCTGCGGTTGAGACGGTCGCACACATTTCCATCAACGGAAACGCCGCGACGCTTCGACTCGCATCCCGACCACGTCGGAAAAGCGGATCACCATGGTACCGGTTCGTATCCGATTGAGATGTCTGAATCGATTCTTGCGAGGAGCGACTCGACGCAAGCGAGATGGTAATCCAGTCCTCAGCGGTTCGGGCGCTTCGGAGTCACTCTCGGTGCCTCCGTCGGCGGCAGAGCCGGAGAGCGGCGTTGGAATTCGGGCTCGACCGGAAGCGGCGGGCCAGGCGGATTGCTCCGGCTCAGCGCCTCCTCGCGCCTCCGCCGCTCTTCGGGAGTAAGCTCCGCGGGGGTCTGCTGGGTCACGAAGGGGGCATGCCCGCTCGGTCCCGTCACGGCGTCACCCGCGGTCACGCCTTGCGCGCCGCCGGGCGTGGCGCGCAGCGCCGCAGCAACGGCGGCCAGCCCAACGATCACCATCGACCCGAAGCTCCGAATTCGGGCGTGCAGCTTCATTGTTCCTGCCTCGCCAATTTGTTTCTTGAATCTGGTGACAAGTATCCGGCTTTGCAAGGACAGTCAGAGCCGTAAGGCTGGCGCGAAAGAGCCCGAATGGTACCGTGTGTTCCCACCCGTCTGCGCGGACTCGCGGCTGCGGTTCGGACTGCGGTTTGTCACCTGAGGAACCAAATTCTTGAGGAACGCCCAGACCGGTTCTTCGGCAATGCCGGAACGGCGGGCGTCGATACGCGCGAGCTGCGCGCGTGCCGGCGAAAACCGCGCGCTGCGACTCCGCCAGCACATTCGTAAATGAACGGGTTGCCGTTTTCGATTTCCAGGCCTAGCGCCAGGAGCCGGTTGCGAGCTCAGAGAATCTTGCTGACCGTCTGCGGGTCGACCGAATTCAGAAGCGAGCCGACGGCGTAAAGCCTTGCCGATTCCATGAGCTGAAAGCGGTCGACCGTTGCGACAGGCAGCGACCCACTGCCGCTCTCCGCTTCGCGAGAGGTCGAGCTCCCGTCGTCAACCGGCCACACGTCGATCGGCATCAGGTCGGTGGGCGAGGCATCCGGGCTGCCCGTGCTCTCCGCCCACACCTCGGTCGGCATCAGATCGGTGAACGAGACGTCCGGGCCGCGCGTGTTCGCGTCGGTCGGCATCAGGTCGGAGACATCGGGGCCGCGCGTGCTCTCCGCCCACAGGTCGGTCGGCACAAGATCGGTGAACGAGACGTCCGGGCCGCGTGTGTTCGCGTCGGTCGGCATCAGGTCGGAGACATCGGGGCCGCGCGTGTTCTCCGACCACACGTCTGTCGGCATCAGGTTGGTGGACGAGACATCCGGCCCGCGCGTGTTTTCCGACCACACGTCGGTCGGTATCAGGTTGGTGGACGAGACATCCGGCCCGCGCGTGTTTTCCGACCACACGTCGGTCGGTATCAGGTCGGTGGACGAGACGTCCGGCCCCCGCGTGCTCTCCGACCACACGTCGGTCGGCATCAGGTCGGTGGGCGAGACGTCCGGCCCCCGCGCGCTCACCGACCAGACGTCAGACGGCATTAGACCCGTGCAGCCATCCGGCCCGCCCGCGCGCCCAGGCCCGATCTCGGTCGGCAATGCGATTGAACCGCTCAGGCCCTCGCCACGTGCAGACTCCGGTGGCGTAGGCTTTGCTAGATCCTTCGGGGACCCGGCGGCCGCGCTAGGCAAGTATTTCCCAAATTCGTCTCCTCCGGCCGGCGAGTTTTGCCCGTTCGCCTGAATCCCAAACGTCTGGGCAAGCAGCCGTTCGCCGGGCATTTGCGCAATAGTGGACATCGATAACCTCCAAAGCGACCACGCTGATAACGTCGACCGCAATAGGATACGCAAGTGGCATGCCAACCACGTGAGTAATCCATCCTCACGCGGCTCAAGACTGAAGATTCGACTGGGAAGCGTGCTCTCGCCGGGGTTCTCCGCCCGGCCGTCGACCGAGCGGGAGCCGGGCAACGGAGTCGTGGGTGGCGCCTGTGCAAAGTACGGTTGAGTTTTCCGTACCGCTGCCCGATGCGCAAATCGACGCCGACCGGATTTCGCGCAGTGGACCATTTTGGTCGACGTGGCGCAGGTTCTCAAACCCCTGCGGTCACGGCTCCGCCTACCTTAGATCGCCAAAATACTGGGCCGTAATATAGTGCCGATCGTGCTCGCAACTGCGGGCGAGGTGATCAAATGAGGTTGAGAATTTTCGTCACATTTCTCGCCAGCGCGGTGGTGGCCTGGCCGATCATTGCCCAGGCACAGAGCGGAGTCGAAGGACACGTTCTGCTCCGCCCGACCTGTCCGGTGGAGCGGATGCCGCCTGATCCGCGGTGCGCTCCGCGTCCGTATCGGACCACGATCGACATTCATCAATCGTCGGCGCCGGTTGAGACCATCTCGACCGATGCAGACGGCTATTTTAGTGCGATCCTGTCGCCCGGAACCTATGAATTGCGGGCGAAAGGAGGGGCGATGTTACCACGCTGCAATCCGCAGACGGTCATTGTACCGACAAGCGGCTTCGCCGCTACGGATATGTGGTGTGATACGGGGATTCGTTAGACCAGCTTATTCGGCACGCCTCATCAGACAGCCAGATGATGCCCCCTCCGGGGGCCTAATCCGTCGACCAGATCGCGTCGACCGAGGCGACGCTGGCGCTGCTGCTGACGGTCGTCCCGTTCATGAACCACATGGCCAGGGTCCAGTTCGGCAGGCTGGCGATGTTGCGCCACAGAATGTCGGCCTTGCCGTCGCCGTTGAAGTCGCCGGCCCCGACGATCCGCCAGTCGGTCGGCACAACGCCCAGGCTCGCGCTGCCGGTCACGGTTGCGCCGTTCATCAGCCAGACCGCCACCGTGCCGTCCCCGTGCCGCCAGAGTATGTCCACCTTGCCGTCGCCGTTGAAGTCGGCGAGCCGGACGATCCTCCAGGCGAGCGGTACCACGCCCAGTCCGGCGCTGCTGCTGACGGTGGTGCCGTTCATGAACCAGATGGCGACGTCGCCGGTGGACCTGTTCCGCCACTGGATGTCGCTCTTGCCGTCGCCGTTGAAGTCGCCGACCTTCTCGGCGATCCAGTCGAAGCCTATCGCCCCGAGCCCGGCGGTGCCGATCACGGTCGAACCGTCCATCAACCAGATGGCGACGTCGCCGGTGGAGCTGTTGCGCCACAGGATGTCGGCCTTGCCGTCGCCGTTGAAGTCACCAAGCGCCACGACCCGCCAGACGTTCGGAATAACGCCCAGGCCGGCGCTGCTCACCACGCTTGCGCCGTTCATGAACCAGATCGCGAGTGCCCCGGTGTCCTGCCGCCACAGGATGTCGGCTTTGCCGTCGGCGTTGAAGTCGCGGGTCCCGGCGATTCCCCAGTCGTTCGACACGCTCGCGATGCCGGCGGAGCTGCTGACCGCGCTGCCGTTCATGAGCCAGAGGGCCACGTCGCCGTTGTTCTGCCGCCAGAGGATGTCGGCCTTGGCATCCGCGCTGAAGTCGCGATTCGGGTGGCTTGCGGGCACACACGCCTTGTAGAAGATCGGGTCGTTATTGGAGGTCGACCGCCCGAAGGCGGCACCGTTGCCCGTGAAGGCTCCGAAGAAGCAGTTGCCGACCGTCTTCATCTGCTGATAGTCGCCGAACACGCGCTGACGCTCACAATTCGTGGATGGACATGAGTCTGTCGCCGGCGATAGGAACGTCGCCAGCGACTGGCTGTTGAACGTCGTTCCCCGGTCCGTGCTGATCGCGAGCCACGCAGTGAACTGCGGGAAGCCCGAGACCATTCCGTTGAACGTGTAATAGAACACTCCGACCACGCCATCTGGGGTGACGGCGACCGACGGCAGGGCGGCGGTCACCGTCCCGCCCACCACGAACGACTCGGCCCCGATGCTGACGCCGCCGGCGCCGTTGTCGAAGACGCGCCTGATTGCGAGCCGATTGTTCCCGCTGGCATCGCGGTTACCGTAGACGTAGTAGAGATCGCCGGTTTCGGGATCGACCGCGGCGTGCAACACGCCGCCGAGCAGCGCGTTGACAGTGCCGAACTTGGGCTGCGGCTGCGTGCTGTCGGCGGTGGCGACGACAATGCCCGTGGAGCTGCTGTTCAGCGTCCACGTCGCGCCGTTGTCGGTGGAGCGGTTCAGCTTGTATTCGATCGTCTTCGGATTCGCCGCCAGCGTGGCGCAGTTGACGATGCAGTTCTGGAACAGGCTGTACATCCAGCCGTTGCGCCGGTCGTTGGCGAGCCGATGGCCGGGATTGATCGCGCCCGACGCGCTTCCGACGAACTTGTCCGATCCGGCCGCGAACTGCGGCGGCACCTGGTTGATCGACGCAACGACGCGCATGCCCACCGGGCTCACCGTGAAGTCGTCGTACGCGACGTAGACGTTCTCGTTCGTCCCGCTGCCGGTGCCGCGGTTGTGGAGCAGCCACGGCTGGTCGGGACTGGTCGAGGCCAGATTGGTCACCTGGGCATTACCGCCGACGATCCACCACGACCACGATGCCGAGCTGGCGGGGTTCGTCGTTGACCCGGTAAACAGGTTCGTGTGCAGGAACGTGCCGAAGAGCACGTCGTTGCGCCCGAAATCGAAGGTCTGGTCACAGGGACAGCCGGACCCCGCGCCCGGCGGCACCGGGACCGTGAACCGTTTGGTCCAGGTCTGGCCGCCATTCGTCGAGTGCCAGATCGGCGCATTTGTTCCCCACGATCCGCTGAAGGCGCTGATCACGATCTCTCTGCGGTTGAGGGGATTGACGGCAATGCTCGTCTCGCCGTCGTTGAACGTATCGGTGGTCTGCAGGCTCGCGTCGGTGTTGTTGACGACGGTATCGATGACGCCGATGAGGTTCGAGCTGCTGCCGGCGGTGCTCTCCACTCCGCGCACTGGGTCGGCGGTGTCGGCGCCAATCGCGGGCCGGGAATATGGCGTCGTGTCCGGCGGATAGCTCCTGGCGGATTCTTGCGCCCACGAGAGCGTGACCGAGGAAAGCGCGAGACCGAGTCCGACGCTTACGCGCAGCGAGAGCTTACCCATGATGACCCTCCCAGCCTCTGCCCCGCCGCGCCTTCATGATCGGCCTCCACCAGTTTCAGTGTCAAGTCCAGATTCAACCATTAGTTTCATGTCTGATAGACGACGGCTATCATCGCCGCGCCGCTCGGCACGGCAATTTGGGCCGGCAAGATTCAGTCGTCGGCGGCTTGGCGGGCGGTCGCGGGAGCACAACGCCCGCTGCGCGGAGGGTAAGGTCGCCACGTGACGAAGCACCTTCCCCCCTGCAGCTTCGCGGGGAACGTGCCGAGGGATCCGGGCCACGCAGCAGGGCGCCCCAGCCCTGCTGAACAGCAGACCCTCGCCGACTATCAGCGTGGCGTCGGCTGTGGAACCGGCCCCTCTCCCGGTTGGGGCGCCGCCTCCTTGCTCGGTCCTGGCTCGGGCGCGCGGCCTCCGGGGCTCGGCACCGGAGCGCTTGCACCTTCGGAGGATCTCGGCAAGGGCGTCTGCGAGGGCGTCTTCATGGTGTCCTCCGGGATTACCGGCCGGACATAGGGAGTGGTATCGGGCGGGGAGCTTTTCGCCGAGTCCTGAGCGGGACCCTGCGGCAGGGGGGGCTTGGGCTCCTGGCCCATCGCCGGGACGCATGCCACCAGCGCGATATCTACCACGGCCAACGCCTTCGCCGCGACGCGGCCCACCGAACGCCATTTCATTCTGTTCATCGTCCTCGGGCTCGTTCTCTTGCGTGGGCGGAGCAACCCAGGAGATAGGCCTCGTTCGTGTCAAAACAACGGTTTCATAGTGCCTCAGCTGGCGCAGGTGGACACCCCGCGAGCGGCTTTGCGTGGATGCGCGAGCGGTTGCGTTGCGATGCTCAAAACAGCGTTTGCAGGACGGTCGCCTCCAATAGCCAGCCGAGCCAGATGGCTGGAGCGAAGAATGCGCCGAACGGCACCGGCGTCGTGCCGGTGACGTGGTGTCCGCGCAAAGCGCGAACGGCGACCACGGCCAGCGCTGTCACAGCTGCTATCTCGACGGCCAAGGCGATCGCCAGCCAGTCCAGCCAGACGCCCGCGACGAACGCGAGCTTGACGTCGCCTAGTCCCATTCCCTCGCGCTGGCGAAGCCACTCATAGGCCTTGAGCAATGCCCAAAATGCGAGCGCGAGAACGAGGCCACGCACGGCCGCGGTCATCACTGCCGCTATGACGGTCTGTGGCGGCACGAACACTGCATGAAGGAGTCCCAGTCCGAGTGCGGCCAGGACGAGCTTGTCGGGGACGATGAAATAGCGCGCGTCGATGCCCGCGATCGCGATCATCACAACCGCGAGACTGCCGCCGAGCACGCCGAGCAGCCCCGGCGCCGCAAGCACGCTCGCTGCGACCGCGCCGAGGACAGCGGCGCCGCACGCTGCATGGGTCCGAATCCGGCGAAGTGCTGGAGCGGCCGACGATTTGCCCGCAAGAGAACGCGCTCTTTCCATGCCGAAGAATGCCCTAACCCGCTTCGGCCCGAAGATCGCCTTCCGCCGGCCGTGCGCTCGTCTCAGCGAACGAGATTGGGGTCTCTCCGCAGCGACGGACCGGGCGGGAACGAAGATTCGACCGTGCCCCGCAACTTGGTCCGCAGCTCCTCCGCCACCTTGTAGGCGTCTACGCTGTCGCGAATGATCTGCGGCTGGATGAAGATGACGAGCTCAGTGCGGTGAGTCGTCCGGGTGTTCTTCGAGAACGCATCGCCCAGCACCGGGAGCTCCTCGAGGACCGGGATCCCGGTGCGGCCGCGTTCCTGCCGGTCGGAGATTAACCCGCCGAGCAGCACCGACTGCCCGGTGGCGACCGCGATCGAGCTCTTGATCCGGCGCTGCGACACGGTCGGCGTCAGTGTCTCGGCGGTGGCGTTCGGCACGATGTTGCTGATCTCCTGCTCGATGTCGAGGATCACGTTGCCGTTGACGTTGACCCTGGGAAGCACGCGCAGGATGACGCCGGTGTTGCGATAGTCGATGGTGTTGACCAGCGGCGTGTTCGGGTTGGTGAGGATGGTGGCGCTCTGCGTCGCGATCGGCACTTGGTCGCCGACCTGCAGGGTCGCCACCTGATTGTCGATGACCACCACCGACGGCGTCGACAGCACCTTGACGTCGGTGATGCTGCGCAGCGCGTCGAGAATGATACGTGGATTGGACTCGGGCCCGAGCAGCAGGTTGAACCCGGGCAGCACCCGGCTGATGACGTTCGCGGCGCTGCCGGGCAGGTTGTTCTGCAGCCCGAAGGAGCCCTTGTCGCGAGCATATCCTCCAACGTCGCTGCTCTGGATCATGTACTGGACGCCATAGCGGAGGTCGTTGTTGAGCGTGATCTCCGCGATGGTCGCATGGATCGCCACCTGCAGCTGCGGCCGATCGATCTGTCGCAGCGTCTGTTCGATCAGCCGGTAGTTCTCCTGGTTGGCGAAGATCAGGAGCGAATTGTTGGCCACGTCGGCGGTGATCCGGATTCCGGGCGCGACGACCGAGGGAGGCTGCTGGCCGGCCTGCTGGCGCTCGCCCGCAACCGCGCCCGGACTGGTCAACGCCGTGCCAGTGCCGCCGACCGTCGTCTGCTGGCCGCTACCCGGCGCCAGCGGACCGCCCACTCCCGTCTGGCCGCCCGGCGCCCCGGGCGTCGTCACCTGCGATGCCACGCGCCCGCCAGGCGGGACGTCGAAGAACGACTGCCGATCCGAGCTCGAGGTCGTCACCCCCGCGCCGGGCGCGATCTGGCTCGCGGCCGAATCGAGTCCGCTGCCGGAGCGGGTGCCGAAAATGTCGTTGAGAACGAGCGCGACCTGCTTCGCGCTGGCGTAGCGCAGCCGATAGACCCGCACGCCCGCCGCCGCGCTGCTGCTTCGATCGAGCCGCGTGATCCAGGTGGCGGCCGTTCTGAGCAGGTTGGGCTTCTTGGTCACGACCAGGACGGCGTTGAGGCGCGTGATCGGCTGAAGCTTGACCAAAGTCTGGTTGAGCCCGCCCTCCCCGCTCTCCATGACCTTCTCAAGTTCGGCGATGATCGCCTCCGGCGTGGCCGACTGCAGCGGATAAACGCCGACGGACTGATCGCGCATCCAGTCGACGTCGAAGCTCAGCACCGTCTCGACCGCGGCCCGGCGTTCCGGCCCGCTGCCCTGAATGATGATCAGATTGCGCCCCGTATCCGCACGCGCCACGCCGGCCTTGAGCGCGAAGCTGTCGAGCAGCTTGAGGATCGTCTGGGCCGAGGCGAATTGCAGCGGCACGACCGTGATGCCGTAACCCGGCTCATCGCGCGCAGCCGAACTCGTGCGGCCGCTGCCAACGGCGTCGCCGGCCGGGATGAGCCGATAGCCGGAAGCGTCGGGCACCAGCACGACGTTGCTCATCCGCAGTGCATTTTCGAGGACGAAGAGCAGGTCCTTCTTAGGTATCGGCCGACCGGACGCTATGGTGACCGTACCTTGAATCCGCGGGTCGATCGTGTAGCCGGATCCAAGAATGTCGCCGATGATGACCTTGGCGACCGTGGTCACCGGCGCGTTCTCGAAATTCAGCTCGTAGCCGTCGCCGTCGCGTGACTGCTGCACCGGCGAAGCGGCTTGCGCGTCCCCGTCATCCTTGCCTTCGCGACCGTAATAGCTGGATGATGGCGGCCCCTTGGGGGGCGGACGAGCCGATTCCCCTTGCCGGGGGAAGCGAGGCTCGAGATCGAGGTTGCGAATGGCTTCGAAGGGATCGGGGGTACGGTTCAGCCGGTTCTCGTAAAAGGAGTCACAGGCGCTGAGCAAAGCTGCGAGTCCGGTGAGACCGGCCAGCAAGCAACCCGTGACGCCTTGCCGACGATTGACCACGCCCCTGCCACCAAACTAAAATGCCGCCTGACGCCAACCCACGCTTTATTTATGAGTAAAGCATGGTTTGGATTTATGAGTAAAGCATGGTTTGGGCCGAAATTGTGGAAAATAAACGGCGGGTGTCAAGGACAAACACGGCCTGAAATGACCAAAGTATTGCGAGGCATCAATACTTGGGAAGGGGCCGCGAAGGCCGCCGATCTTCTGAGGGACTTCCAAAGTTATCTTTGCAACGGGCAATACTGTGATGCCGACCTATCCGCGAGATTCGATCTCGCCGAAGCACGGCGGAGTGGGAAACCACTGCAAAAGCTGTGGGAGCTGACCGAGCTTTCGGCCCACGATTTCGCTGACGAGGTCGCGCGGTTCTTCGGTTTGCGACGCGTGCTGCTGGCCGAGCTGATGAGCGCAACCTCGCTCACCGACCGGTTTTCCCACCGTTTCCTCAGGGAATCGGCGGTCTTCGCCTATCAGGCGTCCGATGGGCAGTCGAAGCTCGTGATCGGCGACCCGACCGATGCCGCCGCGGTCCGGGCGGCGGAGATCGTGCTCGGCACGCCGCTCGAGATCGAGGTGGCGGCGTTCGAAGACATCGAGACGGTGCTGGGGTCGCGGCTGGAAGACAAGAGCGCGGCGGCGCAGCCCAGCGATGCGGCGATTGCGCGGGCCGCCGACGATGTCGACAGCCTGCGCGACCTCGCCAGCGGGGCTCCCGTTGTTCGTGCGGTCAATGATCTGCTCGAAAAGGCCGTCGAGCTGCGCGCCACCGACATTCACATCGAGCCATTTCGGACGGTCCTCAACGTGCGCATGCGCGTCGACGGTCTGCTCCGCGCGATGCCGGCTCCGGCCCTGGTGCTGCCGCAGGCATTGGTCTCGCGCATCAAGATCCTGGCCGGGCTCAACATTGCGGAACGGCGGCTGCCACAGGACGGCGCTGCGCGTTTGAACATCGCCCGATCCGAAATCGACGCGCGCGTAGCGACCATGCCAACGCAACACGGCGAGTCGGTGGTCATCCGCCTGCTGCCGAAGGATCGCGGGCTGCTCGATATCGCGCGGCTCGGCATGTCGAGCGCCGACCAGGTGCGGCTGACCCGACTTCTCGCGCTCCCGCACGGCATGATCGTGGTGACCGGCCCGACCGGCAGCGGCAAGACCACGTCGCTCGCCACCATGCTGACCATCCTCAACGACTCGACCCGCAAGATCCTGACTATCGAAGACCCGGTAGAATACGAGATCCACGGGGTCAACCAGTCGCAAGTGAAACCAGAAATCGGTGTCACATTCGCGGCTGCCATGCGTTCCTTTCTGCGGCACGATCCCGACGTGATCATGGTGGGCGAGGTGCGCGACGCCGAGACCGCGCACGTTTCAATCCACGCGGCATTGACCGGCCATCTCGTGCTGACCACCCTTCACACCGAGACCGCGGCCGCCGCGGTGCCGCGCCTGCTCGATCTCGGCGTCGAAGCCTTCCTGTTGCGCTCGACCTTGCGTGGCGTGATCGCTCAGCGCCTCGTGCGCATGCTGTGCGATCGCTGCAAGAAGAAGCATCAACTGACCGCCTCGGACCTGTCGACCGATCCACGCTATGCGGCCCTGGGCTTCGCCGCGGGCGAAGCCCTGTACCTGCCGGTCGGTTGCGACCGCTGCGGGGGAAGCGGCTATCGCGGACGCGGCGGGGTGTTCGAGATCATCGAGATGACCGACGAGGTCCGCAAGCTGGTCGATGCGAGCAGCGATTCGGCCGTGATCGAGCAAGCCGCCTTGCGCGCCGGCATGACCACGATGCTGGACGACGGCGTCGCCAAGTGCCGCGCCGGGCTCACCTCCCCGGCCGAGGTGCTCCGCGTCGTCGCGCTGCGGTAATGCCGTGCCGAATTACCAATATCGCGCTCTGACGCAGGCCGGCGAGATCGTCACCGGGTCGATCTCAGCGCCGACTGCCGCCGAGGTGGACCGGCGGATCGAGTATCTCGGCCTGGTCCCCATCGATATCGTCACGGAGGAAAGAAGGGCGTCCGGCCCTCGCTTCAGTCTTGCCTTCCTGAGCCGGCCTCGCGCCGAGGACGTGACCGTCTTCACGCGCGACCTTGCGCTTCTGCTCAGGGCCGGCGCCCGCCTCGACGCGGCGCTGGGCCTGCTTGCCGCCGATATCGATATCGGGCGGCTGCGGCCGGCGGTGGGCAAGATACGCGCCAGCGTGCTCGGCGGCGAGAGCTTCGCCGAAGCCCTTTCGCATCATCCGTCGGTGTTTCCGGCGATGTACGTGGCGCTAGTGCGTGTCGGAGAGGCCTCCGGAACGCTCGACCACATCCTCGAGGTGCTCCATGGCGAGCGCGCCCGCGCCGAGCTGCTGCGGCGTCGGCTTTCCGAGGCGCTGCGCTATCCGGCCTTCGTGTTGTTCGCGGCCGGCTGTGTCCTGGTATTCTTCCTGTTGTTTGTGCTGCCGCAATTCGCGGCGGTGCTGCGCGATTTCGGGGCGAAGCTCGATCCGTTCGTCGAGGTGTTCCTCGGTCTTTCGGATCTGTTGCGCTCGCAGGGGGACGTGATCGCCGGCACCCTCGCGGTCGGCCTGACCCTGGGTTGGCTGCTGCTGCGGCGCCCCCACGTCCGCCGATCCGTCATCGGCAGGCTCGCCCGCTTGCCGGTCGTGCGCACCATCCTGACATTCCATACGACCGCCTTGTTTTGCCGCAATCTCGGGGTACTGCTCGGCAGCGGCATGACGCTGTCGGCCGCGTTGCGCATCCTGGCCGACATGATGGATAAGAGCGGCCACCCGACCGCCTGGACCAGCGTGGTCGAGCGTGTACGGCAGGGCGGCAAGTTGTCGGATGCGCTCGCCGATACAGACGCTCTTCCGTCCATGGCGGTGCGCATGCTAAAGTTGGGCGAAGAGACTGGACAACTTCCGGTGCTGGCGGGGCGGATCGCAGAGTTCTACGAGGCGAAGCTCCAGCGCAGCCTGGATCGGATTGTCGGCATCGCCGGTCCGGCTGCCATCATCACGATCAGCATCGTGGTTGGAGGCTTAATCGTATCGGTGATGACATCGCTGCTGTCGGTCAGCCAGATCATTGGATGAATGGAGCGTCACATGACCCTGCGATTTGCGCACACGCGGCTCACTTCCCGTTCCCGCTCGAGACGGAGCGGCGAGCGAGGGTTCACGCTAGTCGAAATCCTGGTGGTGATCACCATCATCGGCCTGATCATGGCCTTGGTCGGCCCGCGCGTCCTGCACTATCTGACCGAATCGAAGGCCAAGGCCGCCAAGATTCAAATTGAAAGCCTGGGAAGCGCGCTCGACCTGTTCTATCTCGATGTCGGGCGCTACCCCACCGGCTCGGAAGGGCTTTCCTCGTTGGTGCAGCGTCCCGGCAACTTGACGGGTTGGAATGGTCCGTATCTGAAGGGTGCCGTGGTCCCCAGCGACCCGTGGGGGCATCCGTATGTCTACCGGTCGCCGGGACAGCATGGTACCTATGACATCATCTCCTACGGCGCGGACGGGCAGGAAGGTGGCACGGGTACCGCGAGCGACATCACGAGCTGGGCCCGCTGACCGAACCGACGGGCAAGCGGGCTTCACCCTGGTCGAGATCATCTGCGTCGTCGCGATGATCGCGATCCTGGCGGCGATCGCCCTTCCTGCGTTTCCGCTCGGCACCTCGCGCCCCAGGCTCGAAGGATATGCCCTTGAGACCGCGGCCTTGCTCAAGGCCGATCGCACTGCCGCGATGCGGCGCCGCAGGGACGTTGCGACCGTGATCGATGCCCCGCATCGCACCGTCCGCTCCGGCGCCAGCGGGCGCGTGGTGCGCATTCCCGCGGACGTCAACTTCGACGCAATGCTCGCCGCCCGCTGCAACAATCGTGCTGCTGGCGCGACGATCCGCTACTTCGCGTCCGGCATGTCGTGCGGCGGCGTGATCGCGCTCACGCGGCGCGGCGTCGGCTACGAGGTCCGCGTCAATTGGCTGACGGGAGGGGTCGAGGTTGTCCCGATCAATTAGGCCGCGTTCCGCCGAAGCTGGTGCAAATCGACGCCGCGATCACCGTGGCGCGGCCGGCTTCACGCTGCTCGAGGTGCTCGTTGCACTCGCCCTCGTCGCCGGGTCGCTCGCCGTCATCGGCGCCCTGATCGCGACCAATGTCCGCGCCACCCGGGCGCTCGATCAGCGGCTGGCGCTGATGGAGACGACCCGGGCCATCCTCGCCGGCTTGCCCGCTCGCGGCGACCTCGTACCCGGCAGCTTCACGGGCGAGACCGCCGGCCACCGCTGGCGTGTCGACGTGAGGCCGTTCGCAGCCGAGGCCGTCGACCCGCGCCGCCCCGCTCCCTGGCTGCCGCAGGCCGTGACCGTCAGGGTGGAGGCTCCGACCGGCCAG
>WNGB01007903.1_pt1 | contig 25325 bp, 31 predicted proteins | sample 5400681 | NCBI WGS metagenome assembly WNGB01 (sample SAMN13153367, study PRJNA577476) | soil metagenome | isolation source: 115 cm soil or saprolite under grassland replicate 2 | place: USA:California | collected 2016-06-15
ACCATCTCGCGACTCTCAGCGACCCGAACAGCAAGCGCGTCTGGCGGGCTAGGGTGAGGACAGGTCGAAGGAGAGCGACTGCTGGCTGGCGCCGAGGTCGCCGGCGCCGTCGAACCTGACGGTGTAGGTCGTCAGGCCGGGGCCTCGGAGGGTGTCGGAGAAGTCATAGTTGCCAGCGGCGTCGGTGCGCACGTCGGGCAGTTGCTCCTCGCCCAGGAGGTCCTGGCGTACAAGGTGGAGGGTCTGGGCACCGGTGCCCACGCCGGTCAGGGCGGTGAGCTGACCGCCCAGGTGCACCTGGAGCCCGGTCGGGTCACCGACGAAGGGCGGATCAAGGTAGTTCAACGTCAGCGCGGTGGCCGAGAACGTCGACGGGACGAGCACCCGCAGCAACGGGGCGCTGCGGTCGAACAGGGTGGTAACCGCATACACACGGCCGTTATCAGGCCCCCACGCCAGCCCGTGCTGGGCGAGCGTGTCGTCCAGCTGCGAGTTGGCCCGACCGCCGAAGTCGTAGGTCCAGGTCGGCGAGGAGGCTCCCGCCTCGTAGACGTACAGGTCGACGGCGCCAACGCCGTTGTCGGCGACGCCGGCCGCGACCCGGTCCCTGGCGCCAATTGCCACCGCGTTGGCCTGCGGCCCGCTGGGATACACGCCGACCTGGACAAGGCCCCAGGTGTTGAGCAGCGAATGGCCGGCGTCCCCGGCGACGACAACCTGGCGGCCGTCGCCGGTCAGGGCGAAGTCCCTGGACCTGAGCGGGGATGACTGCTCGGAGGGGAGCTGGATGACGGGGTCGCCCCCGGAGATGTCGTAGGCGGTCAGCGGCTGAGTCACCGCGCCGACCAACAGCAGGTCCGGCCACTGCTGGGTCGCGGCCAGCTGCGGCGCGATGAAGGAACTCCAGCCCCACTGCTTGACCACCGGGTGCCCGCCGCCCAGCTGCAGGGAGCTGAAGCCGGCCCGAGCCGCGTCGCACTCATGGCTGAACCAGATCCTGCCCTGTGCCAGGGCCAGATCGCGAGGGCACAGCGAGCCCACCTTGTAGCGGGCGGTCTCCTTCAGCTTGGCGGTGCTGATCGCCGCGATGGCCCCGGCGCTGTTGAGCGCCGCGTAGAGGGTGGCGCCGTCGGCGCTGAGCGCCAGGCCGCTGGCGCCCTTCAGCCCGTCGATGGTCTTGACGATGTGGCCGTCCAGGTCGGTCACCACAACGAGGTCGCCGCCGGAGATGAACAGGTGCCCGTGGCCGGCGTCGACCGCCATGTCCTGGTAGGACGTGAACGGCAGGACCGTCACGTTGGCCTGATAGGCGTCTCTGGCCGACGCCGACGGCACCACCATAACCACCACCAGCAAGGCGACGACCGCAACGGTCGCCAGCAACGCCATGCCACGCAAGCCACGAACTCCACGCACCGGCACTCCTCAGCATCGTCTTGCGACACCCCGGCCCCACCCGTTATGGCTGAGCAGGTACCCGAGGCGACTACACCATCGAGCTACATAACGTCCTGCGCCACCGGGTCGTTACAGTCCCATCCGCGTGATCTGAGCGGCGGTCGGCGCCGTACACGGTGACGCTGCCTGCCGCGCCGTCGTTGCCCGTCGCACGTGAGCGCGGGGTTGTGCACTACCGCGCGCTGGCGGCCCGCGCGGCGGTCTTCGCTCGGTACATGGCCGCGTCGGCCTCCCGCAGCAGGTCCTCAGGGGTAGTCTCACCAGCCGGCCTGGTAGCCACGCCGATACTGGCGCCGACTGACACCGTCCCTTCGGCCAATACGAACGGCTCCATCAGACAGGCTTGCAGCCGCTGGGCGACCAGCGCCGCGGCGTCGACAAGGGTGTCGGGAAGCACCACGATGAACTCGTCGCCGCCAAACCGGGCCAGGGTGTCGCCCTCCCGCAGGCATGCGGCGAACCGCCTGCCGACCTGCCGGAGCAGCTCATCCCCGGCGTCGTGCCCGAGGGAGTCGTTGACCTGCTTGAACCCGTCCAGGTCAACATAGAGCAGGCCGATCGAGGACCCTCGCCGCGCCAGCGCGAAGCCCAGCCGCTCGGCCAGCCGCGCCCGGTTGGGCAGGCCCGTGAGGGGATCCTCGAAGGCCTGCTGGGTGAGCTGCTCCTGTGTAGAGCGCGCGCTCGGTGATGTCGCGGTAGTTCAGCACCAGGCCGCCCACGGTCTGGTCGTGCAGCAGGTTGGTGATGGTCATCTCGAACCGCCGCGACGCCTGCGGATCGGCATGGGGACGCATGCGCAGCTCGCCCACCACCGACGCCGACGGCCGCGCCAGGGACTTGCCGAGCAGGTCGTGGAAGGCTTGCTGGTCGTCGGTGTGGACCAGGCTGTCCATTTCAGCGCCCAACAAGTGGTCGGCTGGGTAGCCGAGCACGGGCTCGATCGCCGGGCTCTGATAGCGGATGCGGCCATCGGTGTCGACCACCGTGAAGACGTCCGAGGCCTGGTGGACCAGCGCCTGGAAGCGCTGCTCGCTCTCGCGCAGCGCCCGCTCGGCCAGCTTGCGCTCGTTGTCCTCTGCTACCACCCGTGCGTAGGCGCCGGCGAAGGCACGGCTGGCGCGGCGGCGCAGCGACAGCGCCAGCACCAGTGCCACCGCCAGAGTGAGCCCGCTGGTTCCGATCAGCAGCCGCTGGAAGCTCCTACGGGCCTGCAGGGTCTGTTGGATCGCGCCCAGGAACTGGGTCTCGCCATGGCCGTAGGCGGCCTTGAGCAACGCCTCCACCGCGTTGGCACGTCGCTGCAGGACCGGGCCGGCGAGGACCAGCTGTGCGGTGGTCGGGTGCGCCCGTAGCCGGGCGAGCTCCGCGTCCAGCACAGCAAGCTGGCTGGCGATCTCAGCGAGGTCGCGCTGCAGCACGGGGTCGCCGGAGGTGGCCGCCAGTGTCGCATCCAGCTGCCGGCCGAGGAAGCCGCGGCGCACCTCCGCCGCATCCAGCCCGTCGGGCAGCCGGAGCTGATCGACCGTCAGCGCGAGCCTGAAGGCCTCGCGGTGTGCGTTGTGCAGGTCGGTCAGGACCTCCGTGCCGGTGTCCAACGACCGGATGGTGCTGCCCTGGTCGTGATAGGCCTGCAGGATCATGGCCTGGACCGCCACGATCAGCACGCCAAGCACCGCCATCAGCAGCCGCTGGCTCCGCGACAGTCGGGGCCTGCCCATCGGCTGCTCCATGGCTACAGGACGGTCGTGGCGTCGGCGCTCCAGATCCGCAGGCACCGCCGGCCGTGGCCATCCCGCTGGTGCTGCGGCACTGCAAGCGCGGCCGATGACCGGTGGATCCGCCGGTTCGCCTCAGGGATGCCGCGGCCGCGCCGATGCGGCACCACACGCACCTGACACGGAGCCTGCATGTCGCCTCCACACGGAGAGAATCGTGGAAGGCGGGGCCTTCCGTTCGGTGGCCCGGCTGCCCTGTCGCCGGCCCGTCGCGGTCGACGAAGTAGGCCCGTGGCTTTGCGTCCCCGAGTTTCCCCGGGTTTGCCCTTGTCGCGGAACGTCGTTCTACTTATCGGCCGGCTGCCCGCTTTACCTGAGCGGCGGCACATCTGGATCTGCACGGGGTCAGGAACAGGATCGCGCCGATCAGGCGGGCGGCGATCGCCTGGCCAGCCAGGCACCACAGCAGGACCGGGACGCCACCGACGAGGACGGCCACGACAACCAGCCCGCCGACCATGCCCGTGAGCAGGTCGGCGAAGAGCGCCGAGCAGTCCGGCCGGTGGCGGTCAGGCGGGCAGGTCCGGCAGCAGGCCGAGTTGCCCAAGAAACTCCACTTGGTCGAAGTACGAGTCGAGCCGCGTGATCTGACCACTCTCGACGGTGGCGACCTCGCACACTCGTAGGCTGAGCTGCTTCCCAGCCGAACGATCTGACCTGAAGGCGTTGGCAGCGGTGCGCTGTTGGTTCCGATGTAGAAGCCCTTGTCGATCGCCACGTTGCCCGACTCATGCCTTCGCACAGACTCGTACCGAAAGTCGGGAAACGCAGGTCCGGTTCGTAACCAGGCGCGACCTGCTCTTGACCGCGTAGGAATCGCCTGTTCTCAACGGATCGAAGCTCCTATGTCCAGTGCTGCGTTCGGTGAGGTGGCTCGGTTGCCTTCAGGTGGTGGCAGCCCGTCCTGGTGACACCATCCACCCGGCGGTTCTTGACCCGCCAGCACACGGGGAACACGCTGGTCGGGCTTGGAGCCCAGCTCTGTGGAGCCAACCGTGGAGGCAGCAGCCATGGCTGACACGACACCCGGCCAACCAGACGCTGGCAGCCAACAGGGATCTGGAAACAACGCCGAGCCGGCCGGGCAGGCGCCGGCGAGGGGTGGTGGAAGGTCGCGTCCGGCGCGGCAGTACCGTCCCAGCCGTGGGCGCCGTGTGGGCGACGCGATCATGAGCGTGTTCGTCCGAGCGGGTCTGGTGCCCAGCACCTATCTGCTGACCACGCGGGGCCGCAAGACTGGCCGGCCATTGACCCACCCGGTGACGGTGGTGGAGCACGACGGGCGGCGCTGGCTGGTCGCACCCTATGGGGCCGTGTCGTGGGTGCACAACGCCCGCGCCGCCCGGCGGGTGAACGTGGGCCGCCGAGGCGACCGGCGTGCCTATGCCATCCGCGAGGTCCCTGCTGAAGAGGCCGGGCCCGTCCTCAAGCGCTATGTCGGCGTTGCCACGGCCACCCGACCGTACTTCCAGGCGGACAAGGACGCCCCGGTGGAGGACTTCGTCGCCGAGGCGGACCGCCACCCGGTGTTCGAGCTCCTCCCGATCGGCGAGGATCGCCCTGACAGCCACCGTGGAGGCTGACGGGGCACACCTTGCTGCTGGGACGCTAGTTGAGCGGGTGCGCGTGGTGGAGGTCGGCTTTGAGTAGCGGGTACAGCTCGCGGGCAAGGTAGCGCTTAAGGCAGCGCATGATCTCCTTGGTGGTCTTGCCTTGGGCGGTGCGGCGCTGGGCGTAGGCGCGGGTGGCGGGGTCGATCCGCAGGCGGGTCAGGGTGGTGGCCCACAGGGCGCTGTTGGCCTGGCGGTCGCCGCCCCGGTTCAGCCGGTGGCGGACGGTCTTGCCCGAGGACGCCAGGACGGGGCTGGCCCCGCACAGCGCGGGCGGCGGCTTCGGCGTCGGTGGGATCGGGCTTGCCGTTGCGGCGGCGGCGACGTGGACCTGGGCGTGGGTGTCGACGCCGAGGGCGACCTCGAGGGGCTGGTCTGCCATGGTGGTGGGGCTCCTTGTTGCCGGGACGCGACAGGCCAGTCACGCCTTGAGTCAGGCCAGGGCCGGGAAACCAGACGACCGAATCCTCCACTGGGTGTCGCAGCCTGCCACTCTGCGGCTACAAGCGGATCGTCACACGCCGAGTGTCCAGCAAAGCAAGCGTGGCAATCCGTGCGTGACATGGCGTGACGATCCGAGCGTCACGGCTGGTGACGAGGCTGCTATGTGCTGTCAAGTTGTTCGGCCACGTTGCTGGCTGGCTCATCCAGTGGTGCCTGTGTCATGGCGGCCTGGCTGTCGCTCAGGCTGGATCGGCGGCGGAGGCAAGCGAGCCGGGCATAGGGCAAGCCTAAAGCGGACCGCGTCCCGCAGAAGCCCCCAATCGAGGGGTCGATCCGCCCCTGTCCGACGGGCTACAACCGCTGCGACACCAGCCACAGACCACAGGAGGTCAGGGATGGACGAGCACCCTAACGCGGCGCGGCTGCGGGCGGCCTACGAGGCTTACGGCCGCGGGGACCTGGCGACCATTGGGGAGATGCTGGACGACGACCTCGTCTACCATTTTCCCGGCCGCAGCCCGCTGGCCGCCGACTACAAGGGCAAGCAGGAGGTGTTCGCCTTCTGCGGCCGGCAGTTCGAGCTCAGCGGCGGCACCCTGCGGATCATCCCCTCGGTGATCGTGGCAGGCGACGAGTACGCGTTTGCCTTGGTGCACGCATCGGCCCAGCGGGATGGCAGGACGCTGGAGGCCCCCGGGGTCAACGTGGTGCGGCTGCGCGACGGCAAGGCGGTCGAGTACTGGGGCTACACCAGCGATCAGTACGCAGTGGACGAGTTCTGGTCCTAACCAGCATCGCGCAGGCCAAGACCGCGACCAAGAGGACACCAGCTATGAGCACGGTGGACGGCGGCAGGGCGGCCGCGCTGGCCGCCCTGCCGGGTCGGCTGTGGAGCGCGCGGGTGCGCGGCTGGGCGGAGCTGCACGAGCAGCTACACACCCCCGGCTGTACCAGGCGGCGTTGGACGCCATGGAGTCGGGTCAGGCATGCGGTTGCTAGACGCCGCCTGCCGCTCGGGAGCGCCGCCGCGCGCGGCGTATCGCGGCCGGGATCGACGCCGCCCGGGCCCTGGTCACCATCGCGCATACCCGCCCGCCTGCCCGGTGCCGAGGTCCGCGGCGGTGAGCTGGAGACCCTGCCCTCCGCTTCTGATGCTCACGCCTCACCCCGCCGGAGCCGGGATCGAAGCAAGACCAGCCGGCCAGGTCAGGCCATCCTGACGATCTCCACATCCAGTTGCCCATAGCGTTCCAGCAGCTTTGTAGAGCTGCCGCGCGAGCGCTCGTTTCAGACAGCGCCGGATCTCCCGGCTGCTTTTGCCCTCTGCCCGCCGCCGAGCCGCATAGCAGCGGGTCTCCGGATCGTCGCGCAGGCGCACCAGGGCGATGGTGTGCAGGGCCCGGTTGAGCTGCCGATCCCCACCACGTTGAGCCGATGCCAGGTCGCCTGGCCCGATGATGAACAAGTGAACGACCCTCCTGCGAGGGGGGCTCATGGCCTCTGACCTGCGGTGATGCTGTTCCTGGTCGGGACGGCCGGATTTGAACCGGCGACCCCCTGCTCCCAAAGCAAGCCGAACGGGTCGCCGCGAGCAGCGCTGATCCTTATAGATGCTGGTCAGTGGGCACGGTCGCTGCCCGCTGATGACCGTTCGTGCCGGCTCGAAAAACCAGTAGAGAAAGTTGTAACAGCCCAGGTCAGAGCCCACACAGATCAAAGAGGCGGCGCCGGAGAATACAACGCCGTGTTGTACACTCGGGGGTGTCAGTCGTGACAGGCACGAGCGACAGTCGTGACTGACACGGTGTCAGCAGCGGTGTCAGCAGGCTAGGAGACGAGCGATGGAGTCAGAGCAGGAGAGGCCGCAGCCTCAGCCGTCGCCGTCCCCTGAGGACTACGAGGCCGAGCACGAGCGGGCGATGGAGGCCAACGACGATCTCGTCGAACGCCTTCGCCATGGTGACGTCCACGCGCTTGCGAGCCTCATGGAGGCCGTGACCGGCGCCAAGGTGAAGTCCTCGCGCATCATCGAGTCTTCGCAGTAGGCTCCGCTGCATGGACCTGAGCCCGTACGCCAAGGCGGGCGATCTCATCGCCGTACACATCAGGGAACGAACCATCGCGGGCGGCATGCCTGGCGTGGTGCTGCGCTGTGTGCTTGAGCTGGAGTGGGCCACCGGAGAGCGAACGCTCGTCGAGCAGACCTTCGACGAAGAGACGGCTCCCAATCTCGCCTCGTTCGAGGCTTCGATTCAGGTCCTCAACCGTGTGCTGGCGCAGAAGCGGGCAGAAGACGAGCGCTGAGCCCTCCACGGCCCGTCAGGCATCCGAGCGCGCTTCCTGTAGCCGCTCCATTGCCAGGTCCGCATCGGTCATGCCGAGGCGGTCGAGCAGGCACGCAAACAACTCCTCACTCACTGATCGCCCGGTTCGGCGCTCGACGAGCTTGACTGCGTCCTCCAGGTAGCCCACCAGCGGCCGGTAGTGGCCAAGGTCAGCCTCCAGCAGGCCGGCGTACTTGCAGATACGGGCGGTGCTGCGGCGCAGAGCGCCCACCAGTGTCAGTTGGTCGAGAGCGATCTCGGCGGCGAGCTTGGCGGTCGGGGTGTCCTGTCCGGATGCCTGGTCGATACTCATTGGTGTTCGCTCCTGCTGTTGGTGCAGGCCCGGAGCCCGACCTAGACACGGGCTCCGGGCCGTCGCACCGTCCGGGTTGTGCTCGCCGTTGGACCTCCCAGTCTGCGGCGCGAGCGCCCGGACGCTGGGGACGGGGCGCCGGAGGCTCACGCCGTTTCGTGCCGGTATGAGCCTTGGGCGCTGTCACGGTGGGTGTTGCTTGGCGTTGGCGAGTTTGGCCAGTTACGCTGAGTGCCCGCTAGAGGCAAATTGCGGAGAGCAAGGGGAAACAGTCCGGAAGGTGCCTGATGGAGAGCTTGAGCGAGGCCGGGCGGATCCTGCGGCGTTTGCGCGAGGTTCGTGGGTGGAGTCAAACGCGGCTCGCCGTGGAGCTTGGGCGGCAGGCCAAGCGCATTGGCCGCTCGGTGCCGTCGCGGGAGAGCCTTGTCCGCATGGTGCGCATGTGGGAGGCTGGCACGCACAGACCGCGCGACTACTACGAGCTATTCATCCTGGTCTATGCCACCGACGGCGAGCTTTTACCGCGTACCATCATTCCTGGTTCAGATCTCGACCAGCTGATGACCGCTTTCGAGGCGATGGGAATCCCGATGGACCGACGGAAGTTCCTGCTGAATTCTGCGGCACTAGCGGTCGGGGCAGCGCTGGAACCAACACGGCATTCGGTACTCGACCTGTTCGACGACGACCCGTTGCCTCACGCGGTCGGGCGACTAGAGTACATTCGGGGACTGAAATGGTCTGGCGAGCCGGCCCACCTCGTTCACACGCTGCTCGTGCATCACGCCAACGACCTTGACCGGATGCCTGCCCGATTCGCGGGCTCAGATGTTAGGCAGGACCTGCGCGCCGTGCAAGCGCGAGCGTTCAGTGACGCTGGCGGTACGGCATTCTATGACCTTGGCCTACACTATCAGGCAGAGATGCATTTCCGTAGTGGGATGCAAGCCGCGAAGAAGTCGAATGATCCTCGTCTCCAGGCGAAGCTTTGTGCCAACCTTGCGTCACGCCGCGTTCACGATCCGTCTGGAGACGAGGCCAGCCTTCATGATGCGCTCTGGATTGCCGATTCAGGCGTGAAGTACGCGGACGGAAACCCGTTCATCCTCACCGACATTTACAACTGGCAGGCGTTCATCCATGCGTCGCTCGAGAACGAATCGGCTACGAGAGAAGCACTTGAGCAGGCATCCATCGCAATGGAGTCGGCAAAGTCGAGCGATGAGCCGGAATGGCTCCGGGGCGTCAGCATGGCGCAGGTGCAAGAGACGGCGGGGTGCTCCTACCTTCGCCTGGGCGAGCCGAGGCGTGCGGCAGACGAGATTTCCCGAGCGCTGAAGACCAGGGCCGCAGTGGGCGACCCGAACCGCGTGCATGCGTGCGAAGTCCTCACCTGGGGCGCTCAAGCGTCCGCGAAGATCAAGGAGCCAGAGCACGCCGTGAGCCTCCTCCAACAGGCGATTCCAGTCGTGAGCCGGTCGAAGAGCGTGCGACGAGCGCAGGAGGTTCACCTCGCGCGATCGGCGCTCGCGCCGTGGGAGGGCGAGCCGTTCATGCGCGAGCTTGACGAGCAGCTCTCGGAGGCTGGACTGGCCTAACTGGAGTCAGGCCGGGCGCGGCGGCGCGTGGCCGGTGGGTCTGGGTCTCGACCAGGGCGACGCGCTCGGCAGGCCAGACGAACTCGGCCGCCCATACAGCCATGCCGTTGGCATCCCAGCCGGCCAGCAGCACTACCAGCAGTGGGGCGCTGTCGGCGATGCGGAACTCGCTGGCTTCTTCGGGTGCGGGCAGGCGGGCGGTGGTCGTGGTCGTGGTGCGCGCGGCGGGCTTGCGGGAGGCGCGTTCGACCAGGCCGGGAAGGTCCGGGATGGGGCCGGGCGTGATGAGCTGATCGTGCAGCTCGGGCCGCAGGTCGCCTTGCCAGACGTAGACCGAATCGCGGCGCAGGGGCAGGCCAGTGTCCGAGTGCAGCACGCGGCGGCGGCGCAGGAATGAGTAGCTGCCCGCGTCTTCCTTGAACACGGCGGCGATGTTAGTCGGCGTGGGCGGGAAGCCAATCTCGGTCATCGGCGGGTCCTGGCCGGGGACGCCTTCGATGTCGGCGCGGCGGGGCCGGCTGAGCTGTTGGGGCTCGGGTCGGGGTTTGACGTAGTGGCCGCTGCCCTGCACCACGTCGAGGATGCCTTGCTGACGGAGCAGGCCGAGGGCTTGGCGGATGGTGCCGCGGCTGAGGCCGTACTCGTCGGCGAGCTGCGGCTCAGTCGGGAGGGCGGTGCCTGGGGGGTAGTGGCCGCGTTGGATCTGCTCGTATAGGTCGGCGGCGACCTGGCGGTAGCGGGGCGCCCCGGCGACGCCCCGCTCCACCGAGCCAGAAGCGCGGAGGCGCCCCTTGGCCGCTGCAACTGTAGAGCGCACCCGCACGGCGACGCCAGACCAGGTGTCGCCGCTGGCCGCCGCACTCCTGGAGCGCGCCGCCGACCCTCGCGCCTACGAGCGCTGGCAAGCGCAGGTCGCGCAGACCGGCTACTGCTCGCACCCGGTCAGGCTGGCGGGCCAGGTCGAGGCCGCCGACCCCGCCACCGGCGAGCTGCGCGTCACCTACTCGACCGAGCACGAGCCGGACGGGACGCTGCTGGTTGCCTGTGGCAACCGCCGCGCGTCCCGCTGCCCGTCGTGCTCGGAGGTCTACCGGCGGGATGCGTTCCATCTGGTCGCCTCGGGCCTGCGGGGCGGCAAGGGCCTGCCCGAGACCATCGCGGCGCACCCTCGGCTGTTCGTCACCTTCACCGCGCCATCGTTCGGGTCGGTCCACGCGCGGCGCGCTCGCGGCGGCACCGTGCATCCCTGTCAGCCGGCCAAGCTCGGGAACCGCTGCGCCCATGGGCGGCGGCGAGCGTGTTGGCACCGACACGAGGAGACCGATCCTCGGCTGGGCGAGCCGATCTGCCCGGACTGCTACGACCACCAGGGCCAAGCGCTGTGGAACGCGCTCGCGCCGGAGCTGTGGCGGCGTACCACCATCGTCCTGCGGCGGGTCCTGGCGAGAGAGCTGGGCCTGACCGCTGCCGAGTTCGCCTGGGCCGCACGGGTGGCCTATGTGAAGGTGGCCGAGTACCAGGCGCGAGGCGCGGTCCACTTCCACGCGGTGTTCCGCTTGGACGGCCGCGACCCTGCCGACCCCGATGCGATGGTGCCGCCGCCCGAGGGCGCCACCGTCGAGCTGCTCGCCGCCGCGATCCGTGAGGCGGCCAGGCATGCGCGGGTTGTGGTGCCAGCGTTCGACGGCGCACCCGAGCGTGCGGCGCGTTGGGGTCGGCAGCTCGACCTTCGCGTCGTCCGTCCGGCCAACCAGGACGACACCGGGGAGCTGTCGGCCGAGCTGGTAGCCGGTTACATCGCCAAGTACGCCACCAAGGCCACCGAGGGCTTAGGCGGCGCGGCACTGGACCGGCGCATCCGCACCCGATACGAGGTCGAAGCGCTGCGAGTGCCAGAACATGTGCGGCGGCTGGTGGTGGCGTGCTGGGAGCTTGGCGGCCGGTCGGAGCTGCGCGGGCTCAGGCTGCGGCAGTGGGCCCACATGCTTGGATTCCGGGGCCACTTCGCCACCAAGAGCCGCCGCTACTCCACCACCTTCGCCGAGCTGCGCCGCACCCGCGTCATCCACGCTGCGCGGCGGCGGCATGGCGAGGCGGCGTGGCTGGACGAGTGGGGCCGGCTGTTGCCTGAGCCTGACGCGGTGCTGGTCACGGCCTGGCGGTTCGTCGGCGCTGGCTACCGCACCGCTGCGGATGCCGAGCTGGCGGCGTCGGCGGCGGCGTGGGCGCGCGAACAGCGCGAGGTCGCCCGTGAGGAGCTGGCTGCGATGCAACGCGGCTGACGGCGGGGACACACGATGACCACGACGGAGCTGACCAGGCCAGATGGACCAGCAGGACCGGCACGAACGATTACTGACGCTCGACCAGGTGGCCGAGCGGTTGGGCGTGCGCCCCCGGTTCGTGCGCGGCCTGGTGGCCGAGCGCCGCATCACCTTCTACAAGGTCGGCCGCTACATCCGGTTCTCCGAGCGCGACATCGCCGACTACCTCGCCGCCGCCCGCATCGAGGCGGCCACAAGCGCGCCGCTTCCACGGCGGCGCATTCATCCCTCTGGAGCGCGGCATCCACGCTCGCGCATGCATCCCAAGGAGTCCACATGACCAACAAGCGTAAGGGCCGGCGCACCTTCGGCACGACACGTAAGCTCCCGTCCGGCCGGTGGCAGGCGCGCTACTGGGACCACAAGAGCCGGCGCCAGACCGCGCCGAACACGTTCCTGACCAAGGCGGACGCGACCAGGTACCTCGCCTTGGTCGAGGCCGACTTGACGCGCGGGCTGTTCCACGATCCTCGGCGCGGAGCGATCCCGTTCGGCGAGTGGGCCGACCGCTGGATGGAGAATGCCGAGCTGCGGCCGACCACGCGCGACCTGTACGGCTACCTGCTGCGCCGGTTCATCAAGCCGACGTTCGAGGCAACCACACTCGCCGACATCGACGACGTCATGATGGAGGACTGGCTTGCCGAGCTGCGCACTCGGCCACGCCTCAGCCGGTCCACGGTCGCCAAGGCGCACCGGCTGTTCGCCCGCATCATGGGCGCGGCGGTAAAGCAGCGCTACATCCTGCACACAACGTGGCGCGTCGAGGGTGCCGGCAAGGAGCACGCGACCGAGATGCGGTGCGCGTCGCCTGAGCAGATCCACGCACTCGCTGACGCGGTGCCGCCCCGGTTCCGAGCGCTGATCCTCGTGGCTGGCTTCGGCGGGCTGCGGTGGGGCGAGCTGGTCGGGCTGCGCCGTCACCGAGTCGACCTGACAGCGGGCGTCGTTCGAGTGGCCGAGCAGGTGATGGAGATCAACGGACAGTTCCAGCCGGGCATGCCCAAGAGCGAGGCTGGTCTTCGTTCGGTGGCGCTGCCGCGCTTCGTGGTCAAGGCGCTGGGGGAGCACCTTGCGACCTGGGCGGAGCCGACCGGGACGGGCCTGGTGTTCCCCGCGCCCGAGGGCGGCTACATGCGGCGGAGCAACTTCCGCCGTCGCGTCTGGCTGCCGGCGGGCACTCGACCCACGAGGCGGCCATCCGCTACCAGCACGTCATGGACGGCCGGGATGCCGCCATCGCCGAAGCGCTCGACGCAATCGCGCTCGGCCGAGTGGTCCCGATCCAGTCGGCCAGGTCCAAGCGGGGCACGAGCGCCGCGCCGGAGGGCACGCAGTGGGCACGCGGGGGAGGGGGAAGCGGCCGGACGGGGTCGAGAAGGCCTCTGACCTGCGGAAATCTCAGTCGGGACGGCGGGATTTGAACCCGCGACCCCCTGCTCCCAAAGCAGGTGCGCTACCAAACTGCGCCACGTCCCGTGGTACAGGCCTCTGACCTGTGGAGATTGCATCCTAGGTCAACATGGGAGGCGAGCACAACGCTCGTTCACCACATAACTCGGCTACCGCACATGCTTCCCAGTGTCCGGTTTTGCCGAAGTGGAGAGGCCCCTTGGCACCGCACAGCGTAGACGACTTGGCCCCGATCCTTCGAGCGCCACGTGCGCGCGGGGAACAAGTCACCCCGCACGGTGGAGACCCATCTCGAGGCCGTCAACCAGTTCGCCGAGCACCTTCTGGCCAAGCGAGAGGGCAACGGCGGGCGCGGCCTGCCGACGCTAAACGCGAGGTCATCGAGACCTTCATCGTCGACCTGCTCGCCCGGCACATGTGACCTCGGTCGAGGTGCCCCTGCAACAGGAGCAAGGCAAGCGCGGCTGCCCGGCAGGGGGCCGACCGCAACCGTCTGCCGTCGGGTCCGGTGCTGGAGAAGATCCGGGGCCGTAACGTACCTAAGCAGAGCAACTATTGGGATGTGCTCGTCTGGCTACACGTTGGCGGGGGGACTCTCCGTTCGAGACGAGAAGGCGGCGGCACCAAACCAGGTACTATCCATGACCTGAAGAAGAGAGTCGTCTGCGTCGGAGACGCTGGACCCCATCGAGCTGGGCGACAGGCTCGGGCTGACCGGCTGGTATGAACCTCGTAGCGAGTGGGATGGGCGGCCTCAAGCCTGGCGACGGCGCGTCGTTGTCGTCGGCTTCTGCCAAAGGAGAGCGTGATGGGCGAAACGCGTGTGAATGAGCCGTTCGTGGTGCGGGCGCCTGCGACGAGCGCCAACCTGGGGTCTGGGTTCGACGCTGCTGGCGTGGCCCTCGACTGGTGGAACACGCTCAGAGTGGAACCAGCAAATGAGAAACCGGGTACGGTGGTGGTGACGAACGTCGGCAACGAGGCGGAGACTATCCCAGCGGGGCGGGACAACCTGCTCGTCGAGGCGATGCTGCGGCTTAGCGAGACGGTCGGCAGGCCGTTGCCCGCCGTCAAGCTGCAGCTTGAGATGGGATTCCCGCTTGGGCGGGGGTTTGGCTCCAGCGCGACTGGGATTGTGGTTGGCTTGCTGGCCGCACGTGAGCTGCTGGCCGCTGATGTGACGAGCACGGAATTGTTCAAGCTCGCCAGTGCGGTGGAGGGACACCCGGACAATGTAGCGCCGTGTCTATTTGGCGGGGGGACGTGGTGCTGGAGCGAGTCCGGAGGGTTCCACTACTACGCGTTGGAGGTCCATCCGGATTTGGCGGCGGTCGCGCTAGTGGCTCCGCAGCCCATGGGGACGAAGAATGCGCGGCGAGCGTTGCCGAATATGGTGAAGTTCGGCGATGCGTCATGGACGGCGGGACGGGCGGCGCTGCTGCCGCTCGCACTCGCGGGGGCGTTCGAGTTGCTGTTACCGGCGACTGAGGATGTGTTGCACCAGCAGGTACGTTTGGCGAGCTGGCCGGAGGCGACGCAAGCGCTGAAGCTGCTACGCGCGAGAGGCCATGCGGGGTTTGTGTCTGGTGCTGGCCCGTCGCTGCTGGTCCTCGGCCCGCGGGAGCGGCGCCAAGCGGTGCGTCATGTCGCTGAGGGGGCGCTTGAGGGGACAAGCGGTTGGGCGCTGATGGACCTTGAGCTTGCTCGCGGTGGCGCGTGGGTCAAGGCGCGGTAGCAGCGTGGTCCGGGATGTCACTATGGACGGGCGCTTGTCGGTCTGGCCGCAGGTCGGGAGAGAAGGGAACTTTGTCGGCGAGGTGGTGGAGGTGATCGCGTAGGACCGATCCGACGTACTGGTGGTGACCAGTCTCCATGAGCGCCATCTCGGTGGTTCCGTAGACCATGCCGTGGGGAGTGATCATCATGTAGATGCCAACCTTGTCGACATTGCGCAGGATGTCGAATACCGCCGCAGAATTTCGTAACTGCTCGCGTGCGGCGAGGACGGTGCGCTCGAATTCATCAGGCGCGAGGGTATAGCGGTCACGGTTGATGAAGCCGTCCCCGACCGGGGTGAACTCGAGGAGCTTCCAACAGATTACGTTGGAGTAGGCTGTAACGAGGCGAGCGATCTCGGGGACGCGGTGATGGTTGGCGCTGGTGATGACGGTGCGGACTGAAACGGGAATTCCGAGTGCCTCCAGCTGACCGATCAGCCGCGTGACTCTTTCGAAGTTGCCCGGCCTATGACGAAATCCGTCGTGGGTGGCGGGGTCTGGGCCATCAAGGGACAGACCGACGTATTCGCACTGAATTAGCGCGTTGAGGAACACGCGGGTGACGTGCTGAGCGTTGGTTTGCAGCTGGACGGCGAGCCCGAGCGCAAGCGCTTCGGTCACGATTTCCGGGAGGTCGTGTCGTAGAGAGGGGTCGCCACCTGCGAAGACAATTGCTCGCGCCTCTCCGGTCGAGAGCGCTCGCAGGAGCAGGACGGCTTCTCCAGTGTCGAGCGGCCTACCGCGGGTGCGGTAGCAGAATGGACAGTTGAGGTTGCATTCCGACCAACATTCCCAATGGACTTTTCGCACCTCATGGCGTCGCAGACTGCCACGGCAGCTGGTGCTGATTTCCTGCTCGCCGCAGCCTCCACAGTAGGGACGCCGAAGCGCCGGTGTTCGGCGCTCAGTCACGCTGCACTCAGTCACAATGATGTCACCCGATCGCCAATGGTGATGGATCCGTCATTGGACATGAGCTTGACCCAACGGCCGCACAGCGGCGAGATTTCTTCATCCCGCTTTTCATAGACGGCGAGCAGGCCGCGCAGTAGGCCCGCGTGAGCGATCACCAGTTTCGGTTCAGGCGTGGGACTTCCGTTGATGTGTCTCAATAGAGCTTGCACGACTCGCTTGGCGACCTGCTCGTCGGTCTCACCGCTAGGCGGTCCGGCGATGCGTCGGTCCCGCCAAGCGTCGAGCTGCCCTGGCCAGCCCCTCTCGATTTCGCTCTGTGTGAGTCCAGCCCATTCTCCCAGGTCGCGTTCTCGCAGTCCTGGGTCGTGGATGACCTTTCGCTGAAGGACCCGACGGAAGGCCTCCGCAGTCTCGGCGGCGCGGGTGCAGTCGGAGGTAATGATTGTCGCGATATCGGGCTCCTTCTCGCGGAGCGTCTTAGCCGCAAGCTCGGCATGCTCCCTTCCTTTCAGCGAGAGAGGAGGGTCGGCGTTCCCATGCCATTCGCGACGGTCGCTCACCTCGGTTTCGGCGTGGCGGAGGAATAAGTAGTCCAACGTCGTCACATCCTATCTGGCTCGTCGACGTCGATGGCGGATGGCGGCGGCTCCAAACTCGATTAAGGCTGTAGCGAGCAGTGCTGAGGAAATCCCGATCAGCAACTCAGGCCATCCCTGAACCGGCACTGGCAACAGCGACAGTGCAGCGAAGATGATGCCGAACCAGATCTTCCAGCTCCGACGCGCGCGCCATGCGACTCGTCCAGCGAAGGTGAGGGGACGCGCACGGTCCCATGCTTGCTCAAACTGTTCCACGAAGACCCGCACGACATTGAGGCTTAGGCCTTGTGGATTGGCAAGCTCGAGCATCATGCCCTGGAGGCTCCGTTGCTTGTCCGGGTCGTAGACGTCAAGCCTTACAGTCCGCCGGTCGATTGCCATGCACGACGCCAGCCACATGTCCTTGACGGAATGGGAGATCCTAATCTCGGCGGATGGCAGCCCGCTGAGATTCCTCGACCACTCCCTGATGCGATCGGTGGCGATGGCTCGCATGGGCTCTCCGCGAATAGCGGCGACAACGCCAGGCGCACCGAGCAGGACCTTCACCCGGACGCCCGCTCGGGCGCGCTCACGGAGGATGTCAACGGAGGACAAGTTTGTGGAGGTGACCAGCATCGGCAGGCATATCTCGTCTTGGGCGCCTTTGAGCAGCTCCCGGTAAGTCAGGTAGACGTTCTCGTCGTTCATGGGGCCGACGACGCGCGCAGCGGAGGCGTCGAGGTTGGCGCGCAGGGCGGCGAGTTGTTCAGCGACGTGCGGGTCCTTAAGCTGCTCCGCAATCGCCCTTCGGAGCTCGGGCGCCTGCACCGTGAGAGTCAGGTCTTCCGTTTCGTTGTCTTGGACCCACTTGTGGTTGCGCAGTTCACGAAGCGCGCCCTGCGCAACCGCTAGGTCCTCCAAGCCTGGGTACTGCAACACGATATCCAGCAGCTCCCTCTCGGGGCGGGCGTGTTGGCGCGTCGCCATCACGACCGCCAGCGTTGAAGCTCCCCTGGAGAGCCCGGTGCGGGCGAGCCGGGTGATCAGCTCGTTTTCTGCACGTTCCAGGTACGTGGGCAACCTGAGTTCCTCGTATGTTTCAGGCTTGCCGCATGGACCGGTAGTGCTTCGATGTTGTGCGACGCTTGCTCTGTTCGGGAGTGTAACATCCACTATGACCGAAGTCTACTCAGCGGGCTCGTACTAAATTGATAGTTTCGAACGTTCCATGAGAAAGGTCGAGTTATGCCGTTCGGCGAGGTCGTTTGCTTCTGCCGGGTACATAGGCTCCTCGGCCTTCGCCCAGCACACCTCCACCCGTGGGGGAAGTTCGTGCTCGCGGCCTTGAGGACATTCCGGAACCACTGCGTCGGGCATGCGGCCGGCCTGCTCGTCTGATCAGTGATTCGGTGTCACAAGCGGGGGCCAGGGTTGCAGTAGCTGGTGAACCGAAGCGATGCGAAGGCGGCCGTCAGGTGCGCCTGGCCCTGCGCGCGCACCGCCTCGCTTGGTCGTAGACGAGTCTGGAAGGACGGGCCCTCGCCGACCAGCGCCTCGCCACCACGCGCGTAGTGGTGAACCACACAGGTCCCTTCCCTTCCCTTCCCTTCCCTTCCCTTCCCTTCCCATCCCATCCCATCCTTGTTGCCGCGGTTATGGATCTTGACCACAAAGCAGGCCAGCTGCGGGTCGGTAGCGGTCGGGCAGGGTCGGCTGTTGATGACTTGCAGCTCGAAGCTGGGTGCCGGCTTGGGGTCAACCGACGAGGCTGCCCTCACACAGCCGGCGAGCAGGATCGTCATCGCGCCGCTCCATCGGCAACCGTCGGGTCGGACAGTTCGCGCTGTGGCAACGCATCCAGCCGCTGCTGCCACCCTCACCCTCCCACGCCCGCGGCGGCGCGCCCGAACCGTGCCCGACCGCGCCTGCATGGCAGCGATCCTGTTCATGGCCCGCGCCTCGACCCCCTGGGCGCTGCTGCCGGTCGGCGAGTTCGGCTGCGGGAGCGTGACGACCTGCTGGCGGCGGTTTGCCGAGTGGGCCCACGCCGGGTGTTCGAGCGGCTGCAGGACGTCCTGCTGGACGAGCTCGGCCAGGCCGACCAGCTCGACTGGTCCCGCGTCAGCGTGGACTCCTTCAGCCTGCGCGCCACCAGGGGGACCACACCGGCGCAAACCCGGTCGACCGGGCCAAGCGTGGATCCAAGCTGCACCTGGCCGCTGACGGCGGCGGGCTGCCGCTGTCGCTGCTGGTGACCGGGGCCAACACCAACGACAGCCTGGTGTTCGAGGCGCTGCTGGACGACATCCCCAAGGTCCGCACCCCACGCGGTGGGCGGCGCTGCCGGCCAGGCAAGGTCCACGCCGACGAGGCCTACGACCACCGCCCACTGCCGCGGCTATCTCACCCGACGCGGGATCAAGGTCCGCATCGCCCGGCGCGGGGTCGAGTCGTCCACCCGGCTAGGCCGCCACCGGTGGAAGGCGGAACGCAGAATTGCCTGGCTGGCCGGCTGCCGGCGGCTGCGCATCCGCTACGACCGTGACTCCGAGCGGTTCTTCGCGGCCGCTCATTACCGGCCCCAGGGGGCATGAGACCCATGGTGAGCCAGCACGACAGCCGCATCTTGACGTTCTACTCCTACAAGGGAGGGACGGGCCGCAGCATGGCCTTGGCGAACGTCGCGTGGATCCTGCGAGCAACGGTCTGCGGGTGCTAGGCGATCGATGTTCGCCGGCGCTAATAGCCCGGGGGACCTCGCCGTCGAGCATATCGGCAAGGAGCGCGATGGCTCGTTGTCGAGTGGTGAGGGTGTGGGTCGGCCAGCCACGCGCGTTCAGTGGTGATCTGCGAGTGCCATCTCGGAGTGTTACCGCTCTGGCGATGATGAGGGGTCACGATTGTCGGCGGCTGTGGACGACTGCGGCTCGTCGAGTTTGGAGAGCGGCATCCGCCGGGCGGCTTCGCGGAGGAGCGCAGCCAAAGCGTCCTGGTCCAGGTCGCCGAGGCGCTTGAAGCGGATGCAGCTTTTGCCGATGGAGGCCTTGGGCAGCCGGTCCTTGTAGGTCTCGGCGAGGTAGCGGTTATCAGCGCTGGTGGCCGTCACATAGAGCGAGATGTAGTTCTTGTTGCTGGCCAGCCCGATGAGCATCCAGTCGCCCTCCCGGCCAGAGGGATACCGGTAGTGGTATTTGCCGTAGCCGAGCAGGCCGAACTCCATGGTCGGCTCGAGGTGCGGCACCGTCCGCTGGATCAGCTCGTGCAACGCTCGGATGTCACTGCGGCGCGGTTCGCTGAGCTGCTGGATGTACTGCTCGTGCGTGGCAGCCTCGGATTTGCCCTGCATGCCACTCCTTCCCCGCTGATGAGTGCTCGGATCCCTCGATAAGTCTGCCCGACGCCTGTGACACGCTGTCCCTGCTGCTGGGTTCGTCAGATCCTCGGGCTGGGCGCCGAGGCTTTTCTGGAATCGGTCAAACCGAGAAAGGCTGATCACGCTTTGGGACGGTGCGCCTCTGGTGCATGCGGTTGCTGCCCCATTTGAGTGCGCGGTCGGGTGCGCCACGCTTCATAGGCGACGACCAGCGCGATGGCGGCGACGATGCTGCCGAAGATCTCGAAGGTCGATTGCAGACCAAGGTGCGTGACGACGAGGCCGGCAAGGGCGGCGGGCACCGACAGCGACGCGTAGGCGACGATGTAGAAGGCGGACATCACCGCGCCGCGTTGCGCATTCGGGATCGCCGCAACGAGCGCTCGCAGCCCGCCAAGGAAGGCAATGCCGAAGCCGATGCCACCGACGACCGAGCCGATCAGGTAGGTCGCTCCCGAGTCGGTCGCCGCAGCGACGACGATCAGGACCATGCCCGCCACGAGGGTGATCGAGCCGGCGCTCAAGCCGACCCAGGGGGCGGTGCGGCCAAGCAGGAGCTGGGCGAGCACCGCCGACGCGGCGAGCGCCACGATGCCGATGCCCGACACGATCACATTGGTCGTGTTGAACAGGTGCGCCGACAGCTGCGGGCCGAGCGAGAAGAAGAGGCCGCCGATCGACCAGGAGGAGAGGACCGCGAGACTGGCGAGAAGGAAGGGGCGGCGGACGACGGCCGGGACGCTGGGGCGCGCCAAGGTCAGCCGGAGGGGCCCGCGCGCAATTACAGGCGCGGGCATCCAACTAGGCGCCGGCGAAGGCAATCGCGAACAGCGCGAACAAGACGACGTAGGGCAGTCTGCGTGGCGCCGGTCCGAGCTCGACCAGCGACGACGAGACGAGGATGCCCAGGCCGATGCCGGTCGCGCTCGCGACGCCGTTGGTGAGCCCTACGCCGGCGGCGTCGCGGCGCGGGTGCAGGTCGAGCAGCGCAGCGCCTGCCGTGCTCAACGCGGCTCCGGTGGCGAGACCCTGGAGGCCGCGGGCGACGAACAGCCAGGCGGCCGAGTCGGCCAGTATGAACAGCACGCCCGACGCCATCAGAACACCGAGCGCGACGAGCAGGACCGGCCGGCGGCCGACCTCGTCGGAGAGGCGCCCAGCGAGAAGCAGGGTCGCGAGCACGCCGAAGGCGTAGGTCGCGTAGATCAGCGTCAGCGTGAGCGGCGAGAAGTGCCACAACGCGCTGTAGGTCTGGTAAAGCGGCGACGGCGTGACCGACGCGAACAGGCCGAGGCCGATCACCGCTGCGGCGAGCACGTAGGCCACACGGCCCGGCAGCGTCCGCCGCGCCCTCCTCGGGCCGGCATCGGCTGGCACCGCTCGACGCCGCGGCCGGTCGGGGGGCGCGCTCATCTGCCGCCGGCCGAGCTCGGCGCCCGCGAGACCGTCTTCACGCGAGGCGCCGCCGACCCCGACGAGAGGGCTCCACGGCTATCGGAACCGTCTTCATGGTTCTCCTTTGTCCGCAGCTTCGTCTTGCGCTGGAAGTAAGGGTCGCTGAAACGCGTTCGTCGGTCATCACGGCTAACGGCCGAATCAGTCGGCCGCCGGCCGGAGCTGACGCCGGCCCGCCGACTTCAGGGCACGAGGACACCGGCGGGCGCGTGGTTCCCGGACGCCACACCGGCTACAGCTAAACCTCGTCGCGTTGCGCGGCGAGAGCGTCTCGGATGCGCAGGCCGAAGCTCGAGGCCGGCGCATCCTCGGTGTACGGCTTCCGGGGCCCGAGCCAGAACCGCAGCCCGTCCTTGTGGCGGCGGGGGATCACGTGCAGGTGCAGGTGCGGCACGGACTGGCTGATGACGTTGTTGATCAGGACCATCGAGCCGGGCGCGTCGAGAGCGGCCTCCACCGCGCGCTCCAGACGCTGGGCGACCAGGAAGAAGTGCTCCACCAGCTCGCTGGGAAGATCCGACAGCATCTGGACGTGTAGCTTGGGTACCAGAAGCGTGTGGCCGTGGAACAGCGGCCGATGGTCGAGGAACGCCATGGTCTCGGCGTCCTCGTGCACCACGACGGCGTGGTCGTCACCGCCGACGATGGCACAGAACTTGCAGTCGCTCATGGTGCGACTGTATCGGCCCACGCCTTCCACAGCCGCCGCACGTCCATGACCGATGCCTGCATGAACGCGAGGGATATGAGCAGCCAGAGCCAGAGCAGTGTGAGAGAGGAACAGCAGCGGAAGCGTGTTACGAGGACCAACGTCGTGGCCATCGTCGCCGGGGCGCTCGCCTCGACCTCCGCCGCGGTGGTCGCGTCCTTCCTGGGAGTCGCGGGCACGCTGATCGGGGCGGCGCTGGTCAGCGTGGTGAGTTCACTGGCCGGCGCGGTCTACAGCGGCCTGCTGGCGTCGACCCAGGACCTGGTGCGTCGCTCGGCCCTGGGGCCGGCGCGCCAGGGTGGGCGGGAGGCGGAGCCGCGCGAGCGCGAGGCGGCGGAGCCGAGCCAGGCGGGGGAGCCGGCGGAGCTCCTGGAGCTCCGGGAGCTGCGGCGCCGGCCCGCCCGTCCCCGGTCACCCGAGCGCCGCTGGCTTCGCCGCCCGGCGACCCGCTGGCTGGCGGTCGGCGCGGCGGCGCTGCTGATGTTCGCCGTCGCCATCGGCATCGTCACCGGCGTCGAGGCGGCGATCCACGAGCCGCTCGCCACCGCGGTCGCTGGCCGCGACGAGGGCGATGCGAAGACCTCGGTGGGCGCCGCGCTGAGCGGCTCGAGCGACCAGCAACCGGCCGGCCAGCAGCACCAGCCGTCGTCGACCACCGAGGGGGAGGGCAGTGCCTCGTCGAGCCCCAGCTCGACCTCGGCCCCGGGTGGTCAGAACGGCTCCACGCCAAGCTCCACCACCCCGCCGGGGACCTCGACCACCACGCTGCCGCCCTCCACCCAGTAGCCCGGGCCGGGCCCGCGGCCGCGAAGGCGCCAACGCCGCCGTCCGCGGGCCTCCCCCCGGGCCCATGCACGCCCAAGCCGGTGGCTGCCGCCGTGCCCGCTCTCCGCGCGCCACAGCGGCGCTCCGACCGCTCGCGCGGCCCTTCGCCAGGCGCGGCGGCCCCACCCTGGCGCGTATACTGGCGCCGGCCTGGTGGCGCCCGCGGAAACCGCGGGCGAACGCGTGCGGGGGCCGCGCAGTCGCCCGCCGGGCAAGGTAGCTTCCCGAGGCAGCTCGGTTCAGATACTCCCGTTCCGGAGGAAACCCGTGCGCAGCACCCTTGAGCCCGTCGAGCCGACGAAGGTCAAGATCAACGTCGTGGTCGATCCCGGCGAGCTTGGCCCGGCGATCGAGCGGACCGCGCGGCGCCTGAGCCGCGAGGTGAAGGTGCCCGGGTTCCGCAAGGGCAAGGTGCCCCGCCCGGTGCTGGAGGCCCGCATCGGCCGGGAGACCCTGATCGCCGAGGCGATCGAGCACGAGGCGGTGCCGGAGTTCTACGCCAGGGCGCTGGAGGAGCTCGGCGTCGAGCCGCTCTCCCGCGGCAAGGTCGAGCCGCCCGACTACACCGACGGCCAGCCGCTGGAGTTCTCCGCCACGGTGGAGATCAAGCCCAAGATCGACCTCCCGTCCTACCGCGGCGTCGAGGTCGAGCGGCCACAGCTCGACGTGACCGATGAGCACGTCGACGCGCAGCTGGACCAGCTCCGCGAGCGCTTCGCCCAGCTCGAGGTGATCGGCCGTCCCATCGCCAAGGGCGACTACGCGCAGATCGACCTGCGAGCGACGCGCCACGCCGAGGAGATCGCAGAGCTGTCGAGGACCGATTTCCTCTACGAGGTCGGCTCCGGAACGGTGGTGCCACAGCTCGACGAGCAGCTCGACGGCGCGCGCAAGGGCGACATCCTGCGCTTCAACGACACCCTGCCGGAGGCGGCGGGGGAGTTCGCCGGCCAGGAGGTCACCTTCACGGTGCTGGTCAAGGAGGCCAAGGCCAAGGTCCTGCCGGCCCTGGACGACGACTTCGCCCAGGAGGCGAGCGAGTTCGACACGCTCGACGAGCTCAAGGCCCACCTGCGCGAGCGCCTCACCGAGGCCGCCGCCGGCCAGGTCCGCTCCGAGCTGGAGACCAGAGTGCTGGAGGCCTATCTCGGCCAGGTCGACGTGCCACTGCCCGAGACGCTGGTCAACGAGGAGCTGCAATACCGCGCAAGCCGTTTCGCCCAGCAGCTCGGCATGATGGGCATCTCGCTCGACCAGTACGTGGACAGCGCGCAGACGAGCACCGAGCAGCTCGAGGCCGACCTCCGCGCCCAAGCGGAGCGTGCGGTAAAAGCCCAGCTCGTGCTGGAGGCGGTCGCCGCCGTCGAGGGCATGAGCGCCTCCGAGGAGGAGGTCGAGGCGGAGATCCGCCGGCAGGCCGAGCGCATGGGCCGTGACCCCGGCGACGTCCGCAGAGCGCTGGGCGCACGTCGGGACAGCGTGATGCGCGGTGATATCCTGCGGACGAAGGCTCTCGAGCTCCTGGTCGAGAACGCGGACGTCGCTGACCCGCAGGGCGGGCGCGAGGCCGAGGCGGTGGGGGCCACGGGAGCGCCGGACGGCGACGAGCAAGCATCAAAGGAGTAGGGCGTCATGCGGCCGATCTCGAACTATCTGGTCCCGATGGTGGTCGAGCAGACCAGCCGGGGGGAGCGCTCGTTCGATATCTACTCGCGGCTGCTGAGCGAGCGGATCATTTTCGTGGGCACGCCGATCGATGACACAGTGGCCAACCTGGTCATGGCGCAGATGATCCATCTCGAGGGCGAGGAACCCGACAAGGACATCCAGCTCTACATCAACTCACCTGGTGGCTCGGTCACCTCACTGCTGGCCATCTACGACACCATGCAGTACATCAAGCCGGACGTGGTGACCCTGTGCATGGGCCAGGCGGCCTCCGCCGCGGCGGTCCTGCTCTCCGCCGGGGCCAAGGGAAAGCGCTTCGGTCTGCCCCACTCGCGGGTGCTGATCCACCAGCCGAGCGGCGGCGCCGAGGGACAGAGCGTGGACATCGAGATCCAGGCTCGTGAGATCCTGCGCATACGGCGCATGCTGGACGAGATCCTGGCGGCGCACACGGGTCAGGCCCTCGAGAAGATCTCTCGTGACACTGACCGCGATTTCATCATGACGGCCGAGCAGGCTAGGGAATACGGCATCATCGATGAGATCATCGTCAGCCGACGAGCCGCTGAGGAGCTGGTCGCGGCGGCCTCGTCCAACGGGAGTCGCTAGATTCTGGAAATGGTGCTGGAAAGCAGTCCTACCGGACGCGTACGCTCCAGGCGGACGGAGCTACGGGGCAGCCTGCGACAGCCGCACGAGGGGACTCGGACAGATGGCCAAGTTTGGAGACGGTGGCGACCTGTTGAAGTGCTCGTTCTGCGG
>WNGB01005559.1_pt1 | contig 25318 bp, 24 predicted proteins | sample 5400681 | NCBI WGS metagenome assembly WNGB01 (sample SAMN13153367, study PRJNA577476) | soil metagenome | isolation source: 115 cm soil or saprolite under grassland replicate 2 | place: USA:California | collected 2016-06-15
CCCGGTCTCGGTGTCGACCTCCACCACGGCGATGTGCGCGCCGAACGGGTACGTCGCCTCGCCCTGGTTGTAATCGAGCTCGGCGCGGAGACCGGGCTCCGTGTCCGCGGGGCGCTTGGCGTCGTCGCCCGCAGCCAGCGCGAGCTCCGCCCATGTGATCGCTCTCGCGGGCGCGCCCGCCACGCCGACGCCGCCCTCCTCGTGTACGACGATGTCGGCGACATCGGCTTCGAGGAGGTGCGCGGCGAGCTCCTTCGCCTTGTCGACGACGATCTCGCTGGATTTGTGCAGCGCGCTCCCGGCGATCTGGAGCGAGCGCGAGCCCATGGTGCCGCTGCCACGGGGAACGAGCGCGGTGTCGGACTGCACGACGGTGACCGCGTCCATCGGCACGCCGAGCAGCTCCGACACGATCATCTTGAACGCCGTCTCGTGGCCCTGGCCGTGCGCCGATGTGCCGACGGTGGCGGTGACGGACCCGTCCGTGTTCACCTCGACCGACGCGTACTCCTGGAACAACCCGCCCGCGGTCACCTCGACGTACACCGAGATCCCGATACCGAGCTGCGTGGCGTCGCCGCGCTCCCGGCGCGCCGCCTGGTCGCGGCGGAGCTCCTCGTAGCCGGCGACGCGGCACGCCTCGTCGAGCGCCTTGGCGTACTCCCCGACGTCGTAGTTGGCGCCGGTGACGGTGGTCAGCGGGAACTCGTCGGGTCGGAGGAAGTTCTGCTTGCGCAGCTCGACGGGATCTCGCCCCAGCTCGGCGGCCGCCATGTCGACGATGCGCTCGAGGAGCGCAGCGGCCTCGGGCCGACCGGCGCCCCGGTACGCGCTCGTCGGCGTGGTGTTGGTGATCGCGCTCTTGGCGTTGAGCTCGACTTTCGGGATGCGGTACACGCCCTGCCCCATCGTTCGGGTGAGATACGGCAGGAACGCGCCGATCACCGGATAGGCGCCGGCGTCGCACACGATCCGGCCGCGCAGCGCGGTGAACGTGCCGTCGCGCTTGAGGCCGAGCTCGATGTTCTGAACCTGCCCGCGGCCGTGCGTCATGGCGACCATGCTCTCGGAGCGGGTCTCGGTCCACTTCAGCGGGCGCCCGAGCCTCTTGGCCGCGACGGCGGTGATCGCGAACTCGGCATACATCCCGGCCTTGGCGCCGAAGCCCCCGCCCACCGCGGGCGCGACCACGCGTATCTGGTCCTCCTCGAGGCCGACCATGCCCGCCAGCGGGTCACGCACGCCGTGCGGATTCTGGGTCGGGACGTATGCGGTCATCGCCTCGTCGCCGTCGGGCTGGACGAGGATTCCGTTCGGCTCCATCGGCACCGGCGCCAGCCGCTGGTTCAGGAACCGGCCCGTCACCACGACCTCGGCGTCGTCGAGGATCGAGGGGTCCTCGCCGAAGTTGAACTCGATGGCAAGGTTCGAGCCGTGCTCCGGGAACACGACGGGCGCGTCGTCGGTCAGCGCGGCCTCGGGATCGATCACCGTCTCCAAGGGGTCGTAGTCGACGATCACCATCTCGGCGGCGTCGACCGCCTGGCCGGAAGTCTCGGCCACGACGACGGCGACGATGTCGCCGACGAAGCGCACCACGCCGTGCGCGAGCGGCGGCCGAGAGAGCGCCGCCGGGACCATCGCGAATCCCTGCAGCGGCTCGAGTTCGAGGTCGTCGGCCGCGTAGACCGCGACGACTCCGGGCATCGACGTCGCCTCGGCGGTGTCGACCGACTCGACGCGCGCGTGGGCCATCGTCGAGCGGACGAACGTGACGTGGAGGAGACCCTCGACCTCGAGGTCGTCGAAGTAGCCGGCGTCACCGCGCAGGATCCGCGGATCCTCGGTGCGCCGGACGGGGTTGCCGAGGATCGAGCCAGAGGCCGCCATGGCGGAAATCTATACAGTCGCCTCATGGGGCGCCCTGTCGACTCGATCGTCATCAGGAACCGGCGCGCCCGGTACGACTACCTCGTGCTCGACTCGTTCGAGTGCGGGATCATGCTCGCGGGGTCGGAGGTCAAGTCGGTCCGCGCCGGGCGCGCCAACCTGCAGGACGCCTACGCCCGGGTCGAGGACGGCGAGGTGTGGCTCCACAGCATGCACATCTCGCCGTACGAGTTCTCTCGGGCCGAGCTCGAGCCGACGCGACGCCGGAAGCTCCTCCTGCACCGCAAGCAGATCGACACGCTCGCCCGCGCCACCGGCGAGAAGGGCGTGACCCTCGTGCCACTACGCGTCTACTTCAAGGACGGTCGGGCCAAGGTCGAGCTCGCCGTCGCGAAGGGTAAGCGCGCCTACGACAAGCGGCGGACGATCGCGGAGCGGGACGCGAAACGCGAAGCCGAGCGGGCGCTCAAGGGGTTGCGCGACTGACGGCCTGCAACGACGCGACCGCCGAGGGCGCGACGATGCCGACGAGGCGATCGCCGTCGAAGACGACCACGTGGTCCACCCGAGCGCGTCCCGGGCGCGTCATGACGTCGGCGAGCTTGTCGTCCGGTCGCGCGGTGCGCATCCTCGACAGCGGCACGGTGTAGTCCGCGACGCGCCGCATCGCCCGCTCGTGCGGAGGCACGGCTCGCAGCGTGTCGACGTTGACCAGTCCGGCAATGGTGCCGTCGAAGCTCTCGACAGGGACGACGGGTTCGTGCAGGCGAGGGGCATCGTCGGTCAGGAAGCCCTCGACCGTGAGCCATCCACGGGCGCGAGGGGGATCTGCCGTCATCACGTCGGCGACGTGCACGTCGCCGAACGCGAGCTTCGAGCGCGCCATCTCGCCTTCGGCGCGCGCCGCGTTGATCAGGAACCAGCCGATGAGCGCAGTCCACAGACTGCCGAAGCCGATGCCGGCAAAGAACCCGAGCGCACCAACGCCGACGAGCAGCCAACCGAACACCACTCCGACCTGAGCTGCGGTGGCGGCCGCGCGGTAGCGGTTGCCGTGATGGAACCAGAGCAGCGCCGCGAGGATTCGGCCGCCGTCGAGCGGGGCGGCGGGGATGAGGTTGAAGACGACCAGGACTGCGTTGATGAGCGCGAGCCACGCCAACCCGGAGCCGACGAGACCCGGAGCGCCGAGCGTGGTCACCGCGACGGCGGCCGCGCCGAACCCAACGGCGAGCCCGACGCTCGTCGCGGGACCGGCGGCGGCGATGAGGAGCTCAGCTCGTGCCGACGGTGACTCGCCACCCAGCTTGGCGACGCCGCCGAGCATCCAGAGCGTGATGCCGTCGACCTCGACGCCGTGGCGCCGGGCGACGACCGAGTGGGCGAGCTCGTGGGCGAGCACGGAGGCGAAGAACAGCGCGGCGGTGGCCAGGCCCACGACCCAGTACGCGCCGACCGCCTCGCCGGGGAACTCGGCCGGGAATTGGTCCGCGGCCAGGCTGAACGTGAGCAGCCCCGCGATGACGAGCAGGCTCCAGTCGAGCCCCACCGGGATCCCGAAGATCCGACCCAGACGAATGCTGCTGCGTCCCATCACGTACAGGAACGATGCCCGCCCTCGTCGTGTTCCGCCAAGGACACGAAGACCCCGCCGGTACACTGGAGCCTCACACCAAGGGGGTGACTGGCTTCGATTCTGAGGACCAAAGCGGGTGAAGCGAGCCGACGTCCCCGGAGCGTCGTAAAAGAGCCGGGAAACCAAACAAATGCCGAGGATTCAAACCTCGCACTCGCTGCCTAGGAATAGGTAGTGCGTCCGTTCCGGCCCCGCCGCTCGGCCGGAGAGCGGACGTCATCAAGAGCGGCTCACCGCCGGGACGGGCCTCGCGGCCCGGCGGGACATCGCAGTGAGGCTGGGGTCACCGCAGGCCGCCGGTGAGCGGCAGTGGCCCGAGATCTTCTCACCGGCTGCGCTCGGAGAAGCCCCGTTGCGGACTCGGAAGACGCGGGTTCGACTCCCGCCACCTCCACCAGACCCCGAGCAGTTGACAGTTGTCCCGAATATCGGGGGTCGAAGTGTCAACTGCTCGCACCGAGCGCCAGGTCGGCGGCGGCCACGAGTTATCGCTCGTCGGCGAGCTCCGACGGACCGACGCGCTTGTCGAGCCAGTTGTTCAGCGGCTTCGACGCCCGCAGGAACTCCACCACCCGGTCCTTCGCCTTGCGCGTGCCCAGCCACGCGCCGACCGGCCACTGCTTCCAGTTGATGATGCCCTTGTAGCGAAGCAACTCGATGCGGGGATGGTCCTTCGGGTAACCGCGCGGCGCGGTCTTCAGCACGTCGTGCGCGCTGACCTCGATGCCCGCGCCGCGCGCCTTCGAAACGATGGCGACCAACGCCCGGCCGCTGCGGTCGTCGGCCACCGCCTTGCGAAACCGATCGAGCTGATCGGGAGCGGGCATGTAGAGCCCGCAACCGACGCCGAGCCCGTCCGCCGAGAATTGGATGTAGCCGCCCTTGGCGAGCGTGCCGGCGATGGCGGTCTTGTACGGCGACTTGTCCTTGCTGAAGCGGACGTCGCGGTAGGGGCGGAAGATCCTGCCCTCCCCGAACGACGGTGCGAGCTCGGCGAGGAGCTGCTCCATCGGGCCGCGCACGAGCTCCTCGTAGATCGTCTTGTGCTCGTTCCAATACGTCTTGGAGTTGTCGGCCTCGAGGCCTTCGTAAAACTCGATCGCCTCGGCCGGCCACCCTCGGAACGCCACGGCAGCAAAGGCTAATCAGGGCCTGCGTAACCCCCGCGGCCGCCGCGGGCCATCATCGACGGGTGAGCGAATCAGTCCGCGGGCAGCTGCTCGTCGCCACGCCGACTCTGTACGACCCCAACTTCTTCCGCACCGTGCTGCTCGTCCTCGAGCACAGCGACGACGGGGCGCTCGGCGTCGTGTTGAACCGGCCCAGCGAGACCGTCGTCGGCGAGACCCTGCCCGACTGGAGCCCGCTCGCATCGGACCCCAATGTCGTGTTCGTCGGCGGGCCGGTGTCGCCGGAGGCCGCCATCGGCCTGGCGCGTGCCGGCACGTCCGACGACACCGAAGGCTGGGCGCCGCTGTTCGGCCCCCTGGGGACGATCGACCTCGGGCGCGATCCCGTCGACCTGGACGTCGAGGTACAGACCCTGCGCGTCTTCGCCGGGTACGCGGGGTGGTCCGGCGGTCAGCTCGACAGCGAGCTCGACGCAGGCGGCTGGTTCGTCGTCGACGCCGCGCCCGACGACGTCTTCACGTCGGAGCCGGGCGGTCTCTGGGCCTCGGTCCTGCGCCGGCAGGGCGGCCGCCTCGCGATGTTCGCCACCGCCCCGCCGCATCCTTCCGTCAACTGATGACTCGCATCATCGTCGACGGCATGAACGTGATCGGAACGCGGCCCGACGGCTGGTGGCGCGACCGCGACGGCGCCGCCCGGCGCCTGCTGCGTCGGTTGCAACACGCTTCCGCTCGGTCCGGCGACGCGTTCACGCTCGTGCTCGACGGACGGCCGATCGCGGACGTGGCGGAGGGTGAGCACGAGCGCGTCGACGTCCGCTACGCGCGGCGGCGTGGCCGGGACGCGGCGGACGACCGGATCGTCGAGCTCGTGCGCGGCGACGCGGAGCCGGCCGAGGTGCTCGTGGCGACATCCGACCGCGACCTCGTCGGCCGCGTCACCACGCTCGGCGCCACCACCGAGGGCGCGGGCGCGTTCCTCCGCCGGCTGGAGCGGCTCGGCGCGTGAGATAGCCGGTCAGCTGCCGGTCAGGTCCAGGCAGGACTGCTCGTCCTGGAGGAACCCGAGCCGGAACGCCTCCATCCGCTCGAACGGCGTGCCCAGCGCCTTGTCCTCGGCGGGGTTCCCGAAGGCAAGGAACGACTGCACCACCTCGTCGAGATCACCTGGCGAGAGCGAGAACGCCGCCTCGCGCGTCTCGGGCCCGCCGCGGGCTGCCTCGGTGCCCTCCTCGTCGATCGGCACGCTGCCCACCCACGCCCCCGTGAGGCAGTCGGCTTGCAACGCGATCGTCTTGTCGTCGCCCGTGATGTCGAGGCGCGTCTGCATCGCCGACGCCCACGCGTTCCCGACGAGCACGGCGACGGCGAAGTCACCGAACTCGCCGTAGACGCTGCGGACGAGGTTGCGGTCGTAGGCGACGAAGTCCCCGTCTTGGCAGTAGAGGATCGTGTCCTTGTACTCACTCGTCTTGAACCCGGGGCACTTGGGGAGCGAGCCCTTGTCCTTCGGGTTGTAGGAGACCACGTCGCTCACGGTCTGGTACGGCTGGCCGCCGAACGTGAACTGGCCCCAGTAAGAGTCGAGGTCCTGCTTGGTCGTCGGCAGGACGTCCTTGAACGGGAGGTCGCCGCCTTGGAGCGCGCCCGTCGCGCTCTGGAACGGCAGTTCCTGGATCAGGGGCGGGTTCTCCGTGTATTGGGCGCAGCGTTGGGCACCGCCCTCGAAGCCCTCCTGGAACGCGCTGACCCGGTCGAAGCCCGACCCGTGCGAGCTCTCGTTCGTCGGGTCGCCGCCGGGCGGGTCGGCGAACTCGAGCATGCCGGCGAGGCCTTTGTCGAGGTCACCGGGATCGAGCTCGAGCAGCTTGCTGTCGCCGCTGTCGACGTGCTCGACCCATGCGCCGGCGAAGCAGTCGGCCTGCTGCTCGGCGAGCACGGGAGCGGGAAACTCGGTTCCCGTCTGGGTCTGGATCACGTGACCCCATTCGTGCGACAGCACCTGCGCGAGCGTGAACGCGCCGAACTCCTTGTACAGGCCCGGGAACAGGTCCTCGTTGTCGTAGTTGACGGTCATGTCGAGCGGGCAGTGGAACGCGTTGTGCTTGTAGTCCTTGTACGTAGCGCCGCCTTCGGCGCACTCGGTGATCGACGGCATGTCGGTCTTCGACGTGTACGCGTGGATTTGGCTCTGCGGCAGCACCTGATATCGGACGCCGTAGACCGCGGGCATCTGCGCGGACCAGAAGTCTTGGATGTCTTCGATCGACGTCTTGAGGATGCTGTCGTAGGGCTTCGCCGCCCGCCGCTGGGCCTCCGCTCCCGCCGAGCTCACCCCGACGGCGCCGACCGCGGCCACGAGCGCCGCGGTGACGAGGAGCGCCAACCACCTTCTGAACACCGGGACCCTCCCCTGCCGCTGACGCCGACAGTCTGCCAAATCGGAAAGGACCTCGGGCGCAGCCGGCGCTTGGTGTACTGGAGTGATGGCAGACGCCCTGGCCACCGCCGTTGACCGCGGCGACCTCGACGAGCTCGTCCGGCTCGTGGACTCGTTGTGCGCGGGGCGGGAGTGGGATCGGCTCGTCGAGCTGCGCGACCGGTGCCACCAGGCGATCGCCCGGGGCCGCCAGCTCTGGCCGGTCGCCGCGCACGCGGAGTACCGCCTCGCGCTCGAAGCCCCCGGACGCTGGGCCGCCGCGATGCTCGTCGACGGCGCGGGCCGTTTCGCGCCCGGCCCGCTGCCGGAGGTGGCGGCGTCGACGCACGAGTGGGCCGACCTGGCGCCCCACGCGCCGCCCGGGCCGCCGGCGGTGCTCGCCGCGCACGAACGCGTGGTCCGCGGCGAGGACCTGTCCGGCGAGGAGCTCCCAGGTCCGCCCGTGCTCGAGCTCCCGCTCCGCCTCGCGGCCTGGGAACCCGACTACTGCCTCGCGCACTACCGGTCTGACGGTGCCGACTTCCCGGGCCCGCCGCCGCCCGCGCTCGGTCCGGTCGACGAGCTGTTGCCCCCGCCCGCCGGCGTCCGCGACGACGTGACTGCTGCGCTCGTGGACGCGGCGCGGGCGTGGACCGAGGGGTCCGAAGGGCGCGCCGAGGCGATCGCGGTGAACGGCGACGCGCGCGCCGCGATCGCGGCGCTCGGGCGCGACCGGATCCGGATGGCGGAGCTCGTTCCCTCCGACGGGATGCGCGCTCTGGCATGGGCCGGCGCCAGCGGGGGCGCGCACGGCCGTCGTCCGGGCGCGGCCGCAGGCCGGTTCGCGTTGTGGTGGGCGGGGGCCGCGCTCACCGGCCTGCTCGACGCGTGGCCCGTGGACGCGTCGGAGCTCGGTGACGCGCTCTCGCGGCTCCGCTGGTACGCCTGGGACAGCGGCGGGCCCGCGACCGGGTGGGCGCTGCGCCTTGCAGTCGAAGATCCGAGCGCCGAGCGCGCGTGGGCGGTCGCCGCCATCGACCAGGCGTAACCGGTTCGCTGCCAAGGGTCGGTCGCGCACCGCCCCCTAGATTGGGGCCGTGGACGCCCTCCGGTTCTTCGGGCTCGCGCGCACCGACGACCCCGATGTCTGGCAGCTTCCCGTGATCCCGGCGCTGTGCTCGGGCCGGGGCACGCTCTTCGGCGGGTGCGGCCTCGGCGCCGCCATCGAGGCCCTCGAGCGCACGACGGGTCGACCGCTGGTGTGGGCGAGCGCGCAGTACCTCTCCTACGCGCGGCCACCGTCCGTCGTGGAGATCGCCATCACAGAGATCGTGCGCGGCCACCGCTCGTCCCAGGCGCGTGCGGTCGCGCGCGTCGACGGGGAGGAGATCTTCACCGTCAGCGGCGCGCTCGGCGCCCGCGACTTCCCGCTCTCCGGGTCGTGGGCCATCCCGCCCGATGTCCCGCCGCCGGGTGACAGCCCACCGCGCGACCGGCTGCCGCGACACGAGGGAACAATCATGGACCGGCTCGAGACCAAGCTCGCCGCCGGTCGCTCCATCTACGACCTCCCCGGCCCGCCGGGCGACGGGCGGGCGTCGCTCTGGGTGCACCTCCCCTCGCTCGACATGTCAGCGGCTGCGCTCGCAATCGTGGGCGACTTCGTGCCGTTCGGCGTCGGGCAGGCACTCGGCGCGCGCGCCGGTGGGAACAGCCTCGACAACACGCTGCGGGTCGTGACCCGGCACCCGACTGAGTGGATCTTGGCCGACGTGCGCGTCCATGCCGTCGAGCACGGCTTCGGGCACGGCCTCGTGCACCTGTGGGCCGAGGACGGCACATTGCTCGCGACCGCGAGCCAGTCGGCCATCGTGCGCGAGCACCGCGACTGGGGCGAAGATGATGCCGCCGCGGCGCGAGAGGCCTGGGCGGCCGCACCGGACGAGGGGGAGAGCAGATGAGCGTCCCGCAGCGCTACGGCATCACCGTGCCGTTCGACGGCGTCCCGCTCCACGCGCACCGGGAGTGGTTCGAGGAGATCGCCGCGCTCGGCTACACCGACCTCTGGTCGGCGGAGTCGGGCGGCGCCGACGCGTTCACACCTCTCGCCCTCGCGGCGGCGTGGACGCCGTCGCTCCGGCTCGGGACCGCCATCGTCCCCGCGTTCACGCGCGGCGCGGCCACGCTCGCCGAGACCGTCGCCAGCATGGTCCAAGCCGCGCCGGGACGGTTCGCGCTCGGTATCGGCACGTCGTCGAACGTCATCGTGGAGAACTGGAACGACATCCCGTTCGAGGAGCCGTACCGGCGCGTGCGCGACACGATCCGTTTCCTGCGCACTGCGCTCGCGGGCGAGAAGGTCACGCACGAGTACGACACGTTCGCGGTGAAGGGTTTCCGGCTCGGCATCCGAGTCGACGAGATCCCGCCCATCCTCGTCGCCGCATTGCGGCCCGGCATGCTCCGCCTCGCCGGGCGTGAAGGCGACGGCGCCATCATCAACTGGCTCTCCGCCGACGACGTCAAGACCGTCGTCCCACACGTCGGCGAGGACAAGGAGATCGTCGCCCGCATCTTCGTGCTCCCGACCGACAACGAGGAGGCCGTCCGCTTCATCGGCAAGCGCGCCATCGCCGCCTACCTCAACGTCCCGGTCTACGCCGCGTTCCATGCCTGGCTGGGCCGCGGCGAGACGCTCCAGCCCATGTGGGACGCGTGGAAGGCCGGCGACCGGGAGGCGGCAACGGCCGCCATCCCCGACGAGCTCGTCGACGCGCTCGTGGTCCACGGCACGCCGGTGCAGATCCGCGAGCACCTGGAGCGCTACGCCGCCAACGGCGTCACGACCCCGGCGCCGGCGTTCCTCGCCGGTCCCGACGACGCCCGCCGCGCATTGCGCGAGGCAGCGCCCAGCGCCGGCTAGCTCACCGGCCAGCGGACGTCAGGCAACCTGCTTGACCTTCACCTCGTCGTGGCGAACGGTCGCCTGCCGGCAACGCACGAGCGCGCTCGTCACCCACCAGCCGGGGTCGATCTCTCCTGGAGCAAGGGCGAAGCGGGCCGACGTCGGCGCCGCGTGGTGGTTGTTGTGCAGGCCCTCGCCCGCGGTGAAGAGCGCGAGCCATTGCGAGTTTCCGGCCGGGTTGGCATACGGGCGACGGCCGCGCGTATGCCCGACGGCGTTGATGGCACCGCTGAGCATCACGTAGCTCATGGCGTGCACCCCGGCCGCGAGCAATCCAGTCGCCCATCCGAATGTCACGCACAGGATCCCGATCCCGATCGCGAGCCCGAGGATGCCGTGATCGAAGAACCAGCGGTCGAGCCGATCCTGCGGCACGTCCCGCGCGTAGCGCCGGACCGTGACCTCGTCACGCGCCACTCGCCGGTACAACCCAACGTTGGCGAGCTGCACGCGCCAGAACCCGAGGACGCGCGGGCTGTGGGGATCGTCCGGCGTGTCCGATGTCGCGTGATGCCGGCGATGAACCGCAACCCATTCGCGCGGCCGCATGCCTGTCGTGACCCACAGGAGCACGCGGCAGAAGAGCACCGATGGTCCGCGTAGGGTGAGCGCGCGATGGGCAAGCGTGCGGTGCAGGTACACGGTCGTCGCGACGATCGAGACTTGGGTCACGACGAGGCCGGCCAGCACGGCAATGGGCACGTTCACAAATGGCTCCTCGCGGTCTGAAGATCCGCCCTCACCCGGCACGCTAGCCTACCTACTGGTAGGTAGAGAACCCGTGCCGGCTTCACCGGACGTCCGGCACGCAGCTGTCCCCGCCATCCCGGCGGCCACGGCGTACCCTTGCGCCCGGCATGGAGACCGTCGCGATGGAGAGCAGCCAGGGCACGAAGGCCCTCATCCTCGAGGTCGCCCTCGACCGGTTCGCCGAGCACGGATACAGCGGCACGAGCCTGAACGACATCGCCGACAAGGTTGGCATCCGCCGCCCGAGCCTCCTGCACCACTTCCCTTCCAAGGAGGCCCTGTACCGGGCCGTGCTCGTCGACGCCTTCGCCGACTGGTTCGCGCTCGTCGACGAGGCGATCGCCGGCCCCCAGAAGCAGGGGTGGCCGCAGGTCGAACGGGTGCTGCGGGCTGCGTTCCTCTTCTTCGAGGAACGCCCCGAGTTCGTCCGCCTAGCCCGGTGGGAGGCTCTCGAAGGCGGCCCGATGCTGTCGGCGGAGCTGGGAACGATGTTGAAGCCTCTGTTCGAGCGCGGAACCGAGTTTCTCGAGCGCGAGATGGACGCCGGCCGGCTACGACGTTACGACGCGCGGCAACTGCTCCTCACAGGCTACGGCGCCGTGCTCTCGTATCTCTCGGACGCGCCGTTGATCACGTCGCTGCTCGGCGCCGATCCGTTGGGTCCCGCGATGCTCGCAACACGACGTGAGCACGTCATCGACGTGCTGCGCAACGCGCTGGAGCCCTAACCGAAGCTCGCGTGCTTACGGAACCGCTCGAAGAGCGGGACCTCGCCGAACAGGTCGACGGCGTCCATGGTCTTGCGCCCCATGAGGACGAGTAGCACGTCGGACGCGGGACCGCGCACGGCGACGTCGCCCTTGGCGTGCTCGCGGGTGAGCTGGATCCCCTCGGGGTCGAGTCGTACCAGCCACTCCCCCGGCGTGTCGGTGCTGTGGAGATGGATCGACCCCTCGGGAAAGCGTCGACCGCGGAACGCGCCGAGGATCCCGAGGTACTCGTCGACGCCGTCGGCCGCGAGCTCGGCATCGATGGCATCCGCCGCCACGCCGGCGTTCTGGGCATCCCAGCGGTGCATGGCGGTCTCCTGCGTCGTGCGCCGGGCCCAGAACCCAACACTGTCGTCGAAGGGAACCCACGTCCAGCACGGTTTCGCCGGGTCCGTCGAGGCGAGTTTGGTCGCGAGCATCTCGGCGCCACTCTCCAGCCAGTCCGGGATCGCCTCGTCGGCAGGAGGTTCTTCGCGCTGCTTGAACGCTTTGCCGTCGGGTGGCTGATCGAGGTTCCCCGCGACCCATCGGTGGTGCGAGCCGAGATGGTGGACGAGGTCGCGCATCGTCCATTCCGGACACGACGGGACCATGGCGTCCATCGGGATCTCACGTGCAGCTTGCGCCGCCGCGTCCCCGTTCCACCGCAACGCCGAGATGTAATCGTCGTAGATCACGACGCGGACGCTACAGCCCCAACGTCGCGTCGACCTCGACTTGTTCGACGAGATCCGGGCCGTCGTTGTCGGCGCTGTTGACTCGGTTGCCGACCGGGTACGCGACGAGGGCTTCTTCGGATGCGGGTACGAGGAGCTGCGCAAGCTCATTGGTGTCGTCGGCCGACCGGTCGAGCCAGCGCGGCCAGTCCGGCTCCTCGAGCACGACGGGCATGCGGTCGTGGAGCGGAGCGAGCGCATCGTTGGCGTTCGTCGTCACGATCGCGCACGTGCGCAGCCAGTCCCCGTCGGCATCGCGCTCGTCACGCCAGGCCGCCCAGAGTCCCGCGAACGCCATGGGCTCGCCGTCCCTCCGGTGGATGAACATCGGCTGCTTCTGATTGCCACGGCGCTGCCATTCATAGAAGCCCTCAGCCGGAATCAGGCAGCGGTGCATGCGGAACGCGCGCTCGTACGCGGGCTTGTCGGTCAGCGTCTCGGCCCGGGCGTTGATCATGCGATCGCCGGACCGCACGTCCTTCGACCACGACGGGACCAGCCCCCAGCGCAACGCCGAGAGCACCCGCCGGCGCTCGTCGCCCTCGACTCGTTCGCGCACGGCGTACACGGTTGCCCGCGGAGCGACGTTGTAGCTCGGCGCCTGCCGCGGCGCGGCAACCTCGTCGACGCCGAAGCGCTCGACCAGCAGCTCGGGCGACGCCACCTGCACGAACCGACCACACATCCGGCTGACCGTACCGAAGGCGGGACCCGGTCCTGGCGGTGTCGCACGTCACGTTGCCTCGGGGGCACGCCAGGCTCATAATGAGACCGAACGGTCGGTTTTTGGAGAGGACCCGATGACCACTGCGACCCGGCTCCGCAAGGGAGAAGCCACCCGCCGCCTCATCCTCGAGCGGGCCGCCCCCGTCTTCAACCAGCGCGGCTACGCCGGCGCTTCGATGAGCGAGCTGGTCGAGGCGACGGGAATCGAGAAGGGCGGCATCTACAACCACTTCGGCAGCAAGGAAGAGCTCGCGGTCGAAGCCTTCGACTACGCGATCTCGCTCATCGTCGACGGGTACGCCGCCGTCCAGGAGGGCAAGGTCGGGCTCGACCGGCTCGTGGCAATGATCCAGATCTTCGGCGACTGGTCCGGCCACCCGCTCGTCGCCGGCGGGTGCCCGATCATGAACACCGCCATCGAGGCAGACGACACGAACGCCGCGCTCGCAGCTCGGGCGCGCGGCGCCATGGACTCGTGGCACCGTCTCATCGGCTCGATCGTGAAGGAGGCCAAGGCTGCACAAGAGATCGACGACCACGTCGATCCCTACGAGCTCGCCACCCTCGTCACCTCCACGCTCGAGGGTTCGCTGATGCAAACCAAGTTGTTCGATGACCCCGTCTACAAGCACCGCGCAGTCGCGTCGCTCACCGAGCACGTCGAGAGCCTGCGCAAGACGCCGCGCCAGAAGAAGCGCCAGAAGAAAGAGAGGACCACCCGATGACGACACTCGATGGACGCAGTCGCGTCGTGACCTGGGACGACCCCATCGCGAGCCTCGAGGCAGCCCGCGGCCTGGGCGGTATCGACGTCCTCCGCGCAATCGAGGGCGGCGACCTGCCCCCGCCTCCGGTGGCGCAGCTGATCGGCCTCGAGGTCGATCAAGTCAGTGAGGGCCTGGTGACCTTCGCGTTCGAGCCGGCAGAGTTCCACTACAACCCGCTCGGCACCGTGCACGGCGGCATCCTCACGACGGTGCTCGACAGCGCGATGGGGTGCGCGGTCCACAGCCGGCTGCGCGCCGGGCTCAGCTACACGACGCTCGAGGTGAAGGTGAGCTTCCTCCGACCCGTGCGGGTCACCACCGGACGGATTCGGGGAGAGGGCAAGGTCGTCCACCTCGGCGGGCGTATCGCGACGGCCGAGGCCCATCTCGTCGACCGCGACGGCGAGCTGTACGCCCATGCCACGAGCACGTGTCTCATCTCGTCGCCATCGTCCACGCCGTCGAGTGCCACAGGGGCGACGTGATGGCCGCCGTCGAGCAACCGTGCGTCGAGCCGCAGGCGACGGAGGACGTCGTGGAGCTCGCCGACGGCGCGCGCCTCACGATCCGGCCCATGGAGCCGGCGGACGCGTACCCGCTCCTCCGGATGTTCGACCGCCTCTCCCCCGAGTCGCTCTACCACCGCTTCTTCTCCCCCATGCCGCGACCGCGGCGCGCCGCGCTCCTGCATCTCGCGGGGCTCGACCACGAGCTCCACGAAGCCGTGGTGGCCCAGATCGACCACGAGATCGTCGGTGTCGCCCGGTACGACGGCCGGCCCGAGGAGGACGACGCCGAGGTGGCGGTCATCGTGGAGGACGCGTGGCAGGACCGCGGCCTCGGGACGAACCTGCTGCACCACCTGGCGCGCGCCGGCGCCCGCCGCGGACTCGTCGCGTTCCGCGCCACCGTGCTCGGCGAGAACCGCCGGGCGTTGCCGTTCCTGCGACGCCTCTCCCCCGATGCCGACGTCCGCTTCCGGGACGGCGAGTACGAGGTCTACGCCCCCTTCCGGCCCCGCCGGGTCGAGCCGAGCGCGGAGCAGTCGGCGAGCCGGTAGACGCGGGGCTGGCGCCCGCCGGCCGACCGACGTCACACCATTTCCCGACCAGATCACTCGACTTTTCGAGCACGCGGGCGATACCGTGAGCACAACCGTCAGAGACGCCAAAGAAGACACAGAAGAGAGGCAGCTATGTCACTTCGCCTGGGAGACACCGCTCCCGACTTCACCGCGGAGACGACCGAAGGGAACCTGAGCTTCTACGACTACCTCGGCGACAGCTGGGGCCTGCTCTTCTCGCACCCCAAGGACTTCACACCGGTGTGCACCACCGAGCTCGGGGCGATCGCGAAGCGCAAGTCGGAGTTCGACAAGCGCAACGTGAAGCTGATGGGCATCAGCGTCGACCCGCTCGACTCGCACAAGGGATGGTCGAAGGACATCGAGGAGACCCAGGGCGCCGCGCCGAACTTCCCGATGATCGCCGACCCGGACCGCAAGGTCGCCGACCTCTACGACATGATCCACCCCAACGCGAGCGACACCGTGACCGTCCGGTCGGTGTTCGTCATCGGCCCGGACAAGAAGATCAAGCTGATGATCACGTACCCGCAGAGCACCGGTCGCAACGTCGACGAGCTCCTGCGGGTGGTCGACTCGGTCCAGCTGACGGCCGGCTATCAGGTGTCGACGCCGGTCGACTGGCAGCAGGGCGACGACGTGATCATCATCCCTGCCGTTTCGGACGAGGACGCGAAGCAGAAGTTCCCGAAGGGCTGGAAGGCCCTCAAGCCCTACCTGCGGGTCACGCCCCAGCCCGACAAGTAGCGGGAGCCGTCAGCGGGGTGGGTCTGGCTAGACCCAGCCCATCGGGTCGACTGGGGTGCCGTTCACGCGCACTTCCCAGTGGAGGTGTGGGCCGGTTGACGCGCCTGTCGAGCCGACCTGCCCGATGACCTCGCCGGTGCTCACGTGCTGGCCGATGCGGACGCCGATGCTCGACTGGTGGGCGTACCCCGTCGCGGTGCCGTCACCGTGGTCGACCAGCGTCCAGTTGCCGTAGCCACCGTTCGACCCCGCCATCACGACGACACCGTCGCCGGCCGCCTTGATCGGCGTGCCGGAGGACGCGCCGATGTCGACGCCCGTGTGTATGCGGCTGTCGCCGCTGATCGGGTGGGTGCGGGGCCCGAACGGGCTCGTGATCGGCCCGTTGACGGGCCAGATGAAGCGGTGGTTGCCGGGCGTCGGGTTGCCACGACTGACGCTGGCGGAGATCTGGGACTGCAGCGCGTTGTACTGCGCCTCGAACTCGGCCTTGCGGGCGCGGATCCCCTCGACGACCTGTTGCTCCTGCGCCTCGACCGCCGCCACCTGCTGCCGCTCACCGTCGGCCTGGTTGCGGAGCTGGCTGACTTGATCGCGCTCGTTGGCCGCGACCGCCTCCGCTTCCTGCGACTTGGCCTGCTCTTGCTTGAGATCGTTTTGGGCGTCGTCGAGCTGGGCCTTCAGGCTCCCCTGCCTCTGGAGCTCCCGCTCGAAGCGGCGTGAGTTCTCCCCCAGGTACTTGCTGCCGGCGATGAGCTCGTGCGCCTCGCCATTCGTGGAGAGCAGCGCCAACGCGCTGGAGGCGCTGCCGTTGCCCTTGTAGAGCGCGACCGCCGACGTGTTGAACCGGTCCTTCGACGCCAGGATCTCGGCCTTGATCTCGTCGATGTTCCGCTGGACGGTGTCGATCTGCGTCTGGATGCGCGCGATCTCGGCCTCGGCCGCCTCGATCTTCTGCGTCGCTTCGGCAATTTGGCCATCGAGCGCGGCGACCTTGGCGTCGAGGTCCCGGAGATGGACCTGGACGTCCTGGAGCTCCTTGACCGCCGCGACTTCCTCGGCCGACGCGCCGTCAATGGCCTCGGCGAGCTCGCTCCTGCTCTGCGGGTTCGGCTGCTCCTGCGCGACGGCGGGCGCGGCCGCAACCGCGCCCAGCACGAGCGCGGCCGCGAGGAGACAGAGAAAGAAGCGGCGGGATTTCAGGGCGCTCAGCGTACGCAACACGAGTCACACAGGCAACAGCCGGGCCCGAAATGCACACTTCGCCCCTCCGGAATGCCCAGACGCTACCAGCGAACCCCAGAACGCGGGGGGATTTCCGCGAGGGCGGTCAGGTCCGCAGGAAGCGGCGGAGGCCCACCCCAGCGCCGACGGAGCCGATGACCGCCCCACCGAAGAGGAGCCCGACGCTGATGGCACCGGCGTTGCCGGTGGTCACGAAGAAGCCGCGGAAGAAGCCCTCCGTGGTGTCGAGCTGGCTCAGCAGGTACTGGAGCCCGAACACGCCGCTCACCGCGAGCCCGGCGCCGACTGCGCCCTGCACGAGCCCCTCGGCCATGAACGGGATACGCACGAACCAGTTCGACGCGCCGACCAGCTTCATGACCTCGATCTCGCGCCGCCGGGCGAACGTGGCCAGCCGGATCGTGTTCACGATCAGGAACAGCGACGATGCGATCAGGATCGTCGAGATGGCGATGAACATGTACCGCAGGAAGTTCGTGATGTCGATGAGCTGCTTGATCGCCTTGTCGGCCGTGATCGCCTCGTCGACGCCGGGACGAGTGTTGTATTTGTCGCGCAGCTCCGTCGTCTGCTTCACCTGCTTCGGCGCGACGCGGAACGACGCGGGCAGCGCGTTGGAGTCGACCGTGTTCACCAGGTCGGGCTTGTCGCGGAAGATCCGCTGGAAGTCCTTGTAGGCCTGCTCCTTCGAGATGTACTTGGCCGTTTTGATCTGGTTGTCGCCGTCGAGCTGGTCGCGCAGCGAGTTGATCTGCTGTCGCGTCGCATCGGTTTTCATGTAGATCTCGAACTCGACGCCGTTCTTCCACTTCTCGGTGCCGTGGTCGACCCACGTCTGGAAGAGGAGAATCCCGCCGAGGAGCAGCAACGACACGGTGACGGTGAGGATGCCCGCCACGGTCATGAGCAGGTTACGGCGCAGTGAGATCAGGGTCTCGCGTGCGAAGTAGGCGAAGCGTCGCAAGAGTCAGTCAGCTCCCGACGCCGTAGACCCCGCGCGACTGATCGCGCACCATCTGGCCGTGGTCGAGCTCGAGCACGCGACGTCGCATGGCGTCGACGATGCGCTGGTCGTGCGTGGCCATCACGACGGTGGTGCCGGTGCGGTTGATCCGGTCGAGCAGGCGCATGATGCCGACCGTCGTCGCCGGGTCGACGTTCCCCGTGGGCTCGTCCGCGAGCAGGATCAGCGGCCGGTTCACGAATGCCCGCGCGATGGAAACGCGCTGCTGCTCGCCACCGGAGAGCTCGTTGGGGAAGCGGTCGTGCTTTCGGTTGAGCCCAACGAGGTCGAGAATCTGGGGCACCTGCGCCTCGATGACGTGGCGGGGCCGGCCGATCACCTCCTGGGCGAAGGCGACGTTCTCGTACACCGTCTTGTTGGGCAGAAGCTTGTAGTCCTGGAACACGCACCCGACGTTGCGGCGCAGCTGCGGGATCTTCCACGAGCTGAGGCGGGAGATGTCGCGGCCGGCGACGATGATGCGGCCGGACGAGGAGTCCTCTTCGCGCAGGAGCAGCCGCAGGGCGGTCGACTTGCCGGACCCGGACGGCCCGACGACAAAGACGAACTCACCCTTGTTGATGTCGAACGAAACGTCGCGCAACGCGACGACATCGCCCTTATAGATCTTCGTGACGCCTTCGAAACGAATCATTCAGGACCAGGAATGGGGCGGACGGGCTGGGAAAGCACGTGCGGCTGCCCGTGGCAGGGTAGCAGGCAACCCCCCGCCGCAGGCGACACGGACGCGGGATTCACAGCTTCGGGTGAGCTCCTATCGATCCGTGTCCGAGCCGGGTGCCGCCGGGGCGTCCCCGTCGTGTTGGCGACGCCACAGGAGGTACGTCTCGATGAAGGAGTCGAGCTCGCCGTCGAGCACCGCCTGCACGTTGCCGGTCTCGTGGCGTGTCCGCTCGTCCTTCACGAGCTGGTACGGCGCCAGCGTGTACGTGCGAGGCGCGCCGCGAGGATCTGCATCGCCTTCGCCCGGTTCTGGATCTGCGAGCGCTCGTTCTGGCAGGACACGACGATCCCGGTCGGAACGTGGGTGATGCGTACGGCAGAGTCCGTGACGTTGACGTGCTGACCCCCCGCACCCGACGACCGGTACGTGTCGATGCGCAGGTCGTTCGTGTCGATCTCAGGCTCCTCCGAGTGCTCGAGCGCGGGCACCGTGTCGAACGACGCGAACGCGGTCTGGCGCCGCGCGTTGGCGTCGAAGGGCGAGATGCGAATCAGCCGGTGCACGCCCTTCTCGCCATGCAGCAGCCCGTAGGCGTAGCGACCTTTGACGATGAAGGTCGCCGACGTGATGCCCGCCTCGGTCCCGGCCTGCGCCTCGTCGAGCTCCACGTCGAAGCCGCGGCGCTCGGCCCAGCGCAGGTACATCCGCAGCAGCATCTCGGTCCAGTCCTGCGCGTCGGTGCCGCCGGCACCGGAGTGGACCTCACAGATGGCATCGCGCTCGTCGTGCTCCCCGGCGAACAAGGCGCGCAGCTCCAGCGTGTGGAGGTCGGCAGCCAACGAAGTGATGCCTACGTCCAGCTCGGGCTCGACCGAGTCGTCAGCTTCCTGACGTCCCAGCTCGAACAAGGTGTCGAGCTCGGAGAGCTGCTCGTCGAGGCCGTCGATCAGCTCGAGGTCGTCGCGAACCGCGGCGAGCTCGGTCGTGACCTTGCGGGCGCGCTCCTGGTCCTCCCACAGGTCACCCTTGCTCGCTTCCTCCTCGAGCTCCGAGAGCCGTGAACGGAGGGTGTCGATCTGGAGATAGGCGCGCGCGTCGTCGACACGGCGGCGGAGGTCGTCCAGGGGTTCCGTGAAGTCGCGCATCGCGAAGGGTGCGGTCGATGCCGCGGTTCAGCGACCGTGGCAGTGCTTGAACTTCTTGCCGCTCCCGCAGTAGCAGGGCTCGTTGCGACCCGGCGTCTTCTCGACGTGCACCGGCTGCTGCACGACATCTTCGGGTCGCTCCGCGACGGCGGTCGCGGTGGCGGCGCCCATGCCATCCCCCATCCCGTCGCCGACCGGCTCCTCGATTGGCTGGCCGGCGGCCGCAGCTTGCAGCGCCTCTGATCCCTGCACCGGGCCGTCGGCGGACGAATACCGGACGTTGCTCGCCTGCTGGCGCGGCGCGTCCTCGGCGACGACCTGAAGGTGGGAAACGTACCGGACGAAGTTGTCCTGGATGCTCGCCATCATCGCCGAGAACATGTCGAAGCCCTCGCGCTGCCACTCGGCGAGCGGGTCCTTCTGTCCCATCGCGCGCAGGTTGATGCCCTCGCGCAGGTAGTCCATCTCGTAGAGGTGCTCGCGCCAGTGCTGGTCGATCACCGACAGCATCACGCGCCGTTCGATCTCGCGGAGCGCGTCGCCCCCGATCGTCTGCTCCTTCTGCTCGTAGAGCTCGACCGCGTCGTCGGTGAGCACCTGCACGAGCTGCTCGCGGTCAGGAAGATCGAGCTGCTCGCGCGTGATTCTCGTCGGGAACGTGCTCTGGATCTGCGTGTGCAGCTCGTCGAGGTCCCACTCCTCGGGGTACTCGGTCGGGCACCACGTCTCGACCGAGTGTCGGACGGCGCCTTCGATCGCCTCGAACGCCTCGTCGCGCAGGTCGCCGCCGTCGAGGATCTGCTGGCGGCGCTTGTAGATGACCTTGCGCTGCTCGTTCATCACCTCGTCGTACTTGAGGACGTCCTTGCGGATCTCGAAGTTGCGGTCCTCGACGGTGTGCTGCGCGCGCTCGATGGCCTTGGTCACCATGCGCGCCTCGAGCGGCACGTCGTCGGGGAACGCCTTCCCCATGACCCAGTTCATGGCTCCGGTCGCGAACAGCCGCATGAGCTCGTCCTCGAGCGAGAGGTAGAAGCGGCTCTCGCCCGGGTCGCCCTGCCGGCCGGATCGGCCGCGGAGCTGGTTGTCGATGCGCCGGCTCTCGTGACGCTCCGTCCCGAGGACGTAGAGGCCGCCGACCTCGCGCACGCGGTCGCCGTCCGGCCGGCACTCGTCCCGGAACTTCGCCACCAGCTCCTGGAGGCGCTCGGGGGACTCGGCGGGCGTCGAGCCCTCGGCGAGGAGCTCCTGGCGCGCGAGGCCCTCGGGGTTGCCGCCCAGGAGGATGTCGACCCCACGGCCGGCCATGTTCGTCGCGACGGTCACCGAGTGCGGCCGCCCCGCCTGGGTGACGATGACGGCCTCCTTCTCGTGCTGCTTCGCGTTCAGCACCGAGTGTGGGATGCCGCGCTTCTCGAGTAGCCGCGACAGCTTCTCGGATTTCTCGACGGAAATCGTCCCGACCAGCACCGGCTGGCCGGTCTCGTGCCGCTCTTCGATGTCGTCGGCGACGGCGTTGAACTTCGCGTCCTCGGTCTTGTAGATGAGGTCGGCGTTGTCGTCGCGAACCATCGGCTCGTTGGTCGGGATCCCCACGACGTCGAGCGCGTACGTATGCGCGAACTCGCCCGCCTCGGTCAACGCCGTTCCCGTCATGCCCGAGAGCTTTTCGTACATGCGGAAATAGTTCTGGAGCGTGACCGTCGCGAGCGTCTGGTTCTCGGCCTTGACCCGAACGCCTTCCTTCGCCTCCACGGCCTGGTGCAAGCCTTCGCTCCAGCGCCGGCCCTCGAGAATGCGGCCGGTGAACTCGTCGACGATCTTCGCCTCGCCGTTCTGGATGACGTAGTCGACGTCCCGCTTGAAGAGCTCCTTTGCTCGCAGCGCGGCTTGGAGCTGGTGGACGAAGTTCTGGTTGACGTGCTCGTAGAGGTTGTCGACGTCGAGCGCCTGCTCGACTCGGCCGATGCCGTCCTCTGTCGGCACGACGGTGCGCTTCGCCTCGTCGACCTCGTAGTCGCGGTCACGCTGGAGGCCCTTCACGACCCGGGCGAACCGGTAGTAGAGCTCCTGGGCGTCGTCGGCGCGACCGGAGATGATCAGCGGGGTCCTCGCCTCGTCCACGAGGATCGAGTCGACCTCGTCGACGATCGCGAAGAAGTGGCCCCGCTGGCTCTGCTCGTCCTTCGACAGGGCCATGTTGTCGCGCAGGTAGTCGAACCCGAACTCGTTGTTGGTGCCGTACGTGATGTCGGCCTGGTAGGCGGCCCGCTTCGCCTCGGGGTCGTCGACCTGGGGCACGACCACGCCGACCTCCATCCCGAGGAATCGGTAGATCTGCCCCATCCACTCGGCGTCCCGGCGGGCGAGGTAGTCGTTGACCGTCACGAGGTGACACCCGTAGCCGGCCAGCGCGTTCAGGTAGAGCGGCAGCGTGGCGACGAGCGTCTTGCCCTCGCCGGTCTTCATCTCGGCGACCCAGCCGAAGTGGAGCGCGGCCCCGCCCATGATCTGCACGTCGAAGTGGCGCTGCCCGAGTGTCCGCTTGGCGGCTTCGCGCACGGCCGCATACGCCTCGGGGAGCATGTCGTCGAGCATCTCGACGCGTTCTTCCTTGCTGGCGGCCTCGTCGAGGCGCGACCGGAACTCCGCGGTCATCGCCCGCAACTCCTCGTCGGAGCGCTGCGCCATCTCGGGCTCGAAAGCGTTGACCTCGGGGACGATCGACTCGACGAGCTTGAGCTTCCGCCCTTCGCCCGCGTGAAGAATCTTGTTGAAGAGGCCCATGTGGACTCCGAGTCTACCGACGACCGTCGTCACGGCTCTGCGCGCTGACGCCAGCGATTCACGGGCGGCGACGGGCGGGATCGTCGCCGCCTCCTCAGCGGTTGCGCAAAATCGTCGGCGGCGAGACCGCCCGCCGCCGCCCTTCCCAGAGGAAATGTCAGCATTCCGCCGTGACGACGGCGGTGGAGGACCCGGAGCTCCAGATCCTCGCGAAACGACGGAAGCAATGGTGGGAGCGCATCTCTCCCACGGTCGTCGGGTGTGTCGTCGCCGTGGTGGTGGCGCTGTGGTCCACGCGGGGGGCGTGGGGCGAGCGGCCGCCGCACGGCGAGGATGTCATGGCATACCTCGTCCGGGCGGACTTCGGGCTTCCCCAGCTCGTCGCCCACGGGCGGCTCGACGGCTGGTTCCCGCGGTTCTACCTCGGGTACCAGGAGTTCCTGTTCAACGGGCCCGGCGTGGCCTGGTCGATGGCGGCCGTGCGGGGTGTGACCCTCGGCGCGCTGTCCAACGTCGGCGCGCTCAAGGTCGTCGGCGTGGTGTCGTTCGCGGCGCTGCCGGTTGCGATGGCGTTCCTCGCCCGGTCGCTCGGGCTCGGACGGGTGGCGGCCGGGATCGCGGCGGTGCTCTCGCTGCTCGTCTCGAGCGAGTTCGGGCCCGGCCTCCAGGGCCTGTATCTCATCGGCCTCGTCTCGCACCAGCTCGGCGCTCCGCTGTTCTGTCTCGCGCTCGGCGCGCTGCTGCGTGTCCCGAGGGATGCGCGACGGCGCTGGGTTCTGCTCGGCGCCGTGTCGCTGGCCGCGCTCGCGATCACGCATCTCATCTCGGTGATGATCCTGGTGGTCGTCTTCCCGCTGCTCGCGCTCGGGCTGCGGCGCGAGCACCTCGGCCGCGCCGCAATCGCCCGGCTCGCCGTGACCGGTGGGCTGGCTGCCGCGCTGTCGGCGTGGTGGCTGGTACCCGCGCTCGCTCACCGCGACCTCCGAGGCGTCGTCGCAACCTGGGAGACGCCGCCCTTCGGGGACCGCGTCGACGCGATCGTGAACGGGCGGCTCCTGTTCCGGCCGTACACGGTGTGGATCGTCGTGGCGGGCTGGGTGTACGGGCTGGTGCGCGTGCGCCGTCGCCCGTTCGCGCTCGTCCTCGTCGCGACGCCGCTCGCCTTTCTCGTCTTCGCGCACTGGGCCGCGTCACGCTGGCCCGACAACGAGATCGCCATGCAGCTCGCCAATCGAGGGCTCGGCTACGCCGGGCTCCTCGCGATCCTCCCGGTGTCTGCGGGGATCGCCGCCGGCGCGCGGCTCGCGAGCCGGCGGCTGTCGAGATGGCCGTGGGCGGGCGCGGCTGCGGTGGCGGCCGCGCTCGCGCTCTCGGTCGTCGTCGTCTTGTCGCCGCTCGGCCCCGACCGCCGATCGGCCGGCGAGCTCGAGTCGCCCGTCCCGCAACTGCGGCACGCGGCCACCGAGCTCCGGCGGGACGTTCCCGACGGTGCCCGGTTCGCCACCCAGCGGGACTACCCGGGGGAGGTCTTCCGGACCGGTGTGCTCCTCCCGCCGACGTGGCTCGCCTGGGCCTCGGGCCGAGACTCGCTCAACGGCTGGAACCTCGAGTCGTCGAGCACACCCGAGCCGGACCTCGAGCCCGATCTGTACCTCGGGCGCCGCCCCGCCGACGCGCAGGCGGACATCCTGAGCCGGCTGGGCATCTCGCACGTAGTCGCGACAGCCGACCCGTTCGCCGACGCGCTGGCGGCGTCGGACCGGTTCGAGCTCGTCTGGCGCGAGTCACCGGTCGCGATCTTCGCCCTGCGTCCCCGATCGGGGCAGCCCGACCCGGCCTCCCTCGTCGCCACCCGCGCGCCGGCGACGGCCGGCGTCACCCGCGCCGACCCCGAACGGCTGCGTATCCGCGTCGACGCGTCGGCGGCGACGCCCGCCACCGTGGCCGTCGCGTGGTCACCGAAGTGGCACGGCCGGATCGACGGGCGGCCTGTGCACCTGGATCACACGTCGGACGGGCTCATCGCGCTCCGGTTCCCGGCCGGTACGAGCACGCTGGTGGTCGCGTACGGCCCCGACGGCTGGGACCACGCCGGCGTCGCGATCAGCGCGCTGACGCTCGTGCTCCTCGCCGCGCTCGGCGTAATCGAGCTCCGCCGGCGACGGCAAGCCCATACTTAGTCCACATCCAAGAGGTTCTCGCGCATGGCGTAGACCACCGCTTCCATGCGGGAGTGGAGGTGGAGCTTCTCGAGGATGTTCCGGACGTGGTTCTTGACCGTGTTCTCCGAGATGTAGAGCTCCTCGGAGATCTCGCGGTTGCTCAGGCCTTTTGCGACGAGCTTCAACACGTCGAGCTCGCGATCGGTGAGGCTCGGCAGCAACGATCGGTGCCGTTCCTCGGCCTGTTGTGCGAGGGCGTTGAACTCGCTGAGGAGCTTGGACGCCATCGACGGTGAGATCAGGCTGTGCCCGCGCGCGACGGCCCGGACGGCGTCGGCGAGCTCCTCGATGGAGATCTCCTTGAGGAGGTACCCGCTCGCTCCTGCTTTCACCGCCGCGTAGAGGTCCTCCTCGCTGTCGGACACCGTGAGCATGATGACCTTGGTGTCGGGGAGCCGCTCGCGGATCCGGCGCGCCGCCTCGATGCCCGTCGACCGAGGCATGCGCACGTCCATGAGCACGACGTCGGGCGTCATCTCCTCGGCGCGGTGCACGGCCGCGATGCCGTCGCCGGCTGCGCCCACGACCTTGATGTCGGGCTCCTCGGACAGCACGAGATCCAGGCCACGCCGAAAGAGGGCGTGGTCGTCGACGATGACGACCCGGATGGTCTCGCCTTCGCTCATGCCCG
>WNGB01005710.1_pt1 | contig 25317 bp, 25 predicted proteins | sample 5400681 | NCBI WGS metagenome assembly WNGB01 (sample SAMN13153367, study PRJNA577476) | soil metagenome | isolation source: 115 cm soil or saprolite under grassland replicate 2 | place: USA:California | collected 2016-06-15
CGAGACCTACGAAGGGAAGCGCCTGCAGAAGTTCGTGTACAAGGGCCTGGGCCCGGTCAAGGCGGAGCAGGGCGTGCCCTGGCCCGCCGCCTCGCGGGAGTAGCGGCCGCGCCTACTTCTTGACGTACCTCTTCAGCGCCCGCGGACCGACTTCCGCGCCGTAGACGTTTCCGCGCGCGTCCGCGGCCACGCCTTCCGACCCGCTCGTCACCACCTTCTCCGGATCCGGCTCCGGGTCCGGAATGAAGGCCGTGACCTTGCCGTCCCTCGCGCTGCCGATGCGGATGCCGCGCTTCCAACCGGGGTTGGTCTTGGAGTTCGACTCCGAGTCGGCCACGTAGAGGACGTCGTGCTTGTCGATGTACACGCCGCTTGGACGGCTGAACTGCTTCCATTCCTCGAGGAACTGGCCGTCCTGGTCGAAGATCTGGATCCGGTTGTTGCCCCGGTCGGCCACGAACAGCCGTCCCCGGGAATCGAAGGCGAGGCCGTGAGGCGTGTCGAACTCGCCGGGGGCCGATCCCCTCTTGCCCCAGGCCTTGACGAACCTTCCGTCCTTGGTGAACTTCACGATGCGCGCGTTCGTGTCTTCGTCGTGCCCGTCCGCGACGAAGATCTCGCCGCCGGCAGCGACGGCCACGTCGGAGGGCTGGTTGAAGACGTCCGGGCCCTCGCCGGCCACTCCCGCCTTCCCGAGGGTCAGGAGGAGCTTCCCGTCCGGGCTGAACTTGAAGACCTGGTTCCCCTTCCCATCCCGGACGCGCGCGTCGGTCACCCAGACGTTGCCGCTGCGGTCCACGTGGATGCCGTGAGGCCAGACGATCGCGCCCGCGCCGAAGCTCCGGGTGAGGCGGCCAGACTCGTCGAAGAGCAGGATCGAGGGCAGCGCCGAGCCGGCGCAGGTGTTGGCTCCGCACCGCTCCCCGACCCAGATGGACCGGCCGTCGGGCGCGACGTCCACCGCGCTCGTCGCTCCCCACGTGCGGCCCTCGGGCATCTTCGCCCAGCCCTCGACCGTCCGATAGGGATTGGCCTGGGAGTTGGCGGGCTGTGCGTCCGCCCACGCGCCGGACGTCGCGACCGCGGCGATCAGGACTCCGACGAACCTGGAACCCGCCCGACTTGGGTGCATGCGGCGTATTCTCCGCCGGCCACCGGCTTTTTCAAGCTAGACGCTGTCGTCGAGCACGTCTTCGATGGCCGACTTCATGGAGCCGGCGTCCCCCACGGCCACGGAGGTGCGCAGCGCGTCCTTCGCCCGGTCCTCGCGGCGGCGCAAGCGCCGCACCTCCCGCACCAGGCGCAGCACCGCGCCGTAGGCTTCCTCGACGACGTCGCGGCGCGGACGCGGCTCCGGCGCGACGCTGCCCGGCGGATTGGCGAGAGCGACGGCCGCGCGCAGCACCATTGCCTGGAGCTCGTCCTCGCTCAGGGGAAGGGCGTCGTCCTCATCGGAAGAGACGGGGTCCGCGGCCATCAGCGAAATGGGCGGACCTCCCCGCGCAGGAGCGTGGAGGGTCCGAAGGAAGGGGTCCCCAGCGGGCCCGCGTCGACGGTGAATCGGCCATCGAGACGATAGGCCAGCGGCTGGCCGCTGACGGCGCGGGCGATCACGCCTCCGAGAGAGGGCAGTTCGCTCAGGCGCAGCGAGATGTCGAGAGGGATGTCCTGGCCGAGACCGGGCTCGAGGGGCAGGCCGAGCGGGAAGTCGACGGACGCGGCGTGGGTGTCCTCCAGGTACACCGCGCCCTCGATCGCGGAGAGGGTGAGGCCGAACGTGTTCGGGTTCTCCACGTGCGCCCAGAGCCGCAGCGTGGCCGCATCCGGCAGGCCCAGCCGTCCCCCACCCAGGCGCAGCTCGGCTGGACGGTCGCGCGCGGCCTCGAAGCGGAGCGGCCGCAGGCCGAGCCCCAAGGCGCCGAGCGTCGCACAGGCGGAGAGGCCCATCACGGCCGCGGCCACGATGGCGGCGCTTGCGACCCTGCGGTCCGGCTCCCTCTCGCGCATCGTCTGCCCTCGAAATCAGTGTAGATCCGCGGTGTGCGCGCGGGGCCGGAAGCCGCGCGATTGCCGTGAGACACTGGCGCTGATGGCGCTCGACATCCGCGAGCAGTTCCCCCTGGCCCCGTTGTCCACGCTGGGGGTGGGCGGACCGGCCCGCTACTACGCGCGCGTCACCCACGAAGACTCCGTCCGCGAGGCCGTCGAGTGGGCGCGCGCGCGCGCCCTGCCCCTGCTCGTCCTGGGGGGCGGCAGCAACGTCGTGCTCGCCGACGAGGGCCACCTCGGGCTCGTCCTGCACCTCGTCACGCGCGGCATCGAGACGCGGCCGGTCGGGGATGCGGTCGAGGTCACGGCCGAGGCGGGCGAGCCCTGGGACGCCCTGGTGGCGGCCGCGGTCGAGCACGGCTGGGCCGGAGTCGAGTGCCTGTCCGGGATTCCCGGTCTCGTGGGCGCGACGCCGATCCAGAACGTGGGGGCCTACGGCCAGGAGGTCGGCGAGACGGTCTCCGCGGTCGACGCGCTCGATCTCCAGACCGGACGCGCCTGTCGGCTGACGAACGCCCAGTGCGGGTTCGCCTATCGCGACAGCCGGTTCAAGTCCGCGGACCGGGGCCGCTTCATCGTGCTGCGCGTGACCTACGCCCTGCGGCCCGGGGGCCCACCGGCCGTCCGCTACGCCGAGCTGGCGCGAAACCTCGAAGAGCGCGGCCTCGGTGTCCCTTCCCTGGCCGAGGTCCGCGAGGCCGTGATCGGCCTGCGCCGGCGCAAGTCGATGGTCCTCGATCCCGAGGATCCCAATGCGCGCAGCGTGGGCTCGTTCTTCACGAACCCGATCGTGACCGCGGCCGGCGCGGACGAGCTCGAGACCAGCCTGCGCCGCGACGGCATCCTGCGCGAGGGGGAGCACCCGCCGCGCTTCCCCGCCGGGGATGGCCGCGTGAAGCTCTCCGCGGCCTGGCTCATCGAGAGGGCCGGCCTCGCCAAGGGCTATCAGCGCGGGAACGTCGGACTCTCCAGCCGCCACACCCTGGCCATCGTGAATCGGGGCGGCGCGGCCGCGTCCGAAGTCGTCGCGCTCGCACGCGAGGTGCGTGAGCGGGTCCGCGATCGTTTCGGGGTCACGCTCGTCCCCGAGCCCGTCTTCGTCAACCTCTCTCTCGACTGACCGCGGGCGGCTTTCTTCGCACGCCTGTAACGCAAACGCCTCGACTTCGTCCTCCCCGACCCCACACCCGAAATGCACTCCGGAGAGGACACTCCGCGGGAGCCTCACACATTACAAGTCACTCGTGCCTTTGGAGTTACCCACATGGCAGCCCCATTGCTCACTACACCGGCGTGAACGCCCTGGGCGTTCGAACATTGGGAGGTAGGGCCATGAAGGCAATGATCGCAACCGGCGTCGGAGTGCTGGCGTTGGGCGGCCTGCTGGTGGCCAACTCGGGGCGTTCCGCTGCGGCGCAGCCGTCCCTGGCTGGTCCCGCTCTCGTCAGTCAGACGGACGCGAACCGGACGACGCTCGTCAATTGCGGCGAAGGCCGCCAGGCGCTCGTCTACACCGATCCGCGCACTGGACAGTCGCAGGTGCAGTGCGTGGGGGCGGAAGCTGGGCTTACGGCCGGTGCGATGACGCCCGGAATGGCCACGGCCATGCCGGTCTCGCAGTTCGTTCCGGCGATCGTGCCGGCGCAGCCGGCGCCGCAGCAGGTCGTCTATCGTGACCCCATCGTGCCGGCCACTCGCAGCACGGCGCGCCGTTCGAGCGCATCCACTGCGCGCGCCACCACCGCGTCTTCGACCTACGGCCGGAGGGCGGAGCCGAGCTACAGCCGCAACTCGGATTACTCGGCCCCGCAGACCCGTTCCTGGAAGAAGAGCGCGATCATCATCGGCGGGTCCACCGCCGCCGGCGCCGGGGTCGGCGCCGTCATGGGCGGCAAGAGCGGCGCCGTCAAGGGCGGCGTGGTCGGGCTCGTGGGCGGCACCATCTACGACATCGCGACGCGCAACAGGCACTGAGCCCGGCCGGTCAGTGCCGTGGCCCCGGCTCCGGGATGCCCGGAGCCGGGGATTTTCATTTCGGGGTGCTCGCGGCCAATCGCGACTGCGCCCTGGCCACGGACTGCTGGAATCCCACCAGCGCATCCGCGTGGCCGCCCCCCTCCGTGAAGTTGTAGGTGCGGCCCCCGCGCAGCTTCACCGTGAGCTGCTTCTTCAGGTAATCCGCGGCCAGGCGCTCGACCGAGCTGAGCGGCACGTCGAACCCGTCGTCGCCCTTGGCCGCGGCGTACCGCAGGCCCGCGGGCGTGGCGGAGAGCCGGCCGCGGCACGACCCGATCGAGTGCTTGTGCACGACGTCGAGGGAGGCGGCGAGCCGGACCTGCCGCAGCCGGACGCTGAGGGTCTGGCTCTCCCCCGTCACCTCGACCGTCTCCGCGTACCCATCCTGGCCTTCGGCGGAGACGTTGATCCGGTGCGGGCCGGGCGCGACGTCCGTCAGGACCAGGGGCGCCTTCCCCTTGTACTCGCGGTCCACGAACACGTCGGCGTCCGGGACATCCGCTTCGACGGTGAGGCCGGCGGCCGGCCGGGCCGGGACGATCGCGCGGGCGGGCGGGGCGTCGCCTTGCCGGCGGGCCGCGAGGGGCCGGTTGCGCGCGCGGCCACGCTGCCCGCGGGCTCCGGGACGGGCGCCGGTCGGCGGAGGAAGAACCAGACGGTCCCCAGGACCAGGGTCAGGGCGACGAGCACCAGGTCGAGCCGCCTCATCACGGCGTCCTCGGCTACCGCGGCTCGCCTGCGACCTGTACCGGGTGGCCGAAGATCGCGGCCAGCTCTTCGACCTCGTCCTCGTCCACGATGGCCAGCACCTCGTCACCCGCCTCGAAGGCGACCTGGCCGCGCGGGATGACGATCTCCCCCTGGCGGATGATGGCGGCGATCACGGCCTTGGGGGGCAGGGGCAGGTCGCGCAGGGCCACGCCGACCGCGCGCGATCCCGGCTGGATCTTGTCCTCGACCAACGAGTAGCGGCCGCGGCGCAGCTTGAGCAGCGTCATCATCTCGCCGAGGGACATCTCCTGCTCGATGAGGCTGGCCAGGATCTCCGCCTGGTTCACGGCCACGTCCACGTGGAAATGCGCGTCGAAGAGCCAGGCGTTGCGCGGGTTGTTGATGGTGGCGATGGTGCGCGGCACGGAGTAGCGGCTGCGCGCGATGAAGCACAGGGCCAGGTTGTCGGCATCGCCCTGCATGCAGGCGGCCAGCACCTGGGCGCGCCGGATCCCCGCCCGTTCCAGCACGTCGGGGTCGGTGGCGTTGCCTTCGAACACCACCTCCGTGGGCAGCTCGCGGTGGATGTGGGCGAGGATCTGCGGCCGGTGCTCGATGACCACGACCTCGTGGTGCTGGGAGACGAGGAAGGAGGCGAGCTGGGCGCCCGTGCGGCCGCCGCCCGCGATCAGCACGAACATGGATCGCGTGTCCGCCATCAGCGTGGGCCTCCGGCCGGCGCCGCCCGCTCGCGCAGCGCTTCGATGCCGGCCAGGGTCGCGCTGACGAGCAGGATGTCACCCGGCGCCAGCACCACATCCGGGGCGGGAAGCAGGGAGCGACCGGCCCGCGTGAAGGCGACGGCCAGCGCTTCCGTCGACGCGAGCAGCTCCCCGACCAGGCGGCCGCGCCAGGCTTCGGGGACGATCATCTCGTAGATCTCGACCTCGCCGTTCCCGGCGGAGAACACGGTGCGCCCGAGCGGCTGGTAGAGCAGCTCCTCGATGCGCTGCGCGCCCCAGGCGGTCGAGCTGACGACCTGCAGGCCGAAGGCCTCGTGCATGGGGAGCCAGCGCGGATCGTAGTTCCGCACGACGACGTTGCTCACCTTGTACACCTCGCGCGCCATGTGGCCGACCACCGCGTTCACGGAGTCGGAGTTGGTGACGGCGGTGAGGCCGTCCGCCTCCGCGATGCCGGCGCGGGTCAGCACGTCGTGTGAAAGGACCTCGCCTTCGATGGTGCGACCGCGGTACTCGGGGTCGAGGTTCGCGAACGAGCTCCCCACCTGGTCGATCACCGCCACCTGGTGCCCGCGCTGGTAGAGCCGGAAGGCCAGCTCCGCGCCCACGCGGCCGCATCCCACCACGATGATGAACACTAGCCGTTTCCTCCCGTCGCGGGCGCGTCCCCGTCGCCCACGTCCATCTGATAGGGGACGCTGGTGATCACGATGCCGGGCCGATTGATGAGGGCCAGGCGCAGGATGACCGCGGTCTGCGCGTGCAGGAGCTGGTGCCACCACCTGCGCGGCACGAACTGCGGCACGACGATGGTCAGCGTCTCGTTGGGCTGGCGGCGGTCGGCCACGTCCTTCACGTAGTCGAGGAGCGGCTCCAGGAGCAGCCGGTACGGCAAGCCGTCCTCCGCCTGCAACGCGGAGAGGCGCGGGAAGCCCGCGTAGGCGGTGTTGGCGGCCATGATGAGGATCAAGGTGGTGGCGCCGATCGTCGCCAGGTAGAGCAGGCCCCGTCCGTCGAAGGCGGTGCGCGCGACCTTCTCGGAGGGCAGGGCGCCGATCGGCCAGGCCAGGAAGCTGATGCCGAGGAACAGCGTGGCCAGGATCAAGGCCATCCAGAGCAAGGTCACGCCGGCGTTGCGGCGGCGCGGCTCCTTGAACGCGGTCACGCCGTTCGAGATGGCCTCCACCCCGGTGAGGGCGGTGGTGCCGTTGGCGAAGGCGTGGAGCAGGAGGAACAGGGTCAGGCCCTGCATCTCGCCGATGTGCTGGATCGGTGGCGGATCGACGACGCGGCCCAGCGTCCCCGCGAAGTAGCGGAAGAGGGCCAGGCCGACGGTCAGGTACATGATCCCGATGAAGAAGTACGACGGGATGGCGACGAACTTGCCCGACTCCTTGACCCCTCGCAGGTTGATGATCGTGATGAGGACGACCAGCGTCACCGCGATGCCGACGCGCAGGCCGAAGAGGCGCGGGAAGGCGGACGGGCCACGATGTAGGCGCCGCCGCCGCTGGGATAGGCGTGGATGGTCTGCTCGTAGGAGAGGGTGACGATCGCGAGCAGGACCACGATGGCGATGGAGACCGGGAACGCATAATGCAATGCACCGAGCCCGGCCGCGGCCAGGACGACCAGGATTTCCTGCGTGGCGTAGGCGGTGGAGCTGAGGGCGTCGGAAGCGAAGACGGCCAGGCCGATGGCCTTGCCGACGGCCTGGTCCTCGGCATCGGCGGAGTGAAGCGGGCGGCCGACAAGCCACATCCGCCACCACTGGCGCCGCGGCGGAGGAGGCGGCCTCCGCAGCCGTTGCGGCCGGCCCGGCAACGCCTGGGCGTCCGAAGTCAAGGTAGGGGCGGCACGCACTCCCATTCCAATCTGCCGACGGGGTTAGCTGACGGGCTCGGGGTTGGAAGGTTCCCCTACCAGGCCGCATCGCCTGGATTCGCCCCGTCGCGCACCGTAGCGCGTCCTTCGGGTCCCCCGCGCCGCCATGCGGCGGCGGCTTAGGCAGGAACAGCCTAGGGCTCGTGCTCGGCGGTGTCAACATCCGTTACGATGCCGGCCATGCTCGTGGCCGCGATGGCCGTGCTTCTCTCCGCCCCTCCACCCGCCGCCTCCCTCGACGCGGCGGCCGCCGCCCGTTTCGCCACCCTGGCCCTCGATTGCGCGTTTCGCGAATACCCCAACAAGATCGCGCACGTCCTCAGCGGCGAGGACGACGTACGGCCACCCCACGTCCTCACTCCCGCGTTCTACGGTTGCTACGACTGGCACTCCGCCGTGCACGGCCACTGGCTGCTGGCCCGCCTCCTCCGCGCCTTCCCCGACGCGCCCTTCGCCGCGCCCGCGCGCGCGGCGCTGGCGCGCAGCCTCACCGCCGCCAACGTCGCGGGCGAGGTGGCGTACGTCCGCGGGCCGGGCCGCACGTCGTTCGAGCGCCCCTACGGCCTGGCCTGGCTGCTCCAGCTCGCGGCGGAGCTGCGCGAGTGGGACGACGTGGACGCGCGCGGCTGGGTGGCCGCGCTCGCGCCGCTGGAAGCGGAAGCCGCCCTGCGCTTCGAGCAATGGCTGCCCAAGCTCACGCGTCCCATCCGCATCGGCGAGCACGACCAGACGGCGTTCGCCTTCGGGCTGGTTCTCGACTGGGCCGCGGTGTCCGATCGGGCAACCACGCGCGACATCGTGGCCGGACGCGCGCGCGAGTTCTACCTGGCGGACCGCGACTGCCCGATGCGCTACGAGCCCTCCGGTCAGGACTTCCTCTCGCCCTGCCTGGCCGAAGCCGACCTCGTGCGTCGGATCCTGCCGCCCGCGCGCTACGCGGCCTGGCTCTCCACGTTCCTTCCGACGCTGACGGCGCGGACGGGCGCGGCCTGGCTCACCCCGGCGGTGGTGACGGACCCGAGCGATCCCAAGCTCGCTCACCTCGACGGTCTCAACCTGAGCCGGGCCTGGATGCTGGAAGGCATCGCGTCGGGCCTGCCCGCCGCCGATCCGCGGCCGCCCGCGCTGCGCGCGCTGGCGGCGGCGCATCGGGAGGCGGGCCTGCGCTCCGTCACCGGCGCGCACTACGAGGGCGGCCACTGGCTGGGCACCTTCGCGGTGTACCTCACGACCCAGCGCGGGCAGCGTCCGCTTGATCGCGCTTCTTCCCGGCCGTAGCCTTCCGGATGGATCCTTCGCGCGCATGAGCCCCAACAACCTCGAGCCCCTCGACAACATCCTCCAGGCCATCGGCTGGACGCCGCTGGTCCGGCTCCATCGCATCGCGCGCGGGATCCGCACGCCCGTCTACGCCAAGGCCGAGAACCTCAACCCCGGGGGCTCGGTGAAGGACCGCATCGGGGTGGAGATCATCGAGGACGCCGAGCGCAAGGGCGCGCTCAAGGCCGGCGGCACCGTGGTCGAGGCCACCAGCGGCAACACGGGCGTGGGCCTCGCCCTGGCCTGCGCGATCAAGGGCTATCGCTGCGTGTTCACCATCCCGGACAAGATGTCGACGGAGAAGGTGAGGCTCCTGCGCGCCCTGGGGGCGGAGGTGATCGTGGTGCCGACGGCGGTCGCCCCCGACCATCCCGAGTACTACATCAACAAGGCGCGCGCGATCGTGGCCAGCACGCCCGGGGCCGTCATGGCCGACCAGCACTACAACCCGGCCAATCCGGAGGCGCACTATCGGACGACGGGACCGGAGATCTGGGAGCAGACCAAGGGCCGGGTCACACACTTCGTGTGCTCGCCCGGCACCGGCGGCACCATCTCCGGGGCCGGCCGCTACCTGAAGGAGAAAAGCGCCAAGGTGCGCGTGATCGCCGGGGATCCGGTCGGATCGATCTACACGGAGTACGCGCGGACGCACAAGAAGGGCGAGGGCTTCCCCTACAAGGTGGAAGGGATCGGAGGCGACAAGATACCGACGTCCCTCCACTTCGACGTGATCGACGAATGGGCGTTCGTGAGCGACGCCGAGGCCTTCCAGATCGCACGCCGCCTGACGCGGGAAGAGGGGCTCTTCACGGGCGGATCGACGGGGGTCAACGTCAAGGTCGCGCTCGACGTCGCGCGGAAGGTGGACGATCCGGACGCGATGGTCGTCACCATCCTCTGCGACACGGGCGAGCGCTACCTCTCGAAGCTGTACGACGACAACTGGATGAGGGAGAACCAGCTCCTGGAGAGTGAGCGCGTGACCGCGTCCACGCTGCTCTCCGGCCGGAGAGGCGACCTGCCCCCGCTCGTCTCCGTCGCGCCCGGAGCCAGCGTGCGCCAGGCCCTCAACCTCATGGGGACCTACAACGTCTCGCAGATCCCGGTGGTGGAGGCGAAGGAGTGCGTGGGATCGCTGAGCGAGGGCCCGCTCATGGCGCGCGCCCTCGCCGACGCCAAGATCCTCGACCAGCCGGTGTCGGACATCATGCAGCCGCCCTTCCCCGTCATCGAAACGGGCGCGCCCCTCGATCGCGTCACCGCGCTCCTCTCCCACGAGACACCGGCCGCCCTCGTGCGCGAGGACGGCGCCTTCGTGGGGATCGTGACCCGCCACGACGTGCTGCGGCACGTGGCCGGAATAAAGTAGGCAGGCCGTCATCGCCCGCATCCGCGACTGGGTCTTCACGGTCCCGTTCCTGGCCGCCTTCGGCCTGATCCTCCTCGTCTTCGATCTCCTGCAGCGCCTGGCGCGCGCCTTCGGGCGCCGGCCGCACGAGATCGTGGTGAACGGGCTCCAGAAGTCGCTCACCGCGAGCCTGCGCCTGTGCGGGACGCGTCTGGCCGTGGAGCGCGCGGGCGTCCTCGCCGCCGGCCGGCCCGCGATCTTCGTGTCGAACCACCAGAGCATGTTCGACATCCCGATCCTGGGAGCACTCCTCTGGCCGCACTACCTGAAGTTCGTGTCCAAGCGGGAGCTGGCGCGCCGGTGGATCCCGAGCATCTCGTACAACCTCCGCCGCGGCGGTAACGCGCTCATCGATCGCGGCGATCGCGCGGAAGCGGTGGCGGCGATCGGGCGCCTCGGGCAGGAGGAGGTCGCGGGCCGCGGCGTGTCGGCGGTGATCTTCCCGGAGGGCACGCGCGCGCGCGGCGGCGTGCTCGGGCCGTTCCGGCCCCAGGGGACCCTCGCCCTCATGGCGGCGGCGCCGGACGCACCGGTGGTCCCCGTCGTGATCGACGGCGCCTGGCAACTGCTGCTGCACCACCTGCGCCCGGTGCCCTTCGGCACGCGCGTGAGGGTGTTCATCGGAGCGCCGATCGAACGCTCCCCCGATGAGGACGCGGGGGCGGTGGTCAGGGCCGCCCAGGCCCAGATCCAGGACGTGCTGGCGCGCTGGCGCGGCGGCGCTGCGGATCAGGGCGGCCCGTAGGCTCTCAGCTCCGCCATCGTCCACGGCATCGCGAAGGCGTCGGTCTCCGCGATGCGCAGGCGGAAGCCGCGCAGCAGGCGCGGCGGGATGTCGAGGTCCAGCGAGGCCTCGCGCGGGCGGTGCAGGAGCAGGCCGAAGAGCCGGTCGTAGGCCGCGGCCTCGTCGAAGGGGATCTCCGTCCAGGTCCCCGGCTCGTCCTCCCCGACGAGCTTGAGCCGCATCGGGAACTCGTAGGGATCGGCCACGCCGATCGAGATCCGCGCGACGGTCACCGCCCGCGGAAAGCGCACGCGGAAGAACTCGCCCTTCCCCTGGCGCGCGGGCGTGGCCCAGGACGTCGAGACGTCGCCGTCGACGGCGCGGCCCGCTCCCGGCGACGAGCCCTGCACGTCCCAACCCGCGCGGCCGAGCTCGACCAGGTCCGCGCCCGCGGGAGAGGGGATCGGAAAGTCGGGGGCGCGCGCGGCGGCGAGGCGCACTACCTGATGGCCGTCCGGGAACACGTGCTCGATGCGCCAGCGGCCGGCCCCGGAGAGGATGGGCGCGCCTTCGGCCCGCACCACGAGCGTGTCCACGCCGAAGCGCTCGAGGAACGCGACCGACTCCGGATCGGGGAAATGGAAGAGGCGCCACTTCTCGAAGTTGTACGAGGGGGGAAAGTATCCGGTGAAGCCTTCGACCGTGCGCTTCCAGTGCGCGGTCGAGTAGTACATGGGCAGCGCATCGAACCGTTCGAGGCGATTGCGCACGCCCGGGACTTCGGCCACCACGCGCACGTCGTCGCGCGTCGCCAGCCATCGGTAGGCCTCCGGGATCGCGTGACCGCCGGCCAGCGCGTCCAGGGTCTGCGGGATCGCCAGATGCTCGACGAGGACGAACGTGCCGAGGGCCGCGAGACCGGCGGCGCCGAGCCGCGGGCGCAAGCGCGCGAGCCCCGCCGCGACGAGAGGGGCGAGACCGAGGATGGCGAGGATCGAGAAACGCTCGGGATAGCGGACGTTGCGGAATCCCGGGACCCAGCGGTAGAGAGCGGCGTAGGGACCGGGGCCGAGGTCCCACTCCCCGAGCCTCAGGCGCGGACCGAGGCTCAGCAGGATCCCAACCAGGACAAGGCTGACGAGCAGCGGACGAAGGGCGCGCCCCACGGCGTCGGCGCCGCTTCCGCGCCCACCTGGCCCGGGCCACGAGGCGACGACGGCCAGACCGATCGCGGCGAAGCCGAGGAAGTGGGCCGCATTCTGGTTGGGGCCGGCGGTCCCGAGGACGCGCGCGTACAGGAGGTTCTGCGGAAGCACGTCGAAGTAGCGGTCGATGGGCACGGACTCCGGGACCTGGCGCGCGAAGCCGAGCGCCCGCGCCGATCGCACGTAAGGGCGGGCGACGAGCGCCACGAGCAGGGCCGGGACAACCAGGCTGGCGGCAAGGCGCACGAGGACGGCCGGCCTCGGGCGGTAGCGCCACGCCAAGACGGCGGATGCGCCCATCAGGACCAGCGGCGCGTACAGCGCCCAGTACATGCAGCTCAGGCTCTGCAGTCCATAGAAGAGAGCCACCGCCCCCGCCCGCCGCCCCGTCGGCGCCCGGAAGAAGCGGACCAGCGCCCACAGGAGCAGCGGGAAGAACTCGTTCGAGAGGATCTGCAACCGGACCATCTCGTTGACGTTCCAGGTGTGGAACGCGTACAGCGCGCCCGCGACGAACGAGGCCGCGGCGTCCCCCGTCAGATCGCGGGCAAGGAGGAACATCCCGCAGCCGGCCAGGACCAGGGTCAGCAGGGAGACGCCGTTGTAGGCGAGAACCCAGTTGTCGCTCAGGGCATGTATGGGCGCCGCCATGAGGGCCGGCACCAGCATGTGCTCGGAGAAGGCGAGCGTGTCCGAGTACGGGTAGAAGGCGTTGCCGTCGAAGAGGTGCCACGGGTCACGAGGCAGCCCGTGCAGCACGACCGCCATGGCCCAGGTGTTGAGGGCGGGCGTGGCCTCCCGGACTCCGTGCGCGATCACATGGGAGGCCGGGTGCCGCATGAGCGGCCAGGTGAAAACGGCCGCGAGCAGCACGTAGCCGAAGAGGGCCGCCGCCAGAGGGCGGGCGCGGGAAATGCCCCCGGCCTTCTTCGGCGCCGCATCCCCAGGATCATCAGGCGCGGCGGTGCTGGCCATGCGAAGCGGCGATGATCCCACACCTGCCGCCGGGTTACGATCGGCCCTCATGGCCGTGGCCGCCCCTGCGCACTTCTCCCGCGCCCGCTCGTTCGCCTATTCCGTCGTCGTGGTCGGCCTCTTCTTCGCCCTGCTCGAAGGCGGTCTCCGGTTCGCCCGCGTGCGCGCCCCCGCGCGACCGCGGCTGATCGTGCGCGCCATCGACGTCGACATCGACCTGCCGTTCATGAAGCTCGACCCCGACCTCTTCTGGTCTCCGCGCGCCGGGTGGCGCGGCGAGTTCCAGGGCTGGCCGGTCACCATCAACGCCCTCGGCCTTCGTGGCCCGGACGTGGTCCTGCCCAAGCCCCCCGGTCGCCGCCGCGTCGCCTGCTTCGGCGACTCCATCACCTTCGGCTACGGGGTCGACGACACCGAAAGCTATCCCTATCTGCTCGGGCAGCGCCTGGCCGCCGCGGGCGGTGAGGCCGTCAACGCCGGGGTCACCGGCTATACCAGTTACCAGGTGCTGGGCCTGGCACGGCGGCTGCTCCCCGTGATCGACGCGGATGTCGCGACGTTCTGCGTGGGCTGGAACGACGCGGGGACGCGCCCGCTGGACGATCGGGAGTACGCCCGCCGCCTGCAGGCCGCAATAGAGGTGGAAGGCGTCCTCGACCACCTCGCGCTCTACCGCGCGGCCAAGGCCCTTTACCTGCGGACGGGGCTGGGGAACCGGGACGCCGGCGCCCGCCGGCCGCGCGTCGCCCCCGACGACTACGCGAGCAACCTGCGTGCGCTGGTCACGGAGTGCCGCCGCCAGGGAGTCCGGCCGGTGCTGATCGCCCTCCCGCGCCGGCGGCGGGCCGGAGAGCCGCCCTTCCTCTCGCCCTATCCCGACGTGGAGCGTCAGGCCGCGCGCGAGCTGGGCGTCCCGTTGATCGTGGTCCCGGAGCTGGCGGCGCGACCCGACGGGCCGGTGAACGCCGAGTATTTCCTGGACACCCTGCACCTCACCGCGGCGGGCAACCGCCTCCTGGCGCAGGGCATTGCCGAGCAGCTCGCCGCCCTCGGCCTGATCTGACTGCCCTCTCGCCGCGCGCGCGGGCCCCGATCCTACAATCGAACATGGCCTACCAGCCGATCGAGAACTACGGCGTCATCGGCAACATGCGGACGGCGGCCCTCGTCGGCATGAACGGCTCGATCGACTGGTACTGCTTCCCCGCCTTCGACTCCCCCAGCGTCTTCGGGGCGATCCTGGACGACCAGAAGGGCGGCTCCTTCTCCATCGCGCCCGCCACCGAGCACACGGCCAAGAAGCAGTTCTACTGGCCCGACACCAACGTGCTGGTGACGCGCTTCTTCTCGACGGACGGCGTCGGGCAGATCACGGACTTCATGCCGGTGGGCGTGCGCAAGGGCGACCCCGGCTACGAGTGGCTGATCCGCCGCGTGAGCGTCTCGCGGGGCAGCCTGCGCTTCCGGGCGGTGTGCCGCCCCGCCTTCGACTACGCCCGCGCGCCGCACACGCTCGAGCGCGCCGACGGCTACGTGCGCTTCCGGAGCGAGGCGCTCACCCTCGAGCTCGCCACGGAGGCTCCCCTCCGTCTCGACGACGGCTCGGTCACGTCGGAGTTCCCGCTCCAGGAGGGCGAAGCCGTGAGCTTCGTGCTGCGTCCGGCGGACGGAGTCGGGGGCGGGGCCGCCGGCGTCTCGGAGCCCGAGGCGCAGCGCCTGTTCGAGTCCACCGTGGAGTACTGGCGCCGGTGGCTCTCCGCGTGCACCTACTTCGGCCGCTGGCGCGAGATGGTGCACCGGTCCGCCCTCGCCCTCAAGCTCCTGACCTACGAGCCCAGCGGGGCGATGGTGGCCGCCGTGACCTGCAGCCTGCCCGAGGACCTGGGTGGCGGGCGCAACTGGGACTATCGATACACGTGGATCCGCGACGCCGCGTTCACCATCTACGCCTTGATGCGCATCGGTTTCGTGGAGGAGGCCGGCCACTTCATGGGCTGGCTGAGCGAGCGGTGCCGCGAGCTCGGCCCCGACGGCGCCCTCCAGATCCTGTACCGGATCGACGGCCGCCCCGTGATCCGCGAAGAGGTCCTGGGCCACCTCCACGGCTACAAGGGCTCCCGCCCCGTGGTCATCGGCAACGGCGCCGTCCAGCAGCTCCAGCTCGACGTGTACGGCGAGCTGATGGATTCGGTCTACCTCTACAACAAGTACGGGAGTCCCATCTCGTACGGCCTGTGGGAGGATCTGCGGCGGCTCACGAACTGGGTCTGCGCGCACTGGAAAGAGACGGACGAAGGCATATGGGAAGTCCGGGGCGGGCGCCGGCACTTCGTCTATTCGAAGCTGATGTGCTGGGTCGCCGTCGATCGTGCCGTGCGCCTGACGCAGAAGCGCTCCTTCCCGTCCGAATGGGCGCGGTGGACCACGGTGCGCGACGAGATCTACGACGACATCATGACGAACGGCTGGAACGAGCAGCGGAAGACCTTCGTCCAGTCCTATGGAAGCGACAGTCTCGACGCCGCGACCCTGATGATGCCGCTCGTCTTCTTCGTGTCCCCCACCGATCCGCGCATGCTCTCGACCCTGGACGCCATCAACCGCTCGCCCGCGCACGGAGGGCTCGTCTCCAACAGCCTCGTCTACCGCTACGACCGCGCCCACGCGCCCGACGGCATCCAGGGGGACGAGGGGACCTTCAACATCTGCACCTTCTGGCTGGTGGAAGCGATGGCCCGGGCCGCCGGACGGACGGACCCCCGCCGCATCCGTGACGCGCGCCTCGTCTTCGAGCAGATGCTGGGCTACGCGAGCCACCTGGGCCTCTACTCGGAGGAGACGGGGCCCACCGGCGAGCACCTCGGCAACTTCCCGCAGGCGTTCACCCACCTCGGCCTGATCAGCTCCGCCTACAACCTCGACCGTACCCTGGGCGGTCCGCAGTCGAAATAGGCGGCGCGGTCAGGGTGACTCGCGCTCCCATTCCGTGTCGCGCTTGCGCCAGCGCGTGAGGGACAGGGTCGAGAACGCGCCCCCGCCCCATCCGCGCACCTCGATGGTCAGATGCGGGGGCTCGAAGGTGATCCAGTTGTAGGTGTTGGGCTCGTCGCGCGTGCGCAGCGAGATCGCGGTGCCGGCCTGGGCGACGAGCATGGAGCGCCGGATGGACAGGTGATGGGCGCGCACGTCGCCGGAGAACCCCAGGTGCAGGTGACCGGCGAGGAGCAGGTCCACGCCCGCCGCTTCCGCCGCCTGCAGGGCGTGGAAGCCGCGGCCGACCACGGCCGGATCGGGGTCGCCGGGTGACGGAATGAACGGATGGTGTGTCACCAGCACCTTGAACACGCGTTCGGGGAGGGGCGCGAACCGGTCGCGGATCTGCTCGATCTGCGCCCAGGAGATGCGGCCGTTCTTGAACGTCCACGACCGCGCGGTGTTGACGCCCATCACGGCCAGGTCCTCCTGATGGAAGAAGGGAGCCAGCTCGGGGGTGAGGTGCCGCCGGTAGTTGTGCAGCGGGCGCGCGAAGCGCGCCACGACGTCCCAGAGAGGCACGTCATGGTTGCCGGGGACGACCAGCACTGCGCCGGGCAGGCCATCGAGGAAGGCCCGCGCGGCACGGAACTCGCGCGCACGCGCCCGCTGCGTGAGGTCGCCGCTCACCGCGACGAGGCGCGGGGCGCGGGCCCTCAGCTCGGCCAGGAGCGCCTCCACCACGGGTGGGTCCTCCTTCCCGAAGTGAAGGTCCGAGATGTGGGCGATGGTGGGCATCAGTCGCGGGGCACGATCACGCGCAGCGCGCGCGGGCGGATCCGATAGCGGAGGGGCGGGGCGACGTGGCAGACCTCGCCGTCGAAGGCGACTCTCAGCACCCGCCGGCGGTCCTCGACCAGCATCTCCTTCACGCAAAGCCCCTGGAAGTCACGACTGTCGTCGAGGCGTCCGATCAGCGCCCGCAGGGCCAGGCGCAGGAAGCGGAAACGTCCCGCGTCGCGGGCGAGGTAGACCCAGAGATCGCCCTCGTCCAGCGCGGGCCGCTGGCCCAGCGAGAACAGCTTCGTCTCGTAGCGGTTGTTGCCGATGAACACCATCGGCGTCGTCACGTTCAGGCTCCCTTCCGGCAGGCGGAGGGTCAGGCGCACCACCGGGAAGCGGCGCAGCGTGTCGAGTGCGGCCCGGCCCATGGCCACCCACTTCTGCGTGCTCTGCCGCGCCATCCAGGCATCGCGCAGGGACACCGCGGCCGGGTAGAGACCGAGCGAGGAGTTGTTCACGAACACGCGATCGTTCGCCTCCCCCACGTCCACCTCGCGCACGATGCCCTCGGCCACGTTGCGCACCGCCTCTTCGAGTTCGGTGGGAATGCCCAGGTCCCGCGCGAAATGGTTCAGCGTGCCCAGCGGCAGCACGCCCATCGTCTTGCCCGAACCCGCCAGTCCGCCCGCGCCCGCGCTCATCGTGCCGTCGCCGCCCGCCATCACCACGACGTCGGTGTCGGAGACGGCGGCCTCACGCGCGGCGGCGAGGAGTTCGGGCCCGGCCACCAGCCGGACATGCGCCTCCACGTCGAGGGTGGCGAAGAGCTCGCGGACGCGCACGACCTCCGCTTGGACCTGTCGCGGGCGAAGGCCGGCAGCCGCGTTGAGGAGCACGCTGGCCTTCATCCGGATCCGACTTAATTATAGGCAAACAATGACCATAGACAGGCGGTGTCAGATAAGATGACTTCAGGATGACTCTCCCTGCGCCGGACCTCGGCGACGACCTCCGTCCCGAGCACCTCGACCCCGCGACCTTCGCCTTCTATCGCAGTTGCATGACGGCGCTCAACGAAGCGAGGTGCGAGTACCTCGTGGGGGGCGCCTACGCGTTCGCCCGCTACACGGGCATCGAGCGGCATACGAAGGACTTCGACATCTTCTGCCGGCAGCGCGACGTCGATTCCATCCTGTCCGTGCTGGAACGTCTCGGCTGCCAGACGGACCGGGCCTTCCCGCATTGGCTGGCCAAGGCCTGCAACCCCGGCACCGCCGACTTCATCGACTTGATCTACAGCTCGGGGAGCGGGATCGCGGTGGTGGACGACGAGTGGTTCACGCACAGCGTGCCGGAGACGGTGCTCGGCACTGCCGTGCGCCTGTGCCCGGCGGAGGAGATGATCTGGTCGAAGGGCTTCATCATGGAGCGCGAGCGCTACGACGGCAACGACGTGGCCCACCTGCTGCGGGCGCGGGGGAAGGATCTCGACTGGACGCGCCTCCTGCGGCGCTTCGGCCCGCATTGGCGCGTGCTGCTGAGCCATCTCGTCCTGTTCGGCTTCATCTACCCGGCGGAGCGGAGGCAGGTGCCCCGCGAGGTGCACGACGACCTCATGCGGCGCCTGCAGGCGGAGGCGGCGGCCGTGCCGCCGGCGGACCGGACCTGCCAGGGTACGCTGATCTCGCGAGCCCAGTACCTGGTGGACATCGGCCCCTGGGGATACCGCGACGCGCGCCTCGGGCCCGGCATCAAGATGACTCCGGCCGACATCGCCCACTGGACGCGGGCGATCGAGGCCGACGCCAAGGAGACGAAGCCCGAGCCATGACCGCGCCGCGCGAGACGATTCGACTGGCCGCCGTGGCGGACCTGCACTGCGCGCGCACGTCCTCGGGAGGGCTGGCTTCGCTCTTCACGGAAGCGGCGTCCCAGGCGGACGTGCTGCTCCTCGGCGGGGACCTCACCGATTACGGCCTTCCCGGGGAGGCGCACCTGCTCGCCCGCGAGCTCTCCGGCGTGAAGATCCCGGTGCTGGGCGTGCTCGGGAACCACGACTGCGAGTCCGGCCACGAGGCGGAGGTCGTCAAGATCCTCGTCGAGGCCGGAGTGCAGATGCTCGACGGGGACAGCGTCGAGGTCAACGGCGTCGGTTTCGCGGGCGTGAAGGGCTTCTGCGGCGGCTTCGGCCGGCGCACGCTCGAGCCCTGGGGCGAAGCCGCCACCAAGGCCTTCGTGCACGAAGCGGTGGGCGAGGCCCTCAAGCTCGAGCGCGCGCTGGCCCGGCTGCGCACCCCGCAGCGCGTCGCCTTGCTCCACTACGCGCCGATCGAAGCCACGGTGGAGGGCGAGCCGCGCGAGCTGTTTCCCTTCCTCGGGTCGAGCCGCCTCGAGGAGCCGCTCAACCGCTACCAGGTCACGGTCGCCTTCCACGGCCACGCCCACCGCGGGGCCCCCGAAGGTCGAACCAGCGCCGGGATCCCGGTGTTCAACGTGGCCATGCCGCTCCTGCGCCGGGTGCTGTCCGAGGCCATGCCCATCCGCATCGTCGAGATTCCGGCCATGGCGCCGGTGAGCGCGGCCGCCGAACCTCCCTCCCGCCGCCGTGACGACCTCCACTAGAGGAGTAGGAGCCGCCGCCGGGGCGGCTATCATCTCGATATGAGGTCGAAGAAGGGCACGGCCCCGGAAGGGCCCCGTTCGGTGCTGCCGTTCCTCGCCGGCCTCGTCACGGCCGGCGCGGGAATGGTGCTGTTCGCCTCGCTGGGGAGGCGGCGACGCCTCGTCGACCCGCGGCTGATCCGGAGGGCCGGATTGGCGGACGGCGACGTGCCGCCCACCGTGATCGTCCCCGGCATCATGGGCAGCGGGCTGATGAAACCGGACGAGACGCGCGTCTGGCTCAACCTCCGCAACGCCGTGGGCCAGTACAACCTGAGCCTGCCCTTCGTCCTCCCGCTGAGCGAGAGCCGAGACGAGCTGCGGCCCGGCTCGCTCCTCGGCACCGAGCACCGCCTGCCGCGGATGTTCGGGTTCACCGAGTACTACGACCTCCTGGAGCTGCTGGAGGCGGCGGGTTTCGTACCGGCCAAGAAGACGGGGGGCAAGGGCCTCGTGCATCACGTCTTCGCCTTCGACTGGCGGCGCGACCTCGTCGAATCCGTGCGTCGCCTGGACGAGACCCTGGAAGCGCTGGCGGACGCGCGCGGCGATCACGACACGCGCTTCAACATCGTGGGCCACAGCATGGGCGGCCTCATCGCACGGTACTACCTCCGCTATGGAACGGCGGAACCCCACCCGGGCATGCCGGTCACCTGGGCCGGCGCACGCCGCATCAACAGCATGGTGCTGGTGGCGGTGCCCAACGCGGGCAGCATCCACTCGCTGGAGGCGATGCTCTACGGTAACCGCGTCGGGCTCTCCTACACCACCCTGGCCGCTTCCGTGATCGCGCGCATGCCCTCCGTGTACCAGATCATTCCGCCGCGGGGGGCGCCCGCGCTGCTCGACGCCGGAGGCAAGGAGATCGAGGCCGACCTGCACGACGTCACGACCTGGGAGCGGTTCGGCTGGGGGCCGTTCGGCTCCACGTCGATCCGCCGGCTCAGCGGGCTGGAGGACAACCGCGACAAGGTCCCCTACGACGAGTTCCTGGCCGCGGTGCTCGTGCGCGCGCGCGACTTCCATCGCACGCTGGCGGCCGTACCCGGGACGCCGTGCCCGGTCCGGGTCATCACCATCGGGGGCGACTGCATGCCGACCCTGGCCCGCTGCATCGTGTCCGAGAAGAAGGGCACGTTCCCCCGGTTCGAGCCCCTCAACCGGCACGAAGCGGACGTCATGTTCGAGGCCGGCGACGGCCGTGTCACCCGCGCCAGTGTGCTCGGATCACATCTTCCGGGCGCGGACGACTCCGAGTCGGGCTCCGGCTACCCGGAGGTGGTGCGCAGCTTCATCGGCAGCGCCGACCACCACGGCATCTACAAGGAGCCGACCTTCCAGAGCGTGCTGCTGCGCCAGATCCTCCGCACGACCCCGCACGTCTCCCCCCGGGACCTCGCCGCCGCCGCCGGGTCGTGACCGATTCGCGCACGACGCCACCGCCCGCATAAAATAGGAGACCGGTTCGTAGGGCACGTAGAGCTTGGCGCGGCGCGCAGCGCCGCGACGAGCGAGGGGGGTTTCAGGGGGGGACGCGCGAACACCCACCTGACGATGTGTGAGTGCCCCCCCTGACTTAACAAGCGAGGAGACTCGATGACGCCCGCCTTCCTGCGGTCCTCCCTCGGCCTCAAGATCGTGATGGCCCTGACCGGAGTGATCCTGTTCGGCTTCGTGATCGGCCACATGCTCGGGAACCTCCAGGTCTACCTGGGCCCGGAGGCGTTCAACGCCTACGCCGCGTCCCTGCGCGCCCTCGGCCACGGCACGCTGCTGTGGGTCGCGCGGGGAGGCCTGCTCATCGCGGCGCTTCTGCACATCTGGTCGGCTTGGCGCCTGACCGTCATGAACAACGCCGCCCGGGCGGTGGGCTATCGCGAGGTGGAGCGGCGCGAGTCCAGCTACGCCTCGCGCACGATGCGCTGGAGCGGCGTCATCCTGCTCCTCTTCATCGTCTACCACCTGATGCATTTCACGTTCGGGGTCCATGCCGTCCATCCGTACTTCGTCCACGGCGACGCGTACCACAACTTCGTGACCGGGTTCCATAGCCCGCTCGTCTCGGGGTTCTACGTCCTGGCCATGCTCGCCCTCGGCCTCCACCTCTACCATGGCGCCTGGAGCTTCATGCAGACCCTCGGCCTGAGCCATCCCCGCTACAACCACCTGCGCTACGCGTTCGCGGGGTTCATCACGCTCGTGATCCTGGCCGGCAACATCTCCTTCCCGGTGGCGGTGCTCACCGGCCTCGTGCGGGAGCAGGGCAGCGCCGACACGCGCACGGCCGCGCACCCGGGAGGGGGCCGCTGATGCCGCTCGCGTCGAAGGTGCCGGACGGGCCGATCGAGAAGAAGTGGGACCAGCACCGCTTCGAGATGAAGCTCGTGAACCCGGCCAACAAGCGCAAGTACAACGTGATCGTGGTCGGCTCCGGCCTCGCCGGCGCCTCCGCGTCCGCGACCATGGCCCAGCTCGGCTACAACGTGCAGTGCTTCTGCTACCAGGACAGCCCGCGCCGCGCCCACTCCATCGCCGCCCAGGGCGGGATCAACGCGGCCAAGAACTACCAGAACGACGGCGACAGCATCTTCCGGCTCTTCTACGACACCGTGAAGGGCGGGGACTTCCGCTCCCGCGAGGCCAACGTCTATCGCCTGGCCCAGATCAGCCTCGACATCATCGACCAGTGCGCGGCCCAGGGCGTCCCCTTCGCGCGCGAGTACGGCGGCACCCTGGCCAACCGGTCCTTCGGAGGGGCCCAGGTCTCGCGCACGTTCTACGCGCGCGGCCAGACCGGCCAGCAGCTCCTGCTCGGCGCCTACCAGGCGCTGGAGAAGCAGATCGGCCTGGGCAAGGTCGCCATGCACTCGCGCCACGAGATGCTGGAGGTCGTGGTGATCGACGGCCGCGCGCGCGGCATCGTGACCCGCGACCTGGTCACGGGCCAGGTCGAGTCGCACGTCGCAGACGCCGTGATCCTGGCCAGCGGAGGCTACGGCAACGTCTTCTACCTCGCGACCTACGCTAAGGGCGCGAACGCCACCGCCATCTGGCGCGCCTACAAGAAGGGCGCGTACTTCGCGAACCCCTGCTTCACGCAGATCCACCCGACCTGCATCCCGGTCAGCGGCGATCACCAGAGCAAGCTCACGCTCATGAGCGAGTCCCTGCGCAACGACGGCCGCATCTGGGTGCCGAAGAACAAGGGCGACACGCGGCCCCCGGACCAGATCCCGGAGGCGGACCGCGACTACTACCTCGAGCGGCGCTATCCCGCGTTCGGCAACCTGGTGCCGCGCGACATCGCCTCCCGCGCGGCCAAGCAGGTCGCGGACGAAGGGCGGGGCGTGGGCCCGGGCGGGTACGGCGTCTACCTGGACTTCGCGGACGCCATCAAGCGGCTCGGGCCCAACGTGATCGGGGAGAAGTACGGCAACCTCTTCGACATGTACGAGCGCATCACGGACGAGAACCCGTACCAGGTCCCCATGCGCATCTACCCCGCCATGCACTACACGATGGGCGGCCTGTGGGTGGACTACAACCTCATGAGCACGATCCCCGGCCTGCACGTGCTGGGCGAAGCGAACTTCTCCGACCACGGGGCGAACCGGCTGGGGGCCAGCGCGCTCATGCAGGGGCTGGCCGACGGGTACTTCGTGATCCCGTACACGATCGGCGATTACCTGGCCACGTCCGACCTGCCCAAGGTGGGTCCGGATCATCCCGCCTTCCGCGAGGCGGAGGCCGCGGTGGGCACGCGCATGAAGAAGCTGCTGTCCATCGGCGGCCAGCGCACTGTGGACTCGTTCCACCGCGAGCTCGGAAAGGTGATGTGGGAGTACTGCGGAATGGCCCGCTCCGCGGAGGGACTCAAGACCGCGCTCGAGAAGATCCCCGCCTTGCGCGAGGAGTACTGGCGCAACGTACGGGTGCTCGGCGAAGACGCCTCCATCAACCAATCGCTGGAGAAGGCGGGTCGGGTGGCCGACTTCCTCGAGCTGGCGGAGCTGATGTGCCGCGACGCGCTCGAGCGCAACGAGAGCTGCGGCGGGCACTTCCGCGTGGAGTACCAGACCCCGGAGGGCGAGGCCCGGCGCGACGACGAGCGCTTCGCGCACGTGGCAGCCTGGGAGTACGCGGGCGACGGCCAGGCGCCGCGCCGCCATCAGGAGCCCCTGCAATTCGAGTACGTGCACCCGAGCCAACGGAGCTACAAGTGAGATGTCTCTTTCCGGGACCGACCAAGCCCCCGCATCTCCCTCCCCCTACGTGGGGAGGGATGGGGTGGGGGGTCGATGAATGAAGCTGACCCTGAACGTCTGGCGGCAGAAGGACCGCAAGGCCGAGGGGCGGTTCGTGATCTACGACGCGCCCGACATCTCGCCGGACATGTCCTTCCTCGAGATGCTGGACGTCGTGAACGAGAGGCTCATCGCCAAGAGCGAGGACCCGATCGCCTTCGACCACGACTGCCGCGAAGGGATCTGCGGTACCTGCGGAATGGTCATCAACGGCGCCCCCCACGGGCCGCGTCGGGCCACCACCGCCTGCCAGCTCCACATGCGCAGCTTCGAGGACGGGGACACGATCACCATCGAGCCCTGGCGCGCCACCGCCTTCCCCATCCTCAAGGACCTCGTGGTGGACCGCACCGCCTTCGATCGCATCATCGCGGCCGGCGGGTTCATCACCGTGCCCACGGGCAGCGCGCCCGACGGCAACGCCATCCCCGTCCCCAAGACGGCTGCGGATCAGGCCATGGACGCCGCCGCCTGCATCGGGTGTGGGGCCTGCGTGGCCGCCTGCCCCAACGCGTCCGCCATGCTCTTCACGTCGGCCAAGCTCGCGCACCTGGGCCTCCTGCCCCAGGGCCAGCCCGAGCGCGAAACGCGCGCGCTGAAGATGGTCGCGCAGATGGACGAGGAAGGCTTCGGGTCCTGCACGAACCATTTCGAGTGCGAGGCGGCCTGTCCCAAGGAGATCAGCGTGGAGTGGATCGCGCGGCTGTACCGCGACTACATGCGCGCCACGCTCACCCGGCCCGCGGACACTGGACGAGGCGAAGCCGGCGTCGGATAGCGCCGGGTCCGGCGATCGCCGCTGGCTCGTCCTCATCGCGGGCGTCTTCGTCGTCTCCCGCGCCCTCTACGCCTGGGCGGGGGTCCGCTTCAACGACTGGCCGCTCGGCGTTTACTGGCAGTACCTCGACCCCTTCCTCCTGAAGCGGAAGCTTGGAGAGAGCCTCCTCTATCTTCACGGCCAGCCGCCGCTCTTCAACCTTTACCTCGGCACGGCCCTCGCCACCGGTCACGAGACCGCGGTCTTCGTGGCGACCTTCCTCGTCTGTGGCCTCGCCGTGTACGCGGGCGCCTTCCTGCTGATGCGGCGCCTGGGGGCTTACGCCCCGCTCGCCTTCGCCCTCGCCACCTGGCTCGCGACCGCGCCCGCCTTCGTCGCCTACGAGAACTGGCTCTTCTACTCCCTCCCGGTGGCGGCGCTGCTCGTGCTCGCGGCCTTCGCCTTCGATCGCGCCGCCCGCGGAGGACGCACTCGGGACGGCGCCGTCTTCCTCGGCCTCCTGGCCCTCGTGTGCGGCACGCGCAGCCTGTACCACCTCATCTACCTGCTGGCCGCCACCTCTCTCCTCGCCCTGGCCTGGCGTGATCCGCGCCGCGCGCTGGCCGCGAGCGCGGTGCCCCTCCTCCTGGTCACCTCGATCTACGCGAAGAACGCGATCCTGTTCGGCCACTTCGCCGCGAGCACCTGGACGGGCATGAGCCTGGCCCACCTCACCACGGACGGCCTGGGTGCCGCGGAGGTCCGGCACCTGGTCGACGCGGGGACCCTCAGCCCGTC
>WNGB01017072.1_pt1 | contig 25307 bp, 25 predicted proteins | sample 5400681 | NCBI WGS metagenome assembly WNGB01 (sample SAMN13153367, study PRJNA577476) | soil metagenome | isolation source: 115 cm soil or saprolite under grassland replicate 2 | place: USA:California | collected 2016-06-15
CACCGACCCCCCGCCGCCCGGCGGCCCCTGGGATCTCATCCACGCCCGGCTGGTCACCCAGCACCTGCCGTCGCGGCGCACCCTGGTCCCCGCGCTGGCCGCGGCGCTCAAACCGGGCGGCTGGCTGCTGCTGGGCGAGTTCGACTGCCAGACACCACCCCGGGTCATCGCCGCCCCCACCGACGACGACGCGGACCTGTTCGACCGGTTCATCCGCACCCTGCTCGGCGTCCTCACCGCCCACGGCGTGGACATGGCCTGGGCCAGCCAGGTCCACACGGCCATGACCGCAGCCGGCCTCACCAACGTGGACTCGCTGACCTACGCCGAAAGCTGGACCGGCGGCGGGTACGGCACCGCGTTGTACGACGCCAACTCCCGCCAGCAGGAACAACGCCTTCTCGCGGCCGGCCTCAGTATCGACGAACTCACCCGACTTCGGACGCTGCTCACCAACCGCGGTTTCACCGCGTCGTCCTACCCGTTCGTATCCACCCGCGGCCAACGCGCGGCAGGCCTGCATCTGGTGACCCCGGCTGACCCTTGCGGGGAGCACCGGTGACCGCGCCCGTGCATACCCCGCCGGCGTGGCTCGAACCCGCCCTGCCGTTGTGGCGGCGACCGTGTACCGCCAACGGGCTCCTCGCCGTCGTTGACCCGACCGCGGACACCTCACCGGGCGAGGAGTTCGTAGGCGGCGATGACACCGAACGGCTGCTGTGGATCGCCACCGGGGTGCAGCCGGAGCGTGCCGGCCTGCTCGCCGCGCAACGCCCCAGCGTGCGGGCGGTCAGCCTGGCTCCCGCCGCGACAGATCTTCGCCGCGTCCGGGGGGCAATCCAATTCGCGCACCGCCTCGGCGGAACCCGGTCGGACAATGCCGTCTCGGCCCGGGCACACCTCACCAGCGTCGCCGCGCCCGCCACGGTGGACCTGTCGGTGCGCATCCCCCATCTGGTCAGCGTGCGGTACGCCGCCGGAGGCGTTGCCGACATGGCGGTGTGGGAGCTGATCCCCCGGGTCGCGGCACCGGACTGGAGCCGCGTCCCGCCGGCCAGCCGGGCGTTCGTCGAGGCCAACCTGCGCGGCCTGCTGGCCCTGCGCAGGGCCGCCCGCAACGGCGACCTCCCGCCAACCGAGGCCGGGTCGCGCCTGGCGATGGCCCTGCGCGGACGACACCTGTCGATCCAGTTCGTGTACCGGCACCTCGACCTCATCCGCCCGTTGCTGACGGTCGCTGCTCGGGTGCGACGCCGGCCACCGCTGACCGACACGCCTGCACCGGTCCCGTCCGCCGACAGCGCCCAGACGCCGGAGGGTGAGCGATGACCGCGCCTGTCGCGTGCGACGAGCGGCGTGCCGACACGGCCCGGCCCGCCTGGGGCGTCCAGGTCGGACGCTGCGACGGCCCACTCGTCGCCCTGACCGCAGATCCCCACCTGTGTCGATCGGACCCGCCGCCGACCAGCGACGCCACAGATGGGCCCGACCGGCCGCGCGAAGCAGGGAGCTAGGTGATGAGCGGGCTCACCCTCTACAACACCACCGCGGGCATGTTCGGCCGCCAGCAGAGCCTGTACGACCTGCAGCATCCGGAGGTCATCGCCGACCCGTGGGGCTGGTACCGGTCGCTGCTCGCCGGCCGCGGACCACGCTGGGACCCGACGGTGCGATCGTGGCTGGTGGCTCGGCACGCCGACGTGTCCCGTGTTCTGACCGACCTGCGGTTCTCCGCCGTCGCCGACCACACCAGGGCCGCCAGGTGCGCGCCGGCAGCGCTGCGGCGCATCTACCCGCTGCTCGACGGCCATGTCTCCTTCGTCGACCCGCCCGACCACACCCGGCTTCGGGGTGTGCTGGCCGACCGGTTCAAACCGCGGCATGTGCAGGCGCTGGACAGCTTCATCCGCGACGCGATTGCTGGGGCGCTGGACCGCGCCGCAGCCGCTGGCCGTATGGAGGTGATGGCCGACCTGGCCGTCCCGGTCCCGATGCTCGTCATCCAGCGCGCCCTTGGACTCGACGGCGTCGATGTGGCGACGTTGCGGCGCTGGTCGAACGCATGGGGGAATGTCGTCGCCGCGCCTGGGCATCTGCCGACCGGCGACATCAGCATACTGATCACAGACATCGGCGAGCTGATCGGCTTCCTGCGGCAGGCGGTCGCCCGGTGCCGTACCCGGCCGGACGACACGCTCACCGGGATGCTCGTGGCCGCCGCCGACGACGGCGCGCTCAGCGAGGACGAGCTCATCGGGAACCTGATGATGCTGGTCACCGCCGGCAACGAGACGACCGCGAGCCTGATCGGCAACGCCGTCGCCGCGCTGGCCCAACGCCCACGGCTGGCCGACCAGTTGCGCGTCCAGCCCGACCTGCTGCCCACGGCGGTGGAGGAACTGGCCCGGCTGTACCCGGCCACCCAGTACACCGTGCGCACCGCGCGAGCCTCCATGACGATCTCCGGGCGGCGGGTTGAGGGCGGGCAGGCGGTGGTGCTGATGCTGGCCGCGGCCAATCGCGACCCGGAGGCCTTCCCCAGCCCCGACACGTTTCGCCTTGACCGACCGGCCACGCCGCGGCACGTGACGTTCGGCCACGGACCGCATTTCTGCTTCGGCGCGGCGCTGGCCCGGCTGGAGATCCGGTTGGTGCTCGCCGCCGTCCTGCACCGGTGCGCCGACCTGCGCCTGGCCGGCGAGCCGCGCTGGCGTCCCAACCACAACCTGCGCGGCTTGCAGGCGTTGCCGGTGACATTCCGCCCCTGCTGTTTCGCCCCTGGAGGAACCCGATGAACCGTAGCGCCGACACCCGCCTGGTGCACGAGATGATCGCCGGCCGGGCCGACACCCACCCCGACACCACTGCGGTGATCGACGGCGCCGAAACGCTGACCTACGGCCAGCTGGTGGACGGCGCGACCGCGGTAGCGCACCGGCTGCGCCGGCGCCGGCTACGTGTACCTCGACCCGGCCTGGCCGCGGGAGCGGCTCACCCACGTCACCAGAGGGTGCCGGATCCGCACGGCGGTCGCCATCGGCGCCGTTGCCGCCGGGCTCGGCCTGGCGACGATCGCGCTCGATGACGCCGTCACACCGGCCCCGGACCGCCCGGATCTGGTCACCCGCCTCCAACCCGACGACCTGTGCTACGTGGTGTATACGTCCGGCTCGACAGGCACGCCGAAAGGCGTGGCCGTCGCCCACCGTGGCGTCGCCAACATGGTCGTGCAACTCGCGGATCTGTTCGGGGTGCGGCCCGGGATCCGGGTACTGCAGTTCGCCAACTGGGCGTGGGACGCCGCGGTCGGCGAGATCCTGACGACCCTGGCCGCCGGCGCCACCCTCGTCCTCGCCCCCGACCAGGTGCGCCACGGAGGCGAGCACCTCGCCTCGTTGCTGCGCGAGCACCAAATCGCCGTGGCGACCCTGACCCCGTCGGTGCTGGCCGCGCTGCCCCACCACGACCTGCCCGATCTGCGCACCGTCGTCGCCGTCGGCGAAACCTGCCCACCGGACCTCGTCCGCCGCTGGGCGCGGCCCGGCCGCCGGTTCCTCAACGGGTACGGGCCGACCGAGGCGACCGTGGCCGTATCGGTCGGAGAATGCCATCCCGGGGAGGAGGTCACCATCGGGCGGCCGCTGCACGGCGTCACGACCCGGGTGCTCGCCGAGGCCGGGCGGGCCGGTGAGCTGCTGGTCGGGGGTGTGGGGCTGGCCCGCGGCTACGTCAGCGACGGGGCCACCGCGCTTGGCGGTGGCGGATTGCTGGTCAGCCAGGGCGACCGGTTCTTCTGCGATGGCGACGGCGAGCGGTGGTACCGCACCGGGGACGTCGTGCGGCAACGCGCCGACGGCTACCTGGTGTATGCCGGCCGGGTCGACGACCAGATCCAGGTCCACGGGCACCGGGTCGAACCGGGCGAGATCGAGGCCACCATCGGCAAACACCCAGGCGTGCGCGCCTGCGCCGCTGTCGCCGACGCCGGCCGGCTCGTCGCCTACGTCCTCGCCGACGACCCGCGCCCGGCCCCCGACGAGATCCGCGAAACGGCGGCGAACTTGCTGCCCGCGCACATGGTCCCCGAGGTACGGGTGGTCTGCGACTGGCCGCTGACCGCCGGCGGAAAACTTGACCGCGCTGCCCTCGCCCGGGCCAGCCAGCCGAAAGCCGGTGGTTCACCGGTGTCACCGGACTCGTTAGACGACCTCGTCGGGCGGGTCCTCGACCGGGTCCGCTACGTGCTCGAAACCGACCAGGTAGGCCCCGGCGACGACTTCTTCGACAAGGGCGGCCATTCGCTGCTGGCCGCCCAACTCGCGGTGGAGCTCACCGAACACTTCGGCGCGCCGGTCGAAGCGTGGCAGGTTGCCGACTGCCGCACCGCGGCCAACCTCGCCGTGCTGATCAACCAGCCGGTCCTGGTCGGACGGGGCAGGTGAGCGGCATGACACAAGTGCGGCAGTGGCGGGTCAGGGTGGACCGTGGCGTGTGGCTGGCCGGCGATGAACGTGGCCACCCGGATGCGCCCACGATTGTGCTTGTGCACGGCGCGGCCAGCAACCGCCGATGGTGGGACCCCGTCGCGGCCCTGCTCGCCACCGATCACCGGGTGGTGCGCTACGACCACCGCGGCCATGGCGGCTCCACCAGCCCCACAGACGGGTACACGGTTCGGCAACTGGCTGCCGACGCGGTTGCTGTTCTCGAACGCCGCGGCCTGGGCCCGGTCGTTCTGGCCGGGCACAGCGCTGGCGCCGACGTCGCCCTGACCGTCGCCGCCACCCGCGCCGACCTGGTCTGCGCCCTCGCCGGCGTGGAGGGCGGCATGTACGATCCGCAGCTGCTGCACGGACCGGTGTGGTCGCAGGCCCGCGAGCGGATGCTCACCAATCGGCGTGGCCGCACCACCACCGCCGTGCTGCGGGCCTGGCTGCACGCCCAAGCCCTGCCCGACCAGGCGCTTCCCAGTCTGGTCGCAAACTACGTCCATGGTGGCGACGGCCGGCTCCACCTGCGGCTCGCCGCCGCGCACGAGGAGCAGCTGGCCGCGAGCCTGTGGGCGCATGCACCGACGCGGCTGTTGGCGGCCGTGCCTGCGCCCGTGCTCGCGGTCGCCGCGGTGATCGGCAGCGAGCGGGAAGACCAGCCCCGGCGGGAGTCGCTGCGACGCGCCCGGCAGGTGCTGCCTGACCGGCTCGACGTCCGCTGGGTACCGGGCGGGCATCACCTGCCGCTGCAGCAACCCGCGGCGGTTGCTGACGCCCTCGCCGATCTCGCCGCCTCGACCGCACCGGCCCGGAGCCTGGCATGAACGGCATTGACCCCGCCGCCAGACGGACGCGGCGGCTGCCTGGCCAGGCAGCGCTGCGCGGGCTGCGCCTGGCGACGCTGCTGGCCGGCACCCGCCGCAGGCAGGCCGATCGTGACGGTCCACCGCGTGGGTGCCGATGCCGCCGTCGATGCTGTCGTGCTGATCCACGCCGGACCGCACACCATCGGTTAGGCCCGGGCGGTACGCGTCTTGCCGGCCACGCGCCCGCGCGCCCGGGCCGGGCTGATGTGTGCGGGCCTGCTCCCGCCGGCCGCGGCCGTCGCAGCGACGCCGACACGCGGAACGGGCCCAGCCCGGCCGCCGCGGCCGACGCCCAACTCGTCGTGGCGCCGGGTGGCGGCGAAGACACCGCGGCCGGGTACCCGCTGCGCAGCCGATGCCTGTGGTGTCGGGAACCGGTCGGATGGAACCGCCTCATCGGCCTGTGGGTGCACCTGAAGTCGGACCGCGTCCGGTGCCGGGACCGGGTCGGCGCCTGGGCCGCTGCCGACCCCCGGGTCACCACCATCACACACCGACTCCTCTATTCAACCTCGCTGCCGGGCAGGCAAACACCGGACACCGAACGACACGAGCGGAGACCAGATGAGTTCGACCACCGAGGACAGCGCCGCGGACGGTGAACACGGCGAATACGGCGACCAGCCGGGCAGTCTCGAACTCAGCCAACTCGAGCCGGCCGGAACCCAGATGGCGTCTGACACCGACGAGTGGGAGCAGATGTTCGACGGGCTCGGCGACGACGATGACCAGCGCTGGGGCGACCTGGATGTGCGGGCCGTCATCGCCCAGCTTCCCCGCGATCGGGCGCCGCGTCTGGATGACGTCGACTGGGGCCGGTTCAAACACACCTACGGATCGGCCGTCGACGTGCCTGTGTTGCTGACCCGCCTGGCCGACCCCGACCCCGCCGCCGCCTCCGAGGCGCGGGGCGAGTTGTGGAACAACCTGCGCCACCAGGGCAACAGCAGCATGGCCGCACCCCTGGCGGTGCCGTTCCTGATCCGGCTGGCCGCCGACCCCGACGTCCACCACCGCTGGGACCTACTGGACCTGGCCGCGGAGATCGGCCGGCGCAACGCCTTCGGCGACGACAGCCGCACCGGGCTGCTCCGGGCCGCCGACGACGAGGAACTTTGCGACAACTGGGGCTACCCGGGGCACTGGTCGATCCAGGCCGGCCGCGACGCCCTGGCCGCCGATACCGGGATCCTGCTGTCCCTGCTGCACGACCCCGACCCCCATGTGCGCTGCCGCGCCGCGTACGCCCTGGCCGCCGCGTCCGGCCACCCGGCCGAGATCAGCGACGGTCTGCGGCAGCGGCTGGGTACCGAGGATGAGCCTTCGGTGCGGATCAGTCTGCTGCTCGGGATCGCGCAGACCGCCGGGGAACACCACCACCAGCTCGACGAAACCACCGGCTGGCTGCGGGGCCTGTGGTCGGATCCGGCCCAACCGCAAGACGTGCGGCTCGGCGCCGGCATCGCCTGGCTGTGCCTGACCGATGTGCCCCCACCGGACGGGCTGCTCGACCTGCTCGCCGACGCGGTCACCCCCGAGGCTGCCGAGTGGATGCGCTATGTGCCGTGGCCGGACGATATCGACGGCCACGGCGGCCTGGGCGCCTGGCTGGTGGGCCTGGTGGGTGGCGACACGGCGCTGACCTTTCGGCTGGCCCGCTCAGCCCAGCCCCAGGCTCGCATCGGCGCGATCCGGGCCGGCTACCACATCGCCGTGGGGTCCCGCTCGGCCACCGATGAGATCGTCGCCGCCACCGCGGACCTGCTCGGGGATCCGAGCCGCGCGGTCGCCCTGGTGGCCGCCCGCTACCTGGGCCGGGTCGGCGCCGCCACCGCCCCGGTCGCCGCCGCCCTGGCTGCGGCGCTCGACCACGAGCACGAGGAGGTGCGTGCCTGGGCGGCGGTGGGGTTGGCGCATTGCGGTGACCGGCGTGCCGTCGCCCCGCTGATCCAGTTCTTCGGTCAGGACTGCTGCCCGTGGCCGTCGAGCAACGCCTACGGTGCGGACCTGCGTCCGCCGGTGCGGCTGCTCGACGCGCTGCGCCCGCACGCCGGCGAGCTGCTACCCGCGCTGACCCACCGGCTGGGCGAAGGCGGCGACGGCTGGACACCCGCGGTCGCCTACGACCTGGTCCGGGGCCTCGGGCGCTGGGGACCGGACGCCGGCCCCGCCGCCCGGGCGATCGCGACGTTCCTGCTCCGCGGCCCGGTGGATGTCACTGCGGTGGCCACCGCGCTCGGCCGCATCGGCCCCGCCGCCGCCGACCTCATCCCGGTCCTCGACCCCCCACCGGCCAGTGCCGACGACATCAGCCGTGCGGTGCTGGCCTGGGCGTGCTGGCGCATCAGCGGCGAGCGCACCGCCAACACCATCGCCACCCTCACCCGCGCCGCGACCACCCCGCCGTACCGGCCCCGCGGGCTGGCGATGCTCGCCGACCTCGGCCTGGCCGCCCACACCAGCGTGGACACCGTCCGTAGCCTCCTCGCCGACATCGACCCCGAGGTCCGGACCGAGGCCGCGCACGCCCTGTGGCGCATCACCAGTGACCACACCGACGCCCTCCCGGTGCTCGTCGAGGTGCTGCACCGCTGCAGCAACGCATCGGGGCAGACCAACACCGCCGGGGTCACCACCATCGGGTACCTCGGCGACATCGGTCAACCCGCCCCCGACGCCATCCCGATCCTGCAGGCAATCCTGCAGACCGACCGGCGCGTGGGCGGCGGCGGCGCCTGGGACAGCGGCCACGACCAGTTCACCTGGGACCACCACGTCCAGCACGTCGCCGCCCACACCCTCACCCGCATCCAGCACGCAACCACCGACTGACCGCGAGGCAAACCCAGGTAGGGAAAAAAGAACCATGGACTACCAGCACATCCCGGCGACGACAGGGGCCGCATGACCGCGAGCCCGTTCAACCCCGTTCCCGACAACGCGCACCTGGTGCGGCCACCGCGCCGACCCGGCCGCCACGAACCCGATCGGGCACCACTGCTAGACCACGGCGGCCCGGAACACGAACTCGTCAGCGGCTACGGCGACCGGCTCTGCCACCGTGCGGTTGAGTATCTGCGGGCACTTCGCATTGTCGACGACCTCCATATCCCGGAGGTCGCGGCGCACGTGGAGATGAAGGCCGCACTGTGGATGCGCGAACACACCGCCAAGCACGCCAGCGTCATCCTCCCCGGGATTCCCTGTGTCGGCCCGCTTGGCTGCGACACGCTGCTGTCCGGCGTGCCGCCGACCTGGACCCGGCAACCGCTCGATGAACCCGACGGTTGCACGGTGGTGGCGTACTGGCGCCACGAACACGGCCCCAACCCCGTGATGGCACGCACCCCGGCCGAGGCCAACGCGTTGATCGACCGGCTGCTGACCGAACCGTTCGACCACAGTGTCGCCGCCCTGTACGTCATGCAGCGCCCCCTCAACCAGGTTGGCCTTCCCGACCACGAACTACGGATCGCGGTCAACGCCGCCGCCGACACCGGTGGGCTGCGCTACATGGGCGGCCCGGGAACCTGGTTCAGCGCCGGCGCGGTCAGCCGGCACGAGCAGGTCTGCTACCACCACATGGGCTGGGCGGCGGTGTATCCGCGCGACAGCGAACTGCCCGTCCACCAGATCCGGGCCGCCGTCGGCGAGTTCATGACCAGTGGCGGGCAACGCCCCACCTGCGTCCACTGGCAGCGCCTGACGCTGCCCACCGGCCCGCCCTGACAGCATCCGGCCGGCGGCCGAGCCTGCCCCCCCCCCGTCGCGAAAGCGGCGCAGCAATCCCGCCCGTCACAAGGCAACACGTCACAAGGCAGGCTGAATCAGCCGGTGGAGGACGAAACCGATGGGTCTCGTGTACACGATCACCTCGCGGAAAGAGCCGCCGTGGCGGTTCACGGCAAGCGACTTCGCCGCGCGCGTCAAGGGCCGCTGGCCGCACCGACCTGATCCGCGGCCCGTCGGCGCCCCCGCCGCCCAGATCGCAGACTGTTTCCACGCCGAATCCCTTCTAGGGCGGCTGCTTGCCGCAGCCCGCATGCTGCCGCAGCGGCGGGCAACCCTGACCGGGCTGACGCTGGTGGCGCCAGCTGGACATGGCCACCGACGCCGAGCCTCTGCTGCGCGAGGCGTTGCGGCTGCTGGTCCTGGGGGCTGCGGTGCACGAAGTGGCCAATCGCGGTGTTCCCGGTGCGCGGGGCAGTGGACACTGCGACCGTCGTCACCGCGCTGGGCGCATCGGCCCCGCCGCCGACCTGATCCCCGTCCTCGACCCGCACCACAATGCGCCGACGACGCCACCCGGGCCGTCCTCGCCTGCGCGTGCTGGCGCATCACGGACGAGCGGACCGCCACCACCGTCGCCGCCCTCACACGCGCCGCAACCACCCGTCCGTACCAAAGTCGAGCCCTGCGGATGCTCGCCGACCTCAGCCCGGCGGCCCACAGCAGCGTGGACACCGTCCGTGCCCAGCTGGCCGACGCCGACGCCCACACCACGGTCGAGGCGGCGCACACGCTATGGCGCATCACCGGCGACCGCGCCGACGCGCTGCCGGTACTCGTCGACCTGCTCCAGCACGTTGACGAGCCGGACCGGCTCGGGCCGCCCCACGTCACCGCGTTGGAGTACCTCGGCGAGATCGGCGAACCCGCCCCGGCGGCCGTACCCGTGCTGCAAGCGGTCCTGCACAGCGAACGGCGTGTCTGTGGCACGAGCGGCTACCAAAGCGGCCATGACGGTTCACCTGGGCGACCACGTCCAGCAGGTCGCCGCCCAGACCCTCACCCGTGTTCACCAAATCCAAAGCGACTGATGGCTGGAGTTGTGAATGGACTCTGTGGACCTGATCTCGATCTCCGCGCTGAGCGCCACCACCTTCGCCGTGAAACTCCGGACTGATGGCCGAGAGGACCACGACCTGGTCATGGAGGTTCAGACCACCGACGACGGATCTGTCACCAGTGTCCGACCACCCGACTTGCTCAGGGACCTGATCGGGCCCGACCCGCGTGTCGTGCGACCGGTTTTCGACGCGGTCCTCGCGTTCTGGCGCGCCCAGCACCCCGTCACCCGGCGCGGGCCCGGCGGGTAACGACGGATCCGTGCGCCGGTTCAGTGTCGGCGCAGGAGCCGCGACCCGGCGCAAACGCGGTTCTTCTCAGCTCGGCGACCCCCGACAGATTCAATTCATGTGGAGGACCTCACCAATGGGCCACGAATGCACGCTCACGCCCGAACAGCAGCCGCCGTGGCAGTTCACGCCACACGATTTCGCCGCGCGCATCAAGAGCCGCTGGCCCCGTGCCCGAATCGGCTTCGGCGACCAGCCCGGCTCCCCGATGCTGCTCCACGCCATGATCCCCGCCGTGGCCCGCGAGCTGGGCATCACGCTCGACGCTGAGGGCTGGGCGGTGATTCTCGACCCGGCCAACCCAGCCGCCGTCGTCGAGTTCAGCGTGTGGTACGCCACCCAACTGCCGGCCTTCGACCCACCCGTCTACCTGATCGTCAACGACTTCGCCGCCCGGATTCCGCTGCGCCGGGACACCACCGCCGAGGAGCTACTGACCGTCCTGGCCCCCGTCGATGCCGCCCGACCTGACCCGCAGACGGTGGGTGCCCGCGCAGCCGAGATCGAAACCCGCATCCGCCGCAGTTCCCACCATCGGCAGCTGGTTGGCGCGGCCCGCATGCTGCCTCAGCGGTGGGCAACCCTGAGTGGGCTGGCGCTGGTCGCCCAGCTCAACCTCGACACCGACGCCGAGCCGCTGCTACGCGAGGCGATACGGATCCTGGCCCTGCGTGCCGCCGTGCGCGAGCTGACCGGCAGCGACACCACAGCGGCGACACTGGTCGCTCCGGTGCCGGTCGACGACGTGGTCCGCGTCGTCCTGGCCGAACACCCCCTCTGCGCGCAGATGGCCGACGACGTCGGCATCCGGCTGGTGCAGCAGACCACCGAGTGGACACCATCGGGCTGGCAGCATGGCAACTACACCCATCACTGCTACCAGGCGGCGTGGGGCGAGCCGGACCGGCGGTACTGGATCGACGCCGACGAAACCGCCCGCCGGCTGACGACGCTCAACGGCCGGTATTTCGACATCGGCATCCACGGCGGCGGTCGACACACCATCCGGTTCGAGCCCCGGCCCGATCCGTCGATGGTCGCTATCTAGTCCCGCCGCGGCATCTGTCCGACAGCCCGCCTCCCATTGGCCGCGCGAAGAGCAACCCTCAACGCCAGCCGGCATCGCCCCCACTTCTGCCCGAAGGAGCCCATGTTGGCGCCGTCACCGCAGTCCACCTGGGCCTGCGCGGGACCGTGCATGAGCCGCTCGACGTGGCCAGACGACGCGATCGAGCTCGACTACCCGAACCCGGCCCGAGTTCACGATGCGCTGCTGGGCGGCGCATGCAACTTCGCCGCCGACCGGCGGCTGGCGCGAGAACTCGCCGCGGCCGTCCCGGGCATCGAACTGGATGCGCGCGCTGAACGGTACTTCCTGTACCGGGCCGTCCGCTTCTGCGTCGACCTGGGCATCCGGCAGTTCCTCGACCTCGGGTCGGGTATCCCGACCGTCGGAAATGCCTGCGCAGTAGTGCAGCACGCGGCCCCCGACGCGCGGGTGCTCTGCGTCGACGTCGATCCGGTCGTGGTCGAGTTGACCCGGTACCTGTGGCCAGACAACGACCGGGTCGGCGTCCTTCAGGCCGACCTGCGCGGGCCCGACCATATCCTCGACCACCACCACCTGAAGGCGCTGCTGAACCTCGACGAACCGGTGGCGGCGCTGCTGGTTTCGGTCCTACACCTCGTCACGGATGAGGACGACCCGTGGGCCATCGTCGCCCAGTTTGGTGACCGGCTCGCGCCGGGCAGCCACGTGGTGATCAGCCACGCAACCTCCGACGGCCCTGGAGCGGACGTGGCGGTCCGGCGCGAGCTCACGGTGCTCGCCGGTCTGCCAGAGACGACGCGAACCAGCCGCCAGATTCGACGGCTGTTCGCCGGCCTCGATCTGGTCGGGCCGGGACTGGTGCACGCCCCGCAGTGGCGCCCAGACCGTGACGACGAAGGCGGAGACGAACGGCGGCACCGGTCGCGTGTCCTCGCTGGCGTGGCCGTCAAGTCCGCACCATCGTCGCTGCTTGGCGACGGAGGCAACCGGCTTGCCCACTGACGCCTCCTACCTGTGCGACGAGAACGAGCCGTTCGCCACCACCCTTCGCATCGTCAACGGCTATCGCCCATCCCGGCGACTGTGGGGCCGCCGTAAGCATCCGCCGGTCCCCGCCCGCACCCAGTGTCGGCGCGACACGAGGCGCCAACCGTTGGCACGCGGTTGGTCGGTGACCGCGTGACCGGGGACCTGTGGCTCAGCCTGATCGACCTGGACCCGCGACACAGCCGAGTCCACCCGGCGTTGGCAGACGTACACGTCCGGTATCGCATGGTCCTCGACGGGTTCCCCGGCGCCGCCAACCGACAGCAGGCCGGCGTTGTGTACCTCTACACCGCACCCGCGTCGGGGCAGCCACCGCGGCTGCTCGTGCAGTCCACGACGAAACCTGACTGGTCGTTCCTGCCAACCCGTTGCGGAGCTTCGGTCGCGCAGGTCAAGGACATCGGCCCGTTCTGGGATCGGGTCCGCACTGGCGCGCTGTACCGCTTCTGGCTCACCGCGTCCCCGTCGCGTGCGGTCGGCGGTCACGGCGGCAACCGGATCCGTGGCGCTCGTAGGGCGATCGGCGATCGGAAGGAGCAGATCGATTGGCTTACCAGGCGGTTGGACGGCGCAGCCACCCTCACCGACGTCCAGGTCACCCGTCCCACGAAGACGACCGGACGCCGAGGCGCCCACACAGTCACTTCCACCTCGGTGACGTTTGGCGGGTTGTTGAGGGTCACCGACCCCACCCTGCTGCGCCAGTTCGTTGTCACTGGTATCGGACCCGACAAGGCCTACGGCAATGGCCTGCTGATCATGAGGCTGGCAACCCTCGCAGCCACCATGACTCGACACGACGACGAAGCGGGTTGCGGCGCCCGCACCCAGCGATGAACGGATATACTCTGCCAGCACCGTTGCTCCAGGGTCTTCCCGGGCCTGCGGAGACGGACCAGCAACGCTCATCGGCCCAGGACTAACCGGGTCGGCCCCCGCGCTCGCGGGTGAGACGAGGACGGACGGACCGGTCCGACTCTCGTCGACGACGGTCAACCTTCCCCCGCGCACGCGGGATGAGTCTTCCATTGCCGCAGCACTTGGCCGTGCCGCACTCGCCCGCGCCCGCGGGCCAGTCCCACTCCGGCTGGGAAGTCGATCGACCTACCGCGCTCGCGTTTGCCGACCATCGGACGGATCCCGAACCGGGCGGCAGACGATCGAGGCTGCCTTCGCCGGCCACGAACCGGCGCCTGCGGCGCCCGCCCGGCCGCGGTGGGCTTTGCCGGATGGGCCGAACCCGGTCGTGGTGGCGCCCGGTCGCCGGGACTCCGCAATACACCCCCAGGCAAGCAACTCGCAGCGCGTCCAGGAATGGAGCCGTTATGCACGTCGATCTGAGCACCGGGCAACTCCTCGCGTTCATCGGCCAGTGACGTCGGAGAAGCCTCTACCCGACCGGCCCGGACAGTTACCGATCAGCGGCGACGAATACCCGCTCCCGTACGCATCGAACCCTCGGCCGCTGTGACACACCGAGGCCGGCATTCCTCTCATCGAAAGGCGAACGTTGTGACGACTCGTGTCGACGAGCTTCCCCGGCAGTCGCCGCCGGTGGCCGTTACGCCGCTGACTCCCCACGACGGGGGGCGGATGGCGTTCAAAGCGGTAGCCGTGGCGGCTGCTGCGCTGGTCGCGGCGATAACAGCCGCGACCAGCTTGGCCGGCAACCCTCGCCAGGCCGCCGCGGTCGTGCTCGGTGTCCTCGTGGTGGCGATGCTGGCACTGGCGGCGGTCGTGGTGCCGTGGCGTCGCCTGCCCGCCCCACGCGGTGACCAGGTGGCCGCCCTCGCCGATCTGCCCGCCGACCAGGTGGCCCGCGGCAACCGGCTGCACGCCGAGCTGCGGCCCTGGGCCTACGCGGGCAAGGCGGTCTGTCTCGCCGCAACGCTCGGGCTCGGCCTGACCCCGGCCGGCGCCGCCCTGGTAGCACGGGCGGGAAGCCTGGCCGGCGGGTCCTGGGTGGCGCAGGTGCTCCTCGGCGCGCTCGCCGTCACGTTGGTCATGCAGGTGCTCGCGCTGCCGTTCGCCGCCCGCACGCACGCGATCCTCGTCCGCTGCGGCCTGTCCACCCAGACCTGGCGGGCGTGGCTGGTCGACGGGCTCAAGGCGCTCGCGGTAGGCGGCGTCATCCTCGGGATCATGCTGCTGGGCTTCTACGGTGCCGGGCACTACTTCCCCCGGTGGTGGTGGGTGTGGGCGGCGGCCTTCCTCACCGTCGTGTCGGTGGTGTTGACCTTCATCTTCCCGGTGGTGATCGCGCCGATCTTCAACAAGTTCACCCCGCTACAGGCTGGTCCGCTGCGCGAGCGGCTGCTGGCGCTGGCCGCCCGTGACGGCGTGAAGACACGGGAGGTGTTCGTCGCCGACGCGTCCCGCCGCACCCGGGCGGTCAACGCCGCCGTCGGCGGGCTGGGCGCCACCGGCCGCATCATCCTCTTCGACAACCTGATCCAACCGCCTGGCCGCCCGGTGGAGCAGGACGGCGCCGTCAAGGATGGCGATGCCGCGAAGGCGATGAGCGACACGCTGCTGCGTGGGGCGACCGACGACCAGATCGCCGTCATCGTCGCCCACGAGCTGGCCCACGCCAAGTACCACGACCTGCTCATCCGCGCCGTTTTCGGCACCCTCCGCCTCGCTGCGGTCATGTGCGGCCTGTACCTGCTGGACGGCTGGGCTGGGCCGCTGCACCTGGCCGGGGTCGATTCGTTCACCGACCCCCGCGCGCTCGGACTGTTCCTGGTCGCCATGTCGTGCATGGGTGCGCTGCTCGGCCCGGTCAACAACCTGATGTCCCGCAGGTTTGAGGCGCGCGCAGACCGGCACGCGCTGGACCTCACCGGTGACCCGGCCGCGTTCGAAGACGTGTGGCGACACATCGTCGAGGTCAACCTGGCCGAGGCAAAGCCGGGCCGCATCAGGTATGTGCTGTACGCCGACCATCCGTCCATCGTGGAACGCATCGCCACAGCCCGCGCCTACGCCCGCAAGATGCGCGTGCCGGAGCGGGTCGGCTAGGGACCGCGACGAATGACACCGACCGAAGCGGACCGCTGTCCCAACCGCCGCCACCACGCACTCGTCGTCACCCACGTACGCACCCGGTACCTGGGTGGCGGGAGCGGGACGCTGACGGCAGCGACACGACCAACGGCTTCGGCGGCCCATTCGCCCCGGGCATTGACGGTGTTCGCGCCGCCCCACGTCGGCGGTGGCCACTCGCAGCTTCCCCCGAGCTCGTGGCCACCGCCGACCCTGATCAGCCGAGCACGCAAGCCACCGCACGAATCAGTCCATCCCCGCAATCGCCCACACGACCACCGCGGAACCGTTCACTGCGAACCACCTGGCCATCGGGAAGCAACCGCGACGAGGAGAACAGCAGTGCCGCCTGCAACGCAAAGCCTCCCCCACCGCAGGATCACAGGTGGGGAGCGCGAGAAGTGCAGACACGACTATGCCAAGCGTTACGGCGCCGGTTCCTCGATTCGCAGGATCGCCGAGGACACCGGGCGATCGTACGGATTCGTGCACCGGATACTCGTCGAAGCCGGCGTGACCCTCCGCAGACGCGGAGGCCCGCGCGTGCGGCCCCATCCAACCGCCGTTGCGGCGGTGACGGGTCGTCGAGGCGTCGACGACCTGGTCAACAGCCGACAGCGTTGACCACCGGCCCACGGCGCCGCGCAGTCGCGCGGACGGCCATTCACCAACCCGCTTCCGGGCTGTCGCCACCGTGAGAAGCACAACCCCAAGCCTCTTTGACCCGCCGCCCGAGCGGCGAGCATCCGGTTGGCTTGCGCCGGATGCAACCACCAACAACGGCTCCGTTGAGCAGAAAGGATCACCTTGAGGAAGAGCAACGTTTTGGCCGCCGCGGCGGTGAGCGCGATGCTGCTCGGCCTGCTGGCCGGCGCCACTCCCGCATTCGCATCCGGCGATCAGCCTTCGCCTTCGGGCACCGTCGGGACCGACATCGTCGGCGGCCACGAGACCAGCCAGCCCTATCCGGCGATGGCGTCCCTGCAGATCGACCACAACGGCGACCCCAACTGGCACATCTGCGGCGCGTACCTGGTGTCGCATCGATACGCCGCCGTCAACGCCCACTGCGTGACCAACTTCCCGGACGGATCGGCCAAGGATCCCAGCCTGTTCCACCTACGGATCGGGTCGGCCAACCGCACCAGCGGCGGCGTGGTCGTGGGCGTCACCCATGTCCTGCCGCACGCCAACTGGAACTGGGCACAGAACCCCGGCCTTGTGGCGGACGTCGCCCTGCTGCGGCTGGACACCTACGTGCAGCTCCAGCCGTTCGAGATCGCCCCACAGCCCCGCGACCGGTCAACCGTGCGGCTGCTGGGCTGGGGAGTCACCGAACCCAACGGTGAAGGGCCGCTCCCGATCCAGTTGCAGGAGCTGGACAGCCGGCTCGTGCCGGCCGAGCGGTGCGCGGCGGCGGGGATCACCGCCGGGGAGATCTGCGTCGGCAACCCCCACGGCACCGACGGCGCCTGCTACGGCGACAGCGGCGGTCCGGCCCTGCAACGGGCGGCCCGCCACCGCTGGGCGGCCATCGGTGGCGCCAGCCGCGAAACCACGCCGTTCTGTGGCACCGGTCCGGCGGTGTACACCGACGCGACCTACTACCGGGACTGGATGTTCACCGTGATGCGCACGGGCTTGGTTCCCCCACGCACTACCGGCGACCAGGCCACCGCGACGAGCGCGGTCACGAGTCGCTCCTACCACTGGGCCGGCTCGATGTAACGCCTGCTCGAAGGAGTCGTCCCGGCCGCGGCGCGGCCGGGACGACTCCGAGCCGACACCGTTCCTGAAGGCCGCACGCCATGCCGATGCGCAGATCGTCCCTTCCCTCAGCAGGTCAGTCCGTGGCGAGAGGAACGCATCTAAGTAAATACCCGGCCAGCTCCTCCACCCCGCGTTGGCGAGGAGCGCAAGCTGCTCCCGGTGTTCGACGTGCTGCTGGGCAACCGCACCCCTGGCCATCCCGCGATTCCTCACCCTTCGACACTCGCGCGCAGGCCACATCCGCTGTCAGCACCCATGACCACCGCGACGACGACCACCTACCCCCGGAGGCACTGACCATGCCCGCACACCCGACAAGCGCCCCCGCGGAGGACGGCGGTCTCGTACCCGTCCGCCGACCCGGGCGCGTCTGGCTACCCGCCGCCGCGGCTGCCCTGGCGTTGGCCGTCCTCGCTGTCGCCGCGGCGCCTGGGGTCGTGCGCGCCCACACTCAGCCCGCCGCGGCGGCCGGCGGGCAGGTGCCCGCGGTGCGCGGCCCCGACCCGGCCCCGCCGGCACGCAACCCGCTCGGAGAAATGGCCCAGCGCCTCGTCGACGCGCCCTACGACCAGCAGCACGGCCGCTACACCTACGTCCACACCCATGGCTGGGCGCTGGACACCACCGCCACGGCGGGCCGGACGACCTCTCGGATCGCCGTCTTCGACGAACAGTTGTGGATCGCCGCCGACGGCTCCGGGCGGGACCAGCTGGCCCGGCTGCCCGACCAGCCTGCGGGTGGGCCGCTGCGCTGGAGCACCCCCAGGCCGGGCGCCGCGTCCACCGAGGACTTCCCGGCGGGCGGGCGCGCCCGCAGCCTGCCGCAACCACCGTCGGCCGACCCCGATGCCCTGGCTGCCCAACTGAACACGATCCAGCCACGCGCCAACGGCCCCCAATCGGTCGTGCGGGCCGTCGCTGACATCTACCGCGACATCGCGCCGGGCACGCCGGTGCGGGCGGCCATGCTGCGCCTGCTCGCCAGCATCAGCGCGGTCACCTACCGCGGCCACGTCACCGACCGGGCCGGACGCAACGGATTCGCGGTCAGCGTCGACTCCGACGTGCGCGACACCCTGGTCTTCGACGAGCACACCGGTGTGCTGCTGGCCTTCGAGGCGGTGCTGCTCACCCAACCGAGTCGCCTGGACGTCGGACCCGGCGCGATCCGGGAGAGCGTCCTGTACCTGGACTACGCGCACACAGACCAACTCGGCGCACTCCCACCAGCCGTGTCGGCACGCGCGGACTCGAACGGCGACACCGCCCGAGCGGCCGGCCGCATCAGCCGCCGTCGCCGCAGCGCGTTCCCTGCGGGGCTGCTCGGCGGAGCTGATGTCGACCCGCAGTCCCAGCCGATCCGCATGTGACCGATCTTCGACAGTCTGCCGGAAGGAGCCTCACCAACTATGCGGGTCTCGATCGGTTGTGTTCTGTTCAACTATGAGAACGGTGGCCTCCAACCTCATGGAGGTTACGACTTCGGCCCGCTGCAGGCCGCGCTCGCCGACAGCCCCCACCGCCCCGACCTGATCTTCTTCTGCGAGGCCAAGCACTACGGTGACCACGGCGGCAAGGGTCTGCTGCTCGCGGCGAACGCGATCGCAGACAGGTTCGACCAGCCCTACGTCGGGCTGCTGGGGTACATGGAGCGCGGACCGTTGCCGCCCGCGATCTTCTACAACCCGACCGTACTTGCGCTGTTGCCTGCCTGGTATGGACACGGCAGCCACCACGACTACCACGACCAGCGCAACATCGCCCATTTCGCGGCACGCGGCGCGGCCCGCCGACGCCGGTCTCGGTCTGGGCGGGCAGGAGGCCACCTTCGTCTACCGTGGCGACGACGTCGACCGGCTGAAGATCGACGCGACCGGTAACACAGGAACGGAAACGCCCGAAGCGCAGGCGTTCGTCCACGACGCCTTCGCCGACCTCGTCGCCACCGCGACCGACCTCTACGGCCCCCCGATCGCAGGGTGCACGACGGGTATCCGCGAGCGCTATGGCAGGACGACCGAACCACATTGACCATCACCGGCGGCGGCGTCGCCGTGCTGATCACCCTCAAGCCCAACGAACGCCAACGGTACTGGGGCCGGGTGGAGACCCCACAGGCATGAGCACCGAGCAGTGGCGCCAGTTCGCCACCCAACTCGCCGACCACCTGCACGAGCTGGCCGACGCCGACACCGTGATCCTCCGCCACGGCAACCGCCATGTCCAGGTCCATCAGTTCCCCGACCGGATCCACGCCGAGGCCGTCAGCGACGAGTTCCTCCCGACGGACGAGCGGATGCCACCCGGCACCGACCAACGAATGACCGACCTGGGCTGGAACCCCCCGGGCCCGCACGGCTACCGGAACTGGTGGTACGAGCTCTCATGGCCGGCCAGAACCCAAGCCGCCCGCAGCCTGGCCCACCTGCTCGTCACGACCCTCCACGACGTTTATGGCGTCGATCGTCCCCGTGACCTGACATACCGGGCCTTCAACGTCAACACCGGCGAACCATTGACTCTCGCGGCCCTCACCCCCCTCACCCGGGTGGACTGACCCACCACCCGGGCGTCAACGATCAAGTGGTGCTGGCGTATCGGCTATGGCGCGCAACCGGCTCCGAGCGAACGTGCAGCGCCGGGTCGTAACGGATCGTCGTGAAGACTCCGGGTGGACAACGGTGGCGGTACGCCCAGGCGGCGGCAACCGGCCGCGCACGGCGAACCGAGACGCGGTTGGGCGACCTCACCCGACAGGACTCTTCAAGAAGCTCGCACACAATGGCGTGCTCGACGCCTGGGTGTACCCATGGAGGACCAACGGCCACGCGCCCGGGGGATCGCGTGTGGCCTGCTCGCCCGCCAGCGCGGCAGGTGTGCACCTGGCTGCCACACGCGCCCTCGGTGTCGGTTCGGGCCGGGGCAACTACCATCCGGCCAATACCATCGGCACGGTGCGGATCGTCCTCCTAGTCGCCGCATGCGCGGCCGTCGGCGCATGCGCCGGAGCGCTCGCGCCGCAGGTGGTGTACCGGCTTGCCGTACCGATGGACGACCCGCCCCGCGGCGACTGTCCGCGCTGCCGTGCGGTCCTGCGCACCGGCTGGCGGGGATGGATCCGCGTGGACGGCCGCTGCCCCGCTTGCCGTGCCCGGCTGGTCGACCATTGGTGGGTCTACCCGGCGATCGCAGCCGCCGGATTCGCTGCGCTCGGCTGGCGGTTGCCGACCCGGCACGCTGCCGACGTGGCACTGTTGGCCGCGTGGCTGCTGCTGGCCGCCACTGGGGTGGTCCTGGCTGGTGTCGACCTGCGGGTGCGGCGCCTGCCCCGACCGGTCCTCGCCGCAACTGCCGCCGGCATCGCTCCGCTGGTCGCCGTCGCCGCTGCTTGCGCCCGTGACCCTGGCCTCGCGGTCCGGGCGGTCGTGACCGCTGTGGCGTTGGGCGGCGCATACCTGGTCCTCGCGCTGATCGGTCCCGGGCTGGTTGGCATGGGCGACGTGTACCTAGCGGCCCTGCTCGGGCTGCTGCTGGGCACGGGCCCGACCATGGGCATCCTGGCCGGCGCCATCGCGCCGTACCTGCTGGCCGGTCCCATCACCGCGGCCCGGCTGGCCGTTCACCACGCCGAGAGGCGCAGCCAGACGGCGTTCGGGCCCTACCTGATCGCCGGGACGGTCCTCGCCAAGGTGGTCATCCCCTTGTAGGAACCAGCCTTCGGTGGCGATTCTGGCTCATCGGTGCCGAAGGAACCTGCCGGGTAGTAGTTGCCGTCGATGACCCAGCGGTCGGCGGCAACGACCACCTGTTGCGCCGCCACGAACTCGGCGGCCGAGCGTGCCGACCAGTCCGGTCGATAGCGCGGGGCGTCCAGGTCACTGGTTCCACACCCCAGCAGCCGGGCGAGCCGGTGCGCGAGGACGGTCTTGCCGGCGCCGCCGCAACCGACCAGCGCGACCCGCTCCTCCACCCGGCCGAGGACACCGATCTGGGCAGCCAGCGACGCGAGCCCGCCGCGCTATGGGCCAACCATGTGAACTCGCCCGCATCCCGACAGCTACAGGCAGTTAAGCCCTTGGACGCTTCGCTGGATCGTGGAGAATTTAGGGCGGAGCGCGGGACACGGAAAGGACGGGGGGATGCCGATCGCCGCGTTGCAGTCGCCGCCGTTCGACGTGATCCGTTGCGACGACCCCCGGTTACGGGTGGCCTGCCCTGCGGTGGGTGCCTTGGGGTCGGCGACACTCGCCGAGATGGCGCTGAGCGCGGACCCAGCCACCGTGCAGGCGTTGGGTGACGCGGCGGAGTACCTGGAGTCGTGGGCGCATCGCACAGCGACGGCGACGTTGGATGACCTGGTTGCGCAGTTGCTGGCGGCGTGGGAACGGCTGCGGCCGACGGAGAACATACACCGCGACTATCCGCCCCCGCGGCGGCGCCAGCGGGGGCTAGCGCCGCCGCTGCGGCCCGCCGTGCGTCAGGCGATGGCCCGCCGGTTGGGGCTGCTCGGAGATCCACCCGCATCCCTGACCGCCTGCATCCCCGGCACCGGCATCAAGATCGAGCGGCTACGCCAGCTCACCCTGCAGCTGCAGGTGGTCGCGACCGGGTGGGTATGGGCTCCCGCGCTCGACCAGGCGCTGGACCTGGGCGGTGCCCGTGTCGACCGCCGTGAGTACGCAGAATCGCTCCACCAACGCGGCCTGGCCCACAGACCGTGGTACCCGGAGGCGGTCAACGCGCTGGCCCGCTTGTGCGGCCGTGATCAGCAGGTGGCCACCTACCCCGACCTTGACCTGACGCACCTGCTGGCCATGGCCGAAGAGGTCATCGACGGCGAACACTTCGGCGTCGCTCCGACCGACGACATCGCCGCAGCGGTGGCAGAGCACCAGCAGCGACCCGTGACCCCGCAGAGCGTCGCGGCTGCGCTAGGCGCGGCAACGCGCGGCCTGACGACCGATGGAACCTGGGTCTGGCGTACCGGCGCCGGCCGGCGAACGCCTCGCGTGCTCCGCGTGGCGCAAGGCATGCTCGCCGTCGCTGGCCGCCTTCCCATTCCGACCATCCATCACGGCTGGTGTCGGCGCCTACGCGGGCGCGGCATCCGCACAAATCCACCCATCGCAGCCCTCGACGGTGTGCTGCGCGCCGAGGCCGCCTTTGTCGTCGACGACCAGCCCAACGACGCCCCGGCAACAGTGCGCCTGGCCCGGCCGCTGCGCCCCGATCAGGTCTACGGCCAGGCCGTGACCACCCTCATCCGGGCGATCCGCGCAGCGCCAGGACAGGTGATCACCCGCAGCGAACTGAACCAGGCCGCGATCAACGCAGGCATCACGATCGGCACCGTGTCCCAGTACCTGTCGTACCACGAAGTGTTCGCCCATCACGGACCGAGCCTGTGGACCCTGATCGGGGTTGAGGTTGATACGCTTGCCGCAGAGGCGGCCCGCGCACGAACCGACCAGCCCACGACGCAGTCCTTGGCGTAACGGGCTGTCCCGACCCCACGCACTGCGTCCGACCACCCGCCGCCGGTAATTGCCCCAATGCGACGGCAGCATGCCCGGCCACTTCGACCCAACCCGTCGAGTTGCTGCGCGAGCGAGAGATGATCGCACGAGCATGCCACCCGCTACGACACCAAGGCCGGCCGACCGTCACCGGCGACGCCCGCCGACGGCTGACGGGGGCGGGCGTTCACGAAACCGGCGCCGGGTTCCCCGTCGGCTACACAAGCCACCGGCCGACGCCGCCGCCCGCGGTGGCGCGTCCACCTGGCGGAAGGTTGCACGCCCACGCTCGGCTCACGCAGCGACTCGTGCCGGCGGACTCGGCGGTCTTCCTCTCAGCCTGTTTCGGCTCGGGACGGGCTGACTCCTTGTTCGACATCGCGGTTCGGGGTGTCGGTTCGGCCGAACCGTCGGGCGTGCAGGTCCTCGATGAACTGCGGCAGCGGCGTCTTCCACGGCTCCAGCCCATGGTTGTCGATCTTGCCGAGTTTCTTCGGGTTCAACCCGAGTTCGCAGGCCATCCGCACGTGCGCCGCTGACAGCCGGTGCCGGCGCTGCGCATCGGCCCACGCCTGCTCCCGAGCCGGGGCGGTCTTCTTCTTCGCCACGTTCGCCTCGTGTGGTGTCCGCCGCGTCGGGTGCGGTCAGGCCCGCCGGGGATGTCCGGGGCCCTGCTGCTTGGGCAGGCCGCCGCGAAAGTCGCAGCCGGGGCAGGCGTCCTCGCCCTGGATGTGGCCCTCGTACCAGCCGTGCACCGCGGCGTGCAGGATCGCCGTTTCGGGGGTCGCCTCTCCCGAGTGCATGGCGTTGATCGCGTTCTCCACGATCAGCTTGAGCACTGCGGACTCCCGATCCGGAAACGGCGGAGACGGCATAGCACCCTGCGGGCCGGTCATGGCAGGCAACCCTACACCGGCCGTCCACGGCGTCTTCGGGTAGCCGGCCGGCCGATCTTCCTGGCGTGGGGGTACAGGTCCGCGACCCCGAAACCTCCGCCGCCGTCCGTCGGCGGAACCTCATCGCGCGTGCCGTGCCCACCGTCTCGTCCGGAGCGGCAGCGCGGACCCCCGGCGAGGGCTACCCGACCACTGCCCCGCCGTCACCGCACGGGTCCGGTGCGCGTCGTCGGCCGGCCGATCACGGCAGGACTGGCCACGTTGCGCGATCTTGTCAAGGGCAGCCCGTAGGGTTCGGTCACCAACAGTCATTCACGTCGTCGGGCCAGGACGGGCAGGCCATGAAACTCCAGGAAATACTTCTCTGGTCTGCTCGACCGCGCCCGATTGAGCGTCTGAGCGAGGCGACCGAACACTGGCCAACCGGCGGCCACCTCGTTCACCGCAGAGGTTAGGCCGTGGCGCTGTACTGGTACTGGGTTGGCGAGTAGCCGGACGCCGACACGGCCTTGGAGGTCACCGCCAGCACCTGGTACGAGCTGGGCAACGGCCGCAGCGGCTGCGCTACCGCACGCTGACCGTGGTCGCCCCCGCGACGCGGCGCGGCTCACGCATGGCAGGTTCAAGTGTGGCTACCCGCATCTAAGCAGGCCTTCCCATGATCACCGGACAGGACGTCGACAAGGCAGGCGGGCCCGACGGTCCCGACCGAATTGGCGACCGCAGCCGGGGCCTGACCGAAGGCGGCAGCCCAGCTGCGGGATGGCGGTAGCCCAGTCTGGCGACCGACCATCCATGAACGGCGTAGGCGGGTCCCGGGCGTCCGTTGACCGCCCGTCTCACGTTCGAGACGTGCCGCAATTACCAGCGCCTGCGCACGGAACGTCCGCTACGCTCTTTCGGCATGTCGGAGCCCGACCCGTACGTCGATCTCTTCGCCCGGCACCGCTCGGCCGCGATTCCGTCGCTGTGGCCATGGCAGAGCGAGGTTCTTCGCGCCTATGGCCATGTCACCGGTGACGCCGCAGTTGAGCTGCCCACCGGCACCGGGAAGACGCTCATCGGCCTGCTCGCGGGCGAGCACTTCCGCGAGAATCGTCGTCGTCCGGTGGCCTACCTCGCCGGCAACAAGCAACTCGCGCAGCAGATCGAACGACAGGCTCGCGATCAAGGTTTCCCCGTCGTCCGCTTCCAGGGTTCGAAGGACACGTGGTCGCCGCGGGATGTTCGCGCCTTCAACTTCGGCAACGCCAGCGGCGTCATGAACTACTGGAACTATTTCAACGCGAGCCCCGGTGTTGAGCCTGCTGGAATGCTGATTCTCGACGACGTCCATCTACTGGAGGGACCAGGGCCCCGGCGTTGTTCCGTATTGCCCGGTTCTGCGGTGAACCGCCGTGGTGGAGGGCTGGCTGAAGGGCGAGCACGACTTCTGGTGATCTTTCGGGTGTCTATGCCTGAAGGATCTAGCCGGGAGTCGTGCTCGTG
>WNGB01003450.1_pt1 | contig 25303 bp, 25 predicted proteins | sample 5400681 | NCBI WGS metagenome assembly WNGB01 (sample SAMN13153367, study PRJNA577476) | soil metagenome | isolation source: 115 cm soil or saprolite under grassland replicate 2 | place: USA:California | collected 2016-06-15
CGAGAGGTTACGGAGCGTGCGCAGCCGGGCAACTGCTGTGCCACAGCGTTGCGCGGCCGGCTCCGGCGTTCCGTCGGCAGCCATGAAGTTTCTCCTGATCAATCGCTCCACATATGCTGTGCCTGCCGCGGGCTTAGCGGGACGCATCGCAGCGGGCACAGCGAACCGGCCAGAGCTATCTGAGGTGAACACTCTGGAAGGCAGGTAGCAGCAGCGCGCTACCTACCGGCTTGGGTTCTTATGTGTAGCGTGATTCCAGGAGGAGCTCATGCGGATGATCCTTCTGACACTTGTAACGAGAGAGGCCGTATGGTCAGCGCCATTGTAGCACGATGGATTGGAGAAAGCGATACAGAAATCTGACTCTTTTGACCTGGCCCTTCCAACGCCAATGGCTCAAGCTTTTTGCACTTAGCTATAAGGATATGCGCCTACGATCTTACACACGGCACGCGACAAGTCAGCGAGGGCTACCCGTGGAGGAACACCTCATTTACCAGGAAATCTGGCCGTCGGGACGCCTGATTCATCTCAAGCTGACCACCCTGGTGTTCATCACTTCCATCTACAAATCGTTCTTCCCACTCACGACGATCTCGATTACGGCTATTCGCCATGTCGAGATTGGTCGTCTTGGCTTCAGCAAACTGATGACAATCGGCTATGACAAGCCAATCGATCTGTTCGTGACCAAGAGTTTCCCAGTCCGTGATATGCAAGCCTGGCGACAGGCGTTCAAAACGCTCGGTATCATGGTTGAGTGAGCAGCAGCCAAACACCAGCACGCTGCATTGCCTGGGGTGCCCAATCGCATGCCTCGTCGCTCGGCTCTTCCGGACTGGCGGACTGCGCCTGAGTTGCTGCGACACAGCCTGGGAGGTGAGGTACATGCCTCGACGCAGCGCATTGGGGAAGGATCGAGCCGCCTGCCGCGCCCAACCCGGCATTGCAACTGACCGCTGCGCGCGCAAGATCGTTGGCATTTTGGCAGGTTTTGGCGGCGCGCTTGCGGCAACTGAACCGCAGGCCGTTGGACGGCGGTCATCAAAGCTGTACCAGATGACAAGCAGATAATGATCTGCTAAGATGTGGATGTATTCTACGAAAGTGAATATCGGTATCTACATTTCTCTTGTCACGGAAGCGAAAACTTCCTGCACACAACATTTGACAGCATTGATTTTAAGGAACTTAAAGAAATGCTTCAACCCTGCATTCGTGAGCGTAGAATCTTCTTCTCTGCTTGCACGATAGTCAATGACAATCTCGCAGGACATTATCTTTCCAGGATCGGATTGCTATTCAATCACTGCGGATTAGGAGGGCGCGATGGCAGAGCCGAACTACGAAAGCAAATGGTGGGGCTACATCTATGACCAGATGATGGCGCACCAGCAGGACGTGGTGGATGCAAATCTGCGCTTTTACCAAGCCAACCTCAGGGAGGTGACCGGACTCGTGCTTGAGTGCGCCTGTGGTACAGGTCTCATTTTGTTGCCGCTGCTCGCGCTCGGCTACGACATGCATGGCTTTGACATCTCACGATCCATGCTGGCCACGCTCACGATGCAGGCTGCCCAGCAGGGGATCGGCGACATCGACCACCGCATCTCCGTCCAAGATCTTGAATCGTTCCGCTACGAGCAGCAGTTCGCTACCATCCTCATCCCCACGAATACGTTCGCCATGTTGCCCACACAAGAGGCCCAGATACGCACGCTGGAGAATATCGCGACCCATCTCGCACCCGCTGGGAAACTGCTCCTTGATATTCGGCTGGCTGGCGTCCGCGACTTGGCGGACGGCGTGGGTGCAACGCAAGGACGCTGGCACATCTGGACCCATCCGGAAACCGGGCGTCCCATCCGGCAACGCGTCGATGGGCAGCTCGATTTCAACAATCAGCGGATTCTGGATCGCTGTTTCATCGAATATGATGATGAGTTGGTAGCATTCCCCATGACGGCGCGGTGGATCTTCAAGGAAGAGTTTGTGCTGCTGCTGCGCCTGGCAGGTTTCGCGCGCTGGGCGTGTTTCGGTACGCCCGAGGGCGACCGGCTGGATATCGGGCCGGAGGAACGGCAAAGCTATTGGATTGTCGAAAAAGGGTGAACGGCACCTAGTGCCGCAACCGGCACGATGCGAGCGGCGTTCCGGTTGCAGACACCCTTGTCCGCCCGCCCAACACGGCGTCAGACTGTGTGAAAAGTCAGAACGGTGGGTGCCGACCCCATGCTGGTCATCATGGACACACATTCTCTGCCTTCTTGTGGGGCAGTAGGCGTTTTCGACGACCGGAATCAGTTTTCCAATGGAGCGGCCGAATACTTTTCACACAGTCTGGCGTTCCAGCTGACCGCTGCGCGCGCGAGATTGGATGCGCTCTGCATAACTAAGCTAAGGATGGTGCAAGTGAACACAACCGCATTAGGGAGCAGTGACCTGCAAGTCTCGCGGCTCGGCGTCGGCGCGATGACCTGGGGCGACCCCGCCGGGTTCGCCCGGTGGACCCCGGCCAAGCTGGCCTATGGCGGCCCGCTTGGGCTTGAGGAGGAGCAACGCGCGTTCGAGGCGAGTCTCGCCGCAGGCGTGACCTTGTTCGATACAGCCGAGATGTATAGCGGTGGCGCCTCCGAGCGGCGGTTGGGGGAGTTGGCCCACGGCAAGGATGTCGTTCTCGCCACCAAATTCCCACCCAACCCCTTTTCGCGCGCGGAAAGTCTGCCGCGCGCGCTTGATGCGAGCCTGGCGCGACTGGGACGGAGCTCGGTGGACCTGTATCAGCATCACTTTCCCTTCAGGTGGATACCGATCCCAAAACTGATGGAGCTGATGGCCGACGCGGTCGAGGTCGGAAAGGTCAAGGCGGTCGGGGTGAGCAACTACTCAGCGGAGCAGATGCGCGTGGCGCACGCGGCGCTCGCCAGGCGTGGTATTCCGCTCGCCTCCAACCAGGTCGAATATTCGCTGCTACACCGACAACCGGAGGTGAACGGCGTTCTTGACGCCTGCCGTGAACTGGGAGTCACACTCATCGCCTACCAACCGCTGGCGGGCGGCGCACTCACCGGCAAGTATGGAGCGGGGGCCAGGCCGACCGGATTGCGGCGGTTTTTCCCGCCTTTTCGCGGGAAAGATCTGGAGGCGCTGGGGCCGATCCTGCACCTGCTGCGTGAGATTGGGGCGCGCTACGCCAAGAGTCCGGCGCAAGTTGCGTTACGCTGGCTGATTGAAAACGAATCGGTCCTGCCCATCCCCGGTGCGAAGAATGGCAAGCAGGCCGCCGACAATGCCGGAGCGCTCGCGTTCCGCTTGACTGCTGCGGAGATTGATGCGCTCAATCAGGCGACGCTGGCCTGGCGGGCTTAGATAGAAAAACAGCCGGGCGCAACAACAGGAGCAGCCATGAAAATTACCAATGTCGAAACATACGCCGTCTGGGGTGGGTTCCGCAACTTCCTGTTCGTGGTGGTGGATACCGACGCGGGCATCTCGGGCGTCGGCGAGGCCGGCATCACCGGGCGCGAGCTGGCGGTCGTCGGCGCGATCGAGCACTTCAAGCCGCTGCTGATCGGCCAGGATCCGTTTCGCACCGAGCACCTCTGGCAGGTATTATTTCGCGGCGGGTTCTTCCCGGCCCAGCGGATCATCGCGTCGGCGATCTCGGCGATCGATATCGCGCTCTGGGATATCAAGGGCAAGGCGCTGGGCGTGCCGATCTACGAGTTGCTGGGCGGGCGCGTGCGCGACAAAGTGATCTGCTACCCACACAATGCCGGCCACGGCATGGATGTGGCCGAGCTGGTCGAGTCGTGCCTGCAAACCAAAGCCGAGGGCTGGAAGTTCGTGCGCTGGGGCCTGCCGCAGGAGGGCGAGCTGCTGGAGCCACGCCCGGCGGTGCAGGCGGCCATCCGGCAGTTCCAGGCCGTGCGCGAGGCCGTCGGCGACCAGATCGAGCTGACCTTCGACGTACACACCCGGCTCGATCTACCCGATGCGGTCTGGCTGTGCCAAGAGGTCGAGCCGTTCCGTCCGTTCTTCATCGAAGACCCGCTGCGTTCGGAGAACCCCGACTCGTTCAAGACGCTGCGTCCGCGCACGCGCGTGCCGCTGGCCGCCGGCGAGCAGTTCAGCTCGAAGTGGGAGTTCCGCCAGCTGATCGAGGAGGAGTGGATCGACTATGCGCGCATCGATCTGTGCATCGTCGGCGGCTTCACCGAGGCGCGCAAGATCGCCGGCTGGTGCGAGACGCACTACATCAAGCTGGCGGTTCACAACCCGCTCGGGCCAGTCTCCAGCGCAGCCTGCCTTCAGCTCAACCTGGCCACGCCCAACTTCGGCGTGCAGGAGCAGCCGCGCCGAACCGGCACGGTGCTGACCGATGTGGTGCCGGTGCAGCCCGAGTGGGCCGACGGCTACCTGCTGCCTTCCGACCGGCCGGGGCTGGGGATCGAGTTCGACCGCGAGGCGGCTAAGAAGCATCCCTTCCAGATGGCCGAGCTACCACAGCTGCGCCGCCTGGATGGGTCGTTCACGAACTGGTGATGGGTGATGGGTGTCAGGTGACGGGTGACGGGCGCGACTCGTGTCGTCGCCGCCGTTGATCATGGCACGGCAATCTTAGCGCAGATGTCGGGGTATTGGGTGTTAGATGTGTGGCGTCGAAAAGCCCAATCCCCAACACCCGGCTTGGAAATACGCTATGGTGTCGCCGTCGGCACGAGCGGCAACGTCAGGCTTAGTGGATTCGTGGCTGTCGGCAGGAGCGTTGGCGTGTTAGCTTTTAGCGGCGGCCCCGGCGGCGCGGGCGCGGTGGTCGGTGAGATCACCGACGTCGGCGTGATTGGCACAGTCGGCAGGACCGTCAGCGGCGGAGCGGTGGGCGCCGGAGTCGGCTGGGCCGGCGGGTCGCTGACCCAACGCTCGATCGTGTCGATCAGCGAGTCGTTGGCCAGGTATATCGCCGGCGCCGCGGCGCGCTGCACATAGGTCGCGCTGCCATCTGGGTTCTTGGCGCCCAGTCGCAGTATCTCCGGCGTGCTGCCCTCAAGCCGCACCTCGTAGGCCGGCTTATCCAGGCCATAGGGCGCGAGATCCTGGCCGGTGGGCGTGATCGTCTGCGTGGCATTGAGCTTCGCCAGGCCGCTGATCACCTCGGTCACACGGAATGCATCGGCGGGGCCGGGCTTTGGCACTTTCACTTGCCATCCGCTCGCATCGCGCTCGACGCGCACCTGCTTCCCTTCACCCCGCACCTCGACCGCGAGAATGCCGGCCGGATCGAGCTGAAGCACCGGAATAGCGGCCGCGCCAGTCGTGGCGCTGGCATCCGATTTCTGGCGCCCCGACCAGAGCACATATCCGCCGAGCGCCGCGAGCACGATCAGCAGGATGAATGTTGTTCGGAATTTCATTGATCTCTCTGCTCAGATGACCAAAGACCAAGGACGAACGACCAACGTCGCACCGATCTTTCGTCCTTCATCGTTGGTCTTTCGTCGTCAGCGCCTCCGCTGACGAAAGACAAAGGACGAACGACCAACATCGCACGTATCTTTCGTCCTTCGTCCTTCGTCCTTCGTCGTCAGCGGCGGCGCCACCACACCCCCACGCCGGCCACCAGCACCAGCAGTGGCAGCCCAAGCACACTGCTGTAGAACATGAACTGGCCCTGCCCGGCAGTCAGGAAGATGCTGCGATCGGTCGGTGTCTTGGGCGGCAGCGCGATCAGCTGATCCTGGGCGGCGAGCCAGGCGACGGCATTGCGGAAGAAGGCGCTGTTACCCTGCGCCGACGCGAGCACGCCATTGGCGGCAAAATCCGCGTCGCCGATCGCCACAACGCGCGCCTTCGCGGTGGTGCCGAGGGTGCCGCTATAAGTTCCCGATGGCCTGATCGCCCCCTCGATGCTATAGCCGAATGTCAGCGGCCCTTTCTGATCGCTCTGGCTCGGCCGCACCTCGCCGCTCTTGAAGTCGGTCGCCGCCTGGCTGTTCTGGCTGCTCTGGAGCAGCGAGCTGGCTGTCACGTCGGTGGGTGTGTCCGGGGCTTTCTTGATCGTGCGCACCGTCGGGAACAGGCTGGCCTGGCCGTTCAAGTCCTTGGCGATCGGGCTAGCGGGATACTCGACCACCGCCAGCGCGGTCGGGTTGCCCAGGTCGGACTGCTGGTCGATCAGCAGGTCGTCGTTCCAGCTCAGGCCAGCGGCTTGCAGCACCCCGGCCAGCGGCGGCGGGTCGAGCGGGTTGGCCAGCACCATCAGCCGCCCGCCGCCAGCCACATACGTGCTAATCGCCTGCTCCTCGCGCGGCTGGAGCTGCGTCTGCGGGTCGGCCACCACCAGCACCGTGTTGCTCAGCGGAATGGTATTCGAGATCGTCAGGTTTAGGGTGGTGACACGGAAGTTATCCTGTTCCAGCGCCTGGCGCGCCTGGCTGTAGTCCAGGCGATCCGACCCATCGATCGAGCGCTCGCGATGACCGGTCAGGAAGTAGACCGTGGGCGGGCGATCCTGGATGACTTTGAGCAGCGCGCCGGTTAGAGCCTGCTCGTCGGTTCCGGCGGTCTGCTGCTTACGCCCGCCGCTCTCGAACACCAGCGTACCATAGCTGGTGATATTGTAGGTGCGCGCGGTGGCTGGGTCGGTGTCGGGGTCCACAGCACGGTAGGTGATCAGGCTCGATCGGCTGGTATACTCCTTGAGCTTGCTCTCAAGATCTTGCCGCGCCGACTGGTCGGCCTTGCCAAAGAAGCCGGTGATCTGCACTGGACGCTTGACGTTCTGAATAATCTGGACCGTCTGCTGCGAGAGTGAAAAATCCTTATTTGCGGTCAGATCCCAGCGCTTATGATTGCGCGCGGCCAGGATGTTGAGAAAGATCAGGATGCCGAGCAGCGCGATCGCCATCACCGTCGCGTTGGCGCCGAAGCGCACCTGGCGTTTAGTGGCGACACGGCCGGCGCGGTCGGCAAGATTGCGGCCAAGTTGCATTAGCGGTACCTCCGGGTCTCAAGTACGCGCGTGGCGATGAACAGCCCGCCGGCGATCAAGCTCAGGTAGTAGACCACATCCTCGAGGTTGATCGCGCCGCGCGCGAAATCGTCGAAATGGCCGTTCAGCGACAGCGCGTTCAGCACGTTTGCCGCGCCGGGCGCGACATTGCTGGCCGAGCCGATCAGCCAGAGCAGCAGCAGCGCGCCGAAGCCGATCACCGCCGCGACGATCTGGTTTTCGGTGATGGCCGAGGCCAGCGTGCCGAGCGCGAACATCGCGCCGGCCAGCAGCAGCAGCCCCAGGTAGCCGGTCACGATCGGTCCCACGTCGAGGTTGCCGCCAAGGCGCCAGAGCAGCAGCGGGTAGTACAGCGTGCAAAGCAGCATGGCCACGAACAAGCCCAGCGCGGCCAGAAACTTGCCGAGCACGACCTCCCAATCGCGCACAGGCGCGGTCAGCAGCAGCTCGATTGTGCCGCTGTGCTGCTCGTCGGCTAGCAGCCGCATTGTCAGCAGCGGGGCGACGAACAGCAGGATGACGTTGACATTGAAGAACAGCCCTTCCAGGGTGGCCTGGCGACTGTTGAGCAGGATGATCGCGAACAGGTAACCGCTGATCACCAGGAACGCCGCAGCGACCAGGTAGGCGATCGGCGAGGCGAAATAGGCCGATAGCTCGCGGCGGGCGATCGTGAGAGCCGTACGCATAAATCCCTCCAGCTTGTATCTGACAAGATGACAAGGTGACAAGGTGACAAGATGATGTGTCCATATAGAAATGTCATCTTGTCATCTTGTCATCTTGTCAAGCGGTCACGTCCTCGTGCGTCGTCAGCGTGAGGAAGATCTCCTCCAGGCTCATTCCCACTGGCCGCAGCTCGAGCAGGCCCCAGCCGCGCCCAACCGCAAGCTCGGCCAGGGTGGTGCGCAGGTCGCGCTCGCGCGCGCACTGGATCTCGAACGCGCCATCGCCGCGATCCTGAACCTCCTGCACGCCATCGACGGCGCGCAGCTGCTCGGCGATCTCCGGGGCCCAATGCGCCACCTGCAGAAAGACCCGCTCGGCGCCTTGCAGCCGCGCGGTCAGGCCCTCGGGCGTATCGATCGCCGCGATCTGCCCCTGGCTCAGGATGATCACCCGGCCGCACAGCTGGCTGACCTCGGGCAGAATGTGCGTGCTCAAGATGATCGTTCGCTCGCCGCCAAGGTCGCGGATCAGCTCGCGCACCTCGATGATCTGGCGCGGGTCAAGCCCGACCGTCGGCTCGTCGAGGATGAGCACCGGCGGGTCGTGCAGGAGCGCCTGGGCCAGGCCGACGCGCTGGCGGTAGCCCTTGGAGAGCTTACCGATCCGGTCGCGCTCGCGGTCGGCGATATGGACCAACTCCATCGTGCGCTGGATCGCCGCGCGCCGCGCTGGCAGCTGCCGTAGGCGAGCCATGTAATCCAGGTAGCCGCCGACAGTCATCTCCGGGTAGAGCGGCACGCTCTCCGGCAGATAGCCGACGTTGCGGCGCGCCGCCAGCGAGTCGCCAAACACGTCGTGGCCGGCGATGCTCGCGCTGCCTTCGGTGGGTGGCAGATAGCCGGTGAGGATGCGCATAGTGGTGGTCTTACCGGCGCCGTTCGGCCCCAGGAAGCCCAGAATCTCGCCGCGCTCCACGCTGAAGCTGACCTCCTGGATGGCGTTGCGTGCGCCGTAGCGCTTTGTCAGGCCGTGTGCCTCGATCACAACGATTCTCCTCTGTTCACGACATACCAAAGAAGCCGGCCCAGTGTGCGGGCGACCTCTATTTCCTACGATACTCAGAACAGATTAGCGCGGTGTGAGTCGAGGATGAGATAATAATGAGAACATGCGCAAGCTCGCCCGGCACCCCACCCAAATGGACGAACGACCAACGACCAACGACCAACGACGAAGGAAGGCGCGCTCGTCATTCATCAGCTCTCAGCCAAAGAGCATCCTGAGTAGGTCGAACCCTGGGCCCAGAGGGCGCCCCGGCCGTAGGCCGTAACGAAGGGCGAGGCCGTATCGAAGGGTGCGCCCCGTTCCCGTCGCACCCTTCGATACGGGCTTCCGCTCCGCTGCCGCGTCGCTTCAGCCCGGGGCGCCCTCTGGGCCCAGGATGCTTGGATTCTCAACGTTACGCTAGAATGGTCGCGCCACCCGATCGCATAGGGGAGCTAATTACGCGCCGGGCGGCGCGGCCAGGCCATGCGCGACCGCATAGGCGGCGGCCTGGGTGCGCGAGGTGACGCCCAGCTTGCCGAGGATGGTGCGGACGTGGATCGCGGCGGTGCGCTCGGCGATCACCAGCGCTCGGCGATCGCGCGATTGCTGGCGCCCCGCGCATTCAGCGCCAGCACCTACTGCTCGCGCGGCGTCAGCGTGCCGAGGCGGTCGGGTGCGGGGCATGTGCGGGCGTTTCCGTCTACGCCGGCGGCGCCTCCACAGGAACTCGCAGCGCCTCGGCGATGGCCTGCTCCCAGGACAGCGCGCGGCCTGCGGCCCACGCCGCCGCGAAGGTCGCTTCGTCCATCTGGGCGCGTGCATCTTCGATCGCACGGTCATAGAAGGCCTGGTAGACATACCAGCGTAGCTCTCCGTTCAACTCGCGTAGCGCTTCCGCACCCCCGCACAGCCGCGCCGCCCGCGCCGGATCGCCCTCGGCTACCGCCACCGCCGCCATTCCCTCCAGGCCGTCGACGAGAAACATGCGGTGCTGAAGTTGCTGCGACAGCCGCAACTCCTCGTAGAGGAATGCTTTGGCCCGTGCCGTCGCGCCCCGCCGCAGCAGCACATGCACCAGCGCCAGCAGCGCGCGGACGACGCCATTGACTAGTCCCACCTCGCGCAACTGCACCAGCACATCCTCAAGCAACACCTCGGCCTGGGCAAGGTTCCCCTGTGCGAACGCGAGAAAGGCATGGTCGTAGCGTGACCAGGCAAGTCCCCCGAGATCCTGCACTTCCTGGCAGATCGCCAGACTCTGTTCGACGTACCGTTCCGCTGGTGCGAATTCGCCGCGTCGCATGGCTACGAAGCCCAAGCCGCGTAACGCGTTGGCATAGCCTGACTTATCGCCGAGTGCGTGAGACAACTGTGCGGCACGTTCGAAGCGCGCCTGCGCGCGCGCGTAATCGCCCACTGACGTTGCCATATAGCCTGCGCCGTTCAACGTGTCAGCCTCGGCAGCCATGTGTGACGGCGTTTGCTCCGTGCGCGGCATTGCCAGCGCCGCCTCCAGTTGTCGATTGGCTTCGATCAAATCACCACAATAGTTCCAGAACGTATATAATGTAGCGCAGAATTGTAGGACAGTTTCGACATCGCTCATCTCATGCGCCCGCCGCAGGGCCGCCTGGAGATTGTGCTGTTCGAGCATCAGACGCTTGGACCACGTTGCGTCTCCGACCAGTATCGCGGGTCTCGCCGCTTCTACCAGCGCCAGAAAATATGCTGTGTGCTGCAACCGGATCGTCTCCTCTTCACCGCTCATCGCCAACCGCTCCCGCGCGTACTCGCGAATCGTCTCCAGCATCGTGATGCGCGGCTCGCCAACGACCCCTGCTTCCTGGCGCAGCAAGCTCTTATCGACCAGCGATGCTATGCCATCGATCACATCCATCGACAGATCGTTGTCCGCGTTGCACACGGCCTCGGCTGCCTCCAGCGTGCAGCCACCCACGAACACTCCCAGCCGAGTGAAGAGCTTCTTTTCGCCCTGATCGAGCAGATCGTAGCTCCAATCGATTGCATTGCGGATGGTCTGCTGGCGCTCGGGCAGATCGCGTGCGCCGCCGGTCAGCAGCTTCAACCGGCTCCCCAACCGCGTCAGCATCGCCTGCGGCGGGAGCAACTTGACCCGCGCCGCCGCCAGCTCGATCGCCAGCGGCAGCCCATCCAGCCGCCGGCAGATCGCGGCGATGGCCGGTGCATTCTCCTTCGTGACGACGAAGTCGGCTTTCACTGCCTGCGCCCGCGCGAGAAAAAGCTGCACGGCGGCGTACTGCCCGACGACCCACGATTGACCACCGACCACTGAACCCCGCGATTGGTCGTCCGCCGTCTGTCGTCCGTCGTCCGTCGGCGGCAGCGCCAGTGGCGGCACCGCATATTCGTGCTCGCCGGAAAGGTGCAGCGGCTCGCGGCTGGTGACCAGCGCCTTGAGCTGGGGGGCTGCGGCGAGCAGCGCCCCAAGCAGCCGCGCCGCATCGACCACCTGCTCGAAGTTATCCAGCAGCAGGAGCAGCTGCTTGCCGCGCAGATACTCTGTCAGGCGCTCTATGAGCGGCTGGCCGCCCGCCTCCCGCACCTCCAGCGCGTGGGCGATCGTCGCGGCCACCAGGCCGGGGTCGCTGAGCGGGGCCAGGTTGACGAAATACACCCCATCCGCGAAATCGTCCCGCAGATCGGCGGCGATCTGGAGCGCCAGACGGGTCTTGCCAATGCCACCAGGGCCAGTCAGTGTGCCGAGTCGAATGTCGGCCCGCCGCAGGAGGGCGCACGCGGCGGCCACATCCGTCGTGCGCCCAATCAGTGGTGTGGGCGGCACGGGCAGGTTGTGCGGGTGGCGATCGAGCGTCTTGAGCGGTGGAAAGTCGCTCGGCAGATCTGGCACGACGAGCTGGAAGACCGGCTCCGGGCGCAGATCGCGCAGGTGGCGCTCGCCCAGATTGCGCAGCGTCACCTCCGGCGACAGCGTGTCGTGCGCTAGATCGGCCGTCGCACGCGAGAGCACGATCTGCCCGCCGTGCACCGCGCCCAGCATGCGCCCGAGGCGGTTGAGCGCACCAGTGCGATAGTCGCCATCCTCAGGCACAGCCGCGCAGGTATGTAATGCCATGCGCACCGGCACCGCGCCAATCACCCCCCACGCTTGGCTGGTCAGGGCACGTTGGGCTGCCAGCGCGGCGGCGCAGGCCGCCGGCGCCGTTACAAACGCGGCCTGGAACGCATCGCCGATGACCTTGTAGACTATGCCCGCCTCGGCGGCAATCGCCTGGCGGATGATCGCGTCATGGCGGGCAATCGCGGTGGTCATGGCCTGGGGATGCTGCTCCCACAGGCGGGTGCTGCCTTCGATATCGGTGAACAAGAAGGTGACGGTTCCACTCGGTAGGTCTCCCACGGCGCACCTCCGCACGATTCATGCTCACGTTCCACTCCATGATAGCACAGGACACAATATCGGGAACGGGCCGTGGAACGGTTGCAGGCGCGCATGCTTCGGGTATACCGAGACAATCGTAATAAAGCTCGTTTGTCTCGGCATACCAGAAGCATGCCTCGGTGCTGGTATCGTGCGGCAAGAATCAATTGCAGGGGGTCTGGGGGGCGGCCCGCCCACCCAGCGGGGAGCGCGAGGGGCGGCGCTACCTCGCACGTGTCAACGCTTGAAGCAGCGGGAGCGCGGGGGCAGCACCCCGCGTTCCCCAGTCGAATAATTACGCTAGCGCTTGACCGCCACCTCATTCACTGGCGCCGGCGCATCCTCGAGGCCGGCGGCGGCACGGATCTGCGCCTCGTCCAACGACTCCTCGCGCAGCAAGGTCTCGGCCAGGCCATCCAGCCGCCAGCGCTCGCGCGCCAGCAGATCCAGCGCTTTGGCATAGGATTCATCGATGATCCGGCGGATGGCTCGGTCGACTTCGCGCGCCGTCTCCTCGCTATACGAGCGCGCCGCTCCGCCCCCAAACCCGCTGTCGAGATAGTTGCCATCCTCGGTGCGGTCGAGCGCCACCAGGCCAATCTCGGGACTCATGCCAAAGCGCGTGACCATCGCGCGGGCCAGGTCGCTGACCTGCTTCAGGTCATTTTCGGCGCCGGTCGTCAGCATGTTATAGACAATCTGCTCGGCCGCGCGCCCGCCCAGCGCGCTGACGATCCGCGCGCGCAGATATGGCTCGCCATAGTTGTAGCGATCGTCCTCGGGCACCGAAAGCGTCACACCCAGCGCTTGACCGCGCGGCACCACCGTGACCCGCCGCACCGGGTCGCCCTCGGGCTGGAGCAGGCCCAGCAGCGCATGGCCGGCCTCGTGGTATGCCACCCGCCGGCGCTCCTCGGGATTGAGCGTCAGCTTGCGCTCGGCGCCCAGCGCGATCTTCTCCAGCGCCTCCGAAAAGTCAACCGCCATCACCGCGCTGTGCTCTTTGCGCGCGGCCAGCAGCGCCGCCTCGTTCACCAGGTTGCGCAGGTCGGCCCCAACCAGCCCAGGCGTCTCGGCGGCGATCGTGTCCAGGTTGACATCGGACGCCAGCGGCACGCCGCGCGTGTGTACCTTCAAAATCTCAGCGCGGCCGGCGCGATCGGGCGGCTGCACGGTCACACGGCGATCAAAGCGGCCAGGTCGCAGCAGCGCCGGGTCGAGTACATCGGAACGATTAGTGGCTGCCAGCACAATCACCGCCTCGCGTGAGTCAAAGCCGTCCATCTCGATCAGCAATTGATTGAGCGTCTGCTCGCGCTCATCGTTGCCACCGGTGAAGTTGCTGCCGCCGCGACGGCGGCCGATCGCATCCAATTCGTCCACAAAGACGATCGACGGCGCGGATTTGCGCGCCTCGGCGAACAGCGAGCGCACCCGCGCGGCGCCAACGCCAACCACCATCTCGACGAACTCCGCACCGCTCATGCTGAAGAACGGCACATTCGCCTCGCCCGCCACCGCGCGCGCCAGCAGCGTCTTGCCGGTGCCAGGACCACCGACCAGCAGCACCCCTTTAGGGATGCTGCCACCCAGCCGCTGGTATTTCTCTGGCTCACGCAGGAAATCGACGATCTCGACCAGCTCGGCCTCGACCTCGTCGATACCAGCGACATCGGCAAAGGTGATCCGCGTATCGTCGGTGATCTCATAGCGCTTGGCGCGGCTGGCGCCAATGCCGAACAGCCCCCCGCTCGCGCTCTGGGCCGCGCGCGAGCTGAGCCACAGAAAGCCGCCCAGCAGCAGCAGGGTCGGGCCGAACGATAGCAGGAAGGTCAGCAGCGCCGAGCGCGGCTGGTCAAGTGGCTTGGCGGTGATCACTACATTGTTGCGCTCCAGCAATGGCAGCAGGTCGGCGTCATCGAAGGCCGGCTTGATCGTCGCAAACTTGGTGTAGGTTGGCGCGGCCTGCCCGGCCGGCGTTGGCGTCGCAGGGTTCGGGTCGGGCACCGCTTGCTTGAAGAGGCCCTGGATGTCCTCGCCGCGGCTGGTGATCTCGGAGACGTTGCCGGCGATCACCTGCTGCTTAAAAAAAGTATACGGCACCGTCACGCGGTCGTTCGTTTCCGGGAACAGCAGCGGCGCCAAAAAAAAGTTTAGCGTCAGCAGGATCAGCAGCATGATCCAGAAGCGCGGTGTTTTGAACGTGTCGAGCCAGCTCGTGCTCGGCCGATCCTGGCCGCCGCTGGTGGCGGTGGCGCCACGCTTCTCTTCCGGCCCGGGCGGGCGCGGGCGGCCATCGGCTTGTTTATCCCCGATCGCGCGCCGACCCTTATCTGGCGCTTCGCGATCACTGTTGCGCATGTCGCTCATCGTGCCCCACTATCTTTTTCGACAAATATGCTGGCATTCGCAGGGCAGTGCTAGGAAGAAGCATACCAACATCCTGACAAAGCTTGCCACATAGTAGCTCATTTGATCATCATTTGCAACCCCACGGCGCCTATTCGATGATATAACATCAACAGGCGCCACGCGGCGACGGTGATGTGTGCCGCTTCATCGCGCGACAGGCAGAACCGTTCGACGATTGGACTCCCCGCAGCCTCGATCTCGCCCAAGCTCATTCAACGTTCGCCGCACCTCTGCCCTGGGGGACGGTAGTCAGGGAGTGTCCAGCATGGCGTACCGTTGGCTCTGCTTCGTGCTCGTCGCGCTTCTGCTCAGCGCCTGTGGTCAGGCCATCAGTGTTTCACCGCCGAAAGCCATTGCTCTCCCGACCGCGGCAGTCGCCCATCAAACCGGCAACGTTGCGGTACCCACGCCTAACTATCGGCTGATCGACACCGCTATTCTGGATGACCTGGCGGCTACGCCGCAGCCTACCGTACGCATCCCCGCACTACCGATCGCCACCGCGCAACCTACGCCGCTGGCGAAGCCACACCACGAACCAACCCGGCTCGTAATCGACGACATCGCGCTCGATCAGCCGCTCATCCCGGTCGGCCTCGACGCCGATAGTGCCCCGATTGTGCCCAAGCACGATGCTGGATGGTTCACAGAGAGCGCGACGCCCGGACAGGGCGAAAACATCGTGCTTTGGGGCCACGCGCTGCGCTTCCGCGACCAGCCGGATGTGCCGGCGCCTTTTGGCCGGCTTAATCAGCTGAAACCAGGTGCCCGAATGTTGCTCTACGATGCCATGGGCAAGGCCTACGCGTATACTATCACGCACCAGCTGTTGGTCACACCCGACCAGGTCACCTACATTCTACCCACCGGCAAGGAGCGCGTGACCCTGGTCTCATGTATTGGCGATCAGGTGATCGGGCGCGACGGGGCGGTAGTCAACATGACCCACCGGCTGATCACAATCGCCGAGCCGTTGGCCTGAGCGAACCACCGATCAAAATGTTACGCGCCGGAAGCCGGCTGCGGGGTGTTTGCGGGCTGCTTCAAGCGCTCAGGCTGATGAGTGCGAAACCAGGCCACCTCATCGCGCAGCGTCTCGATCAGCGGCCGGAACGTTGCGCCCAGCTCGCGCCGCGCTTTTTCAGAGCTGGTCAGTCGCGGATGCCGCAGCGTACGCACGCCGCTGACGGTCGCCAGCACCGGCTTGCCGGTGAGGCGGCTGTAGATTTCTGAGACCCAGGCGTATGCCAGCGCGGCGGCGTAGGGAATGCGCAGGCGCGGCGCTGGCACACCGCTCACTTGTTCCAGCAGACCCGCAAGCTGCCCGAAGCTGACCACCTCGCCGCCGGCGACGATATAGCGTTCGCCGCTACGCCCGCGCTCGACCGCGTTGATCATCGCTTGCGCCACATCGCGCGCGTCCACTGGATCACCAGCACCGGCCACAATCCCAGGCAATCGGCGGTTGAGGAAGTCGAGCACCAGCTGGCCGCTACTGGTCGGCGCGGCGTCGCCGGGACCGAACATCCAGCCCGGCAGGATCAGCACCACGGGCAGCTTGCATTGTGCCAGAAATGCATACACCGCCTGCTCAGCCAAAACTTTGCTCATAAAATACAGATTGTCGCTCCTGGTCGGGTCGGGCAGATCGCTCTCGTCGCTTGGCTCACCCGAGGCGCGCGTGCCGATCACGCCGTTTGAGCTGGTGTAGATCACCTTCTTCACGCCCTGGCGCTCGGCTTCGGCCAGCAGCGCGCTAGTGCCACGAACGTTGATCGCCGCCAGCGTCGGCCAGTGATCGCCGGGCTGGTAGTACTCGCGGAAGTAGGCAGCGGTGTGAAACAGCAGATCGTGGCCAGCCAGCGCGGGGCCAAACGCCGCCACATCCTGCATATCTCCTACGACCAATTGCACATCCAGGCCCGCGAAAAGTCGCGCGGCCTTTTCACGCGAACGAACCAGCGCGGAGACCTGATGGTCCTGCTGGCGTAGCAGACGCACCAGGTTGTTGCCAAGTAGTCCGGTGCTGCCGGTCACGAATGCCCGCATTCCATGCCTCCCTCTTACGATCCCGCAGCGCGCCTGACGGCTTCGACCACCGCACGCGCGCCGGCAGTGATACGTCCCCAATCGGATTGCGCCACCACCTGCGCCGTGATCAGGCTGCCGCCGATGCCAACCGCCACCGCACCAGCATCGATGTATGCCCGCGCGTTCTCGACGCCCACACCACCGGTGGGCACAATCCGCAGGAACGGCAGCGGCGCCAGAATATCGCGCAGATACTGCGGGCCACCGAAGCGGGCCGGGAAGAGCTTGACCATATCGGCGCCGGCCTCATGCGCGGTCAGCGCCTCGGTCGGCGTCAGCGCGCCGCACAGGATCGGCGTAGCGCGTGCTATGCAGGCGCGAATGACGGCTGGCGACATCGTCGGCGTGACCACGAACTGCGCGCCGGCATTGATCGATGCCGCAGCTGTATCGACGTTTAGCACCGTGCCGACCCCGATCTGCGCGGCACCGCCAAGCGCGGCACGAGTGGCTGCGATCGCATCGTATGCGCCTGCGCCCGTGAGGGTAAACTCGACCACCGAGACGCCGCCCGCCAGCAGCGCGCGCGTGATCTCGACCGCGCGGTCGTAGCGCTCCAGGCGCACGATCGCGACGATCCGGGTTTCTAGAATTGCGTCTAGGACAGTGGACATGAGTGCGTCTCCCTGTAAGCAAAGCGATGCTGAGCAAGCTACTGCCGTGTTATGGCGGCGTTGGTAAAGTAGCCCAGATCATTGTAACATGGGTCATTCGCTCTGATGTTATCGCTGACAGTGCTGATTGACAGGACTTACGCGGTAGCCCGCGTCACGCACTCTTTTGCCTGCCCTTCGACACCCTTCGACGCCGCTCAGGGGAGCAGCTCAGGATGGACGGCAGCAAGGTACCTGACGATCATGCTGTGTGCCGTTTTTCCACGCAGAGCGCAGAAAAACTGCACACAATTGAAAAGAACGTACCGCGGTTCCTGAGCTCGTCGAAGGGCTGCCGAAGGCTAAAAAACGCCGACCGCGTAAGGCCTGTGATTGAGAGGTACACGTGATGTCGAGCATCGATCCGCCCGAATCGGCTACGCGCATGAGCGACCCGGCGGATTGACACCGCGAAGATCGATCTGGATCGTAGTCATGCCCTGGCGTGTCTCGGCGGTGTACGGAGCGCCGCTACGAGCAACCATCCGCCGCACCGCCGCGTTTTCAGCCAGCGCCATCGCGCGCAGCGCGGCCAGGCCCTGCCGCCGCGCCGCCGCCACCAGGTAGGCGCACAGTGCGCTGCCGATCCCCTCGCGTTGGTAGGCATCGGCCACCACCAGCGCAATCTCCGCGACTGCCGGGCTGCTGGCATCGCGCGCCAGCTCGGCCACCGCGATCACCTGCTCCACGCCGCCCACGCAGGCCAGCGCCACGACGGTGAGCTGCCGCGTGGAGTGGGCCTGCCCCAGCCGCGCGGCCTCGCGCGCTACCATCTCGGAGGCCATGCGCGGCATCGGCATGCAGTAGCGCAAAAACAGCGATTGCGCCGACAGGCCGGCCAGCAGATCGGCGATCAGGCCCGAGTCGCTCGGCGCGACCTGGCGGGTCGCGATCAGGCGCCCGCGGGTAGAACGGAACAGCGCGGTCTCGGGCAGCGTGGCATTCGAGGTCGGGTGGACAGATTGAATCGTTTCATTCATAATCATCGCGATCGCTCCGTTTCAGCGGCCGGCCGCATGATCAGGCAGGTGGTAGTGGCATGGGCATACAGCTTGCCGGCGCGATCGGTCACGCGCGCCTCGGCGGTGCCGACCCGGCCGCCGACGTTGATCACCTTGCCCTCGCACAGCACCAGCCCAGTTGCGACGGTGAGCGCCCGCACGAAGTTGACTTTCAGCTCCAGCGTGGTATAGCCAACGCCTGCCGGCAGGGTTGACTGAATCGCGCAGCCCATCGCAGAGTCACACAACGTAGATGCCAGCCCGCCGTGAACGACGCCGATCGGGTTGTAGTGATACTCAGCCGGCTCGACGCTGAAGACGACCCGGCCTGCTTCCGCCTCCTGAAAACCGATATTCAGGGCGAGCATGATCGGCGGAGCGGGCAGTTCGCCGCGCTCGATCGCCTGAAGAAATTCCAGGCCGCTCATCGTCGCGGCCACCCGCGCGCCGATCAGCGGATCGTCCCAAGAAAACGTGCGCTTTCGCTCTGGCGTGGTGGATGCACTCATACCGAGATATTCCTTCCGATTAAGGCCTTCGCCTAGGCCGGTTTTTGCCTGCCCTTCGACCCTTCGACAAGCTCAGGGCTGGCAAGCTCAGGACGAACGGCAGCGTGGTACTCTGCATCTACATGGGTATCATTTTCGCCCTACAGGGCGAAAATGATACCCATCCTGAAATACACGTGGCAAGCAAATGTTCGTTCGATAAGCCTTAACAAACCGACCGGTCTGACTTTTTTATGGCGGTTCGAGCAAACCTTGACATATAAGACGATTCAGGGACTGCCTCGGTTTCTACTGTGTCTCGCTCCATCCAGTCCGCTGTAGCGGACTTCGCGTAGCAGCTTGAATTTCAGAACGAAGCTGCCTCCAGCGAGCGAATGTACGCGCTAAGATGAGCGACCGTGCGGCGCATGTAGATCGGGTCGTCGTATAGTTTGCTAAGCATCAGCGCGCCCTCCATGCCCGCCGTCAGCACCGATGCGACCACGCGCGGGTCGGCCTCGGGCCGCAGCTCGCCGCGCTGCACGCCAGCTTTGACGGTCGAGCCGATCAGCTTGTGCCAGTCGGTCATGGCCGCTCGCGCACGCTCGCGCAAAGGTGGGTAGGCATCATCGGCCTCGATCGCGGTATTGAGAATCGGGCAGCCGCCCGGCAGGGTCGGGTTATCGACGTAGTGTTCCAGTACGCCCACGATCGCCAGCAGCCGATCGACCGCGCCCTGCTTGCCCGCCAGCGCCTCGGCCAAGCGCGCGGCCGTCAGGCCAACCGCGTAATCGAAAGCTTGCAGCGCCAGCGCCTCCTTGCTGGGAAAGTGGTTGTAAATCCCGCCCTTCTCTAATCCAATCGCCTCGGTCAGCTGGCCCATCGAGGTGCCGGCAAAGCCGTGGATGTTGAACACCGGCGCGGCGCGGGCGATGATCCGTTGACGAGTCTGTTCACCTTTGGTCACAGCTTGGCTCCCTTGCAATAAAAACCCGACCGGTCTGTTTTATTGTACAACAGCATTGCGGAATGTCAAGCTACCAAGGTCTTAGGTATTGGGTATTAGTATGACGAAACACGCGATCATCGCCCTTTCGCAAAATTCATGCTTGACAAACTAATAGTATTAGCTATATAATTATCATCGTTAGTTAAGGTGGAACCCGTACATATTCGTCTGTTTCTCGTTTTTTGCGCTCTACGAGGGCAAAAAACGAGAAACAATTAAATCACAGCGAAAGGAATGATCATGAAAATCACCACATTCGGCGCCAACCTGATTCAGCTCACACGCTACCCGGTAATTTTCCCGGTTAACTGCTACCTGGTGCGCGAGGACGATGGCTTTACACTGATCGACACCGGGCTACCTGGCAGCACCGCCGCGATTCTAGCGGCGGCCCAGGCACACGGCGCGCCGATCCGCCGGATCGTGCTGACGCATGCGCATATGGATCACGTCGCGTCGTTGGATGCGCTGCACGCCGCGCTGCCGGCTGCCGAAGTGCTGATCAGCGCCCGCGACGCACGCTTCCTGGGTGGCGAGCGCAGCCTGGATGCCGACGAGACGCAGGGCAAGCTGCGCGGTGCGTACCAGACCTGCAAAACCAAGCCGACCCGCACGCTGGCGCCGGGCGACCGAATTGAGTCGCTGGAAGCGATCGCCGCGCCAGGTCACACACCCGGCCACATGGCCTTTTTCGACCTGCGCGACCATGCGCTGATCGCCGGTGACGCCTTCCAGACGCGTGGCGGGGTGGCGGTCTCCGGCACGTGGCGGCCATTGTTTCCCTTCCCGGCCATGGGCACCTGGCACGCGCCGACCGCGCTGGCAAGCGCCCGCGCGCTGCGTGAGCTCAAGCCTTCGCTTCTGGCGATCGGCCACGGCGTGGTGCTGACCGATCCGCTACCGCCGATCGATCAGGCGATCGCCGATGCCGCCCAACATCTGAAAGAAGATGTAGCCCATGCCGCTTAAAGCTGGACTCGACCACGACGCTGTGGTGCAGGCCGCCGCCGCGCTGTCCGACAGCGCCGGGATCGGCCAGCTCACACTGGCCGATCTCGCGGCGCGGCTGGGCGTGCGAACGCCATCGCTCTACAACCACGTGGCCGGGCTGCCGGGGCTGCGCCGTGATCTGGCGCTGCTAGGCACACGCGAGCTGACGGCCCGGCTGAGCCGCGCCGCGATCGGCAAGAGCGGCGACGCTGCTGTTCAAGCGCTCTGCCAGGCCTACCGCGCCTTCGTGAACGAACGCCCGGGGCTTTACGCCGCCACCGTGCGCTCGGGGTTGCTAACCGACCAGCCCGACCCAGAGCTGAATGCCGCACAACAGGATGCGGTCGATGTCGTGCTGATGGTGTTATCCGCCTACGAGCTCAGCGGACCGGATGCGATCCACGCCGCGCGCGGGCTGCGTAGTGTGGTTCACGGCTTCGCCACGCTGGAGGCATCCGATGGGTTTGGAATACCGCTGGATCTCGACACTAGTTTCCAGCGGCTCATCCAAATCTATATCGCCGGCCTGCGCGCGGATATCGGAACAATCCGGCATATCTAGCACGGTTTCGACAGGCATACGGAGATTTTGCTATGCTAACGATCATTCTTATGCTGGCGCTGATTATTGTAGCCGGCTGGCTGGACTCGCGCCTAGATTGGCAGCAAGCCGACCGCCCCAAGCAGGAGAAACAATCATGATTGCTGGACACTACGGTTTAGCAGCCGGCACTAAGTCCTGGGCGCCGCACCTGCCGCTCTGGGCGCTAATGCTCAGCACCTTTTTGCTCGATGTGGTGTTTATTTTTCTGAACGTCGCCGGAATCGAATATATCACGCCGGCCAACCCCGCGCTGGGCAACAGCTACGGCAACGCGCTGATCCACGCCTACTACACGCATTCCCTGATCGGGGCGCTGCTGATCGCGGCAGTGGCCGGGGCGCTCGCCGGCCGCCGATGGGGCCAGCGCGGCGGGATCACGATTGCGGCAGTGGTCTTCTCGCACTGGATCCTCGATCTGGTAGTGCATCGGCCGGATCTGCCGATTCTGCCAGGCAACGCCGGCAACCTGCCGCTGCTGGGCTTCGGGCTATGGCAGGTGCCGATTGCCAGCGCCCTGGTTGAGCTTGCGCTGGTGCTCGCTGGCGCCTACCTCTACTACCGTAGGGCCACTGGCTTGCCCAGCGCCCAGGGCGCCAATGGCAGCAGCCAACGACGCCGCGCGCTCACGGCCAGCGGTGTGACTGCCGCGCTGCTGCTGCTGCTGCTCGCCTCCGATGTGCTGGGGCTATAGTGTGGAGAGTGAGGCAGCGGTACTTTTCTTCTTTTGTTCGTCGTTTATCCGTTCGCCGTATGGGCGAACGGATAAACGACGAACTTTCGAAACTGGAGATACCCTTCAGCCCCTCAGACCCCGCTGCGCAGGTCGGCCAGCCGCTCGGGTGTATACACGATCTCCGCGAATGTAGCTGTACAGCCAGCGCCGGTTGGCGACTGCGCGACGAAGCCAGCCGCGAGCTGGGCGGCTGGCTCCAGCGTGAAGTGGCGGATCAGCTGCCAGTACGCGCCATCTTCCGAGGCGTGAAACGCGAACGCCCGCCCCAGTCGCGCGATTCGCAAAAACGTCTGATTACCGGCGATCACATAGGCGTTGGAGTCATCGGAGAAACCCTGGGTCACCACCGAGACAATCATCGGCTGGCGCTGTGGCGAATACTCGAAGCACAGCTTGGCCCAGCTGCGCTCGCCGGCGTACAGCAGCAGCACGCCTGCGTCATACGTCGCCGCGAACTCCACCGTCACGCACGCGCTCAGCATGAAGTCGCCCTCGGGCGCGAACACCAGCCGCGGCGCGTTGAGGACAACATCCGTCCCATCGGGGTTCACGAACATATCGGTGCGCGGCCCGGCCGCGATCGCCAGCGCGCCGTCGTCACCAATGTTCCACGACACCGGCGGCAGCCCCCAGCGCAGCGGCGTGGGGATGGATGGTAGCACCAGGCTGTCGGTAGTCATATTGCTCCTCTAACGGAAGACGGAAGACGAAGGACGAAGGACGAAGGACGGCGGCATTCGTCTTTCGTCTTCCGTCCTTCGTCAAAAAGCTCGCACGCATCACGCCGGCTGGCGCGCGACCAACTCGATCTCGATCCGCGCCCCGCCCGGTAGCGCGGCGACTGCCACGGTGGTGCGCGCGGGGTAGGGCGCTTCAAACTGGCGCGCATAGACCGCGTTCATAGCCTGGAAATCGCTGATGTCGGTCAGGTAAACGTTGCACTTAACAGCATCGCCGAGGCTCAGCCCGGCCGCTGCCAGCACGCGCGCCAGGCCCTTGAAGATCTGCTCAGCCTGGGCAGCGACATCGCCCTCGACTAACTGGCCGGTGGCTGGATCGACACCGGTCTGGCCGGAGAGAAACACATGATCGCCTGAGCGGACACCAGCCGAGTATGGCAGCGTCGACGGCGGCGCGTTCGGGATGATGATCGGATCGCGAGGCATTGGATACTCCTTCTGCTGACGGGTGATGGGTGACGGGTGATGGGTGATGGGTGATGGGTGATGGGTGATGGGTGACGATCCCAACCCCCAACCCCCAACCCCTAATACCCAATACCCAGCCCCCAGCTATCTTACCGCACAGCTACCGGCGGCGCAAACGGCTGCTTGAACGTGAACACGTCAGCGGTCGGCCCGTGCGCCTCCAGGTGCATCAGCCGCTCCTTGGCCTCGCCGATGGACGGGATGTGCCCGGCCTCGACCCACCAGAGCGCTACGTACGTGCTACCGAAATGCTCGAACCACTCGCGCCGGCGGCGCATCACTGCGGCGTGCGCACTTTTGAAGACGTAGGCGCGCAGATCGTCGATCGACTCCCAGACCGACATATTGACGATAATGAAATCGTCGTCGAACGGGCGTAGGCTGGTGGCATCGTTTCCCTCGCCCTGTAGTCGCCAGACAAAGCCGGGGCTGCCGTCGGCCAGCGCGTTGATCTCGTCGAGCTGCGCCACAAAATCAGCCATAACTGGGCTTTCCAGTGGCGCACGCATGCGCCCGATATTGATCTGAGCGAGGTGATAGATTGTTGGCTCCATGTCATACTCCTTCGAAGATTTTGCTCTTTGCGTATCATGCTGCCGAGTACCCTGCGTCGGCCTGCTCCTAGCCTGTCGAAGGGTCGAAGCCACATCTTGAGCGGGTCGAAGGGGGCAGGTTAAAGCATTTTGAGTGGAAGGCTAGACAAAGGCGCAAGCCATAGATCTATACGCATCGTACCACAGATGATCGAATCAAGTAAATTGAAGCGTGTCGAATACACCGCTGCGCCGCGTTGTGACTCCTTGGCAGTGCGCCAACCATTCATTTGGTCTTGGTGGATGTTTTGCAGGGCGCTTCGCCCCCGCACCCCCGATTAGGGGAACCCACGCCGGTTCCCCTAAAACCCCTCCGGCAAAGGATTCCACCCCGAGGACAAGGTGATCTGATCATGCCTCTGCGCACACTCATGGCCATTTGCTCTGCTCAATGACCCAGAGCATACCGACAAGAATCCGTATGACAACATCTTCAACGGCCCGTCCGACGCATTTTTGATCAAGGTCAACCCGAGCGTATCTGGCAGCAATGGCCTGCTGTACAGCACCTACCTCGGCGGATCGAGCAACGACGAGGCGAAGGGGCTGGCGCTGGGTGCCAGCGGCAAGGTCTACCTGACCGGCGACACCAAATCCAGCAACTACCCGACCAAGACGGCCTATCAGGGCAGCAATGCCGGCGGGCAGGATGCGTTTGTGACCGCGATCGATACGACGGTGAGCGGCGTCAACGGCCTGCTATACAGCACCTACCTGGGCGGCAGCGCCACCGACGAGGGCGATGGGATCGTGCTGGACGCCTCCAGCAATGCCTATATCACCGGCTCGACCACATCGAGCGCCTTGCCGACCAAAACGCCCTGGCAATCGAGCATCGCCGGCGACCACGATGCCATCCTGACCGAAATCAACCCGGCGGCAGCGACTGGCGCGGCCTCGCTGCTGTACCCGGCTATACCAATTCGATCAGCTACCCAACCACGCTGGCGGTGCAGCTGACCTTTGGCGGCGGCACTTGCGGTACGATCTCGTTTACCGATGCGTTTGTGACCGCATTCAACATCACCGCCAACGCGCCGGTCTATTCGACCTTCCTGGGCAACAACAATAATGACCAGGGTCTGGCGATCGCGGCCGACAGCAGCGGCGCGGCCTACGTGGCCGGATACACCGACGGGACGTTCCCGACCGCCAGCCCGCGCCAGGAGGCATCGGGCGGCCAGCGCGACGCGTTCGTGGCCAAGCTGAGCCAGCCGACCGTGGCGCTGGGCGCGGCCACCGCCAGCGTGGCCGAGGGCGCCGGCGCGATCACCCTGACCGTCACGCTCAGCACCGCATCGCCCGTAACCGTGACGGTGGATTACACGACCGCCAACGGTACGGCCACGGCTGGCAGCGACTATACCGCCCA
>WNGB01004438.1_pt1 | contig 25303 bp, 24 predicted proteins | sample 5400681 | NCBI WGS metagenome assembly WNGB01 (sample SAMN13153367, study PRJNA577476) | soil metagenome | isolation source: 115 cm soil or saprolite under grassland replicate 2 | place: USA:California | collected 2016-06-15
CGCTCGACCTCACCTTCAAGGAGTTCGAGCTGCTGAAGTTCCTGGCCCAGCACCCGGGCCGGGTGTTCAGCCGGCAGCAGCTGCTGCAGGAGGTCTGGGGCTATGACTACTTCGGCGGCACCCGCACGGTCGACGTCCACGTACGCCGGCTGCGCGCCAAGCTCGGCCCCGAGCACGAGACGCTGATCGGCACGGTCCGCAACGTCGGCTACCGCTTCGTGCTGCCCGCCAAGGAGAAGGCCACCGCCGAGCAGGAGACCGCCGACCGCTGACGCGGGGCTAGTCTCGCGTCCATGACCGCGCCCGCCTCCAAGCCCGATTCGTCCTCCGGGCCCGAGGCCCCCGTCGAGGTCACCGCCTGGGACCACGCCGCCCGCGAGGCCGTGGAGCGGATCCGCGCCGCCAGCGCCGAGGCGGACCACCACGACCCGCTCGACGAGGCGGCCCGGCTGCTGCTGAAGCACCACGGGCTCGCGGGCTCGCGGCTGTGGCTGGTCGACGACTCCGGTTTCGCGTTGCTGCACGACGGGGCCCTCGACCTCGCCGTGGCGCCGACGGCCCGCGGCTGCGGCTTCGGTACGACGCTCGCCGCCACCGCCGCGCCGTACACCACCACCGCCTGGTCACACGGCGACCATCCCGCCGCCGCCAAGCTGGCCGAACGCCACAGGTTCACCCGGGCCCGTGAGCTGTGGGTGCTGCGCCGACCCGCGTCCCTCCCGCTGCCCGACGCGGCGGGTCGGCCGGATGCGATCACCGTGCGTGGCTTCCAGCCCGGCGACGAGGCCGAGCTGCTGCGGGTCAACGCGGCGGCCTTCGCCAGCCACCCCGAGCAGGGCGGCATGGACGCCGCCAACCTGGCCGACCGGATGGCCGAGCCGTGGTTCGACCCGGCCGGCCTGCTGGTGGCCGATGAGGACGGCCGGATGCTCGGCTTCCACTGGACCAAGCGCGCGTCGGAGCAGACCGGTGAGGTGTACGTCGTCGGCGTCGACCCGGCCGCCCAGGGCCGCGGCCTCGGCAAGCTGCTCACCCTCGCCGGGCTCCGATACCTGGAGGCGGCCGGCGTCGCCGAGGTCATCCTCTACGTCGAGTCCGACCACCAGCCCGGCCGCGCGCTCTACGAGGGGCTGGGCTTCACGCACGCGGCCGCCGACACCCACGTGCAGTACCGCCGCTGAGCACGCCGCTCGGGCCCTCTATGCGTCGGCAGGGCGGGAGGGCAGGGTCAGGGTGAAGCGGTCAGCGTGAAGCGGTCAGGGTGAAGCGGTCAGCGTGAAGCGGTCAGCGCCTCGCCGAGCCGGTCGGCCAGTTCGAGTACGACGCCCCGCGCCGCACTGCCCACTCCGACCCAGTTGAGGAAGCCGTGGATCATCCCGTCGCGGCGGTCGACGGTCACCTCGACGCCCGCTCCGGCGAGCTGCTTGGCGTAGGCCTCGCCCTCGTCGCGCAGCGGGTCGAAGCCGGCGGTGACCACGTACGCCGGCGCCAGGTTGCCCGGGATCTCGGCTCGGATCATTGACACGCGTGGGTCGGTCCGGTCGCCCTCGACGGGCAGGTACGCCTCGGTCGCCAGGTCCATGAACGCCGTGTTGAGGTAGAACCCCTCGCCGAAGAGCCGCCGGCTCCCTTGGCTGGCCAGCATGTCGGTGGTCGGGTAGACGAGCAGCTGCAAGGCCAGCGGCAGGCCGCTCCGCGCGGCATCGAGTGCCACCGCCGCGGCAAGATTGCCGCCCGCGGAGTCGCCTCCGACGGCCAGCCGGTCCCGGTCGACGCTGAGCTCGACCGCGTGCTCGACGATCCAGGAGTACGCCGCCACGCAGTCGTCGTACGCCGCCGGGAAGGGGTGTTCGGGCGCCAGCCGGTAGTCGACCGAGATCACCTGTACGCCGGCCCGCTCGGCCAGCACTCGGCAGACCGCGTCGTGGCTGTCGAGACCGCCGTACACGAAACCGCCGCCGTGGATGAAGACCAGCGTCGGCTGCGGCGCGGACGACTCGGTGCGCGCCCCCGGCACGTAGATCCGCACCGGTACGCCGCCCAGCGACCGCTCCTCGACCGAGCCGATCGGCTGGCTGGTGCCGCCCACGACCCGGGACTGCCCGTCGAGAACCCGCCGGCCGGCCGGGACGTCATACGCCTCCGGGCCGCGTTCACGCAGCAGCCGCTGCAGGCGCAGCACCAGCTGGGTCTCGGTCTCGAGCGTGAGCCCGTCGAGTACGACGGGTCGCCCGGCCAGCGCGCGCTTGACCGGCGCGGGCAGGGAGAGGAGGCCACGGAGCATCAGATGCTGGGCGGTGACGATGAGGTCGGAAGCCATGCGTGGCACGTTACCCGCTGGTAGTCGTCCGGCCCACGACCACCCGAAGTCACCGGCCCAAAGCCCCGAGAGTCACCTCCCGTTAACTCGTCGGTGTCAGACTTCCGACATGGCTTCGGAGACGACGCATCTGCCCACGCACATCCCTGGGTCGATCGAGGAAGGTCCCCTCGACGACACCTTGTTGGCGATCGCCGCGGACACCTTCGACGTTGAGCCGCCGTACACCCCGAGCGCGGAGGCGCTGGCCGCCGTCGAGCAGTACGCCGACCGGTTCCTCGACCGCGAGGTCTCGTGGCTGCATTTCAACCAGCGGGTCCTCGAGCTGGCCGCCGACACCGCGCTGCCGCTGCTGGAGCGGGTCCGGTTCCTGGCCATCTTCGCCAGCAACCTCGACGAGTTCTTCATGGTCCGGGTGGCCGGCCTGAAGCGCCGGATCGCCGCCGGGGTCGCCGTGCGCTCCGCGTCGGGACAGCTGCCGCGCGAGGTGCTGGAGGCGATCTGGGCGAACACCCGCGACCTGATGCACCAGCACGCCGAGCTGTTCCGCGAGGACGTCCTCACCGCGCTGCACAAGGAGGGCATCGAGGTGGTCCGCTGGGACGACCTCGACCGCGATGAGCAGAAGCAGTGCAAGCGGCTCTTCCGCGACCGGGTCTTCCCGGTGCTCACCCCGCTGGCGGTCGACCCGGCCCATCCGTTCCCGTACATCTCGGGGCTGTCGCTCAACCTCGCGGTGCTGGTGCGCAACCCGAAGACCGGCAAGGAGCACTTCGCCCGGGTCAAGGTGCCGCCGATCTTCCACCGGTTCGTGCCGCTCGGCAACCAGCGGTTCGTTCCACTCGAGGACGTCATCGCCGAGCACCTCAAGCGGCTCTTCCCCGGCATGGAGGTGCTGCAGGTGCACACCTTCCGGGTCACCCGCAACGAGGACCTCGAGGTCGAGGAGGACGACGCCGAGAACCTCCTCGCCGCGCTGGAGAAGGAGCTGCTGCGTCGGAAGTTCGGCCCGCCGGTGCGGCTCGAGGTGGAGGAGTCGATCGATCCCAAGGTGCTCGACCTGCTGGTCTCCGAGTTGGGCGTCTCCGAGTCGGAGGTCTTCCGGCTGCCCGGCCCGCTCGACCTGCGCGGGCTGCACGACATCGCCGACCTCGACCGCCAGGACCTCAAGTACGACGCGTTCCTGCCCTCGACCCACCCGCTGCTGGCTCCGGTGGAGTCGGCGTCTCCCGTCGACGTGTTCAAGGCGGTGACGCGGAACGACGTACTCCTGCATCATCCGTACGACTCGTTCAGCACCTCTGTGCAGCGGTTCATCGAGCAGGCCGCGGCCGACCCGCACGTGCTGGCGATCAAGCAGACGCTCTACCGCACCTCGGGTGACTCCCCCATCATCGACGCCCTGATCGACGCCGCCGAGGCGGGCAAGCAGGTGCTGGTGATCGTGGAGCTCAAGGCGCGCTTCGACGAGCAGGCCAACATCCGTTGGGCGCGCAAGCTGGAGCAGGCGGGCTGTCACGTGGTCTACGGCCTGGTCGGCCTCAAGACGCACTGCAAGCTGGCCATGGTGGTCCGCGACGAGCCCGACGGCATCCATCGCTACACCCACATCGGCACCGGCAACTACAACTCGAAGACCGCCCGGCTCTACGAGGACTACGGGCTGCTGACCGCCGACGTGGCGATCGGCGAGGACGTCGCCCATCTGTTCAACAACCTGAGCGGCTACTCGCGCAACGCGTCGTACGACACGCTGCTGGTGGCTCCGGACTCGGTGCGCGAGGGGCTGATCGACCAGATCCACACCGAGATCAGCCACCACCAGGCCGGTCGCCCGGCCCGGATCCGGTTCAAGGCCAACTCCATCGTCGACGAGGCGGCGATAGACGCGCTCTACCTGGCCTCGCAGGCCGGCGTACCGGTGCAGCTGCTGGTGCGGGGCATCTGCGCGCTGCGACCCGGCGTACCGGGGCTGTCGGAGACGATCGAGGTGCGGTCGGTGCTGGGCCGGTTCCTGGAGCACAGCCGGGTCTGCTGGTTCGAGAACGGCGGCAACCCGGTGGCCTGGGTCGGCTCGGCCGACCTGATGCACCGCAATCTGGACCGGCGGGTGGAGGTGATGGTGCGGCTGCCTTCCGGCGTACTCGTGGAGCAGGTGGGCGAGACGCTCGACCTTGCTTTCGACCCCGAGACGGCGGCCTGGACGCTGGACGATTCCGGCGTATGGACGCACAACGGACAGTCCGAGCACCTGCAGGAGATCCTGATCGAGAGACAGCGCGGCAAAAGATCCTGACTCCCGGGTTACGTCGGGATGGTCCCTCTCACCTAGCATGTGAGGCGTTCAGGCCCTCCTCATCAGGAGTTTCCCGTGGGTTTCCGTTTCCGTCCGGTCGATTCGACCTTCTACGACCTGTTCGCCGAATCCGCTCAGCATCTGCTTGTGGGGTCAGCGCTGCTCGCCGAGATGCTGGCCGAGTCGAGCGACCACACCGAAGTCGCGAAGAGAATGCGCGAGGCCGAGCACAACGCCGACGAGACGACGCACGCGATCGTGAAGCGCGTCAACAGCACGTTCGTCACCCCGATCGACCGCGAGGACATCTACAACCTCGCGTCCGCGCTCGATGACGTGATGGACATGATGGACGAGGCCGTCGACCTCATCCTGCTGTACGAGGTCAAGGTGCTGCCGGAGGAGCTGTCCGAGCTCGCCGAGGTCATCCAGCGGTGCGCCGAGCTGACCGCCGACGCCATGCCGCGGCTTCGGTCCCTCGACTCGCTCGAGGACTACTGGATCGAGGTGAACCGGCTGGAGAACGCCGGGGACAAGAGCTACCGGCGTACTCTCGCCCAGTTGTTCGGCGGCTCCTTCAAGGCGTTGGAGGTGCTCAAGCTCAAGGACATCGTCCAGGCGCTCGAGGGCGCCATCGATGCCTTCGAGAAGGTCGCCAACATCGTGGAGCAGATCGCCGTCAAGGAGTCCTGAGCGTGGACCTCGCGATCATCATCGCGGTGGTGGTCGTCGCCCTCGCGTTCGACTACACCAACGGCTTCCACGACGCGGCCAACGCCATCGCCACCTCGGTGTCGACCAGGGCACTGACCCCGCGGATCGCGCTGCTGCTGGCGGCGTCGATGAACTTCGTGGGCGCGTTCCTGGGCCAGAAGGTGGCGCACACCGTGTCCGACGTGATCGCGCCACCCAGCGGATCCCACGGCCTGGTCATCGTGATGGCCGGCCTGCTCGGCGCGATCGCCTGGAACCTCGTCACCTGGTACTTCGGCCTGCCCTCGTCGTCGTCGCACGCCCTGATCGGCGGTCTCGTGGGCGCGGGCATGGTCTCCGGCACCGTCGTGCACTGGGCCACGGTCGTCGACAAGGTCGTCGTACCGATGATCGTGTCGCCGGTGGTCGCCTTCTCTCTCGCCTTCTTGGTCATGCTCGTGATCATGTGGATGTTCCGCCGGAGGAACCCCGGGAAGACCAACCGAGGCTTCCGGCTCGCGCAGACGGCCTCGGCCGCCGCGATGGCGCTGGGGCATGGGCTTCAGGACGCCCAGAAGACGATGGGCGTGATCTTCCTGGCCCTGCTCACCGGCGGCTATGCGGCCGCCGACGACGGCCTTCCGCTATGGGTGATCCTGTGCGCGGCCGCCGCGATCTCGCTCGGTACCTGGTCTGGTGGCTGGCGGATCATGCGCACGCTGGGCCGCCGGATCATCCACCTCGACCCTGCTCGGGGCTTCGCGGCCGAGTCGGTCGCGGCGTCGGTGCTGTACACCACGGCGTACCTCTACGAGGCGCCGATCTCGACGACCCACACCATCACGTCGGCCGTCATGGGCGTGGGCGCCACCAAGAGGCTGTCCGCAGTCCGCTGGGGCGTCGCCAAGTCGATCGTCACCGCCTGGATCCTGACCGCCCCCATGGCCGGCCTCGTCGCCGGCGGGTGTTATTTCGTCCTTCATCCGTTGATGGGGGCTTGAGGTTTGGTGGGGTCGGGGTAGTCCGTGACGTAACTGTCATGGATCCGCCCGTAGGCATGACAGTTTCGTCACGGACTACCCCGCCGTTCGGCCGTCATGGCCAGACACAGGAGCTCAGGTCAGCTGGCCCGATAACCCAGGAAACGTCGGCGCTGCTCTTCGCTGAGGGCGCGCCGCAGGGCCACCGTGTGGGTTGACACCCAGCCCGGCGGCAGCTCGAGCGTCCAGTTCCTGGCGGATCCACCCCGTCTGGCCGCTCGCTCTCGAGCGTTCAGCATCCGCTCGACGACGCGGTTCGGTTGAGCGATGTCCCCGGCGACCATCGTGAAGCACTCACAGCCGTGATCGCGGTAGCGCGCTTCGCGCTCGACATCTTTGCGGCGCTGAGCTCCGGCGAGGTGGGGCGCCCCGTCGTACTCGCCCACGACACCAGTCTCCGGGTCGAAGAGGTCGGGGGTGCCGATGAAGTTGCCTTGGAGGTCGAAAAGCGGCCGGTTACAGACCGGCCGAGGCAGTCCGGCGTCGCGTCGCCAGATCACTCGCATGTTGACCTCGGCGGGTGACCAGCTGTTCTCGTCGGCGAACTCGAGGGCCTCACGGCAGCGCGGGACCCCGGTCCACCCGTTGAGGCCGGCGGCGAACTCCGCGACCTCGTCGATCGATACGAGATCGGAGTAGGCGGCCATGTCGAGGACCTGAACCGCCGCGACCAGGCTCCGTGCGTAGCGCATTTCGAACGCGACCGAGCGGGCGGCATGAGTGAGGCGCAGGCCGTCGAACTCCGTTAGTTCGTCCGGTCGGAGCCGCTCGGCGGACACCCGGAGCCCGGCTTGCGGCCGGATGTCGTTCTCGGCCGTCACCAGGCAGACCGGACGCAGCTCACCTCGATCCATGCCGTCGAACCACGACCCGCCGAACCAGCGCAACGCGGCCCAGCCCGTGACGCCGCCGTACTCCGGGAGGACGCTCGCTGCCTCGACGATCCGCTGCTCCGGCACGGTGCCGTCGACTGCGGACGGGACGTACAGTCCTTGGCTGGTACGCCGCCAATGGCGGTGGCGCGCCTGATGCGGCTTCGGCCCGGTCACACCGCTGCGGTCGATCCGGACCGGAGCCACGAGGCTCGGGCGGTTTGGATGGAAGGGCGGAGGGCTGATGCGCATGCCACCGATGGTCGAGCCGGCCGCCGACAACCCGACCGCGTTCCGGGTCCCTATCCACAGGTCGGCGGAACGCCGGGGTAGTCCGTGACGTTCTTGCTATCCCAGGGCGACAATCCATGACACGAACGTCACGGACTACCCCGCCGACGACCCCCTCAGCCGAAGCGCCCGGAGATGTACGCCTCGGTGGCGTCGTTGTCCGGGTTGGCGAACATCTTCTGGGTCGAGTTGAACTCGACCAGGTGTCCGGGCTGGCCGGTGGCCTTGAGGTTGAAGAAGCCGGTGTCGTCGGAGACGCGGGCGGCCTGTTGCATGTTGTGGGTCACGATCACGATCGTGTAGTCCGTCTTGAGCTCGTGGATGAGGTCCTCGATGGCCGACGTGGAAATCGGGTCGAGCGCGGAGCACGGCTCGTCCATCAGCAGTACCTCGGGCTCGACCGCGATGGCGCGGGCGATGCACAGGCGCTGCTGCTGGCCGCCGGAGAGGCCCATGCCGGGCTTGCCGAGCCGGTCCTTGACCTCGTTCCAGAGGTTGGCGCCGCGCAGCGACTTCTCGACGATCTCGTCCGCCACGGCCCGCTTCATCCGCTTCGCGTTGAGACGGTTGCCGGCGAGCACGTTGTCGTAGATCGACATCGTCGGGAACGGGTTGGGCCGCTGGAAGACCATCCCGATCTGGCGGCGTACGGCGACCGGGTCGACGTTGGCGCCGTACAGCTCCTGCCCGTCGACCACCACCTTGCCCTCCACGCGGGCGCCGGGGATGACCTCGTGCATGCGGTTGAGCGAGCGCAGGAAGGTCGACTTCCCGCAGCCGGACGGGCCGATGAAGGCGGTGACCGAGCGCGCCTTGATGGTCATGTTGACGCCCTGGACCGCGAGGAAGTCGCCGTAGTAGATGTCCAGGTCGGAGACGTCGATGCTCTTGGCCATGAGGGTGGCTCCTTTCAGCGCCCGGTCTTGGGGGCGAAGATCTTGCCGATCACGCGTGCGATCAGGTTCAGCAGCATCACGATGGCGATCAGGACGAGCGCCCCGCCCCAGGCATAGGCCTCGCCCTTGGGGGTCGCGCTGGCGTACTGGGTGAAGATGAACACCGGCAGCGTCATCATCCGCCCGTGGAAGAGGTCGAAGTTGACCGAGTCGGTGAAGCCGGCGACGACGAGCAGCGGCGCGGTCTCGCCGATGACCCGCGAGATGGCGAGTACGACGCCGGTCACGATGCCACCGAGCGCGGTCGGGAGCACCACCTTGGTGATCGTCCGCCACTTCGGCACACCCAGCGCGTACGACGCCTCGCGCAGGTCGTCGGGCACCAGCATCAGCATCTCCTCGGCGGAGCGCACCACGGTCGGGACCATCAGCAGCGACAGCGCCACCGAGCCGCCGAAGCCGCAGCGCACCGCCGGCCCGAAGATCAGCACGAACAGCGCCAGCGCGAACAGGCCGGCCACGATCGATGGGATACCGGTCATCACGTCGACCAGGAAGGTGATCACCCGGGCGAGCCGGTTCTTCTTGCCGTACTCGACCAGGTAGATCGCCGCGAAGATCCCGATCGGCACCGACATCAGCGCAGCCGCGCCGGTGATCAGCAGCGTGCCCATCAGCGCGTGGTAGAGCCCGCCCTGCGCGTCGCCGATGACGTTGCGCATGTCGAAGGTGAGGAACTGCTGGTTGATGGTGGAGGCGCCGTTCTGGATCACCATGGTGATCAGCCAGACCAGCGGCACACACGCGACGGCGAAGGCCGACCAGATCAGCCCGGTGACGAATCGGTCGACCGCGGCCCGGCGGTTCTCGACCGCCGCGGACCACAGCGGCAGCGCGACGACGTACACGATCACGGCGACGACCGACATCGCGACCAGGCCACCGCCGGCGACCACGCCGAGCAGCCCGCCGAAGGCGATCGCGACCGCGCCAACGAGCAGCGGCGCCCATTGCGGCAGGCGGCCGTGGGTGAGCGGAATGGTGCCCTTCGGGACATCGAGGACGGTCATCGGTTCAGCCTCCGCTCGCCTCGGCCGGCCACCCACCGGGCCAGGAAGTTGACCGCGAAGGTGAAGGCGAAGAGCACCAGACCGGTCGCGATCAGGACCGCCTGCTTGTCCGGGGTCGCCTCCTTGTAGCTGGAGGCGATGTTGGAGGCGATCGTCGCGGGGTTGGTGGTGGAGATCAGGTTGAGGGTGACCACCGGCGAGGCGGACAGCACCATGGCAACCGCCATCGTCTCGCCCAGCGCGCGCCCGAGGCCGAGCATGACGGCCGAGACGACGCCGGAGCGACCGTAGGGGAAGACCGTCATCCTGACCATCTCCCACCGGGTCGCGCCCAGGGCCAGCGCGGCCTCCTGGTGCAGACGCGGCGTCTGCGCGAAGACCTCGCGCGAGATGGCGGTGATGATCGGCAGGATCATGATCGCGAGTACGACGCCCGCGGTGAGCATCGTGCGGCCGGTCGCCGACGGCGGGCCCTTGAAGAACGGCAGGAAGCCCAGGTGGTCGTAGAACCAGCCCTGCACCGGCAGGATCGCCTGCGACAGGGCCTTGCCGCCCCAGAGGCCGTAGACGACCGAGGGTACGGCGGCCAGCAGGTCGATCACGTAGCCGATCGGCGTGGCCAGCCGGCGCGGGGCGTAGTGGCTGATGAACAGCGCGATGCCGATGGCGAACGGCAACGCGATCACCAGGGCCAGGACCGCCGCCAGCGTCGTACCGAAGACGAGGGGGCCGACGTACGACCAGAAGTCGGTCGCGGGTCGGTAGATCAGCTCGGGAGCCGAGAGCCCCGGCCAGCCCTCCAGGGCCAGGAAGAAGAACACGCCCGCGAGCGCGAGCATGATGAACAGACCGGCCGCGAGCGCCGCACCGGAGAAGATCCGGTCCCCGACGGCCCGCGGCACCTTCTGCGATGCGGTTGCAGACACGAGACTCCTGAGCTCAGTCATGGATGTGCGGCGGCTCGGTCTCCCGAGCCGCCGCACACAAGGTGACGCAATCTAGCAACTACTTGGCTGCGATCTTCTCGACGATCCCGGTCGCCTTGGCGGCGACCGTGGTGTCGAGCGGAGCCGAGCCGGCCTCGTCGGCGGCGGCCTGCTGGCCGTCGGCGGAGAGGATGTAGGTCAGGAAGCCCTTGACCAGGTCGGCCTGCGTCGCGTCGTCGTAGTGCTGGCAGGCGATGAGGTACGACGTCAGCAGCAGCGGGTAGGCGCCGGACTCGGTCGTGGTGCGGTCGACGTCGATGGCCATGTCGACGGCCGGACGGCCCTCGGCGGCCGGGGACTCGGCGACGACCTGGGCAGCACCCTCGGCGCTCGGCGCGTTGAACTCCGTACCGACCTTGATCGACGCGACACCGAGGTCGGTCTCCTTGATCGCGCTGTCGTCGGCGTACCCGATGGTGCCCTCACCGGCGGTGAGCGCGCCCACGACACCGGAGGTGCCCTCGGCGGCCTCGCCGCTCTTCAGCGGCCAGATGCCATCGGGGTCGGCGGTCCAGGCGCCCTCGCCGGCCTGCGACAGGTAGTCGGTGAAGTTCTTCGTGGTGCCGGAGTCGTCGCTGCGGTGCACCGGCGAGATCGCGGTGCTGGGCAGCTCGACGTCCTTGTTGTCGGCGGCGATGGCCGCGTCGTCCCACTTGGTGATCTTGCCCGCGAAGATCTGGGCGATCGTCTTGGCCGACAGGTTGAGCGAGTCGACGCCCGGCAGGTTGAACGCGACCGCGATCGGCGAGACGTACGCCGGCACCTCGATCGGGTCCTCGCCGCCACAACGCTCCTTGGCGTCTGAGAGCTCGCCCTCGTCGTCGGAGAGGTAGGAGTCGGAACCCGCGAACGCGTAGGCCGCGGAGATGAAGTTCTGGCGGCCGTCGCCGGAGCCCACCGGGTCGTAGGTGATGGTCACGTCGGAGTTGTCGGTCTGGAAGGCCGCCCGCCAGGCCTGCTGGGCCTTGTCCTGCGCGCTGGAGCCGCCACCGGCGAGCTCGCCGCTGAGGCCGGAGTCGTCGCCGCCGTTGCTGTCACCGGAGTCGTTCGCGGCGCCACACGCGGCCAGGCCGAAGCCAAGGGTGAGGGCGGCGACGGTCGGGACGACGGCCCCACGGAAAGAAGTGCGCTTCACTTCGGAGTCTCCTGAATCTGCTCGGAACTTACGCTCCGGAAATTAGGCAGCCCAAGTGTCCTAGCGCGCGGACGCGGGTGAACGGGGCGTGAACGCTGGCGATGCACTCGGCGACGGTCAAGCGGAGGCATGGCGTACGTCACATGAACACGCACGGAGAATCAGCACGAATGTCGCTCGGTCGCCACAACCTTGCCCTTGCGATGGTGTACGACGAGCATCCCGCCGGGGTCGAGCTTCGCGTCGGGCACGCCGAGGGAGTCGAACACCGCCGGGAGCACCGGCCGATGCGTGCAGAGTGCGACGCCCTCGTCGTGCTGGAGCAGCTCGTCGACGGCCGCCAGGATCCCCTCCGCGGTGGCCCCCTCCTCGGCCAGACAGTCGTACTCGTGGAGCTCGATGCCGGCCACGTCGGCGTACGGGCGGACCGTCTCGGCGCACCGCACGCTGCTCGACGAGGCGACGAGGGTGACGTCGTACGCCGCGAGCACCGGCACCAGCCGCTCGGCCTGCAGTACGCCCGACTTCAGCAGCGGCCGCAGCCGGTCGTCACGGCGCCAGGCCGACCGCGAGCGGGCGTCGGCGTGCCGCAGCACCACGAACGCCCGGGTCTTCTTGCGCACCAGCGCGGACTCGCGGAGCGTCTCGCGGTCGTAGGGGTAGGTGAGCAGGTCGAGGGCGTCGTCGTACGACATCCAGGCGACCTCGTCGATCTCGTGGTTGGGCACGTAGCCGGACACGTCGTCGTCGCCGATCGCGCGGCCGACCCAGTAGGCGACGGTCTTCATCCGGTTGCCGGCCGCATAGCGCTGGCCGGGCAGCGGCGGACCCAGCCGGATATCGAGCCCGGTCTCCTCGGCCACCTCGCGTACGGCGGCCGCGGTGACGTGCTCGCCCGGGTCGAGCTTGCCCTTGGGGAACGACCAGTCGTCGTACCGCGGCCGGTGCACCAGCAGCACCTGCTTGCCGCGGCGCGTCACCACCGCCCCGGCCGCACGCACGTCGCCGCGCGGCTGCGGAGCGGTCCAAGACATGCGGCTAGTCTCACATCACTTCGACCCGATGCAAGGAGCGGCCCGTGACCCGGAACCGGACGATCGTGGCCCTGGTCACGCTGGCCCTGGTCTGTGTGCTGACCGGTCTGGGCCTGGCGTGGTGGAGGTCGGCTCACCGAAGCGACCTCGATCGGGCCGTGTCGCTGATGCCGGCGGGCACGCTCCGGCTCTCGTTCACCGACTGGGCGGGAGTGCGGGAGGAGGTGGGCTCAGAGACCGGCAGCGAGACCGGCACCGACCCGGACGCCGTACGCGCGCTGATGGACGCGGCCTTCGACGCCGACCTGTCGAGCGTCTCGTCGGTCGCCCAGTCGGCGCCGGCGCTCCAGCAGTACTACGGCTTCTCGCCCGCCACCGTCGAGTGGGAGGCCTTCGGACAGTCCCCCGACGGCGCGACGATGGCCATGCGCCTCCCCGACGGCGCGGACTTCGACGACCTGGCCGACCGGCTCGAGGGGCTCGGCTACGCCCGTCCGGGTTCCGACACCGGCGTCTGGAAGGGCGGCCCGGACGTAGTGGCCGCGATCGACCCGACGCTCACACCCGAGGTGCAGTACGTCGCTCTGCTCGCGGACCAGCACCTGGTGCTGTCCTCCGACACGACGGCGTACCTCGAGACCGCTCGCGAGGCCGCGACCGGCGACGCCGACCACCTGAGCGGCGTCGACGACCTCGTCTCGCAGGCCAGCGACGATACCGACGTACTGGCGGGCGTGGTGTTCGCCGACGACTTCGCGTGTACGACGCTCGCGATGTCGCAGGCCAGCGACGAGGACCAGCAGGTGGCCCAGGACCTCCTCGAGGACGCCGGCAAGCTCAACCCGCTCCACGGCCTCCTGGTAGCCGCGCTCCCCGACCGCCGGCTGCGGGTGGTGATGGGCTTCGAGAACGACGACCAGGCCGCCACCAACGCCGACACCCGGGCCAAGCTGGCGGTCGGCGAGGCCCCGGGCAAGGGTGACTTCGCCGACCTGTTCTCGCTGAGTGGCGCGCGGTCCGACGGCCACGACGTCGTACTCGACCTGCGGGCGCTGCCCGGCCAGTACGCCCTCTCCGCCCTCACTTCCGGCCCGGTCCTCCTCGAGACCTGCTGAGCAGCCCCGCCCTACCGGAAGCTGCGCAGGCGGAGGCTGTTGCTGACCACGAAGATCGAGGACAGAGCCATCGCGCCACCGGCGAGCATCGGGTTGAGCAGGCCGGCGGCCGCGAGCGGGAGGCCGGCGATGTTGTAGGCGAAGGCCCAGAACAGGTTGCCCTTGATCACCGCGAGGGTACGACGGCTGAGCCGGATCGCGTCACCCGCGACCCGGAGATCGCCGCGCACGAGGGTCAGGTCGCTGGCCTCGATGGCGGCGTCTGTGCCGGTACCCATCGCAAGTCCCAGGTCGGCCTGGGCGAGCGCGGCGGCGTCGTTCACGCCGTCGCCGACCATCGCCACGACCTTGCCCTCGGACTGCAGCCGCTTGACCACGTCGACCTTCTCGGCCGGCAGCACCTGGGCGATCACCTCGGTGATTCCGACCGCGGCCCCGACCGACTCGGCAGCGGACTGGTTGTCGCCGGTCAGCAGGATCGGAGTCAGCCCGAGCTCGCGCAGCTCCTCGATCGCCTGCCGCGAGGTCGGCTTGGGGGCGTCGCCGACGATGAACAGCCCGCGCGCCTTCCAGTCCCAGCCCACGGCCACCGCGGTGTGCCCCTCGGCCTCCGCGCGCTCGAACCTCGCCTTCAGCTCCGGCGTCATCGCCTGTGCCCACTGCTCAAGGAACTGCGGCCGCCCCACGAGTACGGCGTGTCCCTCGATGATGCCCTGCACCCCGAGCCCCGGCGTGTTGATGAAGCGCCGGACCTCCGGCAGCTCGAAGGCCGCCCGGGCGCCGTCCGCGACCGCCTTGGCGATCGGGTGTTCAGAGAGCGCCTCCAGGGCGCCGCCGAGCCGGAGAACCTCGTCGCCGCCGACCACCTCGAGCAGGCCCATCTTCCCGGTGGTGACCGTCCCCGTCTTGTCGAGTACGACGGTGTCGACCCGCCGCGTCGACTCGAGCACCTCCGGCCCCTTGATCAGGATGCCGAGCTGCGCGCCGCGACCCGTGCCGACCAGCAGCGCGGTCGGCGTGGCCAGCCCCAGCGCACAGGGGCAGGCGATGACCAGCACCGACACCGCCGCGGTGAACGCGGCCGTCGTGCCGGCGCCGCCACCGAGCCAGAAGCCCAGTGTGGCGATCGCCAGCCCGATGACGATCGGCACGAACACCCCGGAGATCCGGTCGGCGAGCCGCTGCACCGGGGCTTTGCCGTTCTGGGCCTCCTCGACCAGCCGGGCCATCTGCGCGAGCTGCGTGTCGCTGCCGACTCGCTCGGCCCTGACGATCAGCCGGCCGCCCCCGTTGATGGTCGCGCCGGTCACGAAGTCGCCCGGGCCGACGTCGACCGGCACCGGCTCACCGGTGAGGAGCGAGGCGTCCACCGACGACGTACCGGACTCGACCACGCCGTCGGTCGCGACCTTCTCCCCGGGCCGTACGACGAACCGGTCGCCCACGTTGAGCCGCTCGACCGGGCGGGTGAACTCGACGCCCCACTCGAGCACGGTGACGTCCTTGGCGCCCAGCTCCAGCAGCGCGGTCAGCGCGGCCCCGGCCTGGCGCTTGGCCCGCTGCTCGAACCAGCGCCCGGCCAACAGGAACGTGGTCACGCCCGAGGCGGCCTCGAGGTAGATGTTGCCGGTGCCGGCCATCCGCCGGATCGTGAACTCGAACGGGTGCGTCATCCCCGGCGTACCGGCACTGCCCCAGAAGAGCGCATAGACCGACCACGAGAACGCCGCCAGCACGCCCACGGACACCAGCGTGTCCATCGTGGTGGTGGCGTGCCGGGCGTTGACGAAAGCGGCCCGGTGGAACGGCCAGGCGCCCCACACGGCCACCGGCGCCGCCAGCGCCAGCGAGGCCCACTGCCAGTTGGTGAACTGCCAGGCCGGGACCATCGCCATCGCGATCACCGGAATGGTCAACGCCGCCGACACCAGGAGCCGCTGCAGGAGCGGGTCCGTCCCGGTCTCGGCCGGCGCCGGGCGGGCGGCTCGCGGCAGGCTGGCGCCGTACCCGGCGGCCTCGACGGTACGCAGCAGGTCGTCGGTGCTCACCGTCGCCGGGTAGCTGACCTTGGCCTTCTCGGTGGCGTAGTTGACGCTCGCCGAGACGCCGTCCAGCTTGTTGAGCTTGCGCTCGATCCGGTTGGCGCAGGACACGCAGGTCATGCCCGTGATCGACAGCTCGACGTCGGCCAGCGGGTCGTCGGCCGGCCGATCGTCGGCCGGCCGGTCGTCGATCATCAGGTCGTGGGCACCGGCACCCTCCGGCCCGGTCTCGCCGGGGCCCGTCTGCTCGGTCGTCACGTCCGGATTCAGCTCACGCTTCATTGTTATTCGACCCTCACGGTGAACTGGGCGGTGTGCACGCGCCCACCATGGCGGAAGTCGAGGAAGAAGCGGTAGGCGCCGGCGTCCGAAACTTCGACATGGAAGGCAATTTCTGGTCCGGCGGACCCGTCCTCGGGGTGTACGTGCAAGTAGGACAGGTCGTCCGCCTTGATCGCGACCAGGTGGCCGTAGGCGCCGAGGTAGGGCTGGAGGTCCGAGACCGGCTTGCCGTTGCGGGTGACCCGCAGCGTCAGCGTGGTCGCCTCGTCTGCGGCCAGGTTGCCGGCGAGGCGGACGACGTACCCGTCGGTGTGGTCGACCAGCGAGGTGCCGCCGAGGGAGGCCGGACGGTACTTGCCGGGCACCTGCAGGTCGGTCCCGAGCACGAACGCGTCGGCACCCGTCGGCTGGAAGTCGGCGTACACGCGCCAGGTGCCGGGCTCGAGGTCGACCCGGGCGGCCCAGGCGCCGGTCTTGGCGTCCAGGACCGGGTGCACGTGCTGGAAGCCGGTCAGGTCGCGCCGTACGACGATCAGGTGCATCTTCTTCTCGTGCACGGTGTCGTACGCCGTCACCGGCTTGCCGTCCGGGCCGATGATCGAGAAGCCGAGCTTGCGCCCGGAGCCCGCAGCGCGGCTGAAGCCCTGGAGCCGCAGCGTGTAGCCGTCCTGGCTCGCGCTCAGCCCGGCGGGTTCCTCGGCCCCGCTCGTGTCCATGCCGGGCATGTCGCCAGCGCCGTCGGTCCCGTCGGTCCCGTCGTCCCCGGGTGAGACGTCCGAGCCATCGTCATGGCCGGCGTCACCGTCCATGGCGTCGTCATGGGCGGCGCCCATACCGTCGTCGTCGGCGGTTCGGTCGAAGGGGCCGGCGACCCTGCCGACGGCGTACCCGCCGAACAGGAGTACGGCGAGGGCCACCGCGAAGGCGACCATCCTCAGCGAGTTCTTCATGACAGCGCGTAACCCGCCTCGGCCACAGCGGCGGCCATGGCCGTCGGATCGATCGGGCTGTCGCTGGTGACGGTGACCTGGCCGGTCTCGAGTACGACGTCGACGTTCTCGACGCCCGCGATCTCGCCGACCTCCTCCTTGACCGAGGCGACACAGTGCCCACAGGTCATTCCCGTCACGGTCCAGGTGCTGACTTCACTCATGCTGTCTCCCTCGCTCTACGACCGCACCAGGCGGGCGATCGCGTCGACTGCTTCCTTGACCTTCTCGTCCGCTTCGTGGTCGCCCTGCCGGGCAGCGTCGACCACGCAGTGGCTCATGTGCTCTTCGAGGAGCCCGAGACTCACGGCCTGCAGCGCCTTCGTCACCGCGGAGACCTGGGTGAGGATGTCGATGCAGTACTTTTCTTCCTCGACCATCCGCTGCAGGCCCCGGACCTGTCCCTCGACCCGGCGCAGCCGCTTGACGTAGTCGTCCTTGCGGTGGATGTAGCCGTAGTGGGGCTCGATCTCACTCATGACGCATACGATACCCCCCTGGGGTATTTATGCAAGAGGGTGGACGCAACAGTTTGCCCGATTTCTGACGGGCGGGGCCAGTCGTCGGAGCTCAGTCCGCGGAGGACGTCGTACTCGAGGGGTCGCTCGGCTCGGAGCGGCTGGGTACGACGCCGAGGATGCGGTCGATGTCGGCCTGGCTCAGCGGTCCGTCGGACTCGCTGGCGGCGATGATCAGGTTGGTCGTGAGCTCGACCTCGCTGAGGAGCTCCTTGTCTTCAAGGGAGATGTCGAACTGGTCGTGCACGACGTACCTCCCTTTCCATCCCGGACACGTGGACATACATCCAGTCACCAGACTGCCCGGTTTGAGCGCGGTTAAACATGGCGAAGATGCACTAGTCAACGCCGAAGCCGCGAGAGGCTCCGTCCCCTCGGGGGCGGAGCCTCTCGCTAACGTCCAGGACAGGTGCGTCCTGCAGGACGAATCAGACCGGACGAACGTTCTCCGCCTGCGGGCCCTTCGGACCCTGCGTGACGTCGAACTCGACCTTCTGGTTCTCCTCCAGGGACTTGTACCCCTGGGTCTGGATCGCCGAGTAGTGCACGAAGACGTCGTCGCCGCCGTCCTCCTGCGCGATGAAGCCGAAACCCTTCTCGGCGTTGAACCACTTCACGGTGCCCTGAGCCATTGCTCGTTACTCCTTAGTCGGGGCGAGAGGCCGTCACTTCGACGGCCCCGCATCAGATGCGGTGACACGTCGCTCCGACTTGCGTGACTTGCAGACACACGAAGAAGAAACGCCGTTGGATCACAAACTCCGCGGGCGTCTACCTGCTGGAACTTGCACCTGTTGCAGGGACGACATTACCAACAACCAGCCGGATCGAAAGGTTCCTGGGCATCCGGATGCTTCGAGAGTCGTGAACTCCTCTCGACATGCATGTAACGGGGCGTCACATCAGGGTCGCTCTGAGAGCAGTTCGCGGACCCTCGGGACCACCCGCTCGCCGTACAGCTGGATGGATTTCTGGCGCTGACCGTGGGGCAACGCGCCGACGGCGTACTTGAGCTGGAAGCGTGAGAGACCCAGGGTCCGCACCGCCCAGGCGAGCTTCTGGGCGACCGTCTCCGGGGAGCCGACGAACAGGGCGCCGGTCGGCCCGGCGGCGGCTTCGAAGGCCTCGCGCGTGTAGGGGCCCCAGCCGCGCTCGCGGCCGATCAAGGTGAACTGCTCCGCCTGGTGCGGGTAGATCTCGGCCCGCGCCTGCTCGTCGGTCTCCGCGATGTGGCCCGGGCTGTGCATGGCGATCGGGAGCTCGGGCTTGCCCAGCTCGTGGAGCGCCCGGCGGTAGAGGTCGGCCAGCGGCACGAACTGCTCCGGCGATCCGCCGATCACGGCCAGCACCAAAGGCATCGAGTACGACGCCGCGCGGACCACCGACTTCGGCGTACCCCCGACGCCGACCCAGGCCGGCAGCCCGTTGGCCGTCGTGGGGAACGCGCGCGCCCCCTCCAGCGACGGTCGGGTGTCGCCGCTCCAGGTCACCGGCTGCTCCTTGAGGAGCTCGGCGAAGAGGTCGAGCTTCTCCGCGAAGAGCAGCTCGTAGTCGTCGAGCGAGTAGCCGAACAGCGGGAACGACTCGGTGAACGACCCGCGCCCCAGCGTCACCTCGGCCCGCCCGTTCGACACCGCGTCGAGGGTCGCGAACCGCTCGTAGACCCGGACCGGGTCGTCGGAGCTGAGCACGGTCACGCCGGTCCCGAGCCGGATTCGCTCGGTCTTCCCCGCAATCGCCGCGAGTACGACGTCGGGCGAGCTCACCGCGAAGTCGGGCCGGTGATGCTCGCCGATCCCGAAGTAGTCGAGCCCCACCTCCTCGGCCAGCACCGCCTCGGCCACCACCTGCCGGATCGCCTCCGGGTGCCCGATCTGCCGACCGTCCTCGCCGCGCTCCAGGTCGCCGAACGTGTCGAGCCCGAACGTCGGCCGCGCCGGCGTACCCAGCCTCTCGAAGTCCATCTCACTCCTTTGTCTAGTTTCGATTTCAACTAGATGTGGGTGCGTGCTATTCCTCTTCCCCTCGATGATGGAGTACGCCGCCGCGCGGGCGTGCCTCCTCGTCCTCGGCCGTCGCGCAGCAGGCCATGGGATCGGGAGACACGCCCTGGCCCCGGCCACGTAGACTGCGCCGGTGGCCGGTCACGACTCGACCGGGCCACGGGCCCCTAGCTCAATTGGCAGAGCTCCGGACTTTTAATCCGTTGGTTGTGGGTTCGAGTCCCACGGGGCCTACCAAACGTCCAGGTCAGAGGGAGACGCCGTCGTGAGGGCATGGGCTTGGTGGCTGGTGATCGGTGGCGCGGTCACGATCGCGGTCCTGGGCTGCGCGGTCTACCAGTCCTCGCTGCCCTATCACCACTATCGGTCCCTGGGGCTGTTCGAGACCGCCACCTTCACAGCCATCGTCACGATCGTCCAGGCACACCGCAGTCGTTAGGCCGAGACCGCCGCGATCGAAACCGGATACTCAACGGATGGTTTCCGGACCGGCCCGATCACTGGCTCATGTCCGGCGTCTGACGCCGACGATGGACCACTGTCGAGGGGCCGGCCTGCGTACCGGCTGAAGACGTCCGGGCGCGCCGCACGCCGGGTGGCAATCCCAACCACCCGGCCAGCGGCCTTCAAGACACCAGAGGTGCCATGTCCGATCGCTCGGACCACGGATGTGCGACGACGCCCTGCCCCCAAACAAGGCGCCGCCGCAGAACCGGCGCGGCGCCGATGTCGCTGCCCGCGTCCCCCCGATTGCGCCGTACCACGACTATCTCCCAGACGGCGGGTTGGCCACCATCGGCCGATCAGGCATTTGGGCTATTCCGTTCGGGCGGTGGCAAGGACCGCAATTGCGGTGGTCACCGGCACCGCAAGGACGAGCCCGATTGCGCTGGAGAGGGTCCGAACGACCTCCTCGGCGATTCCTTCGTCCCCTATCAGCTCCAGCAGCGGGCGGTGGTAGAGGCTGAGCAGCAGGAGCAGGGCCATCGCGGTGCCGGCGTACGCGAAGACGATCGTGTAGATGGTCGAGGCGATGTGGTCGCGGCCGATCCGCATGCCGGCGGCGAAGAGGGCGGCCGGGGACATCGTCGGGGAGGCCGCGCGCAGCTCCCACACGGCGGAGGCCTGGGTGATCGTCACGTCGTTGAGTACGCCGAGTCCGGCCACGATCACGGCACACGTGAGCAGGCCACGGAAGTTCAGTGAGTTGGCGTAGGTCAGCAGCTGCTGCGAGCCGTAGTCGTCCGCGACCCCCGACAGCCGGGCACTCGAGACCGCCCAGGTCCCCAGGCCGGCGGTGATAGCGATGCCCACCAGGGTGCCGGCCAGGGCCGCGCTTGTGCGGAGCGAGACCCCATGGGTCAGGTAGAGAACCACGAACATGATCGCCGCCGAGCCGGCCAGCGCCACCCACACGCCGGACTCCCCCGCGAGCAGCGCGGGCAGCATGAACTTCCCGATCACCAGGCCCGCGATCACCAGCCCGACCAGCGCGAGCAGTCCGCGCAGCCGAGCCACCAGGGCCACGACCAGCACCAGGCCCCCGATCATCAGCCCGATCGGCAGGTTGCGGTCGATCCGGAAGAAGGCGTACGACGCGGGCGCGCCATGCTCCGGCGGCTGGCGTACGACGGTCACCTGGTCACCGGCCACCAACCCGGCCCTGGCGACCAGCGGCGGCGCCTTGATCGTCACCTGCTTGCCCGCATCGGGTCCGGCGAGCACGGTGAAGGTCATCTCGTTGCAGTGCGGCGGCATCGGCGGCTGCTCGACCGACGGGTCATCCGAGCGAGACGGGCAGGGGTCGTTGACCGACAATCGCCGCGAGCAGCAGGCCGGCGACCAGGGCCAGCCGTGGTCCTGTCGACACCTCGAGCTGGACCGCGTGGTGCGAGTGACCGTGACCGTGCCCGAAGCCCGGTCCCGGAGTCTGTTCGTCGGGCTCGACCCGACGACGTGAATGCGCGCCGCCCATGACTGCATCACACACGACGGCACACTCACGCCGTACCCCGGGTCAGTTGACGAGCAGGGCGGAGGGTGGGGCCGGGGGGCGAATCGGGCGGGGCAGCCGCATCGGGGGACGTGACAATGGGGCCGTTCGGTTCACGCTGATCGAACCGAACGGCCCCATTGGTGACCGTCATGCGTCAGAGGCCCGCCCTCGCCGCTCAGGCGGTACGCCGGCTGCCCGCCCCGACTCCTCGCTCTCCTGCGTCGGTGAGCCGAGCCTCCTCGGCCGCCTGGGCCTCCAGCTCGGCCCGCCTGGTGGACTCCACCTCGGTGTCGTACACGCCGGGCTGGGAGACCAGGTCGGTGGCGCCTCCGCGCAGCCGGGCCAGCGCCACCCTCGCGAAGATCTGCTGCTCGGTGACCGTGCGCTCGGAGCGCCCGCGGCCGACGAACGAGATCGCCCAGTGCAGCAGCGCCGTGACCCGGTTCTTGAAGCCGGTGATGTAGACGAGGTGCACGCCAAGCCACATCAGCCACGCGATCACCCCGGCCAGCCGCAGTCTGCCGACCATCGCGACCGCGCGGAACCGGCTGATGATCGCCATCGAGCCCTTGTCGTGGTAGTGGAACGGCTTCTGCGGCGCCTTGCCCTTGAGCCGGCCGTTGATCTCCTTGGCGGCGTACTTGGCGCCCTGGATGGCGACCTGCGCGACGCCCGGCAGGTTGTCGAGCGCGATCATGTCGCCGACCACGAACACCTCGGGGTGGCCGGGCAGCGTCAGGTCGGGGTTGACCGCGATCCGCCCGGCCCGGTCCAGCGGCGCACCGGTCTGCTCCGAGAGGGTGCGGCCGAGCTCCGACGCCTGTACGCCGGCCGCCCAGATCTTGGTGAGCGTGGAGATCCGCTCGACCCGGCCGTCCTTGTACTTCAGCTCCAGCCCGCGCTCGTCGAGGTCGGTCACCATCGCGCCCAGGACCACCTCTACGCCGAGCTTCTCGAGCTCGCGCTTGGCCTTGGTGCCGAGCCGGGCGCCGAACGGCGGCAGCACCTGGCCGGCCGCGTCGACCAGCACGATCCGGGCCTGCCGGGTGTTGATGTAGTGAAAGTCGCGCTTGAGCGTGCGGTGTGCCAGCTCGGCGATCTGGCCGGCCATCTCCACGCCGGTCGGGCCGGCGCCGACGACCACGAAGGTCAGCAGGTGGTCGACGTTGTCGCCGCGAGCCGCGCCGTTCTCGGCCAGCTCGAAGGCGCCGAAGATCCGGCCGCGCAGCTCGAGCGCGTCGTCGATGCTCTTCATCCCGGGCGCGAACTCGGCGAACTGGTCGTTGCCGAAGTAGGACTGCGCGGCCCCGGCCGCCACGATCAGCGAGTCGTACGCCGTGACGCTCTCCCGGCCGAGCACGTGGTGGGTGATCGTCTTGGCCTCGAGATCGATCCCGGTCACCTCGCCGAGCAGCACCTTGGCGTTCTTCTGCCGGCTCAGCACCTCGCGGGTGGGCGGCGCGATCTCGCCCTCGGAGAGGATGCCGGTCGCCACCTGGTAGAGCAGCGGCTGGAACAGGTGGTGGGTGGTCTTCGCGACCATGGTCACGTCGACATCGGCCCGCTTGAACGCCTTGGTCCCGAACAGGCCACCGAAGCCGGAGCCGATGATGACGACCTGGTGCCGGTCCGAGGACGTCTGGGTGACAGTCATGGAAAGCGGCCTTCCTAGGGCGGGTGGGACACCTCCATTGTCTCGAACCGCCCCCACCCACCTCCAAACCAGGGTCGCTTGTTGTTGGTCACATCAGGGTTGGTCAGATCGGCGTCGGTCGGATCCGGTCAGCCAAGGATCCCCCGGAAGTAGCCCTCCAGCCCCACGTGGGAGAGCCCCTCGAAGTCGCTCGGGCCGACGACGTACATCTTGACCGCCGGTGAGGCCCACGGGTCGACGGTCTGCTTGTTGAGCGGGTACTGGGAGTCCGGCGTCTCGCCCCACAGGCAGTCGAAGGTGACCACGTCCCAGCGGGTCGCGTCGGGCCCGTTGGCGCCGATCTCCAGCCACTGCCCATCCGGTGAACGGCGCTCGCACGGCCCGGCGTCGTACAGCTGGCTCGTCTCGTACGCCGCCTCCGTGTACGCCGTCGCGTCGGCCGCGCCACGCCGGTCCGACCACACCAGGACCGTGTTGCCGCCGAGATCTGTCTCGTAGAGGCACACCGACAGGCTGGTCGCCTCGATCTCGGCCGGGCCCTCGGGCCGCAGTGGCGTGGAGATGCCGGTCCGGCAGCCGTTGGCGTCGACGGCGACCGCCTCCGCCGAGCCGAGGATCTGGGCCCGCAGGTCGGCGTCGGTGCTGGCCACCGTCACGTTGACTCCTCCAACGGCGACCGTCTCCTCGACGTACCCGCCGCCCAGGTCGACCGTGCCCGGCTCGACGACCGAGCCGACCCAGGCGAAGTCCGCCGACGGCGTCGGCTGCTGGCCTGCGTCGAAGACCGCGCACGCGTCGCTCTCCATGACCGGGCGGCCGACGTACGGCTCGGAAGGCACTCCGTCGCGACAGTCGAGCAGCTCGCCGGCGCCGTCCCAGGTCTCCTTGAACGGCGCCGCGCCCGTCCCCCACGACGGCGGCACCCACACCTGGATCCCGCCGTAGGACTCCGCCCGCCAGTCCGCCGGTACGCCGGCCGGGTCGCCGGCACTCGTGGGGCTGCGGTCGGGGCCGCGGCCATCGTCGGACTGAACAACAGCCAACCCGACCCCCACGCCGCCCACCACGACGGCCGCGGCGGCAATCGCTCCAAGCCACGCCCGGCGGTGCCGCCGGCGGCCCACGAACGGCTCGGTCAGCCGGCCCGGTGCCCCGGTCGCCCGCTCGGCCAGGCCGGCGCGCATGATCTGCTCGAGCTCGCGCTCGTCGTACTTCTCGCTCATCGCGGGTCCTCCTGTCGTTCGAGCTCGGCCCGCAGACCTGCGAGACCGCGATGGACGTGGCTGCGCACGGTCGCCTCGGAACAGTCGAGGACGCGCGCGATCTCGGGATAGTCGAGGTCCTCGTAGAACCGGAGTACGACGGCCGCCCGCTGGCGGCCGGCAGCCCCTCGCAGACCCGCCAGACCAGGTCGGCGCGGCTGACCCGGTCGGCGGGGTCCTGGTGATCGTCACCGCGCACCTCGGCCACCGGCGTGAGCCGGCGACCGTGCCGGCGCCAGTCGGAGATGTGGGCGTTGACCACGGCTCGCCTGACGTAGCGCTCGACGTCGTCGCTGTCGCTGATGGTCGCCCAGCGCTCGTAGACCTTGGCGAGCGCGGCCTGGACCGCCTCCTCGGCGGCGTGCTGCGTGCCGGTGGCCAGGTAGGCGAACCGGAGCAGTCCGGGCAGCCTGGCCGCCATCCACTCGTCGAACTCCAGGTGCCGCACCATGACATCCATGCACAACTCACGCCCTGGGGTTGGCGGATGTTGCAGCGACATCGCGAACTTTTTGTGGCATTTTCTGTCAATGGGGTTTGAGCTCGGTGGGGGCTGGGTAGTCGAGCCTTGATTGGCATCTGACCGACTGGGGTATCGCTTGACGCTGACACCCGCGTCCTTGACGCTCAGCGCGAGTGCGCGTTCCGTTCAGGATGCGCGGCGCTGGGTGGTCGAAGCGTGCCGGGGCATCGGTCGCCCCGAGCTGGCCGACTGCGCCGAGCAGGCCGTCGCCGAGCTGGTCACCAACGCCCTTCTGCACGCCGAGCCGCCGCTGGTCCTGCGGTTCGCCGGCACCCGCACCCACCCC
>WNGB01003345.1_pt1 | contig 25290 bp, 24 predicted proteins | sample 5400681 | NCBI WGS metagenome assembly WNGB01 (sample SAMN13153367, study PRJNA577476) | soil metagenome | isolation source: 115 cm soil or saprolite under grassland replicate 2 | place: USA:California | collected 2016-06-15
ACGCGCCCTGCAGACGCTGGAGCCGCGAGGTGCCGAGCGGCTTGAAGAGCATGTCGCCCTGGCCCAGCAGCGACTCGGCGCCGTTGCCGTCGAGGATGACGCGCGAGTCCGTCTGCGAGGAGACGGCGAACGCGATCCGCGACGGGACGTTCGCCTTGATCATCCCGGTGATCACGTCCACCGACGGCCGCTGCGTCGCGAGCACGAGGTGGATCCCGACCGCGCGCGACTTCTGCGCGAGCCGGATGACCGCGTCCTCCACGTCCTGCGGCGAGATCATCATCAGGTCGGCGAGCTCGTCGATCACGACGAGCAGGTACGGAAGCGGCGTCTCGCCGCGCGACCGCAGCGCGCGGTTCGCCTCCGGCAGGTTGCGCGCCCGCAGCAGCGACAGCTTCTCGTAACGCCTCTCCATTTCCGCGACGACGTTCGAGAGTGCGACCGCCGCCTGCTTCGGGTTCGAGACGACGGGCGTCAGCAGGTGCGGGATCGACTCGTAGAAGCCGAGCTCGATCCGCTTCGGGTCGACGAGGATCATCCGCACCTCGTCCGGCGTCGCGCGCAGGAGGATCGACGTGAGGATCGTGTTGATGCAGCCGGACTTGCCCGAGCCGGTCGTGCCGGCGATCAGGATGTGCGGCATCCGGGCGAGGTCGGTCCACACCGCGTTGCCGGAGATGTCCTTGCCGAGCCAGACCGCGAGCGGCGACGCGGTCTGCGGCAGGCTGTCGAAGATGTCGCCGAGCGTGACGATGTTCGGGGCGAGGTTCGGCACCTCGACGCCGACCGCCTGCTTGCCCGGGATCGGCGCGAGGATGCGGATCTCCGTCGTCGCCAGCGCGTAGCTGAGGTCGTCCTTGAGCGCTGCGACCTTCGAGACCTTCGTCCCGGGCGCGAGCTGCAGCTCGTAGCGCGTCACGCGCGGACCGGCGATGCGGCCGACGAGCGTCGAGTCGATCGAGAAGTTCGCCAGCGTCTGGACGAGCGCCTCGCCGATGCGCTCCGCCGCGGCCGTGTCGACCTTTCCGGTCGACTGTGACTTCCGCAGCAGGCTCCGGTCGGGCAGCTCGTACTCCTGGTGGTCGGTGAGCGCCTCGGTGTCGAAGAGGGTGGGCGGGTCGGCCTCGAGCGGCTCCGGGTGGACGAGCAGCGGCGGCGGCTCGGCGCCGACGACGTCGGGGTACGACGCGACCGCGTCGACCGGCGGCTCGTGGCGCAGAGGCTCGGGCTCCGGTCTCGAGGAGGCCGTCGCGCGCTGCGAGCGGCGCCTCGCAGCGCTGCGAACGGCGTGGCCGGAGCGGCGCAGGATCGCGCCGGCCGATGCGCCCGTGAGCAAGAGCGTCCCCACCACGAGCGCAAGCATTCCGAGGATCGTCGCCCCCGGTCCGATCAGCTTTCCGAGTCCTCCGCCGAGCGCCGTGCCGGCGTAGCCGCCGTGGGCGGAGCCGAGCGTCGTCAGGATCCCGAACGCGAGCACGCCCAACCCGACGCGGAACGGCGCGAAGTCGACGAGCGCGCTCCGCGTGACCATCAGCCCGCCGACGCCGACGCAGGCGAGCGGGACGGCGTAGGCCGCGGTGCCGACGAGCGCCTCCACGCCGTCGGCGAGCTTCCCGCCGACGAGGCCTCCGTCCCAGCCGCCGAAGAGCACGATGCCGAGGAAGAGTCCGAGCGCCACGAGCCCGAGCCCCCAGAGCTCCGGATGATGCGCGTGCGCCTTGGCGCGCTTGCGCTTCTTGACGCGCGAGGGCGTCTTCGGGCGCAGCTTGAAGGTGCGCTTCTTCTTGCGGGTGGCCATCCCGCGGAGCCTTCGGCGCGTTCGGCGGTTGTCCTGCGGCTTTACTTAGCGCGTGCTCACGACGCTGGTCGCTCTCGCCCTGATGGGGTCCACCCCGACCTGCAGGACGGAGCAGCTGCACGTCTGGCTCGCGCGCACCGGCGCCGCCCTGGGCACGGTCGGCGGTTACCTCGCCTTCACGAATCGTGGCGCGACGTGCACGCTCCAGGGCTGGCCGACGCTGACCGCGCTCGGCCCGTCGAGCTCGACGACCGCGGTGCGCGTGCACTCGACGATGTTCGGTCCGTACGTGAACGGGACGGGCGCCTACGTCCGCGGGATGCCGCTCGTCCGGCTGCGCCGCGGGCAGACGGCGGTCGCCGCGTTTACGACAAGCGACATCCCCGGCCCGGGACGCACGCGCTGCCGGCCGAGCTACCGGCAACTCCGCGTCACGCCGCCCGGCAGCGCGACGAGCGTCCTCGTCCGCGCGTGGATCGTCGGTCTCGACCGCGAGCTTCCGGCCTGCGGCCGCATCGCGGTGACGATGGTCGTCCCTGCGCGCGACCTGCCGCCGCGCGGCTACTACTAGGGGCACTCAGGTGGCGGCCCCTCGACAGCGAAGTTCGAAAAGTCCACGCTGACGTCCTCGTGGGCGAACTCAGAGCCGCTCGCGCGCGCGATCTCCGCGCTGTCTCCCCAGACAATGAGCCGGATCCGGGCCGGATCAGGTCCGTAGTCGATCGACGTGAACTCGGTCCACTGCCCGTAGGTCCGGTAGTAGGCGTAGATGCGGCTCCCGACGCGCTTCATCCGGAGCGCGCCACGCACGTCCGTCGTTGGGAGCGAGAACCAGAACCTCGGCGTAGCCACGACTCCCGTGTACCGCTCTCCGCCGGTCGAGAAGCTTTGCCGCTCGAGGTAGACCACACCACTGCCGAAGACGAGTTGAAGCGCAACGTTCGTGCCGTTCGCGGTGGGCCATTCGACGAGCGCGTAGTCGACGCTCACGTCGAAATCGCGGGCGAAGCTGCACTTCGTCAAGTAGGAGCCTGAATACGACGGCCAGCCGCTCGCGGGCGTCGCGTCGGCATGGATCGTGATCTCCAGGTGACCGTTGCCCTGCGTGGCGTCGACGCCCGTCCCGGTCGTGGCCACCGTCCAGATCTGCGGGTCGACCGTCTCGGTCGAAAAGTCGTCGGTGATTCGGACGTCGTGCACGGTCGTTCGCTTGGCTGGTTGCTTCTTCGTGCTGCTGCGCGCTGCCGTCGTCTGTTGGCGATGCGGTTGCCGGACGGGTACGCGCTTCGTCGCGACAGGCGAGTGGACGGGCATCGGCTTTGCAGCGCGGTGAGTCTGCGGTTTGCGCGCCGCGGCACGCGGCGCGCCTCGCGCCGTCCGCGCGACTCGGTGTGGTTTTGCCGCCTGCGTCTGCGCGGCGGGCGCTGCGGTCGCAGACGTCGGCTGTGCGCCTTTGTTGCTTCGAAGCGCAGCGAAGGCCACGATTCCCCCGCCCGCGAGGATCGCGCCGCTTCCGAGCGCCGCGTACACGAGCCACTTCCGGCGCATGATCGGCAGGTCGTCTGCGCGCCCCGTACGCGGCGCGACGGGTGCGATCGAAGGATCCTGCCGCAGGATTGCGCGCTCGAGCTCCCGCAGCGCCGGGCTCGGCTCGAGACCGAGCTCAGTCGCGAGCAGACGCCGGGTCTCGCGATAGACCTCGAGCGCTTCCGCCTGGCGTCCGTCGCGGTAAAGCGCGAGGATGAGCTGCCCGCGCAGCCGCTCGCGGAGCGGGTGCTTCGCGACCAGCGCCTCGAGCTCGCCGATCAGCTCGGCGTTCCGTCCGAGCTCGAGATCCGCGTCGATGCACGCTTCGAGCGCTGCGAGCCGCAACTCCTCGAGCCGCGCCGCACCCTCCGCCACCGCGGGCTCGAAGAGCAGATCGGCCAGGGCCGGCCCGCGCCAGAGCGCGAGCGCCTCGGCCAGCTTCGCCGAGCGTTCCTTCGCGGGGAGCGGTTCGGCATCCGCGAGGAGACGCTCGAACCGGTGGAGGTCGATCTGCTCCGGATCGGCCCGCAGGACGTAACCCCACGCGCGCGTGGCGAGCAGGTCGGAGCCCAACACCTTGCGCAGGCGAGAGACGTGGTTGTGCAACGACGCCGCGGCGTTCTTCGGCGCGTTCTCGCCCCAGAGCTCGTCGATGAGCTGATCCGTGCCGACGACCTCGTTCGCGTGGAGCAGCAGGAGTGCGAGAACGGCGCGCCGCTTCGCCCCGCCGATCTCGATTCTGCACGTCTCCGTTCCAGACCTCGAGCGAGCCGAGCAGCCGAAACTCCATCTCGTTCGGACCGTAGCACCGGCGTGTTGACGGTCATAGACGCGGAGAGCCTCGGACAGCGCGTGGTTAGGAGCCTGTTAGAGACCTGCGTCACGCTGGCACGAGCGCACGCAACGAAGGAGGAAAAGGATGAGACGGCTACTTCTTGCCGTGGTACTCGCACTCGCAACCGCCGGAGTCGCGTCAGGCGAGTCGACAGACGGGTATCTGCACAACCTCGCGGCGCCGCCGCTCTGCGCCTTGCCGTCGGAAACGCCCGACCCGTCGCTTTCGGTCTGCCAGGCGCGCTTCCTGGCGCCGCGGCTGGCGCTGACGAGCCAGTCGGTGCTGCTTCGGATCGGCGACTTCGAAGCCGTGGAGGCCGACTGCACCGCGTACGACGCCGCGCAGACGACGACCTTCGCCGTCGACGGCGCACCGGTGCCGGTGACGACACAACCGTGCCGGTTTATTCCGCAATCGGTGGACAACGTCGTCACGCTGCCGCTTGCCGGCGCTGAGACGGTGTGGGGAACGGACTTCCGCTACCTCATCCCGGCGGGCTCCCTCGCCCCCGGTACGCACACGGTGACGTGGACGGCGACGTTCAGCGCGGACTGGTCCTACTCGCTCGGTTGCGACGACCCCGGCGGCCGCTGCACCGTGCCGGCGGGCACGGTCTGGACCGAGACGACGACCTTGACGATCGCTGGCTGAGGAAGCGCCTCGACTACGCCGCCAGCGCTCGGAGATCCTCGAGCGCGCGGCCGAAGAGGTTCTCGCGCAGGTCGAAGAGCCCGGCCCAGAGCGAGGAGCGGTCGGGCGCGAGCCGCATTCGCACCGCGTCGCTCAGTCCCTCGAGCGCCCGCACGAGCACGGCGAGCTCGAGGTACGCCTGCGCGACGCGGTCGGGCGACGCGTGGACGCCCGCGCGGCAGAGCACCGGCGCCCAATCGCACAGCTCCGCGCCGGACGGTTGCGAGTACCACGTCGCGCCTTCGGCGCGCTCCGGCTCGAGCTCGAGCAGGTAGCGGCCGAGCGGCGCCTCGAGACCGGTCAGCGCGGTCTCGACGCGGTCGGCCGCGCGGCGCAACGCGGCTTCGCGGGATCCCGGCGTCGCCGGCTGCGCATCGCCGCGCCGCCAGCGCTCGAGCAGCCGGCAGAACGCGACCGCGGAGACCTCGCAGGCGCGCAGCTGGCCGATCAGCCGCGCCGCCGAACCCAGCTCGGCGGCGTTCTCGGCGATCACCTCGGGCCAGCCGAGTGACGACGGGACGCGAAGCGTGCTCAAAGTTCCACCACGACTGGGAGGATCATCGGCCGCCGGCGCGTCCGGTCGTAGATCAACTGCCCGACCGCGTCGTGCAGGTGCTCCTGGATCAGCTTGATCTCCAGGACGTCCTCGTCGATCAGGTCCGCGAGGACCCGCGCGGCCTCGTCGCGCGTCTCCTCGAGCAGTTCGTCCGCGCCCGTGAAGCCGCGCGCGATCAGCTCCGGCCGCGCCTGCGGCACGCCGTCCTCCGGCGTGAGCGTCGCGACGATGATCAGCACGCCGTCCTCGGAGAGCTTGCGCCGGTCGCGGAGCGCGACGTCCTTCACGTCGCCGACGCCGAGGCCGTCCACGAACGTCATGCCGGCGGGGACCTCGTCGACGATCCGCGGGCCGTCGTCACCGAGCTCGACGACGGCGCCGTTCTCCGCGATCACGATCGCCGACGCGGGTACGCCGGCGTCGCGCGCAAGCTGTGCGTGCGCCGCGAGCATTCGGAACTCGCCGTGGATCGGCATCACCGCCTTCGGCCGCAGCAGCGAAAGGATCGTCCGCAGTTCCTCGGCGTTTCCGTGTCCCGATACGTGTACGGGCGCAATCTCCTGGTGCAACACCTCGGCGCCCGCTTGCGCGAGCCGGTTGATCGAGTCGTGCACGCGCAGCTCGTTGCCCGGCACCGGCTTCGCCGAGATGATCACCGTGTCGCCGCGCTCGACGCTCACCGCGGGATGGTCGTTATAGGCGATGCGCGTCAGCGCCGACATCGGCTCGCCCTGGCTGCCGGTGCAGACGACGAGCTGCTGGCCGAGCGGCAGCTCGCGCAGCTCCTCCGGCTTGAGGAGCACGCCGTCGGAGACTTCGAGATAGCCGAGGTTGCGCGCGATGTTGACGTTCTTCCGCATCGAGCGGCCGACGATCGCGACCTTGCGTCCCCCGTCGACCGCGACGTCGATCGCCTGCTGCACGCGATGGACGTTCGACGCGAACGACGAGATGATGATGCGGCCGGTGCGCAGCGGGAAGATCTGGCGGAACGCCTCGCCGACGACGCGCTCCGACTGCGTGACGCCGGGGCGCTCGGCGTTTGTCGAGTCGCCGAGCATGAGATCGACGCCGCGGTTGCCGAGCTCGGCGAGCCGGCCGACGTCCGTCTTCTGCCCGTCGACCGGGGTGTGGTCGAGCTTGTAGTCGCCGGTGTGGACGACGAGCTTCCCGTCGGCCTCGATGGCGAGCGCGGCGGAGTCGGGAATCGAGTGCGCCATGCGGACGAACTCGACGCGGAACGGACCGATGTCGTACGGCTTTCCGATCTCTGCCTCGCGCAGCTCCGCGGCGCGCAACAGGCCGTGCTCGTCGAGCTTGGACTTGACCAGGCCGAGCGTCAGCCGCGTCGCCCAGACCTCGCGCACGTCGGCCGTGCGCAGCAGGTACGGAAGCGCGCCGACGTGGTCCTCGTGCCCGTGCGTGAGCAGCACCGCCCGCACGCCGCCACGGCGATCCGCGAGGTAGGTCATCTCCGGCAGCACGAGATCGACGCCGAGATGCTCGTCGCGCGGGAACGCGAGGCCGGCGTCGACGACGATCGCCTCGCCGCCGGCCTCGTAGACCGTCATGTTCTTCCCGACCTCGCCCAGGCCGCCCAGCGGAATGATCCTCACGCCCGCATCATGGCACCAGCCGATTGCGGTCCCGCGGGAAGAGCGTCGCCTCGCGGATGTTCGCGAGTCCCAGCACCTGCGCCGTGAAGCGCTCCAGCCCGAGCGCGAAGCCGCCGTGCGGCGGCATCCCGTACCGGAACGCGTCGAGGTAGCCGGCGAACGGCGCCTCGTCGAGTCCGCGCGCGGCGAGCGCCGCGCGGTAGTCCTCGTAGCGATGAAGGCGCTGGCCGCCGGTCACGATCTCGAGCCCGCGGTAGAGGAGGTCGAAGCCGCGCGACCACTCCGGCCGCTCCGGGTCGGGATGCGTGTAGAACGGCCGCTTTGCGGTCGGGAAGCCTTCCACGAAGACGAGCTCGCCGTGCTCGGCGCAGATCCGCCGCTCGTCGGCCGGCGCGAGGTCGGGCTCCTTCCCGCTCCGGACGTCCTCGAACCGAACGATCGCGACGTCGCGCGGCGGCGTTCCTCCGGCCGCGTGGATCATCGCGAGCACGACGTCGCGCACGACGTCGATCACGTCGCGGTGGTCGCGGACGAAGCCGAGCTCGGCGTCGAGCGACACGTACTCCGCGAGATGTCGCCCGGTCTCGTGCGGCTCGGCACGGAAGACCGGCCCGACCTCGAAGACGCGCTCGAAGACGCCGACCATCGTCTGCTTGTAGAACTGCGGGCTCTGCGCGAGGAACGCGTCGCGTCCGAACCAGTCGAGGCGGAAAACGCTGGCGCCGCTCTCCGTCGCTGTCGCGACCACCTTCGGCGTCTGGATCTCCGTGAACTCCAGTCCGGTCAGCGTCTCGCGAAACGCGGCGACGGCGCGTGCCGCGACGCGGAATCGCTCGCGAACCACGGGATGCCGCAGAGAGACGGCCGCGTGGTCGAGCCGTGTCGGCAGCGACTCCTTCGGCTCCGGCAGGTGCAGCTCGATCGGCGGGACGTCCGCAGGCTCGGCGAGCACGCGAACGACCGCGTCGTGCACCTCCACCCCACCCGGCGCCTGCCCGCTCGCGACCGCGACGCCCTCGACCTCCAGGACCGTCTCCGGAACCAGAGCTTGTAACTCAGAGTTACTTGCTGACTTCGGGATCACGATCTGCGCAATGCCGTCACGGTCTCGCAGCAGCAGGAAGACGACGCGCGACAACTCACGCGTGCGGTGCAGCCAGCCGCGCAGCAAGACCCGCTCGCCGGCGTGCGCCGCGAGCTCCGTCGTGAGGATCCGTTCCATTTCGTGGCACCTCCCTTCGCAACCTCGCCTGGGGGTGCGGGCGGGAGGCGCTCCCGCGGTGCCACCGCACTTCGCTTGTAACTCAGAGTTACAAGCCTCGTTCGGGCCCGGATCACGGACGGGCGGCCGGCGGCTCTGGGGGCGTCACTCCCCGTCGTCGCCGCGAAGCGGAAGGGTAGCGCTAGTGCCCCACTAGGCGGGAACGAGTGCGCCGAGGCGCTCGAGGCAGGCGCGGACCGCGGCCGTCTCGGCCTCGTCCGCCTCCACCAGCGGCAGGCGCAGGCCGCCGACTTCGTGCCCGAGGAGATTGAGCGCGGCCTTGATCGCGATCGGGTTCGTGACGACCTTCAGCAGGTCGTACGCCGGCTGCAGCTCGTCGTCGAGCTGCTTCGCGCGCGCGCGGTCGCCCTCGCGGTATGCGCGCACCATCGCCTTCACCTGCGGGCCTGCGACGTGCGTGTGCACGCACACGCCCCCGATCCCGCCGAGCTCGAGGAACGGGAAGATGAGGTAGTCGTCGCCCGCGTAGAGGTCGAGTCCGAGGCCGGGGATCTGCCGCGCCTGCTCGAGATCGTCGTTCGCCTGCTTCACGGCGCGCACCGTCTCGATCTTCGCCAGCCGCTCGATCGTCTGCGGCTCGATGTTGACGACGACGCGGCCCGGGATGTTGTAGACGACGATCGGCTTGTCGCTCGCCGCGGCGATCGCCTCGAAATGCGCGACGATCGCGCGCTGCGGAGGCTTCGAGTAGTACGGGGTCACGACGAGCACCGCGTCGACGCCGAGCTCCGTCGCCTTCTTCGTCAGGTGGATCGAGTGCGCGGTGTCGTATGTGCCGGTTCCCGCGACGACGGTGGCACGGCCGCCGAGCAGGTCGACCGCCGCCTCCCAGAGCTGGAACTTCTCCGCGTCGCTGAGCGTCGGCGACTCGCCGGTCGTGCCGCACACGACGATCCCGTCCGAGCCGTTCTCGACGAGGAACGTCGCGAGCTCGCGGAAGCGGTCCAGGTCGACGCGGCCTTCGCGGTCGAACGGCGTGACGATCGCGGTCAGGACCTCGCCGAGCATGCGTGGATGTTACGCCTTCGCCGCCGCGCGCACGTTCTCCTCCAGGTGCTCGATCGACGACGTGCCTGGGATCGGACAGACGACGGGCGAGCGGCGCAGCAGCCACACGAGCGCCGTCTCCGGGTCGGCACCGCGCAGCGGAAAGTACGGCAGGTACGCGATGCCCTGCCGCTCGCATTCCTCGAGCGTCGGCTCGTCCTCGCGGTGGCCGATCGAGTACGCGTTCTGGACGGACGCGATCGGGACGACGGCCTGCGTCCGGTGCAGCTCGGCGACCGTCACGTTCGACAGACCGACGTGACGGATCTTGCCGGCGGTGCGCAGCTCGGCGAGCGCGCCGACCGACTCCTCGAGCGGCACGTGCGGGTCGACGCGGTGGAGCTGGTAGAGGTCGATCCGCTCGAGCCGCAGGCGGCGGAGGCTCTCGTCGCATTCGCGCCGAAGCGTCTCCGGACGGCCGTCGGTGAACGTCTCCGCCTCGACCCGGTGCATGCCGCCCTTCGTCGCGACGACGACGCCCTCGGGATACGGAGCGAGCGCCGCCGCGATCAGCTCCTCGCTCTTCCCCTCCGCGTAGCTGTGCGCCGTGTCGATCAGCTGGACGCCGAGCTCGACCGCGCGCCGGATCAGCCGCAGCGACGCCTCGCGGTCCTCCGGCTCGCCGAACCAGCGGTCGCGGCCGAGCACCCGCATCGCGCCGAAGCCGAGCCGGCGCACCCGCAGGTCGCCGCCGATCGCGAGTTCCATCGGACTCCGCTCCACCATCTGTCCCTTTCGGCGCTACGCTCTACGGTCCACAGTGAGGATGCAGGTAGGAACCACTAACGTACGGGGCTGCGCGAGAGGGTCGCGCGGGATGTATGCATCCTCAGTGCTGACACCCGAACACACGCACGGCCCTTCTGGGCTCCTGCCGACGAGCGACCCGCACAGACTCGCGTAGCCCCGTTCCTTCTTCATTGACCCCTAACAATCAGCCTGGATTGGCGTCTAATACGCCCGAGGATGCATGCAGGGCAAGGGCTTCCAGTCCGGGTTGTGTCACGAAAGGAGTCCCAATTGGGTAGGCGGCTCACGATTTCGCTGGCCATGCTGGCGGTTGGCGTTGGGCTGCTCATCGCGGCGGGCTTTGCGTCCCCCGCATCGAGCAACCCGACAAAGGCCGGCGCCAATGGCGCGGTCGGCGGAACGTTGCGTGTGGATCTTACGTCGGACTTCGACTTCATCGATCCCGCGCTCGACTACTACTCGCACGGCTGGCAGCTGCAGTACGCCACGACGTGCAAGCTGCTCAACTTCCCGGACAAGGAAGCGACCGCCGGCGGCACGCGCATCTCGCCGGACGCCGCGGCCAGCCTTCCGGCTGTCTCGAGGGACGGGAAGACGTACACCTTCACGGTCAAGAGCGGCCTGAAGTTCGCCGACGGCTCGGCCGTCACCGCTGCGAACTTCGCCTATGCGTTCAACCGTGACCTTCAGCCGAAGATGAGCTCGCCGGCGACGACGTTCATCGAGGACATCCTCGGCGCGAAGGACGTGGAGCAGGGCAAGGCGTCGACGGCGTCGGGCATCAAGGTCAGCGGCAACAAGCTGACGATCAAGCTGACGCACGTCGCTCCTGACTTCCTCGCCCGCATCACGATGCCGTTCTTCTCGGCGATCCGCACGGACACGCCGGTGAACCCGGACGGCATCCAGGCTCCGGCGAAGGGCGCCTCCTGCGGTCCGTACTACGTCTCCGACTGGACGCAGAAGCGCACCGCAACCCTGTCGCGCAACACGTTCTACAAGGGTTCGCGGCCGCACAACGCGGACCAGGTCGTCTACAACATCGGCATCCCGCTGGCGTCGCAGGAGCTCCGCGTCATCAACGGCGACACCGACATCGGCGGCTTCCCGACCGCTGACGCGGCGAAGATCCGCGATCAGTACGGTGTCAACAAGCCTCACACCGGCACGTCGCCGAGCTTCTACGTGCGGCACAACGCCGTGTTCTGGTACCTGAACATGAACCGGAACGGCCCGCTGTTCAAGGGCAACGACGTGCTCGCCCGCGCGGTCAACTACGCGATCGACCGCCCGCAGATGGTGCGCCAGCACGGCGCGCTCGGCGGCGTCCGCACGTCGCACATCCTCCCCGTCGGCTTCCCGGGCTACAAGCCCGGCGACGTCTACCCGCTCAAGGGCTCGAACTACACGTTCGCCAACAAGCTCGCGAATGGGCACACGCGGGGCGGTGCCTGCAACTTCTGGACGTTCAACACCTCGTTCGGCCCCACGGTCGCGCAGGTCGTCCAGTACAACATGAAGCAGATCGGGCTCAACTGCCAGATCACGCCGCTCGACCGCGTCGTCGAGACGACGAAGGCGGGCGTCCGCGGCGAGACCGGCTTCGACCTCCTCCTGAACGGCTGGGGGCAGGACTACCCGGATCCGTACGACTTCATCAACATCCTGCTGTCCGGTGACGCGATCACCCCGGACAACAACGTCAACCTGTCCTACTTCAACTCACCGAAGTGGAACAAGCTGATGACGGCAGCGTCGCGGCTCTCGGGCCAGGCACGGCTCAACGCCTACGCCAAGCTCGACCACGACATGATGAAGGAAGCGGCACCGGTCGCTCCGTACATCAACACGAACGCCCGCATCTTCACGTCGAAGAACGTCGGGTGCTACGTGTACTCGCAGGTGTACGGCTCGATCCTCAACGCGCTCTGCGTCAAGTAGAACGCGAGGATCTCGTTGTTCCCGCGGGGGCCTTCGGGCCCCCGCACTTGTTCCGGGGAAAGTGCAAGCACTTTCCCCGGTTGCTGCGCGGGGCCGACGCGGGTCGTCAGAGGTCTTTGCCCATGATCACGAAGGGGCGCCCGGAGCCGAAGTCGAGCTGCGGGACGATCACCTCCCAGCCGCGACCGCGGTAGAGGGCGATCGCCGGCTCGTTGTCCGCCTGGGTCGAGAGCACGGCCGTCGGCGCGTCGACGCCCGCGAGCAGGCCGTCGTGCAACGCGCCGCCGATCCCGCGTCGGCGGTATTCCGGAAGCACGTGCAGCTCGGTGAACTCGAGGTGGCCTCGGCCGAGCCAACGTGCGCTCCCGTCGGCGCCGAGCGAGCGCGCGACGCGGTCGTGCCACCACTGCCCCGGCGCGCCGAGGTAGCCGTAGACGAAGCCGACGAGCTTCGCGTCGCCGAACGCGCCGAGAAAGCGAAAGCCGGCGCGCCCCGCGTGCCGCGGCAGGATCTCGCCGAGCCGGTCGCGCGACGCCTCCGGCCAGATCTCGGCGATCTCGCTCCGCAACGCGAGAACCTCCGCCGCCGGCAGCTCGCGGATCTCGACGTCCACGCCCCCGGTCATCTCACGCGTCCGGCGGGGCCAAACAGCGCGCATCAGAAGAGCGTGTCGAGGCCCGTCGTCAAGCCGGACGGCAGCGAGCGCAACTTCTCGAGCGCAAGCAGCACACCGGGCACGTAGGCCTCTCGCGAGAACGCATCGTGGCGGATCGTCAACAGCTGGCCCTCGCCGGCGAGCAACACTTCCTGATGAGCGACGAGTCCCGGCAGTCGCACCGAGTGGATCGGCGTCTGGCCGGGGAGCAGCGCGGCCGTCGCGCGTGCGGTGCCCGAGGGCGCGTCCTTCTTCGCGTCGTTGTGCAGCTCGACGATCTCTGCGCGCGGCATGAACGCGGCCGCCTCCGCCGCGAGCCGCATCATCAGGACTGCGCCGATCGCAAAGTTCGGCGCGAAGAACACCGGCAGGTTGCGCTCGCGCGCGCGCGCGTCGACCGGCGCGAGGTCGGCGCCCGTGGTGCCGATCACGCACGGCACGCCGGCGTCGAGCGCCGCGAGCATGTTCGGTACGACTGCCTCTGGGGCGGTGAAGTCGATCGCGGCCTCGGCCGACTCGAGCTCGACGAGCTCGTGTCCCTCGCGCACGAGCGCGGGCGCGAGCACGCGGCCGACCTTTCCCCCACTCCCGTACAGCTTCAGCCTCACGCGGCGACGGCGAGTGCCGGGTTCACATGCTGCACGGCGGCGAGGAAGCGGTCCTCGTCGGGGCCGATGCCGGCCGCCGAGATGAGGTCGGGCGCGAGCAGGACGGACGCGAGCTCGGCGAGCTCGTCCGCCTCGACTGCGTCGATCTCGGCGATCACGCGGTCGAGCGACATCAGCTCTGAGTCGGTGACGAGCGACTTGCCGAGCCGGCTCATCCGGTTCGCGGTCGACTCCATCGAGAGCACGATGCGCCCCTTGAGGTTCTCCTTCGCGCGCTCGAGCTCCTTCGGGCGAAGGTTCCCCGCCGCGACGTCGGCGAGCTCGGCCGCCGCGATCTCGAGGCACGCGTCGAGGTTCTCCTCACGTGTGCCGACGTAGAAGCCGAAGAGGCCCGTGTCGCTGTACTGCGACGCGAAGCTGTACACGGCATAGGCCATGCCCCGTTTCTCGCGGATCTCCTGGAAGAGGCGCGACGACGCGGCGCCGCCGAGGATCGAGTCGAGCAGGCTCGCGGCGAAGCGGCGGCGGTCGGAGCGCGCGATGCCCGGCGCGCCGACGCAGACGTGGTACTGCTCCGTGTCCTTGCGCTGGAAGCGCAGGCCCGGCGGCGGCGCGGAGACGAGCGGCCGGCGAACCCGCTGGCCGCGCGGCGGCTCGTCGGGCCCGCGCTGCATCCGTTCGACGAGCCCCACGACGTCGCCGTGCGCGAGGTTCCCCGCAGCGGCGACGACGACGTTGCCGCCGACGTACATCCCGCGGTGATACGCGCTCAGCGCGCGGCGGCTGACGGACGCGATCACGTCGCGCGTGCCGAGCACGGGCCGTCCCAGTGGATGCACGCCGAAGACAGCCTCCGAGAAGAGGTCGTGCACGAGCTCCTGCGGCGTGTCCTCGTACATCGCGATCTCCTCGAGCACGACCTCGCGCTCCGAGTCGAGCTCCGCGAACGTCGGCGCGAAGACCATGTCGGTCATGACGTCGATCGCGGTCTCGAGATGTGCGTCGGTGACGCGCGCGTAGAGGACGGTGTGCTCGCGCGACGTCGCCGCGTTCAGCTCGCCGCCGAGCCCGTCGAACGTCTCGGCGATCTCCTGCGCGCTGTAGCGCGCCGAGCCCTTGAACAGGAGATGCTCGAGGAAGTGCGACACGCCCGCGCGCTCATCCTTTTCGTCGCGCGAGCCGACGCCGATCCAGTAGCCGATCGCGACCGACCGCACGCTCGGCACCGGCTCCGTGATCACACGCTCGCCCGAGTCGAGCTCGGAGATCTCGTACGTCTGCACGGGTCTGAGTCTAGTGACGGGCGTTGACCGAAAACCCGTCCCGTGCTTGAGTCGGAGCAGTACGGCTGGCGCGGGACCGCGACGACGCTCGCACTCCGGGACGGCCTCGGCTTGCGAATCGGCCTCGACGAGAACACCGCCCGCCTCGTCGCGGCGCTACGGCCCGATCAGCCGCTCCGTGCGGCGTGCGACGCGGTCGCCGCAGACGTCGGCGCCGACGTGGACATCGTCGAGCAGGTCGGGTGCGAGCTCGTGCGGAAGCTGCTTGAGCTCGGCTTCTTCGAACCTCGGAGCTGAACGTGAGGGGCGGCTCGAGCCGCCCCCCCGTTCTCGCTAGTCGCTAGTCGCGGCGCGGGCCGCGGTCGCGGCCGCCGCCGCGGCCGCCGCGCCGGTCGCCGCCGCGCGGACGCTCGTCGCGCTCCTCGCGCGGCGGTGCGTTCTTCGCCCGCTCGATCAGCTCCTCCGGCGTCACGACCTTGCCGTCCTCGTGCTTCGCGATCAGCTTCAGCCCGATCCGGCCGCGGTCTTTGTCGACCTCCTGGACGACGACGTCGAGCACGTCGCCGCGGTTGATCACGTCCTCGATGTGACCGACGCGGCCCGGGCCGACGTTCGAGACGTGCAGCAGCCCGTCCGTGCCCTTCTTCAGCTCGACGAAGGCACCGAACTGCGTGGTCTTGACGACCTTCGCGTTGCGGTACTCGTCGCCGACCTCCGGGCTCTTCGTCAGGGACTCGATGAACGCGATCGCGGCCTCCGCCTTCGTGCCTTCGGTCGCGTAGATGAGGATCGTGCCGTCCTCCTCGATGTCGACCTGGACGTCGTACTCGGACTCGATGCCGCGAATCGTCTCGCCGCCCTTGCCGATCACGAGGCCGATCTGCTCCGGGTCGATCTTCATCGACGTGATCCGCGGTGCGTGCGCCGCGAGCTCGCCGCGCACCTCCGGAATCGCCTCGAGCATCTTGTCGAGGATGAACTCACGCGCCCGCTTCGCCTGCTCGAGGGCGTTCTCCATGATCTCGCGCGTGACGCCCGTGATCTTGATGTCCATCTGGAGCGCGGTCACGCCGTCACGCGTGCCGGCGACCTTGAAGTCCATGTCGCCGAGGTGGTCCTCCGCACCCTGGATGTCCGTGAGGATGACGTAGTCGTCGCCCTCCTTCACGAGACCCATCGCGATGCCCGACACCGGCGCCTTGATCGGCACGCCGGCATCCATCAGGGCGAGCGTCGAGCCGCAGACCGAGCCCATCGACGACGAGCCGTTCGACTCGAGCGTCTCGGACACGAGGCGGATCGTGTACGGGAACTCCGACGCGGGCGGGATCATCGCCTCGAGCGCCCGCTGTGCGAGCGCGCCGTGACCGATGTCGCGCCGCTTCGGGCCGCGCATGAAGCCCGTCTCCCCGACCGAATAGGGCGGGAAGTTGTAGTGGTGCATGTAGCGGCGCTCCGCCTCGAGGGAGAGGTCGTCGATCCGCTGACCCTCCTTCGCGGTGCCGAGCGTCAGCGACGTGAGGATCTGCGTCTGGCCGCGCGTGAAGAGGCCGGAGCCGTGGGCGCGCGGGTTGATCGCGACCTCGACGTCGATCGGCCGGATCTCCTCCGTGCCGCGACCGTCCGGCCGGCGCTTGTCGACCGCGATCTTCTTGCGGACGAGGTCCTTGTAGATCGCCTCCGCCGCACGCTTCACGTACTGCTTCGTGAGCGTGTCCTTCACCGGCGCCTCGCCCTCGACGGGAGCCGGACCGACCGGGAACGGCAACTCCACGTTCTCGACGATCCGCTCGAAGAGCAGGTGACGCTTCGCGGACTTGAGCTCCTTCGAGTCCTGCTCCGCCTCGGTCAGCGCCCGCAGATCGCTTTCGAACTGCTCGCGCACCGGTGCTTCGACGGCCGCGAGCCGCTCCCGCTCGAAGATGGCCGCGAGGCTCGAACGGACCTGCAGCTGCCGCGTGATGTCGTCGTCGGTCGACTCCATCGACAGCGGCTGGGCGAGCTCGTCGACGAGCTCCTCGATGACGGAGCCCGCCTCGCGCAGGCCCTCGGCCCGGATCCGCTCGCGGATCTGCGCGGCGTGCGCGTCCTGCAGCTCCTCGGTCAAGGACTGCTCCAACCATTTCGGCTTGCCCGCCTGCTCGCGGAGCTCCTCCTGCGCCTCGCAGAGCTTGCGGATCTCCGCCTGCGCGATGTCGAGCGCTTCGAGGAGGATCTCCTCGGGCACCTCGTCTGCGCCGGCCTCGACCATCGTGAGGCTCTCCTTCGTGCCGACGACGATCAGGTCGAGCGCGGAGTCGGACTCGGCCTCCTGCAGCGTCGGGTTGACGACGAACTGCCCTTCGATCCGACCGATGCGAACGGCGCCGACCGGCCCGAGAAACGGCAGCGGCGAGAGCATCAGCGCCGCGGATGCGCCGTTGATGCAGAGGATGTCGTGTCCGATGACGAGATCCGCGGACAGGACGGTGCAGATCACCTGCACCTCGTTCTTGAAGCCCTTCGGCCAGAGCGGCCGGATCGGGCGGTCGATCATCCGAGCGGTGAGGATCGCGCGCTCGGTCGGCCGTCCCTCCCGCTTGAAGAACCCGCCGGGGATCTTGCCGGCGGCGTACATGCGCTCCTCGACGTCGACGGTGAGCGGGAAGAAGTCCGCGCCTTCGCGCGGCTCCGTCCGGCCCTGCGCCGTCGCGAGCACCATCGTGTCGCCCGAGCGGACGACGACGGCGCCGTCGGCCTGCTTTGCGAGCTTGCCCGTCTCGAAGCTGATCTCGCGCCCGCCGATCTCGACCGAGACCTGCGCGACGCGTCCTGTGGCAATCGCCATTTCTTTCCTCCACTTCCTCTTCGACGAGGGTGGAGGTTTGAGTCAGCTCCGCGCGGCGGGGCTCGCTCAAACTTCCACCCCCTATGGTCGAGCTAGCGCCTGAGGCCCAGCTCCTTGATGAGAGCGCGGTAGCTCTCGAGGTTCGTCCGCTGGAGATAGTTCAGGAAGCGCCGGCGGCGGCCGACGAGCTTCAGGAGGCCCCGGCGCGAGTGATGGTCGTGCTTGTGCGCTCGCAGGTGCTCCGTGAGCTGGTTGATCCGACGCGTCAGCATCGCGATCTGGACCTCCGGCGAGCCGGTGTCCGTGTCCGCGCGGCCGTGCTCCTTGATGATCTCCTGCTTTTCTTCCTTGGTGAGGCTCATGGTCCCCTCTCGTCGTGTGCCTCCGCGGTCCCAGCACGCCGTCCAAGGAAGAAGGCGGGCGCCCGAGACTGCGGTCAGGCCGTAGGGTAGCGAACGGGCATGGATCCTGGGGTTGCTGCCGGTCACCCGGCGACGGCAGAGGCGGGCGCGGCCGTGCTCGAGGCGGGCGGCAGCGCGGCGGACGCCGCCGTCGCGGCGGTGCTCGCGTCCTGTGTCGCCGAAACGGTGATGACGGGCCTGCTCGGCGGCGGCCACGCGATCTATTGGGACGCGAAGGCCGGCCGGGCGTGGAATCTCGACTGTTTCTGCGCCGTTCCGTCCGGCGAACGCGGCGACCTCGTCGAGCTGCCGGTGCCGTTCGGCGAGGAGCTCGTCCACTACGCGATCGGTCCCTCGTCCTTCGCCGTTCCGGGCGTCCCGGCCGGGCTGGGAGCGCTGCACGAGCGCTTCGGACGGCTGCCGTGGCCTGAGCTTTGCGAAGCCGCGATGCGACTGGCTCGGGAAGGCGTCCCGATGCCCGCGGCGCACGCCTCCTGTCTCGCGATGCTCGCGCCGGTGATGACGCTCGACCGCGGCGCGGCCCTCTACGCGCCCGGCGGCTCCCTGCTGCAAGAAGGCGAGCTGCTCCGGCAGCCGCAGCTCGAGAAGGCGTTCGCGCTCCTCGCGAGCGAAGGCGCGCGCTCCTTGTACGACGGCTCGCTCGCGGAGGCGATCCTCTCGCTCGAGCGGAGATGCGGCGGCGGCGTGACGCGCTCGGATCTGACGTCGTACGAGCCGCGGTGGTCGCAGCCGGTCGGCGTTGAGTACGCCGGACTACGCGTGCTGACGCGCAGCGGCCTCTCCGGCATGCGGGAGCTGCTCGCGTCGCTGCCGCCGCTCCGCGCGCTCGACGCGACGCAGCGCGTGCTCGCGCTCGTGCCCTTGCTCGAGGCGCGTGGCCCGGAGACCCACACGACCAACGTCACCGTCGTCGACGGTGACGGGAACGCGTGCGTGTTCACGACGAGCCTCGGTCTCGGCTCGGGCGACTTCGTCCCCGGCCTCGACCTGCACTTGAACAGCATGCTCGGCGAGGTAGACCTGCTCGCGGGCCCGCTCGTGCCGGGCGAGCGGATGAGCTCGATGATGGCGCCGACGCTCGCGTTCGGCCCCGACGGGCTCGCGGTCGCCCTCGGCGCCGCGGGCGGCACGCGGCTGCGCGGCGCGCTGACGCTCGTCCTCGCGGGCATCGTCGACGAGGGACTGGAGCCGCAGACCGCCGTCGACCGGCCGCGCTTCCATCCGGTCGGCGATCTCGTCCACGCGGAGCCGGGCGTCGACGAGCCGGCGCTCGCGGAGCTCGAGCGCGCGGGCCGATCGGTCCGGCGGTGGCCGGCGCTCCACCACTACTTCGGCGGCGTCAGCGTGATTGCACGCGGCGGAGCTGCAGCCGATCCGCGTCGGAGCGGCGCCGTCGCCGCTCCTCGCTGACCGGAATCCTTGCGGCGATCCAGCCGACGTACCCGCACTCGGGACAGCCCGGATTCTGCTCCACCGTCCCTCCATCGCGCGGCTTGCCGTACACCGAGCCGCACTCGAGACAGCGGACGCTGTCGACGACGGCGAGGATCGGCTCCATACACAAGTTGAAGACGCCGACCGCGCGGGAAACCTGCGCTACAGGGGAGGCACGACGGTCCGCACCTGCTCGACGTCGGCCGCGATCGCCGCCACGAGCGCCTCGACGCTCTCGAACACCAGCTCGTCGCGCAGCCGCTCCCAGACCTCCACGACAAGCCGCTCCCCGTAGAGGTCGCCGTCGAAGTCGAGCACGTGCGCCTCGAAGTGCAGCTGCGTGCCGCCGAACTGCGGATTGACGCCGATCGAGATCGCCGCCCGCTGCCCGAGCGCCGCCCCCGCGTAGACGCCGCGCGGCGGCAGGAGCCGCGGCTCGAGCACGTCGAGGTTGGCGGTCGGGAAGCCGAGACCGCGGCCGCGGCCGTCGCCGCGCACGACGACTCCCTCGACCTCGAACGGCCGTCCGAGCAGCCGCGCCGCCGCCGCGAGCTCGCCCGTCCGCGCGAAGTCGCGCACGCGCTGCGACGACACGCCTTCGACGAGCGGCACGAGCCGCACGTCTGCGGCCGGCAGGTCGGCCGAGCCGGGCCCTGCGACGAGGAGCGCGTCGGAGACATCGACGTGTGTACCCGGCGGGACGACGCGAAAGTCCGGCACTCCCGCCTCGACCAGCAGCTCGAGCCGCCGCTCGAGTGACGAGACGAGCGGTGTGCCCGTCACCGGATGAGGGTCGAACGTGACGACGGACGCAGGCAGCCCCGTGGCGAGGAGCGCCGCCAGCACGCGCCGGTGGCCGAGATGCACGCCGTCGAACGTGCCGACGGAGACCGCGCGAGCGGCCTTCACGCGAGCCCCGCACGCGCCAGCGCGTCCTTCGGCCCCCGCGCGACGAGCTCCGCAGGCAACCGCGCGAGCGCCTTGCCCGCCGGCAGCAGCTCGGCGTCGTCGACGGACGTCGCCTCCTCGACGGAGAACGGCCCGATCTCGAGCCGCCGCAGCGTCCGGCAGTGACCGCCGAGCGCCGCCGCGATCGACCGCACATACGTGCCCGAGCCGACGCGAAGGTCGAGCGTCACCTCCGCGCCGCTATACGCGATGACGTCGAGCGCGTCGACGCGCGAGCGCCGGATCGGCATGTCCACCTCCACGCCGCGCCGCGCCAGCCGGTAGGCGCGCTCGCCGCCGATCTTGACCGCGGAGGCGGCCGGGATCGGCAGCTCGACGACGCCACGGAGGCCCGCGAGCCGCCGCTCCAGCTCTTCCTCGTCCGGCGGGTCGTGCCGCGCGAGAATCTCCCCCTCCGGGTCGCCGGTCGAGGTCAGGGCCGTCAAGTCGACGCTGGTGACGTAGCGCTTGTCGAGTCCGACGAAGCATGGCGCCAGCTTAGTTGCCCAACCGGACAACAGCAGCAGCAGTCCGGTCGCGAACGGGTCGAGCGTGCCGGCGTGCCCGGTGCGCGCCTTGGTCCGCCGCCGGAGCGACGCGACGAGCGCGAAGGACGACGGTCCGGCCGGCTTGTCGACGAGCGCGACGCCGGCGGGCTCAAGCGCCCGCGGGACCACGGGACGCGTCGCCGCCCTGTTGCGCGGCGCGGTACTGGGCGCGGATGAACTCCGTGATCTCCTCGATCGGCTTCTCGCTCGAGAAGCCGGCGGCCTGGCGATGGCCGCCGCCGCCGTGCAGGCGCGCGATCGCCGAGACGTCGACCTCGTCCGAGCTCGACCGCAGCGAGATGCGCCGCGTCGGCCCGTCGGCCCGCGGCGGCTCGCGGATCAGCACCGACACGATGGCGCCCTCCACGGCGCGGAGGTAGTCGATGATCCCCTCGCTGTAGGGCTCCGCGGCGCCGACCTCGCCGAAGTCATTCCGTAGCAGGTACGAGACGACCACCGCGCCGCCCTCGTACACCTGCGCGCGCTCGAGCGCGCGCGCGAGCAGCTTGAGCTTCGCGAACTGCACGCTCTCGTACACACCCTGGAAGATGCGGTGGATGTTCGCTCCCGACTCGACGAGCTCGGCTGCGAGCCGCAGCGCCTTCGGCGTCGTGTTCGTGTACTGGAAGCGGCCGGTGTCGGTGACGAGCGCGATGTAGAGCGCCTCCGCGATCTCGGGCGTCAACGTCACGTCGAGCTCGCGGAAGACGTCGCGCAGCACCTCTGCGGTCGACGATGCGTCGGCCACGATTAGATTGACGTCACCGAAGCGCGTGTTGTCGTGATGGTGATCGACGTCGATCGTGTACGACGCCGTCTGCAGGATCTCCGGATCGGGCCCGAGCCGGCTCTCGTTCGCGCAGTCCACCGCCAGCAGCGCGCGCTCGGCGGCGTCCTCTGGGACGACGCGGTGGAGATCGGCGAGGGGCATGAACGCGTACTCGCCCGGAAGCGGCGCACCGCCCGCGAGATACATGTAGGCGTCCTTGCCGAGCTGCCTCAGCGCCAACGTCGCCGCGAGCAACGAGCCGAGCGCGTCGCCGTCGGGGTTCTCGTGCGTCGTGACGAGGAAGCGGTCGTGCGACCGGACCGCGTCGACGACCGCTGCGAGATCAGCCTCCTGCGTCGTCGTCTTCGTCTGTGACGAGCTCATCGATCAACCTCGACATCCGCACACCCTCTTCGACCGAGCGATCGTAGTGAAAGGTCAGCTGCGGCGTGCGCTTCATTCTCAGCTCGCGCCCGAGACGCGCTTGCAGGACGCCGTGCGCGGCTTCGAGCCCCTCGAGGGTCTTGGCGCGTTTGCGCTCCGAGCCGAGCACGCTGACGAACACGGTCGCATGTCGCAGGTCGGGCGACGTCTCGACGCCGGTGATCGTGACGAAGCCGATCCGCGGATCCTTGAGCTCGGCGACCGTCTCCGCAAGCACCGCCCGCACCGACTCGTTCACGCGCCGCATCCGGTCAGTCACTGAGGCTCACCACCTGCCGCTCGACGGCCGCACATTCGAACTCCTGTCCATGCAGGTAGCGCTCCGCGTCGGCGAGCAAACCTTCCGCGCCGCGGTAGTCGCGTGCGACACACGCGACCGTCAGCCGCGCGCGCTGCCAGAGCTCGTGATGGTCGACCTCCGCGACCGACGCGCCGAAGCGATGTTGCAGCTGCGCCTTCACGGACTGCACGAACTTCCGCTTCCCCTTCAGCGAGCCGGCCTCGGGGAAGTGCAGTTCGACCGAGAGGATCCCGACGTAGCCGGCGCCCACGCCGTCTCGCGCTACGACGCGGCGGCGGGGGCGGTTTCGCCGAGGCCGGTGCGCTCGACCTGCCGCGTCTCGTAACACTCGAGCACGTCGCCCTCTTTCACGTCGTTGAAGTTGTCGAGCAGGATGCCGCACTCGAACCCTTCGGCGACCTCGCGCACGTCGTCCTTGACGCGGCGCAGCGAGCCGATCGTCGTCTCGTAGATCACCGTGCCGTCGCGCACGACGCGCACCTGCGCGCCGCGGCGCACGACGCCGGTCGTGACCATGCAGCCTGCGATCGTGCCGATGCGTGACGCGCGGAACGTCGCGCGAACCTCGGCCTCGCCGAGCGTCTCCTCGGTCTCGATCGGCTTGAGCATGCCGACGAGCGCCTGCTCGATGTCCTCGGTGAGCTGGTAGATGACGCGGTAGGTGCGGATCTCGACGCCCTCGCGCTCGGCGAGCGCGCGCGCCTCGGCGCTCGGGCGGACGTTGAAGCCGACGATCAGCGCGCCGGCCGGGATCGCGAGATTGACGTCGTTCTCGGTGATGCCGCCGACGCCCTGGTGGATGACGTTCACGCGAACCTCGGCATGCTTGATCTTCTGCAGCTCCGACACCGCCGCTTCGACGGAGCCGACGACGTCACCCTTGAGGATCAGGTTCAGATCCTGGACGGCACCTTGCTGCATCTGCTCGAAGAGCGATTCGAGCGAGAGGCCCGCGGCGCTTCGCTGTGCGAGCTGCTCGCGGCGCAGGCGCTCGCCGCGCCCGTGCGCGAGCTCGCGCGCGCGACGCTCGTTCTCGACGACGCGTCCCGTCTCTCCGGCAGGCGGCGTCTTGTCGAAGCCGAGGATCTCGACGGGCGTGCCGGGCGTCGCCTCGCGCAGCTTCTCGCCGCGGAAGTCGTTCAGCGCGCGAACGCGCGCCCACGCGTCGCCGGCGACGATCGCGTCGCCGACGTGCAGCGTGCCGCGGTGGACGAGCATCGTCGCGACCGGCCCGCGGCCCTGGTCGAGGCGCGACTCGATGATCGGCCCGGACGCCTCGACGCTCGGGTTGGCCTTCAGCTGCTCGAGCTCGACGTCGGCGACGAGCAGCACCTTCTCGAGCAGCTCGTCGAGACCCTGGCGCGTCTTCGCAGAGACTTCCGCCGTCTGCGTCTCGCCGCCCCACTCCTCCGGCTGCAGGCTCTCGTTCGCGAGCTCGCCCTTCACCTTCTCGGGATTCGCATCCGGAAGGTCGACCTTGTTGATCGCGACGACGATCGGCACACCGGCCGCACGCGCGTGCGAGATCGACTCCTTCGTCTGCGGCATCACGCCGTCGTTCGCGGCGACGACGAGGACCGCGATGTCCGTGACCTTCGCGCCTCGGGCGCGCATGGCCGTGAACGCCTCGTGGCCCGGCGTGTCGATGAACGTGATGCGGCGTCCCTTGTGCTCGACCTGATACGCACCGATGTGCTGCGTGATCCCGCCGGCCTCGGTCGCGACGACCGCCGTCTCGCGAATCGCATCGAGCAGCGAGGTCTTGCCGTGGTCGACGTGACCCATGATCGTGACGACCGGAGGACGCAGGACGAGATCCTCGTCGCGGTCCTCGAAGACCTCCGGCTCTTCGTCTTCCTCGCCGACGTGCTTGATCGTGACCTCGCGCTTCAGCTCGGTCCCGATCAGCTCGACCTCCTCGTCGGAGAGCGACTGCGTCGCCGTCCGCATCTGGCCGAGGTTCATCAGGATCTTGATCAGCTCCGGCATCGGAACGCCGAGCGCCTGCGAGAAGTCACGGACGGTGACGCCCGACTGGACGGTGACGGGACCGGTCGGCGCCACGACCTCGCGCGGCTGCTTCGGGGGACCGACCTCCTGGCGGCCGCGGCCCTGGCGTCCGGGCGGGCCCGGGCGGTTGGCGCCCTGGTCGATGACGACGCGGCGCTTGCCGGCACGGCCGGCGCCGCCGCGGGGTCTGATGGGTCTGTTCGGTCTGGGAGCCATGGATCTACCGGTCAGTGTAGAGGCGACTGAGCGCCGGATCGACCTTCAGGGTCTGCTTGACCACGCGGTTGAAGCCGCGGCGCGCCGCCGCCCGCTCGAAGCAGAGCAACCGCCGGCAGGTGTAGACGCCGCGCCCTGGCACCGTCCGGCCCGGCGTCAGCACGCCGTCCACGGCCCCGAACCGCTGCAGCTCCGACTGGGGAGCCTTGCGCCCGCAGCCGGCACAGGTGCGGATCGGCGACGCGCCGGTCACGCTGCAGAAGCGCTGCCCTCCTCCGGCTCGGCTGCCGCGTACTGCTCCGCCGCGGCCGGCTCGGCCGGGTTCTCTTCGGACTGCTCGGCGACGGGCTCGCCCTCGGCGGCCGGGCCGTCGGCTGCCGGCTCGGTCTCGCCGCTCTCGTCCTCCGCCGCCTCGGCGGGCTCCGGCATCGTCGGCGTGACCGTGCCGGGTGCGTACTCGCCCGTCTCGGCCTCGATCTTGGCGAGCTCCTGGTGCGCCGGCACGCCGCAGAAGCGGGAGCCAGGCAGTGACGTGTTCGGACAGCGCTTGCCGTTCGCGAGGATCGCGGCACAGCGGCCGCTGAAGTCGACGTCGCCCTCGCCGCCGAACGCGGCAGCCGCCTCCTGCTGCGCGAACTCGGTGTCGGAGACGATGTCGACCTTCCAGCCGGTCAGCCGCGCGGCGAGGCGGGCGTTCAGTCCCTCCTTGCCGATCGCGAGCGCAAGCTGGTCGTCGGGGACGACGACCGTCGCGTCACGCGACTCGTCGTCGATGTAGACCTC
>WNGB01004893.1_pt1 | contig 25289 bp, 27 predicted proteins | sample 5400681 | NCBI WGS metagenome assembly WNGB01 (sample SAMN13153367, study PRJNA577476) | soil metagenome | isolation source: 115 cm soil or saprolite under grassland replicate 2 | place: USA:California | collected 2016-06-15
CCGGCCCATGGTGCAACAACTTCGCGGCTATCGGCGAGGAGGCACGGTCTAGACGCGCGGCTACACTCGTTGCATGTTCAACGAGCGCTTTGAGGGGAGCAAGAAGCCGATCGGCTCGCGGAAGGACGTGTGCTTCGGACCGCAGGTGATGCGCCTCGGTCCGCTCAAGGACGAGTGGGACTTCATCCAGAACGAGACGCTGCGCTCGAACATCGCCGCCGAGCTGCAGAAGGTGCACTTCGACATCCTGCTCGTGAACGAGTACAACGTGTACTACTCGCCCGAGGCGATGACCCTGAAGCACGCCATTATCGCTGCCGCAAGCGTCGCGGAGGCCGTGCTCGAGATCGCCGTCAAGATGATCGAGGACGACCCACGCGTGCAGGCGATCATCGAGACCCGCACGCACGTGTTCGAGGAGCTCAAAGAGTTTTCCCTGAAGGGGTTCACTACGCCCGACGGGCTGCGCGTCGTCGCGGGCGTGCAGCGCGAGGTCGTCAAAGACAAGCTCGACCGCAACACGAAGATGGACCTGCTCATCCGCGCCGCGCACGCGGGCGAGATCATCGACGACACCATGGCGAAGAAGCTCCAGCAGCTGCGGAGGTTCCGCAACCGCGTCCACATCAAGACGGTCGAGGAGTTGGAGTACGCGACGTACACGCACGGCATCGCAAACGCGATGCTCGACATCCTCGAAGAGTTCCGGCTCGTCGTGAAGCCGTGGATTGTGAACAAGACGGTCGAGGACTTCAACAACGCGATGACCGCGCTCGCGCCGGCCGCAACGCAGTTTGCGTCTGCGGAGGACTACGACTTCGGTCCGCCGGTGGACGACTTCGAATTCGACGTCGGCCCGCCGGCCGACGACGACATCCCGTTCTAGACATGTCCTTTTCGGCGTCTACCGCACGACAGCCGGCTGCCGTACTATCGGGGCGGGCCGGCGGCGGGAAAGCGTCCGCGGCGTTCGGCTCGCACGTCGGCTCCGAGCGCTCCTACGGCGGTACGCCGACGACTACAAGCAGGCGTCCGCGATCCTCGGCATCAGCCCGAAGGCGAGCGCCGCGCTCGTTTACCGGTTGCTAGATTTGTCGGGAGATGTCGGCGCTCGCTCGGCGTGTCGTCGTAGTCGCGGTCGCGACTCTCACACTTCTCGCGACCTCGGCTATCTACGCCCACACGCTCGGCGAGGCGACGGTGAAGACCGGCCGCTGGCACGGAATCACGTGGAAGTTCACAGCCCAAGCCGGGTCGGACGGCTCGTACTGCATCGCGATGACGGTCGGCGGCCGCGAAGAGGGCCGGAGTTGCGGCGAGCTGGGCAACGACGGAATCACCTATCTAGCGCACAGCGGGCGCCCCGCCCCGAACTATGTGCTCGGCGTTGTGATCGCGAGGGCTCGTTCCGTTCAGATCACGTTCTTCAACGGCCGGTCGATTCGCATCTCGACGATCCCACCGCCACCTGCGCTCGATCGCGGCACCCGGTTTTTCGCGGCAATATTGCCCTGTCGTCCAGCAATGCCGAGAAGCTTCGTGGCGCGCAACGCCGCAGGACGGACCGTCGCTCGACTCGTGATCCCGCGCCCTCGTGGCCCGAAACTCTCCTGCTGAACGGGCTCACCGGGACTCCGCCTGACGCGAGAGGCTCATCACGCGCGGGGGAGGATGCCCTCGGGGGTCGGCCTCGGGGTCGAGCTTCGGATCGGTTCCGGGTTGCACCTCCGACCTGACCGCGCCTGGCGCAGCTCTTTACGTCACGCAGGGCACGGCGGACTGACCACATCGCTGACCACGCGTCATGCGAGCCCGCATCGGCAGCGGGCTTGAGCTGCGACCGCCTGCTCGGCAGAGCATGCGTCGTTTTTGCTGTCCGCCAGCCCCACGCCCGGGGTGAGTCACTCGATCGCGAGCTCGTTGCCGCGGAAGAAGTGGGCGACGACGCGCCCCCAGTCCGCGTCGTCGATCTGACGTCGACGCGGAAGAGCTCGTGTCGCACTTCCGCCAAAACGCGACAATCCCTCACGTGTTCTTGCTCAGCCGTTGATCAGGTTCGCGACGCCGTTGATCGCGACCGCGATGATCGCAGTCCCGAAGACAAAAGAGAGCAGCGCGTGCATGACGACGGCGTGCCGGATCTCCTTCCGGCTGACACCGGTGTCGGACACCTGATAGGTCATGCCGATCGTGAAGGCCATATAGGCCACGTCGCGGTAGTCGGGCTGGGACTCAAACTCGATCCCGCCGATCGGGCTCGTGTAGTAAAGCCGCGCATACCGGAGCATGTACGTCGTGTGAATCGAGGCCCAACCGAGCGCGATGCTGAGCAGGGCGACCGAGACCAGCAGGACGGCGTCGATGCCGCTGCTCTTCTGCGCCTCGGCAAGCGTCCAGACCACCGCAACGAGGCTGACGAGGCTCGCTCCGAGCAGGACGGCGTCCGCGGCAGTGCGCGAGTCGTCCTCGGCCAGGGCGTGTCGTTCGGTCGCCCGCTCGTTCATCCCCGCGACCGTGACCCACACTCGCAGCAGGAAGACGAGCGTCAGGGTGTCCCAGCCGGCGAGGATTGCAACCGGCCAGCCCGCGCCGGCGACGACCACGATTCCTGTCCCGACCAGACCCACGGCCGTGGCGACCAGAAGGCGCCGCACAGCAAATCCTTGGTGGTCTCGCCTCTCGCGTTCTGCAACCCGCACCCGGACACGATGGCTCATTTTCCGCCCCGTCGGGGGATGGACGGACGTTGAGCTAGTACGCCTGTCCGCGGGTTCGGTCGTTGGCGTTACCTCAGCAACCACTCGCGGGAAGCGCTACCGATCCAGTCCACGTCCTGGGACTTCACTCGCCTCCCGCCACCGACTCCCCGTTATCGCCTCTCGCCGAAGGCGCGACAAAGGTGGGTCGCTGTCGCGTTTTGGCGGAAGCGCGACAAAGTTGGCGGGGGCCTAGGGGCAGGAGCGGCGGGGCGGTGGGAGGGCCCGGCTCAACAAAATGGCGGCGAGAGGGATCGTACTCTCTAGAAGTGCCGCACTCCGAGGCAAATCTAGTGGCAGAGATCGAGTCGCTTTACCGCGAGCGGTTTCCCGACTTTGTGGCTGTTGCGGCATCGATTGTGGGTGAGCGGGAGAGCGCGCGCGAGGTCGTACAGGATGCTTTTGCGTCGGTGGTGCGAAGCCACCGCGATTTTCGGCGTGAGGCACCGCTCGAAGCATGGGTGTGGCGCGCGGTCATAAATGCGGCGCGCAAAAAGAGACGGCGCTTTGCCCGTGAGGCGGAGGCACACGCGACGGCGGTGGCGACGAACGGATCGTTTCCTCACCGAGAGGAAGGCTTGGAGCTTGCATCTCTCGTGGCTCTTCTCCCGGAGCGTCAAAAGGCTCGTGCTTTTCCTGCGCTACTACGCCGATCTCGACTATCGACGCATAGCCCAGATTCTCGGCGTCCGCACAGGCACAGTCTCCGCGAGCTTGCACGCCGCCCACAAGACCCTCCGTCAAGCACTGAGTGAGGTTCCCGAATGAAAGAGGTTCAACTCCGCGACCTGTTGTTCGAGATGTTCCCGCCCGAGGCAGATTCAGACTGGGACGACGTTCTGCGCCGCACGCAGGGTCCTTCCTCATCCATAAGGCGTCTTGCCCTCCTAGTCGCGGTGGCGCTCCTTGCTGTGCTTGTGGTTGGTTCTGCGCTCGCGTTGAGTGGTCGGCTCGGTGGCCTCTTCCACGGCACACCCGTCAACGATCTGACGCCACGCGAGCGTTTTCTGCTCAGCGAGTTCGACATGAGCGGCAAGGTCGAGCTGATCGCCACGCGCAACTCGACTGCGTTCTACGTGATCCGCAGGAGCGACGGCCGCCTCTGCTACTCGATCGGCGACGTTCGAAAGAACCTCACGCCCGCGCAGGTCGAGGGACGCATGCGCTTCGGCGGGGGCGGCTGCATCGACCCGCGCGTCTTCCCCTCGGAAGCCATGCCGGTACTCAACTACTCCTACTACTCCTACCGGCCGGGTGATGCACTGGCACGGCTCGTTGGACTTCGAGGGTTCGCGGCCGACCCGGTGGAGCGAGTCGGCGTAATCGGCAGGGACAACCAGATCGTCTTCAGCGTTCCGGTCGAGAAGAACGTCTACACGGCAGGTAAGAAGGCCTTTCCGGGCGGACGCGGGATCGTCGCACTTGCCGACGACGGAAAGGTGCTGTGGGTGCAGTGCCACGCGATCGGCAGCGGACGACCACTCGCTCACTTTCCTCACGGCGGCTGCGGCAAGTACGAGAACACGCCGCCACCGAAGCTGTCCTCCGTCACGCCGTCGCCCAAACCTGCGAAGCCGACAGGCCCGCTCGTCGTCCAGCGAGGGCGTGCAGACGGCGTCAGCGTGATCGTTAGGGGTGCCGAGATCCAGGCTGACTTCACCGGTATCTCTGCGGAGAAGCGGCGGCTGCTCGTCTATAAAGACGGCCGGGTCGTCATCGGCTGTTTCAAGCTGGTCACGGTCGGCGGCGCGACCAACGCAAGCGGCGTCTATGTCACAGAGCCGTTTAGAACAATCGTCCGTGTCCGTCCCTACGGCGGCCGCTCGGCGCCGTTCGACGGCTGTACCGCCAGCGGAAGGTACGGAAAAACCTGGAACGACGCGCACGGGACGCACGACCTCATCGAGGTCCCGCTCACGGCGAAGGGCCGACGCTACCTCCTAGAACGCGCCGCCGCCCGTGACATAGCGTGGCTCGCGCGCGCCCGCATCTTCCACGACATTCGCTACGCGCGTGAGCCGCTATCCACAAAAGAGGTTGCTCGCCGCCTTGGAGGCCACGTCGTGCCGCTGGATAGTGCCAAGGCAACACCACCCACCGGCAAACTCGGTCTGTGGCTCGGCAGCCCCAAACGGATCGTCCTGGTTGAGCGGGCGACAACCGGACGGAGGCTCTACCTCGAAATCCGTCGGGGAATCATCTACCGGACGAACCTACTGGGCCTTGCCTAGCCGGGTGACAGCATTCCTCGTCCAGTGGAGACGCTTGTTGCTAGTCCACGGGCGGACGTTCTCTGCGGCTTTACGACGGTGATCCGCTCGGCCGCCTTGCCTACGTAGACGAGCGCGCGGCGACGTCCAGGGAGCGTGTCGCGGTTCCGCCAAACAGCGACAGCGACGCACTTTGAGCCCGAGCTGGCGGGGTGCCGCGTCGTTCAACGCCCGATCCGACGCTGCCCGCCCCTCCCAGGCATGGAAGCCGGACCGCGACACACCGAGTACACGACAGAGCGTCTTCACCGAATGCTCCGACATGATGCTCGGCTAGCAGCCTATGACGCTCTCGATTCGCGTTGCGTCTGCGATCAGGCTCGTCGCAACGGCAGCGGGGACGTTCTTTCCCGATAGTGCGCGCACCTGGCGAACGAAGCTGTCCAGAGTCGCGCAGGCGTCGGTGACGTCTTGCGCGGTGAGGTAAGCCTGTGTCTGTCCGATCTTGTCGGCAAGACTGGTGCCAGGGCCTAGGCCGAGGACGGCGTTGTAGAGGTCGGCGAGCTGCTCGGCTGCCCCCTTGACACGGACCTGGAACGACGCTGTTGCCTGGTTTCCGGAGACGTCCGTCGCCGTGCAGCTCACGACCGCCGTTCCGATCGGGAACGTGCTTCCGGACGGCGGGTCGCAGACGACAGTCGGATTCGGGTCGGTGTCGTCCGATGCCGTCACCTCATAGGTTACGATCTCGCCGCTCGGGCTGGTCGCGTTGACAGTTACCTCGTCCGGCGCCGTGATCGTGGGCGGGGTCGTGTCGGCCGCCACCGCCTGGATCCGCCCGATCCACCCGTCCCGCGAGGCGGACCAGATGTTGCCGTCTGGGCCGGCGGTGATACCCGAGATGCGAGCACCGCTTACTGGGTATTCGGTGATCACGCCCGTTGGCGTGATCTGGGCGATCTTTCCGTAATCCCACTCACCGAACCAGACGTTTCCGTCCGGCCCACCGGTGATGGCGAGCGAGCTCGTGCTCGGCGTCGGGATCGGGTATCCGGCGACGAACGTCCCAGAGGTCGTCATCTTTCCGACCCGTCCTTGGCCGCTGGCGACGTACGTGAACCAGACGTTTCCGTCGGGGCCGCCGCTGATCGCGCCTCCCGTACCACCCGACACAGGCGGGAAGAAGAACGTTGCCGTGCCGGAGGTGGTGACCCGGCCGATCGCCGTCGAGAATGGGTTGACGGTCCAGAGGTTGCCGTCTGGGCCTGAAGTGAGCTCATAGGCGCCGATACCGGGAAACTCGGTAATTACGCCGGCCGGCGTGATCCTTCCGAGCTTTCCGCTGTTGCCTTCCGCGAACCAGACGTTGCCGTCAGAGCCGGCGGTAATGCCGCCATAAAGGCCCGCCACGGGGGTCGGCACGGCAAACTCCGTGATGACTCCAGCCGGAGTAATCCTGCCGATCTTGTTGCCGTTCACCTCGGCGAACCACACGTTTCCATCAGAGCCGGCGGTAATCGACGACGGAAGGCTGAAGAACGTGGGGATCGAGTACCGCGTCACGACTCCCCCGGGAGTCATCTTGACGATCTCGTTACGGATGTAGTCGGTGAACCAGAGGTTGCCGTCGGCACCGGCGGCGATGTCGGCCGGAACCCCACCGACGTAGAACTGCGTGATCTGGCTACTCGCGACTGCCGCGTGCGCGCTTGTCATCAGCCCAGCCAGGACGGCTACTACCAGCGAGACCAGGACGCCAGCGAGCCGCAACAGGACGAGTAGGCGCATTTGTCCTCCAATCAGGTTGGTGGTATCCAGCGCCCCAACCCTTTCGCAGCGCTCTAACCGGATGCTAACCGCGTACCGTGCTGACCGTCCGTGCACTCGGCATGTGCCGGCCTGCCGGCTCGACCGTAGGACAGTCCGTGGAGATCGTTGAAGGACGGCTGTTCCGGGTCACCTCGCGCCAAAGGCGCAGCTCGTTGCTGACGACACGTCCTGACTTCGGGCTGTTTGCCTCATAGGGCCGGTCCGGCCACTACCTGTGCGGGTTGAGCCGATTGTGCGTAGCTCATTCCGGTGGTCCGTTCTTGCACGAATGGGCTGTCCTGCTCCGAGCCGTCGGTATCTCGGCGATGTCGCCTTCTGGCGGAATCGCGACACACATTGGCCTTGAGAGCTTAGAGCTGGCGGCACCAATCGTCGCGAGGCGTGCTCACGCGGCGGGAGCCCCGGCTGCGCGGCGGGCTACGTGGAGGATCGCCGACCAGTGGCGCCGCACGCTGGCATCAGGACGGCGGCTGATCCGGCGTCGGATCTCTCGGTAGAGCTGCTCTCGCTTCGCCGCATCCATCGCGATGTGTCCGGAGAACGTGTTCAGAAGCTCGATGTACTCCTCGGCCATGTACCGCTTCTCCCAGACATAGCGCCGGACCTGGATCTCTTCGAAGAGGGCGCTCGCTTCGATCTCGGTCGCCTCATCCGGGATCTGCTCCGGCGGAGCCGGTGGCCACTCGCCAGGGTGGCTCTCGCCGATCGCGTCATACACCTCCTGAATCTCGGCGAAGAAGAGATCGAAGCCGGCGGGGAACGCGTGCCTGGCGCTCCAGAACGCCAGGTGCCCGCCGGGTCGCAGAAGGCGGTGCGCCTTGCGGTAGCGGATCGCGGGATCTATCCAGTGCCAAGTGGTCGCGGCGTAGACGAGCTCGAACGCCTCAGGCTCGCCCTCCCATCCCTCGAACGTCCCGACCTGAATCTCAACTGGAAGGCCGGCCAGGTTGGCGCGCGCCCGCTCCGCGAGTTGCGCACCCATCTCGAGGCAGACCACTGAACAGCCGCGCTCAAGCAGAGGACGGGTCGCTTTGCCGGTTGCGCAGCCGATCTCCAGCAAACGAGCGCCGGGTTCGAGCTCCGCAAGCGCCACGAGGTCGTCGAACAACTCCTCCGGATAGGCGGGTCGCGCCGCCTCGTACAGGTCGGCGGCCTTGTCGAAGGTGCGCCGCAGCGGCTCGCGCGTCTCGCCCATCCGATCAATCGTCCCGGAAAGCGCCAAGTCCTGCGGAGGCGGGGGCGCGTTCCTCCGGCAGATCCGCCAGAGCGGCCGGGTTGGGGTTACGAGCACAGGTGACAGTGCCGAAGTCGTGTCGCCTTTCCGCCAGAACGCGACAGCGACGCACTTTGTCGTGCTTCCAAGAAAGTGCGACAACAGACAGTCCGTGGCGGAGGCGAGTATCGCCTCGGTTTGGCGCCGAGGCGATCGACACCTCAGAGCATTGCGAGGAGCTGGTCGAGCCGATTGAGCGCCAGCTCGCCTGCCCGCTCCCGGGCAGCTTTCAAGGTTTCGCGGCGACAGGCTGTAGGCGCCTCGAACTGAGATTGACCGAATCCGGGCTTAACGCATTCCGTCTCCATGCGCGGTCGTCGACCTCCACCGGCGCTCGGCCGAGCGGGCTGGTAGCAAGAGCGCTTGCTCACTGCGCGTCCCACTCTCGGAGGATCCGCTCTGCCTCTTTGATCCGCTCCCGATCTCCGTCCACCTTGGCGAGCTGGACCTGATGCTCCAAGCACTCACGAGGTTCGAGGAAAGAGTTCCGAGGCTGGCCGGGCGCGGGGCCCATGCGTGCCGCACGCTCGGCATCTTTGCGGTCGAGGAAGGCTGAGAAACCCTCGCGTGCGGGTGGTGGCCCGGCAGTACTCGCGAGCGCGACGCTGTTTCGTCTTCGGATCGGGCGGCCGGAGCCGGGCTGGGCGGGCCGCGCCTCGCCGGCGGCGGCCGCCGCCGGCGGCTCGGCGGCGCTGCTCGCGTGCACGGGCTGCTGTTTGACTCGCCGCTGGGCCGCCCACTTGGCGCGCTCTTCGGCCCGCCGATCGGCCTCCGCCTCTCGCTACTCGGCTCGGAGTAGCCGCTCCATTCGCTTCAGCTCCTTGGCGGCTTCCGGACGGGCGAAGTAGCGACTGAGAGTCGTGTGCCGGACACCGTAGTCGGGGGCGAGGTCGCGGAACGGCTCGCCGCCAGCGCGTCGGCGAAACAGCGCCTCATCGGTGACAGCTTGCGCAGTTTGGGCGACACAGCCGGATACTACGTACGCACCAGCAACGCACCAGCAACGCACCGAGCAGCTCGCCGAAACGTCCCGCAAATAAGCCGCGGCGGAAACCGCGCCGACGCGGCAAACCGTCCCGGCGAGACGCGCAAGAAGCGCTTGCGCAAGCCGCTTACGTGTCCTCATCGTTGCCTATATAAGCAACAACAATGGATCTTCACTAGCGTTGGTCAGTGTTGGAGCTTGTTGGAGAATATCTGGCGAGTCCAACTGGATCTCACAGCATGGCCGGCGTAGATCGCGAGCACTAGATCGCCCTCGAGGAAGGGCTTCTGGACGAGCGTGCTCACCGAACTGCGAAACCGCGGTGTCAAGGACGTCGTGTTCGTTTGCACCGACCGGATCTGCGTGGCAACAATGGCAACGCTCGACGTTCGCTCGCGTTCGGTCAAGTGTTCCGTCGCCGACTGATTACGCTCAACCATGCGCTCTGGGCGAACACCAGTGAACTGACGCGAACGCTGCTCCGAGTCGACAAGCTGGGGGCCACTGGTTCGAGCCCAGTACCGCACATGAATAAGACCTGCAAAACGGCACTTTCTGTTTACAACATTGGAGACGCTGTTCGGTCAATGGCAACATCTTCGGAGTTGACCGGTCCTCTCAGGCTACGTCGCGCCGACTGGCTACTCACGGGCGGCGAGTTGGGGAGAAGCGGGATTTTGCGCAACGAAGCGAGCGCCTTCGGCAGCACCGGCAAGTTCAAACCAGGCGAAAACGCGAAGTCAGATCAGGCCTCGCCGCATCGACTCTGCGACAGCCTGTGTCCGGGTCGTGACGCCGAGCTTGCTGAAGATCGCCCGCAGCCTTCTCTTCGAAGTCGCCTGACTGCAATACATGGCAGCACTGATCTGCGCAATCGTTGACCCCTCCGAAAGCATCCGCAACACGGACAAATCCTCATCGGACAACGCGAGGTCATGCTGGACTCGCCAGCGCGCGAGATCGGCGAACTGGTTGAGCACGTTGCCGAGCAGTGGGCCCGAGACGAAGCGTTCGCCAGCGTGAATTGAGCGGATAGCGTCGGCGAGAACGTCTTCGGACACCGTCTTCAGGATGTAGGCATCGGCTCCCGCGTGAATGCTTTCGAACACGTATTCGCCGTCGTCGAATGCGGTGATAATCGCGACGCGTGGCCGCGGTCCATTGCGCTTCAAGCGTCGAGCGGCGTCGATACCGGTGGGCGCATCCGAGCCAGATAGGCGCACGTCGATGAGCGCCACGTCCGGATCACACGACGCCACCGCGCCCTGCACCTCGTCCGCCGAAGATACTTCGCCGACGACAACCATGTCGGGCTCCTGCTCGAGCAGGCTGCAGATGCCTCTGCGGACCACAGCGTGGTCATCAGCGATTAAGACGCGAATCGGTTCGCTCACACCTTCACCCCGACCGGGAGTGTCGCGATGATGGTCGTACCCCTACCCGGGCCTGAGTCAAGAAGAAAGGCGCCCCCCATCTCCTCGGCCCTCCGGCGCATCCCGCTGATGCCGAAATGAGGCTGCGTGTCATTCTTCGTTTCGGGATCGAAGCCGGCGCCGTCATCGTGGATCTGGATGCGGACATCCTTCTTTAGGAAATGGACGTCGACATCAGCACGGGAAGCTGTCGCGTGGAGTTGGACATTCCGAAGCGCCTCCTTGACGATTCGCAGCGCCGCCACCTCGGCCGCCTGCGGAAGCTCGCGCTCGCACCCGAACGTGCGAACCCGACATTCGACCCCAGATCGAGCCTGCAGGTGTCGGCCTTCACTCTTGACCGCTGAGACGAGGCCGCCACCTTCAAGCTCCACGGGTTGCAGGTCTTGGATCACGCCGCGCAACTCGATCTCGAGCTGGTGCAGGAGCTCACGCACGGTCCGCATCTTTTGAACGACGACGCCCGACCCTGGTGCCGCCTCGAGCGCCTTGAGCTCGAAGATCGCTCCCGTGAGCGTCTGCATGATGCCGTCGTGGATGTCTTGGGCTATACGCCACCGCTCCTCGTTTTGGGCTTGACCGATGGCGACGATTAACTCCTCGAGCTGCTCGTTCTTTTGCGAGATCTCCTCGCTCGATCGCTCAAGGGCTGATGTCCGCTCGCGCACCATGCGTTCGAGACGACTGTTCAGCGTGCGCAGTTCCTCAGACATGCTGAAGTGGCTGAGCGCAAGCATCGCGATGTCCGCGAAGACTTCCAACACGTGAGCGTCGCGATCCGTGAAGCGCCGCGCCGGATCCGTCGAGTGCGCCGTCATGGCCCCGATCGAAGTGGTCCCATTCCGCAGCGGCACCCCGACTGCGGACACGATCGGTGGGCCGAGGACCTCACCGGAGATCTTGCCCGCCCAGTGCTCGTAGTCCTCGACCACGAGCGGTTGTCCGGACTCAATCACGCGGCCGGCCACACCTTCACCGACCTGAATGATCCGTCCCGGGAAGGCGGGCGTCCCCACATCCAGAATCTCAACGGTCCGCTCTTTGGCGTCGTAGAGCATCATCGCGACGCGTGATGCCCCGAGCAGCTCGGTCGCGTCGAGCACGATCGAGTTCAGGAGTGTGTCGCCGTCGTTCCCTTGCCGCTGCCCCCGGCTCGCGATGACCTCGACGAACCGGTTGCTGGCGTCTCCTGGTATGCGCGCGCGCCGACGTCGGCGGGCCTCGCTTCGAACTCCATCGACGGGCTGCGCTGGCTCTCCCTGCGGGTCAATTGCGCTGTCACGTCGGGTATCCGGGCTCACAGTCACCGCCTCACCATGCCAGGCGGGCGACCCCAGAGCTCAAGCGACGTTCCCGCCATCAACCTGTCCCGATCGCCGGCGCCGATAAACGGCATCGACTCTATCGCTCGAACCTCGGCCGTATAGCCACTCGTTGGCTTTGCTCCCGGAAAGTCCGAACCCCAGAGCAGGCGTGACGATCCGAAGTGTTCGAACGCGGCTCGCACGAGCGGCCAGAGATCGCGATATGGAGACCTCATCGTCGAGAGACGTGCGAGACCAGCGATCTTGAGCACGCATCGGTCGAAGTCTGCGAGCTCGGCGAAGCGCCGGATCGCCTCCACGAATCGGCCAGCATCCGGCAGGCCTAGGTGATCGACGATGAGAAGGAGACGCGGGCTGCGGGTGAGGATGCCTTTCACGAGGTCGTGGTGCGCCGGGGTGGCACGCATGCAAATCGGCACCTCAAGCCTCCCGAGCTCCTGCCAAGTGGCAGCGGTGGCTTGTACCGCGGCCTCCTGCGGATCCAAGGAGAGGTTCACCCTGAGTCCGACGCAGCCCGCGTCCACAAGCTTTGCCGCCGCCTCACTGGCATGCGTGTCGCGCGGATCGACGAGGCCAACCGGCAAGAAACGGGCGGGATGACGTTGGACAGTCTCGAGCAGGAAACGATGGTCTCCTCCGTACACCGATGGCTGGACTAGGATCGTGTACTCGACACCCACTCCGTCCATCGCGGACAGTAACCCCTCGGGAGCCGCGGCGGCGCTCGGCACGTAACCAAAGCTCGGTTGCCAGGGGAATGTCGCCGAATCGAGGGCCCAGACGTGGGCGTGGCCGTCGATGATCATCTACAAGCTCGTCACGATCCTCGCGGGCGTGACAGCTGAGCGGAGCTAGTCATTTTCCTCATTGAGCCTCGGTGCTTCGTCAGGCGGGGTCATTGAATAGCCGAGCTCCGCGTAGGGATAGCCATCGAGTTCGTTCGCCGCCAGGGAACGATCGCGAGGTGAGGCATAGTACGCCTTGATCACGGTGATGAGGCCTTGCTCGTCGAACTCGTACCACTCGGCGCCGCGGACGTAAGCGCCCGTCATCGGCTGGAAGTGGGTCCACTCGATAACGACTTCCTGTTCGTCCGAGACCATCCGGTCGATCGTCCAACGTGATCCCGCCTGTTTGATCATCCGCCGCCAGAGGTCGGCTATTGCGTCGCTACCGACAACGGGCCCGAACATCCCCGGCGGGAAGTAGTGAACGACGCGGGGCGCAAAGACGCTTGCCATCTTTTCCCGGCTGCCCTCGTTGCACCCTTCGAAGTAGGTGCGGACCTGTCCTTCGAGCAGCCGGCGCCGAGGCGACTTCGGCTCGTTCACGACCCGACCTCGGACAGACGCACCGTCGAAGAAAATCCCGGCCGATCATCGATCGGCAGCGTTCCGTCCTCAACGGCCGCGAGCCCCGGTCGCGCTTCGACCAGCGAGAGGTTCGGCACCACCGCCGCGAGCTGCATGGCGGTACGGAGTGAGAGCACGCTTCCCGAACCGACCGGGATGACTCCGACGTAGTAGACCTCGGCCAGCGCTGCGATCCGGCGGGCGTCCACAAGTCCTCCGATCCTGCCGACCTCGAGGACGAGGTGATCGACGAGATTGCCTGTTGCCAGACTCCTCAGGACGTCGCCATCGACTCCGCGTCCTGCCGCGCGTGGGAGCGTGTCCGTTTTTGCAGAGCCGTCCGACCCCGGCATATATTCCTCAAGCCAGAGCGGCTCAAGCACAGTGAGCATGTCCGCGAACTCCGCGATCGCCGAAACGCTTAAGCCGCGATCCGCTGTCACGACGAGGTCGACTTCGTTTGGCAGCGCATCGCGAACCGCCCGAACGAGTTCTGTCGCCGGCTGAAGATCGCTGGCTCGCAAGCTCAAGGAGGGGGCGAAGGGCTCGACGCGGAGCACGGTGTATCCAGATTCCGCCGTCCGCCTGGCTGCCGCCGCGAGCTCTCCTCGCGTCTTTGCTCCGTTCGCCCAATCGACGGCGCAGACACGTACGCGCTCGCGGACACGACCGCCGAGTAGTTGATGGACCGGAACCTCCAGGCTCTGTCCGGTGAGGTCCATCATTGCCGAGGTAGCGGCCGACATGAGTGCGAGATCCGGCCCGGTCCCGTCAGCGCCGACCTTCGCGTCAGCCACGAGCGCTTCGATCTCGAAGGGATCGCGACCGATGAGGAGGTCGGCGATAAAGGCGGCCGAGCGTTCTCTCTCTTCGCTTCCATCTGAAGCTGTGAGCTCGCCGACCCCCGATAGGCCCGAATCGCTCTGCAGGACGAGAACGTACGCCGGCCGCTGCTCTTCGCTGATCTTCGTCAGTTCGACGCCGCTTATTCTCATGTCACGCCCTCCAGATAGTTGGCCTCTGTCAAAAGTGTGAGCAGCTCCTCCTGCACCTCGGGCCGGAGGTTCGAAAGGGGCGGCCTGACTGCACCGCCCGCGAGACCCATCAAGCTCATCGACGCCTTCGAGACGGAGATCAGATAACCGCGGTTTCTCTCACGCAGGCGATACCAACGCATCGCCCTGGGCGTGAGGACGGACTGCAGTCGGGGGAAGTCGAGGTCTGCGGAAGCGGAGTACGCCGCGAGAGCAAGTGCCGGGTCGAAGTTTCCGATTGCACTCGCGAGAACGGTCGCTCCGGCCGCGGAGTAGTAGCCCATGACTGGCTCCGCCCGCCCGTTGACGTACACCAGTCGGTCGCCGACATGGTCGACGATCTCCGCGAAGCCGCGCACATCGCCGAGTTCGTCCTTGTATGAAACGACACCGGGGATATCAGCGAGACGCTCGACGAGCCGGGCGGAGAACGGATGGCCCGGCATCGAGTGGAGCATGAGGCCGAGCCGGGTCGTTTGCGCGACCGCACGCGTGTACGCGACGGTGCCGTCCGCGCTCGGCTCGACCAGGTACGGCGGCAGCAGCATGATGCAGTCGGCCCCGTTAGCTTCCGCGAGCGCGGCATATTCCGTCGCGAGAGCGAGACCCACGCCAACCCCGGCGACGACGACGCCTTCGGAGCCCAGAACCTCGCGTGCGGTTCGCACTATGTCCCCGTATTCGGACGCGTCGAGCGCCGAGTACTCTCCGACGAAGCCAGCAACCGCTACCGCCTTGACACCCCGCGCGGCTAGGAACTCCAGGTTGTGTCGAAAGCCGAGTAGATCTAGTGCAAGCGTCTGCTCATCGAAGGGTGTCGGCGCAAAAACGAGCACACCCGGCAGGCTGTGCTTCAGTTCGTCCGGTGACAGCAACTCGAGGTCCCTTTCTCTCGGTTCGCGAAATCCGGTCTCCGTTGACTCGTCAGATCCTGTGAGCCTCCAGCCAGCCGGGTCGAAGCCGTAGGCCGTGACCTGGAACACACGGTGGGGTGACTCTGCCCGCCACGGGGACGACCGGCGCTTCCCACCAGTCTTCGAACCAGTCGAAGTACTCCAGCCAGCCACCCTCGGACACGCCGCTAAGGAGCTGCGCGCTCACTTCGTGGGCCATGTGCGGCGACACAGCAGCTTTCGCGGTTGTCGCCCGCTCACGAACGACACGTGCAGCAGTGAGACCGATCCGGTGGACGTCCGGCTGAATGACGTCGACCGCCCGCCGCGCGAGGAGGTCCTCAACCTCGCTTGACTCTGTCTCGCTTTCGCCCGCGGCGATGGGAACGGCCGAGGCTCGACGCAGTACTGCCAAGCACTCGTGGCTGGCAGCAGGTAGCGGCTCCTCCAACCATGCTGGGCTGTACGGGGCGAGCGCTGCGACCCATTCGATCGCCAGATCGCTCGGAATCCGCTGGTTCGCGTCCAGCATCAAGTCGACGTCGGGGCCGACCACGTCGCGGACTGCATGGACGCGGGCGGCGTCCTCGCGGGGACTGAGCCCGACCTGAATCTTGACTGCGTCGAAGCCCTCCCCGAGCGCGCCGCGAGCGAACCGTGTGAGCTCGTCCATAGCGAAGTATCGCCAGCCGCCGCGCGCATAGGTCCGAACAGAAAGCGTCGGCTGGTCCCACAGTTGATGGAGGGGTGTCCCGGCGAGCTGGCCCTCGATATCGAGCAGGGCCATCTCCAAGAGAGCGATGGCCTGCTTCGCGGATCCGGCCGGGCGTCCGGCGATCGCCGCAGCCTCGGTCATCGTCGCAATGGCGTCCTGCGTGTTGCGCAGCTCGCTCCGAAGGATCCGTGGCGCAAAGTCATCTGCAACGTGCCTTCGGACCGCCTCGGTTCCGAATCCGAACGTCGGAGAGTAACCGAAGCCGACCGCGCCTTCGGCTTCCTCGAGGTGCGCGACGACGGCCGTGTTGGTCGTCATCGGCTCTTCGCGAAAGCGGAGCGGCCGGGGGAACGGCGCCACGACCACCACGACGTCGGCCCTGATGATTCGCATCTCAAGCCACGAGCGGAAGTCCGGCTCGTTGCCGTGCGGCGTTGGCAGTTGCGAGCACCCCCTCCCGTAGGGTTCGGGCTGGTCGGTAGCCGAGCTGCGCGAACGCAGGGGCAGGATCGAAGTCGGCGACCAAGTCCGTGGTCCCGGCGAGTGCCACCACTTCGGCGTCCGGGAACCACTCACCGAGCATCTCGGCGACCTCCCGAGTCGAGGCGACCTCTCCGCAGACCGTCAACGCTCGAGCAGACGTGGGCGCCGCCTCGACCGCGAGCAGCACGCTCCGGGCGGCGTCGGCAACGTACATCCAGTTGTATCTCTCGTCGGCAGACTGCAGGACGCAGCGCCTTCCGAGAGCCGCTCCTTCGATTAGTTCGGTCGTGAATTGGCCACCGCCGCGCTGCCGAGCTGGGCCGTATACCAAGGGGAAGCGCAGGCCTAGCGTGTCGAGACGATGGCGGATGGTGTAGTGCGTCGCTAAGCGCTCGAGAAACGATTTGGCAGCGCCGTAGGAGGTGAGTGGGTAGTGCGGCGCGTCGTTTCCTATCGGCACGCGGGAGTACTCATGCACTCGGCCGAACACCCCGACCGAGCTCGCCCACACGAGTCGCCGAACCTTGGCGAGGCGACACGCCTCGAGGATGGCGAGCTGGGGGGTGATCATCTCGTCCACGCTTAGCCTCGGACGGGCTTCGGTCACGGTCGCGAGCGGTGACGCGAGATGAATCACCGTCTCAACCGACCACTCCCGCAGAAGCCTCGTCAGCGTCCGGATTCCGGGAATGCGGGTGCCCACCACATGCACCAAGGCGCGCTGCTCGGCACTCAACACCTCGTCGGCGCTATTCGAGTCCTGCTGACGATCAATGACGAGCACGGGAGCTCCGCTCGCGAGCAGCTCGCGGACGACTTGAGCGCCGATAAAGCCGAGCCCACCGGTAACGAGCACCGCGCGGGCCACGGTCAGGCGATCGTGAATTCAGGCTCAAAGTACCCTGGGATCTCTCGGATCAAGTGCTCGGGACGGTGCTTGAGGAGCTGCGATTCGACGAGCTCGACCCCGAGGCCGGGAGCAGTCGGTACGTGCATGTGTCCCGCCTCGATCTCCTCGGGTGACTCCACGAGCTCTTGGCGCCAGGTCACCCCGCCGAGGTCGAGCGGGTACTCGAGGATGAGGAAATTCGCCGTCGTCAACGCGCAGTGGACGCCGACCGCCGTCGCGATCGGGCCGCGCGGACAGTGCGGCGCGACCTGGACGCCGTAGAGGGACGCGAGATCGGCCACACGCTTGGCTTCCAGAAGGCCGCCAACCTGCGTCATGTCGGGCTGGATGATGTCGACGGCATCGAGGTCCAAGAGTTCCCGGTACTGCCAGCGAGTCGAGAGCCGCTCACCGGTGGCAATCGGAATCCGACTCTGTGCCCGAACCTTGCGCGTCGCGTGCGGATTGTGGGCTGGCACCGGCTCTTCGAGCCAGAGCGGACGGTACTCGACGATCGCATCTGCGAAGCGGATGGCGCTCTCGGGGCTGAGCCGACCATGACACTCGACCAAGACGTCGACGTCAGGACCGACCGCCTCACGGACCGCGCGAACCTTGTCGACGGCAGAACGCAGTTCTTGACGACTCGCGGCCAAGAGCGATCCAGGCAGCGGGTCGAACTTGAGTGCGTCCCAACCCGCCGCCGCGACAACGTGCGCGCGCTCCGCGTACTCGTCAGGCGTACGGGCTCCGAGGAACCAGGTGTTCGCGTACAGTCGAATGCGCTCGCGAAGGGCGCCGCCGATCAGCTGGTAAACGGGCACGCCGAGCCACTTCCCAGTCAGGTCCCAGAGCGCGTGCTCGACTGCGGCAACCGCCGAGTAGAAGGGCGGCCCGTGAAAGATCGTCCGATAGAAACGGGTCGACCAGAAGTCCTCAATCCGCAGTGGATCGATTCCGATCACGAACTCGCGCAGATCTTCCAACGCTCCGAGGACCGCAGCGTCCCCAAAGACAAGAGTCGCCTCGCCCCAGCCGGTGAGCCCATTGTCGGTGCCGAGGCGCACAAAGACCCAGGTTCGCCAGTGCGCGTTGACCGGAAAGACGTCGAAATGGGTGACCTTCACGCCTGCTCCGAGCCCAAAAATGCGGCAGGGATGGGTTCGAGCACTGACACGAACTCAGCTGACGTGATGGAGGTGCAGATGTGGGCCTCCATCCACCAGATGATGCGATCGGTGAATGAGTAGCCGCGACCGATGTCCTCGGGTAGTTCGATCGCACCGGTGGCGTCGCGGAGCAGGATCAGTTCGTAGTTCAACTCGAACGCATCAACCATCGTCATCTTCAAGCACGTCCCGGCATCGAAGCCGACGCAGAAGAGGGTCCGTACGTCCAGATTCCGAAGCAGTGAGTCGAGGCGCGTGTCCTTGAAGCCGCTGTATTGGTGCTTTCGGATGAAGTAGTCACCAGGCTTGGGTCCCAAAGCCTGGCTCGTCTCGAGGAAGAGATCGCTCTCTCCTGTTAGGTACTCGCGATCATCGACGCCGCTCTCGCGGAAGAGTTCTTCCAGGTCACAGTCGAGCGAGCGGTTGAGCGTCCGTCCGATCTGAGAGCGATTGAGCTCGATGCGTGGCCCACTGTTGTGGGCGTAGATCACGGGCATCCGCACTCGCCGCGCCGCTTCGAGGGCGGGCAGGATCGCATTCGCGGCAACACCTTCCCAGGGCAAGGGACTGCCGTCGTCGGCACTCGGATGGTGTCGAGCAGCACCTTCTTCCGGCGTAAAACCGAGCCCGTACACGTCAACCGCCAGAATTGCCGCTCGGGCCAAATCGACACGGAGCTCAATCGACTGCAGCCCCGCGAACTTACCTGGCGGAGAGAGCTTGTAGAAGCGCGCTTGGAGGTCGACGGTCGTCATCTGCAACGGTTACCGGTACCCGATTGCACGCAACGTGACGCGGTACATCCGTTGCCCCCATTCACCTAGAAACCTTTGCTCCGGCTGCCGGTCGCTCGCACCGTATCAACGGACTTGTGACCGATCGGATCGTTTCCTGAGCCCATCGGATCGGAGGCGCGGAGTGGCTGTGAATTGGGTCGCGCGCACTCGGTTCTATCGCGAGAGCTCGATTCTGTCGGCAGTCGGGCTTGGCACGAAACCGCGCGAACGCACCCCACCGTCCCAAGTCCCAAGGGTAGTGAGCGGCCAAGACCCAGTGGGCGCTTTCGAGGAGCCCGGTTTCTGTCACGGCGGCGGCCATGACAGGGGCTCGTGTTTCCGAGGAAGCCACCGGGGGATCGGATGCCGCGAAGGAGCCAGGTCCTTGATCCGATGGGCTCAGGAAACGATCCGATCGGTCACAAGTCCGTTGATACGGTGCTGACGACCGGCGGCTTGGCTAGAGGGTTGTGTACGCGAATTGGGGGCAACGGATGTACGGCGTCGCGATGCTCACGGGCAGATAACGGCAGCGGAGCCGATGACGACGAACCCGAGGGCGCTTTCGACATGGGACGGGCCGCAGGTTCGTGACCGTGCGTCTGTGACCTTTGTTTTCGATCGAGGTAGGGGCCGCACCTCGCGCCGGGTGACGCATCCTCGTGCGACGCGCGTCAGCAAGTCCCAAAAGGAGGTGTGGTAGAGATCCTCGTTCGGTCGGCTGCTTTGAATTCTCTTTCTCTTCTTTAGGAGGCAACCATGAGAGGGTCTCCCGGGAGGCTCGCACGTGCCGTGGTGGTGGGAGTAGCTACGTTGCTCGCTATAGCCATCACCGCAGGTGCTGTTACAGCGGGAGCAGGCAACGCCGCTTCCACTAAACGAATCAAGATCGGCTTCATCAACCTCTCCGATCAGATCCCGTTCACCCTTTCGGTGCGTAAGGGCGTTCAGGCTGCGGCAAAGAAAGCTCACGTCCAACTCGTGATCTGTGACTCGAGGCTCTCCGTGGAAAAGGCGATCAACTGCGCGCGCCAGTTCAAGAGTCAGCACGTGCAGGGCATCGCGAACTTCCAAGCCGATCAGGCAGGAGCGCCCCGCGTATGCGCGGCGGGGCCGAAGGTTCCGGTGGTCGCGGTCGACATCCCGCAGAAGCCCTGCCAAAAAGTGTTCTTCGGCGCGAACAATTACGGGGCCGGCCGCATCGCTGGAGTCGCCCTCGGACGATTCGCGAAACAACGCTGGAATTGTAAGATCGATGCAGTCCTATCGATCAGCAGCCCGGCGAACAAGCTCGTGGTCGTGCGCGAAAATGGCGAGCTTGCAGGACTCAAATCGCAGTGCGCAGACGTTCAGGTCATCAGTGTGACACCGACCGCATACACGACAGACGCCACCATCCAGCCCTTTACGGACACGCTCACCCGTCTACCTGGCAAACATCATCTCCTCGTCCTCGGAATCAACGACGACGTCGCGATTGGGGCCGTAAAAGCAGCCCAATCGGCGAACCGGCTCGATGACATCTACGTCGCTGGACAAGGCGCTGACCCTACTTCGTGGCCCTACATCTGTGCCACAACGCCATTCAAGAATTGGGTCGCCGACACTGGCTACTTCCCGGAGCGGTACGGCAGCTACATCGTCCCGCTCCTGCTAAAGCTAATTAAGGGTGTCAAGGTGCCGCGCACCGTCTACCTCAAGCACAAGGCTGTTACGAAAGCGAACATCACGTCGTTCTATCCAAGCGCCTGTAAGTAGAAGTTCTATGGGTTAAATCTCGTGCCGGTCTTGCTGAGCGCCCGAGGTGTTCGCAAGTCGTTCGGGGGCGTCGAGGTCCTCCACGGTGTCGACCTCGACGCCCACGCCGGCTCCATCCTCGCCCTCCTCGGGGAGAACGGCGCAGGGAAGTCAACGCTCGTACGAATCCTTGCCGGAGACTACGTTCCCGATGCCGGCGAGATCACGGTAGACGAGGAGCGCTTCGCGCACCTCACCCTTCCGTCCGCGCGCGCTGCCGGCATACGCATGATTCACCAAGAGTTCCCGGACGCGCCGACGCTGACCGTCGCCGAGAACATCTCGCTCGGAAGGCTGCCATCGCGGTTCGGCCTCGTTCGGTGGAGAGCGGTTCGTGCGCGAGCCAGAGCAATCCTGGACGAAATGGGCGTCGTCCTCGATCCCGAAGCGTCGGTGGGTTCTCTTCGCGTCGGGGAACGGCAGCTCGTCGAAATCGTCAAAGCCCTCTCGGACGAGGCTCGCATTCTCATCTTGGACGAGCCCACGGCTGCCCTCTCGCAGCAAGAAGTCGACCGCTTGTTCGACTTTCTCCGACGCCTTCGTGGTCGCGGAAGAGCGATCATCTACATCACACACCGGCTCGACGAGGTGCGCACGATCTCCGATCGCGTGCAGGTACTGCGCGATGGCTATGTCGCGGTCGAAGGCAGCACCGAAGGCTTTGACCGGCGCGCGCTCGTTGCGGCGATGCTCGGGCGAGCCGCAAGCGACGTCGTTCGGCCTCCGGCGCGGACATGGGAGCTCGGTTCGAAGCCAGTCCTCGAACTACGAGAGGCCTCGTGTGAGCGCGAATTCGAAGGAGCGAATCTGAAGGTGTATCCAGGCGAAGTCGTCGCCCTATACGGCAAGCTCGGCGCCGGGTGTGCTGCGGTCGCGGAGGCCATATTCGGTCTGCGGAAACTCTCGTCGGGGACACTGGCGGTCGCGGGAGTTGGCCGTGTTGCCAAAAGCCCCGCCGAGTCGGTTGCTCGGGGGATCGCCTTTGTCCCGGCAGACCGCAAGCGTGATGCGATCTTGCCGGTGCGGCCGGTGGCCGAAAACGTGGCCATCTCATCCTGGGCGCGACTTGCGAAATTCGGCTTCTTCATCTCACGGCGCCCCGAGGCGCAGGCCTATCTGCGATGGCATGACACGCTCTCGATCCGGTCGCGGCACGACCCGCTCCAACCGGTAGCAACCCTCTCCGGCGGGAATCAACAGAAGGTCGTCTTGTCACGCTGGCTCGAGCGCGGTTCTCCACTGCTCGTGATGATCGAGCCAACGCGAGGCGTAGACGTTGGGGCTCGGGCAGACCTCTACCACTCCCTTCGGACCGTCGCGGCGCAGGGGGTCGGCGTTCTCATCTCGACATCGGATCAAGAGGAAGTCGTTCAGGTGTCGGATCGCGCCCTCGTCATGGTCCGAGGTCGGATCGCAGCCGAGCTCGACGGCGATTCAATCACGACGAGCCGACTTCTCATGGAGACAGTCGAGGAAGGATGAGCGAGTCAGAGACAGCGGTCACCGTCGATCAAGGGACTGCGCCCGCTGCACCACCGCCTTTCGTCGGCGAGCCGGGCCCGAGCAGGCGACTGAAACGCCTCGCGGCACGTGTGCCGGAGTCAGCTGCGCTGATCCTCGTCCTCGCTTCCCTCATCGTCTTCTTCTCGGTCAAGTCGCCCTATTTCTTCAACAGCGACAACTTCATCAACATCCTCATTGCCTCGTCGGTCGTGGGCGTTATCGCCTGCCCTGCCACGATGCTGCTCATTGCCGGACAGTTCGACCTCTCGGTCGGCGGCGCCACCGCGCTCGTGACGGTGATGTTTGCCCAGTCGTTCGCGGACAACAACACGTTAATCGTCTCGATTCTGATCGCGCTCGGTGTCGGACTCGGCGTCGGTGCGGTGAACGGCTTTCTCGTCACCGTCATCGGCGTCAACGCCCTGATCACGACTATCGGCACAATGGGAGTGGCTCGTGCGTTCGCCTTCATCAGGTCGGACGGCCAGGCGATCGGTTTTGACGGATTTACAACATTGGGTCTTTCCCGGCCGTTCCTGAACATCCCATGGATGGTCTGGGTCTTCTTCGCGGTCGTCCTCGTCGCTGCGTTCGTCATGCGCGCCACAACCTACGGCCGAGCGCTCTACGCAATCGGTGCCAATCCGGCGGCCGCACGCTTGGCCGGAATTCGAACACGGCGCGTAATCTTCGTTGCGTTTCTTCTGTCGGGTTTTGCGGTTGGCCTTACCGGTCTCTTACTCGCATCCGAGACAGGTCGGGGCTCAGGGGACGCGGCAACGGGTCTTGAGTTCTCGGCGATTACAGCGGTCGTCCTCGGCGGTGCCAGCCTCTCCGGAGGAAGAGGGTCCATTCACGGCACGATCCTTGGCGTTCTCATCATCGGGGTGGTTAACAACGGAATCGTCCTCCTGAATATTGAGTCGTTTTGGCAGGACGTCGTGCGTGGGCTGCTTCTTATCATTGCCGTTGCGGTCGACCAGCTCCGTTTGCGTCTCACCGCGGAGTAGCGCGTGCGCGACGAACTCGGATTTCTCACTCGCGACGTCCCTCATGGCTGAGAAACTCACGACCTCTCCTGCGAAGAACTACATGGGCGGAGAGTGGCGGGACAGCCTCTGCGGAGAGACGTACGAGAAGCGCAATCCCTGGAGACCCTCAGAGATCACCGGTGTCTACCCGGCGTCGGACGCGGACGACGCGCGAGCGGCCGTCGACGCGGCCGCCGAGGCCTTCCCCGGCTGGGCGGACCTGCCCGCACAGCAACGTGCGGCCTTCTTCACCAAGGCGGCAACCGCGATCGAGGCCCGCGCAGAGCGGGTCGCGCCGACGACATCGCTTCCAAAAAGAGGGTGGCGATCTCGATGTCGCTCACGTCTCTTCTCGCCGTTTCACAGGGTTGCACCAAACCGGACGCTTACCACATCATCCCAAGAAGACTTCACTCCTGGATGAAGACGTCGCCTTCTGTTGGAAACTGCGACAGAGATCTCACCCCAGCCAACGACTTCGGGGTCCACACAGCATCAAAGCGCAGGTCGAAGGTGCTTGGGGCGCAGCGGAGAGTGGACGTCGACTCATGCTGCCTTCTTCTCCGGCGGGACTTCCACAGCCCAGTAGGTGCCCTTGTCAGGAATAGGGTAGTACCGCCCCTCCACGGCCCAACGCCACTGAGCCTTGCGGGCCCAGGTGTAGAAGATGTCCACGGCGTCCTCCTCCGTCTCCGCTCGGACGAGCGCCAGCCCGAAGTGCGCGTCTCTGACCTGCCAAAGCTCGTAGGGTTCAGATACTCGTCCGGCTGGGTGGGCGCACTGGACCGAGGTGGGCCGGAGCGGCGTTGGTCTGTTGTGAGTCGCTTCGGGTGGTCGTCATCAGCGGCGAGCGTCGAGGCGTTGGTTGACGAGCTCGATTGGTCGGACGTGGTCGCCGCGGTTCCAGAGCATCCGGCGTAGCGCGTGGTTGAGATCGTTGATGTCGCTGCCGCGGAGGCCACCCTTGTCGGTGATGATCCATCCGAGCTCGAACGCCATCTCGGTCATGAAGCCGAGCGTGCGCGGCTCGCGGTCTTGGCAAGCCGAAGATCGTGGCGCTCAAGCTGGGAGAACGTGTCGGCGGGGAGTCCTTCCGCGCGGAGTCAGCCTCGATCGCGTCGACGAGATAGTCGCCGAGCGGCCGGAGGTCGGCCACACGGACGCCTGCTCGGAAGACTGAGAACAGGGTGCCGGCGTGGGTGAGGAGGAGGCACTTCTGCCGCTCGATCCAGACGAGGTTCAGGTACCAGTCGTCGTCGGTCGGCGGGAGCTCGCTGAGGGTGATGGTGCGGCCGCCGAGGAGATCGAGCATCTTCTTGGTGCACCGCACGACCACCCGGCGAACCTACCAGCCATCGGTCGCGCGTCTTACGCGGCTGCCTGGTATTCGTGGATCAGCCCGCCGAGCAGGTCACGGCGTGTCGCCCGCACCGGGAACTCGACCAGCTCAACTGGCGTCGAGCGATCCGGCGGGGCCAGCCCGAGCGCGCGATGCGGCCGGTGCGCGTTGTAGTGCCCCACATAGACGCGAAGGACACCCTCGAGATGTCGGCGGCCGACGATCAGAAGGTGGTCCAGACAGTCGGCGCGAACGGTGCGCACCCAGCGTTCGGCATAGGCGTTCGCGTTCGGCGCTCGCACAGGCGTGCTGATCACTCTGACACTCTCTGAACGGAAGATCTCGTCGAATCCGCCGCTGAACTTCGAGTCGCGGTCATGGATCAGGGGCCGGAACGGCTGCTCCTCGCCGAGCTGCATCATCAGATTGCGCGCCTGCTGCGCTGTCCAGTCACCGTCAGGGTTCGACGTGCACGCGACGTACTCGATCCGTCGTG
>WNGB01008929.1_pt1 | contig 25269 bp, 20 predicted proteins | sample 5400681 | NCBI WGS metagenome assembly WNGB01 (sample SAMN13153367, study PRJNA577476) | soil metagenome | isolation source: 115 cm soil or saprolite under grassland replicate 2 | place: USA:California | collected 2016-06-15
CGCCGTTCGAGGTCGAGGGGAATGCGGAGGAGATCCGCGGCAAGCGGGTGCTCGCGGTCGAGGACGGCCCCACGCTCACTCACGGCGAGATGACCTACGGCGCCGCGGTGCTCGCCGCGAAGCAGCACGGCGCGGCCGAGCTGATCGACCCGCGCCGTTGCGCGGTCGGCTCGATCGCCGAGACGTTCGAGCAGTATCCGAACGTCGGCACGCTCCTGCCGGCGATGGGCTACGGGCGTAAGCAGATGGAGGATCTGCGCGCGACGATCCACCGCTGTGACGCCGAGCTCGTCCTGATTGGCACGCCTATCGACCTGCGGCGCCTGATCGAGCTCGACAAGCCCGCGCTGCGTGTCACGTACAGGCTGCAAGAGGTGGGTGAGCCGACCTTGGAGGACGTGCTCGCCGAGAACGGGCTGCTGGAGACGGCGCTCGTGTGAGCACCGTCGTCGCTCTCGGCGGGAACGCATTGATGCGGCCCGGCGAGCGCGGCACCGCCGCAGAACAGCTTGCGAACTTGCGCCGCGCCGTCGCCGCGCTGGAGCCACTGCTGGCGGAGCCGGGGCTCGTGATCACGCACGGCAACGGACCGCAGGTCGGGAACGAGCTGCTTCGGCAAGAGCGGGCGGCGGAGGAGGCGCCGCCGCTGCCGCTCTGGCTCGCCGTCGCGCAGACGCAGGCGGAGATCGGGGCGCTGATCTCGGTCGAGTTGCGCCCCGCGCTCGACGGCCGCGAGCCGGCGTGTGTGCTCACGCACGTCCGCGTCTCGGCGGACGATCCGGCCTTCGACCGCCCGACCAAGCCGATCGGTCCCTTCTACTCCGCCGAGGAGGCCGAGGCGTTGCAACGCGAGCGAGGCTGGACGCTGGTTTCGGACGCGAATCGCGGCCATCGCCGCGTCGTTCCCTCACCGCTGCCGCTCGAGGTCGTCGAACTGGACGTGATCCGCCGGCTGGCGGAGTCCGCCGTGGTGATCGCCTGCGGAGGCGGCGGCATACCTGTGGTTCGGCGCGGTGGGCGGCTCGCCGGCGTGGACGCCGTGATCGACAAGGATCGCGCGTCAGCGCTCCTCGCCCGCGGCCTCGACGCGGAGCGGCTCGTCATCCTCACCGAGGTTCCGGCGGTCTGCCGCAACTTCGGAAAGCCCGAGCAGGAGGAGATCCATACCGTGTCTGCGTCCGATGCCGAGGCGCTGTTGCCGACCCTGGCGGAGGGATCGATGCGTCCCAAGGTCGAGGCGGCGCTCACATTCGGCGGCCAGACGCTGATCACGAACTTCGACACGCTCGCCTCAGCCCTTGCCGGACGCGGCGGGACCCGCATCGCCTGACCACAGCGGCCCGCGCACGACCCGCCCCGGCAGCGCGCCGGTGTGCTCGCCGTCGCGGAGTGCGAGCGTGCCGTTGACTGCGACATGCTCGACGCCGGTCGCGTACTGGTGCGGATCGTCGAACGTCGCGTGATCCTGGATCCGGTCGGGATCGACGACGACGACGTCGGCGAAGTAGCCCGGCTCGAGCAGCCCGCGCCGCTGTAGACGCATGGTCTCAGCGGGCAGGGACGTCAGCCGCCGCACCGCTTCCTCGAGCGGAACGATGCGCTCGTCGCGGACGTACTTCCCGAGCAGGCGAGCGAAGCTGCCGTATGCACGCGGATGGTTGCTCCACTGCAGGAAGCGGCCCTCCGCCGACGGCGCATCGGAGTCGGAGCAGAAGCTCACCCACGGCAGCGCCAGCCCGCGGCGGAGGTTTTCCTCGGACATGGTGAAGTAGGCGGCGCCGACGCGCGTGCCGTCCTCGATGACGAGGTCCATCGCCGTCTCCACCGGCGGCGTCCCCCGCTCCGCCGCGATCTCGGCGAGCGTCTTCCCCGTCAACGGGCGCAGCGCTTCGTTCTTGAACGCGAGCAGCTTGATGTTCTCCGCCCCCGCGAGCTCGAACATGTTCTCCCACGCCTCAGTCGGCGCCAGCATCTCGGCTGCCACACGTGCGCGGATGTCCGGCTCGCGGAGCCGCGCGCGCCACGCCTCGAAGCCGCCGGCTTGCACCCACGGCGGCATCGCGCCGTCGAGTCCTGTTGCGCCCGCCGTGTACGTGTACATGTCGGCTGTCAGCTCGAGGCCCGCGCGCTGCTCGGACTCGACGCGCTCGATCAGCGTCTCGAGCTTGGTCCAGTTCTTCCGGCCGGCGACCTTGAGGTGGTAGATCTCGCCGCGGACGCCGGCGCAGCGCACGATCGTCAGGAACTCGTCGAGCGCCTCGAGCAGGGCATCGCCCTCGCTGCGCAGGTGCGTGATGTAGAGGCCGGCTGGTCGGGCCAAACTGACCAGCTCGTCGGACTGCGCGTAGAACGCGGGCGCGTAGATCAGCGCCGCGGCGAGACCGACAGCGCCCTCGCGCATCGCGTCGACGACGAGCCTCTCCATCCGCGCGAGCTCGTCCTCGGTGGGAGCGCGGTCGCCGGCGCCGATCACGTGCTCTCGCACTGTGGCGGAGCCGACGAACGACGCGACGTTGGGCGAGACGCCGCGGCGTTCGAGGTGCTCGAGGTACTCGCCGAGCGTCGTCCATTCGACGGGATGCCCGAGCAGAGACTGCGCCTCGACCTCCTCCTTCATCTCCTCCGTGAGCGGGCCCATCGAGAAGCCCTCGCCCATCACCTCGAGCGTGACGCCCTGGCGGATGTCGCTCTGGGCGCGGCCGTCCTCGAGCAGCGACTCGACCGCCCAGCTCAGCATGTTGACGAAGCCCGGCGCGACCGCAAACCCGCTCGCGTCGAGCTCGTCGCGCCCATGCCAGTCGTCGAGGCGTCCGACCGCGGCGATCGCGTCGCCGCTGATCGCGACGTCGCCCTCGACGGGTGCCCCACCGCGCCCGTCGTAGAGCGTTCCGCCGCGGATGAGGAGGTCGCAGTCCGTGGAGTGGGAGTCTAGGAGCGGCGCCGATCAGCAGAGCGCGCCGCTGCTGAGCGCCATGTAGAGGAGCGCCCCCGGATTGACGACGAGGCTGATCAGCGCGACGAACCAACGGCGCGCGGCCAGGCCGGTCAGTCCGAGCACGACCGCCGTGATCGCGGTGACGAGCGCCGCCCACGTGAGGAAGCTCGTCCACGCGGTATCCGACGAGGGCGTGTCGCAGCTGCCGTCCTGCTGAGCGGCATAGGCGTACGCCAAAACGACCGTGCCTGCCGTGGCCACCAGAGCCGCGACCGCGACGCGCTTGAGCCCTCGATCCTCATGTGTTTCCAGTCGCTCGACCGGTGGTGGACGCTCGATGCGCGCGACGCCTCCTCCAACCGCCGCGACCGCCAAGAGCATCAGGCAGGGCGCAAAGACCGCGCCCGGCGGCGGCTCGATGTTGCTGCGCAACCTCCAGAGCAACACGACGCCCACGAGGCCGAGCACCACACCCGCAACACCCGCTTCACTGAAGACACGCCGCTGGCCCTCGAGCGTCGGACTGCATGCAAGCGCAACGGCCGTCGCAATGCCCATCGTGACCGCGGCAACTCCGCCGTAGAGCCACGCGCGCCGGTCGAAGTCCTCGTCCAGGCGCTTGATCTCCTCGTAGCGCGGCAGCGTGCTCTGGCCCTGGAGTGGAAACGGGGGGACCTGGCTCTCGGTATGCCGAAGGTCGATGCGGCCGATCACCAGCACGGCCAGCACGGCAAGGCCGCCCGCGATCCAGACACGACGCTCACTCATAGCCATCGAGCGGCTTTCGCCTTCCTGCGAGTCGTTTCCTACAGGTCCGGCTTAGGATCCAGGCCGTGATCGCGGTCGCAGACAGCCTCAAGGGTCGCTCTTTCACGCGAGTCGCCGACTGGAGCGGGGACGAGCTGCTGGACGTCCTTGGGCTGGCGGATGAGCTCAAACGGCTGCAGTCGGCCGGTGAGGAGCACCACCTCCTCCCCGGCCGGACGCTCGGGATGATCTTCCAGAAACCGTCGACGCGGACGCGGGTCTCGTTCGAGGTCGGGATCTACCAGCTCGGCGGCACCGCTCTCTACCTCTCGGCGGCGGATCTGCAGCTTGGCCGCGGCGAGACGATCAAGGACACGGCGGTCGTGCTCTCGCGTTACCTCGACGCGATCATGATCCGAACCTTCGCGCAGTCCGACGTCGAGGAGCTGGCCGAGAACGCATCGATCCCGGTGATCAACGGACTCACCGCGCGAGCGGTTCGGACGGCTCGAAGGTCTGAAGGTCGTCTACCTCGGCGACGGCAACAACGTCTGCGCGTCGCTGATGGTGGCGTGCGCGAAGCTCGGCATGGAATTCGTCGCGGCGACGCCGGAGGGTTACCGCCCTCCCGACGAAGCCGTGCGGATCGCGCGCGAGGTGGGCGGGTCGGTCGAGCTGACGGTCGATCCGCGCACGGCGATGGACGGCGCGGACGTCCTCTACACGGACGTCTGGACGTCGATGGGCCAGGACGCCGAGCGCGAGCAGCGGCTCCGCGACCTGGCCGGGTACGGCATCGACGCCAATCTGGTCGCCCTGGCGAGCCCCGGCGCGATCGTCCTCCACTGCCTACCTGCACACTACGGCGAGGAGATCACGGAGGACGTCCTCTACGGCCCCCAGTCCGCGGTCTGGGACGAGGCAGAGAACCGCCTGCACGCCCAGAAGGCGCTGATGGCGCTCGTGATGCGATAAGAACCGCGGGTGATCCCGCTCCGCGACAACGTCCCGACGAGGACGTTCCCAATCGTCACCGTCGGGATCATCGTCGTCAACGCGATCGCCTGGTTCTGGGAGCTCGGCGGCCGCGGCGTCGACTACCACGTCTTCAAGGGCGGGTACTACGCGTGCTACGTCCAGGGGCCGTGCGTGCAGGTTGTCGCCGACGAGCCCTCGCACACCCTGTCGTGGTGGGATAGCACGTTCACGTCGATGTTCCTGCACGGGAGCTGGGAGCACATCCTCGGGAACATGCTGTTCCTCTGGATCTTCGGCAACAACGTCGAGGATGCGCTGGGCAAGGTCCGGTTCTTCTTCTGGTACCTCGCCGCGGGCGTCGCCGCCACCGCCCTGCAGACCTTCGTGACGCTGATGTTCGGAACCACGCGCGACGCGAGCATCCCCAATATCGGGGCCAGCGGCGCGATTGCGGGGGTGCTCGGCGCGTACTTCGTGCTGCTACCCCGCGCGAAGGTGCTGACCGTGATCTTCTTCTTCCTGCGCGAGATCCCGGCGGTCTGGTTCCTCGGCATCTGGATCGCGCTGCAGCTCTGGCAGGGAGGCTTCGGGCTCACGCATCCCGACCAGACCGGCGGCGTCGCCGTCTTCGCACACATCGGCGGCTTCGCGTTCGGCTTACTGACTGTGTCCCTGGTCGCCGAACGCCGGCCGCTCCCGCCGGAGTACTGATGCCCAACTTCGAGGAGCGCGTCCGGGAGGCACTCGACGAGCTGCCGCCTGAGCTGGCGCGGGGCCTCGAGAACGTCGCCGTGGTCGTCGAGGAGGAAAACGCCCGCGAGCCGGACCTGCTCGGCCTCTTCGAGGAGGCGCCCTACATGCCGGCCAAGGTCACGATCTACCGCCGCCCGCTGGAGGCGGACTTCGGCCATGACCCCGAGCTGCTCGAGCACGAGATCCGGGTCACCGTCCTCCACGAGCTCGCCCACTACTTCGGCCTCGACGAGGAGCGGCTGGCGGAACTGGGCTACGGCTGATGGTGGAGGCCCTCAACCTGATCGCCGAGGCGGCCGCGGTCGTCGGCGCCGCGGCCATCCTCGTCTTCTTCCTCGGACCTCGGGAATGAGGCCTGCCCGGCCTGCGTTTTCATGGACATGACCCTGACCCAGATCCACAAGGAGATAGAAGAGACGAGCGAGCGGCGGACTGAGCTGTGGCACACCCTGTCCCAGGGTTACGACCCGGCCGCGGCCGCCGAGCTCAAGAGTCTGAGTGCTCAGCTCGACAACCTCTGGGACGAAGAGCGCACGCTGAAAGCAGCCCTCCGCTTCGGCGACCGCGACCACATCGTCGCCCGAGCGCGCGTCGAAGAGCGACTCGAGCGCGCCGCCTAGATCTTCGAAGCCTCCCTCCGCTCATGAAGCGGACCCGTCGGCCCCGGACGAGGGATCCTTCCCCTCCCTCCCGGGGCCGACAACGTTTTCGGACAGTTCTGCGGCGGCCGACAATCGAGAAGGAGTGTCATGCCGGGATCGCACGCAGAAGAGATCGTCGTCGACTACTTCGAGGCCGACGATTGGGTAGACCTGATGGACGTCGAGGCGGAGCCGGAGCCGGATCTGGATCTCCCGCCGCTGCCGGCGCCCGTGCCCCGTCCCTCGAGCACCGCTCCGCCGCGCCAGTAGCTCGAGCCGAGAGCCGCCCACAGCGCCACGGCTGAGCGTTCCCGCAGGCGAAAGTCGGCGCGGGGCGAGTAGCGGTAGCTGAACCACACGACGGCCTTCACCTGCGTGTATGCGGCTTGCAGGCGCCGCATCGTCTCGGACACCCACTCGGCCGGGTCCCCGCCCTGCGTGACGGTTCCGATCTCCGAGACAATGATCGGTTTGTGGAAGCCGGCCAGCTCCTCGTAGGTCGGTGCGATCAACTGGTCGAGGTTCTTCCAGTTCCCCCAGCCTACGGCCGTCCCCCAGTTGAAGACGGTGAGCGAGACCCAGTCGACGTACGCGTCGCCGGGATAGAAAGAGCTGAAGCGCTTGACGCGACCCGGCAGCGCGTGAACCGTCCAGACCCAGTGGACGTTGTCCGCGCCGGCCTCACTGAAGATGCGATGGATGCGGCGCCAGGCGGCGACGAACGTCGCTGCGTCGTTGCCGTTCGTCGCAACGGCCCACGGATACCAGGTTCCGTTCATCTCCTGCATCGGCCGCAGCAGGATGGGATCGTGATACCGAGCCGCCGCCCGTGCCCAGGAGCGGATGTAGGCGTCGTCGCCCCCCGAGGCGATCCGCGCCAGCCTCGAGGCCGGCTGCACGGCCTCGTGGAAACCGCGGCGAGGCTTTGCCCAGGGCTCCCAGGTCACCATCGGGACCGCTCCTTGCCGTGCAACCGCGCGCAGCCAGTCTCCGCGGAACTCGGTTTCGCCGCTGCGCCACTGCTGGAACCAGTTGACGATGGCCGGCCGGAAGGAATAGGCGCTCGACCACCTGCGGATCGCGCTCGCGCACACAGGTAGATCCGGCTGCGAGATGCCGAAGTACGCACCTGACGCAGCGGTGTTCAGCGACGGCGCAGGACTGTGAGCCGGTGCGGCGGGAACCTGCCCACACGCCCGCGAGGCGTTGCCGGCCGCGCTTCGCGTCGCCAGCTGCGAGGCGAGCGCAAGCGTCGCGACCAGGACGATGCCGCCGCGGATCGCTCCGCACAGCATCCGTTCGGTCGCTGGCCGCGCACTCACCGCGCTCAGCGGCCCTGCAAGCAGGAACGCCATCACCGACGCCCAGAGGACGGCGACCGCCGGCGCGTCGTCGGCGCGGAAGCCGGCGTACACGATCGTCCCGCCGAGCGCCGCGAAGAGGCAGATCTGCGGGACGAGCAGAGCGGAGAACCAGCGCTGCCGTCCTTTCTCCGTCGGGCGGCTGTCGGGCCGCAGGCCGAGGATCGCGCGCACCGCGGCGACGATGTATACCGGTGCCGAGAAGAGCGCACTCTGGACGATTGGCAGCGAGCCCCGTCCGTCGCCGTGAATCGCGAGAAAGACGGCGAGCGTCGCGAAGTACGGCACCGCGGCGAGGGCGTACGACCACGTCGCTTGGGTGTTGAAGATGGGAATGCCGAGGAAGACCGTCAGCGGCGGGCCGATCAGGAAGCAAAGCTGAAGACCGGCGAGGAGGTAGTAGCTCGTCGTGTGGAGGTAGTGCAGGCGCTGCATGGGCGACAGCCCCCGCTTGAGCAACGGGCTGTCGCGGGTCAGCAGCCGGGTGCTGTCGGTTGCCCAGCGCAGGCGCTGACGCAGGAACACCGAGGCCGTTTCCGGCGCCGAGCCGATCGTCACCGGAGACGGGTGGTACACGCTCCTCCAGCCGGCCGCATGCAAGAGGTACGACGTGTGCAGGTCCTCGACGAGGTTCCACTCGCTGAAGCCGCCGACGCGCTCGAGCGCCGCGCGCCGATAGACCGTGCCGTTGCCGCAGGAGAAAGCACTCGAATCGGCGTCCTTCGCCGGCTGCAGGAAGCGATAGAAGAGCGGCTCGCGATTGTTGAGCACGTCGGCTCGCGTCGTCCGGAAGAGCTGGCTCGTGCACACGAATGCCACCTCGCCGTCGACGAAGTAGCCGAGCGTCTCGTCGCCGAGATCCGGGGTCGCCAGATGGTCGGCGTCGATCGTGACGACGAAGTCGCCGTCGGTCCGCTCGAGCGCGTGGTTGAGGTTCCCGGCCTTGCCCCGGCGACCGGCGGAGCGCATGAACGAGCGGACGCCGTACCGCTCGGCGAGCAGTTCGATCTCCTCCCAGTTGTCCATGTCCGCCAGGAACCCGTCGTTGAGGAGGTACGTGCGGTGTGGATACTCGATCGCGAGCGCGGCGCAGAGGGTCCGCTCGACCATCTGGGCCGGCTCTCCGCAGACGGTGACGAAGACGTCGAGCGTCCCGCCGGCCTGCCCGCGGACGGCGGCCGAGCGGCCTCCCGCACGGGCGAGCAGGAGCGCCGACAGCACGAGCACGCCGAACGCCAGGCACTCGACGGCATAGAACGCGAGCCCGAACGTCCCGCTGACGCCGATCGTGGTCGCGCGCACCCACAGGTAGCGACCTCCGGCGACGACTACGAGGACGGAGACGAGCCGCGCGACGTTGAGATGGCGCCTCGACGGCGGCGGGCGACGTGCGGCGAGAACGGCGTTGAGCTCTTTTGGACTCACGTCACAAGGCGTACAATCGGGCCACGGTCGCTCCGTACTCGCAGCACCTGTTTGCCGTCCTGGTGCTCGCGGCGCCGGCGGTTGCGCCTGCCCACCCAACGGCAGCGCGGGCTGTTCCGTTCAAGGCGAGGCTGACGGCTTCCGGACACAACCCGGTGGCGCTCACCCCGTGGCGGTACACGCTCCGCATCACCGATCTCAAAGGACGGGCGATCCGGGCGCGCGCGGTGTTCAGGATCGTCTTCGTCCAGGAGACGCCGCCGCCGCCGCGACTGCTCGCGCGCGTGACCTTCCGCGGTCGCGCCCGCGGGGTCTACCGCTGGCCGACCCTGCTCCGCGGGGAACCGCTCGAGTTCCAGACGACGGTGACGGCGAAAGGCGCGACGCTGACGCTTCGCTACAAGATCAGCGTCCGCTGACGCGTCACTGGGTCGGGATCTCGACCGCATAGAGAAAACCGTCGTCGCTGCCGACGTAGACGACGCCGCCGAAGACCGCAGGAGAGGAACCGACCAGCTTTCCGGTCTCGAACCGCCAACGCATCCGCCCCGTGCGCTCGTCCAGCGCGTACACGTTGTGGTCGTGGCTGCCGACGTACACGACGCCGTTGTCGACGGTCGGTGACGAGAAAACCGTGTCCAGAGTCTGGAAGCGCCACTTCCGCTTTCCCGTGCGTGCGTCGACGGCGTAGACGCCGTGATCGAAGCTGCCGACGTAGACGGTGCCGTTGGCGACTGCGGGCGAGGAGCTGACGCCGGCGCGCGTGGTGAACCGCCACTGCTCCTGGCCCGTCGCCGCGTCGAGCGCGTAGATGTTGTGGTCGTTGCTGCCCACGTAGACGACGCCGTTGGCGACCGTCGGTGACGACCAGACCTCGTCGCCCGTCGTGAACCGCCAGAGCTTCCGGCCGCTCCTGGCGTCGAGCGCGTAGATGTTGTCGTCGCGGCTCCCCACGTAGACGGCGCGCCCGGCGACCGCGGGCGAGGAGAAGACGGGCTGTCCTGTTTCGAAGCGCCAACGCTCGAAGCCCGTGGCGCTGTCGAGCGCGTAGACCCTGCCGTCGTCGCTGCCGACGTAGACGAGGTTCCGCCCGACGGCCGGCGAGGACTCGACCTCTCCGCCGGTCTTGAAGCGCCAGCGCTCCTTCCCGGAGCTCTCGTTGAGGGCGTACAGGTTGCCGTCGTGGCTGCCCACGTAGACGATGCCGTTGGCGACCGCCGGGGAAGAGAACACGATCTTCTGCGTCTCGAAGTTCCAGTCCTGCGCGCCTCTGGTCGCATCCACGGCGTAGACGTCCTGGTTCTGGCTACCGAAGAAAACGCGACCCTTGTCGACGGCCGGCGACGAGCCGACGAAACCGCCGGTCTTGAACTTCCACCGGACGGTTGGGCCGCCCGCCGTCGCCGCACCACCGCTACTCCCGCCCCCGGTGAGGACCACGGTGACGACAACGGCCACGAGTGCCGCCGCGAGTGCCGCCCCTACCGCCGTCACGAGGCGAACGTGTTGCTTCGCCCAGCGTTTCGCGTCGTCGAGCACGGCAATGCGGCGGGGCGTCCGCGGGTGGGCCCTCGCGCCGTTGGTTGAAACAGGCGCATCGACCGAGAAGATGCGCCCGTCCGGCGCATGCATGTAGAGGACGGGCACGCCCCACTCGAGCGTCCGCTCGAGCGCCAGGCTCACGGCGATGCGCGCCTCCGAGACGGCTCCGTCCACCGGCTGTCCGTCGGCAATGGCCTCGTAGAACGCCCGCGTGAACTCGATCGCCGCGCGGTCCGTGATCTCGTACTGCATCGCGACGACCGCCGGCACTCCGCGCCGCATCAGGACGGCCGCGGTGCTCGAGAGCACCTCCTTGGTCCCGCCGCGGGCTCCCTCGCACGAGTTCAGCACGGCGAGCCGAAGCGGACCGTGATCGTCGAGGAGACGTCCGAGCTGCGCGGCGCTGAGCAGATGCGTTCGCCCGCCCTCGTCGGAGAGCGCGATGAAACCTTCGTCCTTCGTCTCGTCGTAGGCGCCGTGTCCGATGAAGTGGAAGATGTTCCACTCACCCGTGCGCATCGCGCGCTGGAGATCCCTCCACGTCTCACCCTGGATCCAGGTCAGTGCGACACGCCCATCCTGTTGCAAGGGCGCGATCGCGTCCTCGAGCCGCTTTCGCTCTCGGCCCGTATCGAGAGCGTCCTGGTCGCGGGGGCTCGCAATCATCCCGAGGATGTGCAGCGGCGGCGTCACCGTCAGCGGCTTGATCGGCTGCGCGAGCTCGAGGTACCGAATGACGGGTGTTCCGCGACATAGCGCGAGGTACTCGTCCTCGCGGTCGTCGTACAGGAACTCCCACGGAATGACGGCGAGGTCGGGAGCCTGGATGCGGAGCTTCAGCCGGAGCCCGAGATCCTGCTCGTACGCCTCGCGGCGGCTGAGGTCGAAGAGCGTCCTGACCGAGCCGCCGAGCAGCGCTTCGGAGAGCTGCCGGCCGAACTCCTGCACGATCTGTTCTTCACTCGTCGCAACGCGGCGACGCGTCCCGCTCGACTTGAGCAGGGCGATCTCCAGCGCCTGCAGCCGGTTCGTGAGCGTCGGGCCGTCGAACGGGAAACGCATCTTCGCCCGGACCTCACCCGCCGGCGAGTGGAGGACTGCAACCGGATACTCACCTCCCTCGGCCGGGCCGATCTCGACCTCGAAGTCGAGATAGCTCATGGGCCCTGCTCAGAGCACCGCATCTTCGAACCGGTCCAGCTCGCGAGGCTTCGGAGTGACTCCTCGCTCCCGGGCAAGTGGGTCCGCGTCGGCGAGCGGGCCGAACGAGACCTTGGTCAGCTCCTCGACCTTGCGGATCGGCACCTGGTACGTCCGGTACTGGCCGTACGAGAACGGCTCACGCGTGCGCAATCCCTCGATCAGCTGGCTCTGGCTGAGGAGATATGCCGTCGCCGAGAGCTGCCCATCGGTCTTCACCATCGTGACGACCTTCCAGAACTGGCGCGGCAGCTGCACACCGCGGTACTGGTCGTCGTCGGGCGCGAACACCGGCCCCGTGAACACGTTGACCTTGAAGTTGAGGTTGTCGGCGTTCTTGAGGATGTAGTCCTCCATCCCCGCCCAGCGCGTCTTGTTCCGGTTGAAGTCCTTGTGCTGCGGGCTGCAATTTGTGAAATGGAACGTGTCGTCGTTTGCCAGCTTCGCGACGTCCGCCGAGTCGCCCCAGGCGGGATCGAGACGCCGGACGAGATGACCGAGGTCGAGGTCGTTCTTGTCGTAGACGTCGTTCCCCGTCTGCTCGTCTGCGGCGACGCGAGGGTCGAAGTACCAGTGATCGCGTGCCCGCTTCGGCTGCTGGCTCAGGGTCCCGTCGATGTTCACCGCGGTGAAGAACGCCAGCTTGCGCGCCTTGCTCAGGACGACGCTGAAGTGGTGGTACGGCAGGATGTAGTGTGGCTCGGCCGCAGCGCGAGTGTTCACGGCCGCCTGCGCGGCGAGCTCAGCGGGAAGATCCGGAAGCGAGACGGAGTGAGCCGCGCCGAGGAAGTCCGGGTCGTAGCCTTTGCGGTCGGAGTAATCGGGATCGATGTCGATCCCTGCCGCACCGCGAACGCCGCGTACGAGTCGGGCGAGCAGTCCCATAACTCCTAGGCCTCGCTATACCTCGCGATCAGGTTTCCCCAAGCCGTATCGCGGCCGAAGTCGAGTTCGTCGTACGCCACCTGAACGTCCCCCACGATGGGGAAGTACACCGCAGTGCCGGTCGCTCCTTCTACGCCCGCGCCCTTCCGGCCCGACGCGATCACGAAGGGCGACTCGCCGAAGAGCGCCTCGCGCAGCTTCGAGCCCGTCTCCTGCACGCCGGCCGGCATGGACGGCGTGGCCACGCGGGTGCAGAGGTCGCCGAGATCGGCGAAGTCCTTCATCCGGAAGCGTTGTGCGTTCTTCACCGCCTTGCTGAAGTCTCCGAAGTCCTCACGGCTCTCCACGAGCGGGATGCAGGCATTCGCAAAAGCGCTCGTCGTTTCCGCGACCGCGGCGGCGCGCGAGACGTCCACGGCGGACTGCGTCACGGCCTCGTCGCCGCGGTAGGAGTCCATGTAGTTCTGGACGAAGCGTGCGGCCGCATCCCTCGCGGTCAGGTCGGGTGTCGCCGTGAGCTCGTTGAGCACGCCGTCATAAGGCCATCCGTCGCCCGGCTCGACCTCCTCGGAGCCGACGATGTGATCGACCGTGCCGCGAAGCTGGTACGCGACCTCGACGAGGTCCATCAGGCACGCGTCGAACCCGAGCACGTCGATCGGAGCACCGGTCTGCTCGACGACCTGCTCGAGCACGCGCTTCAACTCGGCGTTGTCGAGGAAGTCGCGTGCGGTGTCGTCGTACGCGATCGCGCGTGAGTGGACGGCCTTGTCGAGCGTCGTCGCGAACAGGGCGCGGCGGTGGCCGCTCGAGGCGACCTCGCGGATGCGCGCCCGTGGGATCGCGTCGTCGCCGTCCGATGCAGGCCCGCGCTCGATCCGGAGCCCGCGCGTGACGCTCCGCGCGTAGATATCGGCCTCGTCGATCCCGCTCCCGTGATTCCAGATCACGGCGAGCCGCTTCTCGGCCGGCCACTCGCCGAACGCCCACGTGAAGAAGTCGATCGCGACGGCCGGATCCCCTGTGTTCGTCTCGCCGAGCTCGCCGACCACGTCGTCGTCGAGCGGGGTGTCGGCACGCAGGAAGTACCGTCGCGTCTGGTCGTCGCCCATCCGGTCGAACTGCGCGACCACGGCGACCTCGTCGCTCGAGCCGACGTGCTTCATCTCGCCGAGATCCGTCTCGCCGAACGATTCGAGGTTGTTGTCGCCGGCGACCCAGACGGCGACCGTCCACTTCCTGCGGCCTGCGTTGCTCATCTACGCCTTCCTTGGACTGCGGCACTTTGACGCTACGCCCGCCCGAATCCCTTGTCAACGGCCCTGCAAAGCGCGACAATGGCCCTCTGCGGCAGCGCTCGTCGGAAGTCCCCCAGTCAACGAGGAAAACGGGAGGGTTGCGGTGCCGCAGGCGATCTCTATCCACGTCGGCCTGAACGAGGTCGATCCCAAGCACTACCAGGGCTGGAACGGCAAGCTCGTCGCGTGTGAGTTCGACGCGAACGACATGGAGAAGCTCGCGTCCGAGCGCGGGTTCGACTCGGAGAAGCTGCTTACGAAGCAGGCGACGGCCGAGGCGCTGACGTCCACCCTCAAGAAGGCGTCGCAGAAGCTCGAGAGCGGGGACACCCTGCTCCTCACCTACTCCGGCCACGGCGGGCAGGTCCCTGATGCGAACGGCGACGAGAAGGACCGCATGGACGAGACCTGGGTGCTCTACAACCGGCAGATGGTCGACGACGAGCTCTACTCGCTCTTCGGCACCTTCAAGCCCGGAGTCCGGATCGCGATCTTCTCGGACAGCTGCCACAGCGGCACGGTCGCGAAGGACGCAATGGACGCCGTGGGGCCCGACCGGATGGCGCGTTCCGTCAACGGAGGAGATTCCCAGCAGCCGCGGGCCAAGGGAATGCCCGACGAGGTGGTGCGGTCCGTCTACGAAGCGAACAAGGACGAGTACGACGACATCCAGAAGTCGCTGCCACCGTTCGACAAGGCGAACATCGGCGCGAGCGTCATCCTGACGTCGGGCTGCCAGGACAACCAGACGTCGCTGGACGGCGACAAGAACGGGCTCTTCACGCAGACGCTGCTCGAGGTCTGGAACAACGGAGCCTTCAACTCGGGCTACCGGACGTTCAGGCGGCGGATCGCACGGCAGATGCCGCCGTGGCAGAGCCCGAATCTCTTCATCGTGGGCGCGTCCGATCCGACGTTCGCGAACCAGGTCCCCTTTACCGCCTAGTCACTGGGAGGCTGCTGACCGTGCCACGAAAACGCATGGGAGACGTCGTCGTGATGCTGCCCGGCATCACGGGAAGCGTTCTGCAGAAGAACGGCAAGGACGTTTGGGCCCCGACGCCGGGCGCCGTGCTCGGCGCGTTGCTCTCGCTCGGCAAGAACGTCAAGGGCCTGGCGCTGAAGGAGGATCCGCCGGACGTCGACGATCTCGGCGACGGCGTCGTCGCGACGCGCGTCATGCCCGACATCCACTTGATCCCCGGTCTCTGGAAGATCGACGGGTACTCGAAGCTGAAGAGCTACGTCACGAAGACGTTCGACGTCCGGCCGGGCGAGAACTTCTTCGAGTTCGCGTACGACTGGCGGCGGGACAATCGGGTCTCCGCCCGCAAGCTCGAGCGCTCGGCTGCGGACTGGCTCGCCGCGTGGCGCAAGAAGTCGGGCAACAAGGACGCAAAGCTCGTGCTCGTCGGCCACTCGATGGGCGGGATCATCTCGCGCTACTACCTCGAATGCCTCGACGGCTGGAAGGACACGCGCACGCTGGTCACCTTCGGCACGCCGTACCGCGGCTCGATGAAGGCGATCGGCACGCTCGCGAACGGCATGACCAAGAAGATCGGCCCGATCGGGCTCGACCTGACCACGATGGTGCGCTCACTGACCGCGGTCTACCAGCTGCTGCCCGTCTACCCGTGCTACGAGGCCGGCGGCGAGCTCGTCCGCGTCGCCGAGACCGATGTCCCCAATGTCGACCGCGAGCGAGCGGCGGCTGCACGTCAGTTCCATGAGGAGATCAGGCTCGCAGTCGAGGCGCACGAACAGGACGAGGAGTACCGCCGCGGCCGTTACGGCATCCGTCCCGTCATCGGCACGTTCCAGCCGACCGCGCAGTCGGCCAGGACGCGCGGCGACGGCGTGGAGCTCCTGAACACGTACGAGGGCAAGAACCAGGACGGGGACGGGACGGTTCCGAGGGTCTCGGCGACGCCGATCGAGGTGGAGCACGAGGAGAACGCGATGTTCGCGGCCCAGCGCCACGCGTCGCTGCAGAACGACGACCCAGTCCTGGCACAGCTCGCCGGCATCCTCAGTGGCCTCGACCTCGACCTGTCCGGCTTCAAAGCGCTGCCGACGCTGGGCCTCAGCCTCGACCTCGAAGATGTCTACGACGCCGACGAGCCGCTGACGGTCAGGGCGCGCCCGGAGCGCGAGTCGGACGATCGCCTGCTCGTCGTCGTCGAGGATGCCGCCCGGCCGCCCGACGACGAACAGCCCGTCGAGCTCGCCAGAGCATCGCTGCAACCCGCTGACGACGGCTGGCAGAGCGCGGAGCTGCCGCCGCTGCCGGCAGGCACGTACCGCGTCACCGTCTTCGGCAGCGGCATGGTCGAACCGGTCACCGACGTCGTCGCCGTCGTCTCGGCGACGGAGCTCGAGCGAGAGGCGGAGACCGCGCTGGCGGCCGTCAAGGCCTGATGCTCTACGAGCAGGCACCGCAGCTCGCGTATCGCTACCGCGACTTCACGATCGCGCTGCGCAAGGAGACCGTCCCGAGCCGCGGCGGTCCGTACACCGCGTCCTTCACGGAGGCGGATGGCCGGCCGATCAAAGGCACGTTCAGCAGCCCCCTCAGCCCGACCGAGCTCTCGGTTGCGGTCGCCAGCATCCGTGCGGGCGGGAACGTCCTCCAGCGCAGCGTGCCCGAGGAGAGCCTCGATCCGGTCAAGGACATGGGCTCGAGGCTGTACGACGCTCTGTTCCACGGGTCGCTCGGCCGCGCGTTCATGCAGGCGCTCGACTCGCCGGACGAGGGCGTACGGCTCCGCCTCGTGCTCGAGGACGATGACGCAGCAGCTCTGCCGTGGGAGTTCCTCTACGACAGGCGCCGCGACGACTTCCTCGTCCTGTCGACGCGATCGCCACTCGTGCGGCGGGTCGCCGGGCCCGCCTTCGGCCCCGCAGGAAGCGGCGGGCCTGCCGAGCCCCTTCAGCCCCCGGCACGGGTGCTGGTGGCCGTCGCTGACGTCACCGGCAGCTGGGATGTGAACAAGGAGCTCAACGCGCTCAACGAGGCGGCCAACCACTCCGGGAACGCCAAGGTCGAGGTCCTCGAGACAGCGACCCCTTCGAGTTTCGAGAAAGCACTGCGCACGCTCGAGCCGGACCTCGTGCACCTGATCGCCACCGGCTTCGAAGAGGGGCGGCGCGGCTTCGGCCCGGTCCGCCAACGGCTTGCGCTCCTTGCCAACGAGGCGACGGCGACCAACGCGACGCGGCAGCATGTCCTCCTGGAGGGCAAGAGGCTGGCAGACCTGTTCGCGCGGGCCGAGCATGTGCGGGTCGTCGTCGTGAACGGCTGCAACACCGACGCCCTGGCGGCGAACGTTGCGGCCTGCGTCCCGGCGACTGTCGCACATCGTGGCGACATCTCCGACGAGGCGGCCGTCGCGTTCGCGGAGGGTTTCTACTCCGCGCTGCTCAACGGGCTCCCGCTCGAGGCGGCAGTGACAGGAGGCAGGCTCGCGATCGACTCGAGGGATCCGGGCGGACGGGAATGGAGCGCCGCCGTCATGTATCTGCAGACGGCAGACGGCACGTTCCTTCCCGCGAGTACCGAGAGTGCCGGGGGGACCGTGACGAAAGCAGAAGTGCGCGACGCCCTCGTCGCTCCGTCCGAGCGTGCACCGACGCGGAGCGTCGATCGAGAGAAGCAGTCGCTGCTCTCCCTGCTGACGATCCACCAGAGCAATCTCGATGCCCTCAACGCTCAGCGGGAGCGTCTCGCGACACCGCCGCCCTTCCTGCTCGAGCAGATCGAGACCACGACCGCCGAGATCGAGCGCCTGAAAGACCAGGTGTCGGCGGGCTCGGACACGGCGTCCGCATGAGCGTCGACCAGTCAGCCTCGAAACGAAAGACCGCCGCGAAGAAGCGCTCCGGCGGCCGCACCGAGAGCACGCAGGACAAGAGGCTGCGCCGGCTCGCCTACCTGATCACGCTGCTCGACAAGCGGAGGAAGGAGCGTGACGACTTCGAAGCCCGCCTGGAACCGCTCCGGCGAGCGGGCTTGATGGCAGTTGTGGGCGAGGAGGCCCTGCTCGCCGCGATCGACCTCCTCCTGAACAGCGCGGGCCTGTTGCTCACAGAGCTCGAGAGCGACCTGACGGTCGCGCGGATCGAAGATCGCATGAACGAGCTCGAGACAGGGCTCGAAGGCTATGAGTGGGAGGTGCTCAAGCACACGCTCACCGTTCTCGACGACAAGCGGGCGAAGCAGGACACCGTGATCCGTCAGCTCCAGGAGACGGTCGACGGCTGGCGGAATCGCGTCGAGCCGCTCCGCCGGGCGATCGAGGTCGCCGACACGGTCCGGGCACCTGTACCGCTCGAGCGGAACGCACTCAACCGGCTCGACTCGCTGTTGGGACTTACTCCTCGACCAGCGCTATGCGGACATCGCCGATCCGCTGGGCCGTCTCGGGCAGGAGGACCCACCCGAGGGCTTGATCGGGCGAGTCACCGAGAAGAGCGACAGCGCCCAGCGCTTCAACCGCCAGGCCGACGTCCTGCTCCTCCGCGCGTCGACTGAAGGAATGCACCTGTACACCGTCCTCTTGCGAACGCCGAGCGAACCGGGCTCACACGGGATCAACATCCAGGACTCGAGCAGCCTCGTCGATCAGGATCGCGAATACATTCGCGGCGTGATCGGCCAGGTCACGAAGGCCGTCGACGAGGGGATCGTCCGGCGCTTTCAAACCCGAGCCGCTTCGTCGCCGCCGCCGCCTTCGCCGCCCGCGCCTGCTGCGGTGGAGCCCGCCGAGGCGAACGGCGTGCGCGAATGGCCACAGGCGGCGCCCACCCCGGGCGGCAATGGAACGCCTCGCCCTGACGAACTTCGAACGCTGATCAGCGACGTCGGGAACGTGATGTTCCGACTGTTCATGCCCGACCGGATGCGCGAATACCTCTCCTCGACTCCGTGCGCGCTCACCATCACGACGAACGATCTGGAGCTGCCGTGGGAGCTGATGTACGACAGCGGCTGGGAGCAGGGAGAAGGCGAGACCGGCCTCGGCTTTCTCTGCCTCCAGCGCCCGATTGCCCGGATGCCGATGGGCCGGGCGTTCCCGCGCGTGCGCCGGCCGGCCGCGCAGAAGGACAAGCTCCGGTTCCTACTCGTCTACGCCGACCCGGACGGGAACCTGCCCGCCGCCGGGCGCGAGGTCGAGCGCATCAGGGACGAGCTTCAGGCCCGCTGGAGCCGCCCCGGCGAAGAGATCAAGTTCGAGCTGCTCGATCGCGACCGCGCGACGGGCAAGGAGATGAACCAGGCCTTGCTCTCCGGGTCGTACGACGTGATCCATTTCGCCGGCCACGCCTATTTCGACGACGACGATCCCGACAAGAGCGGCTTCGTCTTGCAGGGGAAGGAGATCTTCCTGTCACAGAAGATCCAACGGTTCGTCGAGGGTCAGCCGCTGGTCTTCCTGAACGCGTGCCAGACGGGGCGAACCGCCAACGAAGACAACCCTCAGAGTGTGGGCGAATACTTCTGGAAGCCAGCTGAAGGGCTCGCGTCGGCGTTCCTGTACGGGGGTGCACTTGGGTGCGTCGGCTCCCTGTGGCCGGTGTACGACGAGCCCGCAGCCGAGTTCGCGGTCGAGTTCTACAACCAGGTGCTCGAAGGACAGATGATCGGGGAGGCGATGCGGCGCACGCGGCGATCGATCAAGGAGAAGCACCCGGACTCGATCACCTGGGCGTCGTTCGTGCTGTACGGCGATCCGACGTTTCGGCTCGTCCGCTGAAGCGCCGGCCTTACTCGATCTCGACGACCTCGTAGGCGAACTCGACGTCCTGCGCCTGGCGCCGCCCGTCGGACGGTGTACGTCCGACGCCGAATTGCTCGAACGCCAGCTTCGACGTTCGATAGGTGCCGATCTCCTTGCCCGTCGCGACCTGGACGAGCCGCGCGCCGACGGTGACGAGTGTCGCGACGGCGGCAACAGCTCCGAACGCCAACGCGGCCTGCGGCGCCGCGACGACCAGGCCGCCGAGCGCGGTCAGCGCACTCTTGACCTCCGGCTTGCCCAGCTCGCCGGAGAAGAGCTCCGCGAGGTCCTTCCCTTTCGTGTCGTCGCGGTTGACCCAGAGCGCGAGGTCGAGGAAGTCCCGGACCTCACCGTCGTAAAGGCGGACGTTGTCGAGCGGCAGAGTGGTCTCGTCGCCGATGTTCGGAAACCGGAACGTCGTCGGATACGCGATGCCGGCGCCGCCGTCAGGCCCACGCGTGACGACGAGAGCATCGACACGGACGGCGGCTCGGAAGAGCGCGCGGTTCTTTCGGATCGTCATCTCGACGAGACGGACGGCGACCTTGCCCGGCGGCGGCGTGGCGGCACGCGGCAAGAGCGCGCGCACGGACGGATCAGGAAGGTCGTCGATCTCGAAGACCGGCTCGGAGAGACGGGGACGCGCCCGTGGCTCGAGGAAGAACTCGACGCGCTCGACGCGGTAGCGAATCTGCGGAACGCCGTTGGCCTCGGCGGGCATCTCGCGTGTGCCGCTGCGCGCCTCCTCCAGCAGCGCGTCGAGGGTCGAAACCACCTCTCCGGGCGCCGACCGCGCCGTGCCGGAGACGGTCTCGAGCGGGCGGAGGTTCTGCTGCCGGTCCGCGACGATGACGACGAACAGCTCCGCGCGCCCGGCGTCGTGCGGCACGTCGCCGGGCCATTCCAGCGCGGCGCCGTCGTCGCCGCCGATGGTGCGCGAGTCGCCGGGGGTTCCCGCCGGCGCGAGGTGTGCGCCTGACGGGGCATCGTTCGTCACGAGGGTCGTGCGATTCGAGACGCCGACGTCGAAGAGCCAGAAGAAGATCTCGCTGCTGCCGCGGTTGCGCACGGTCAGCGAAGCGCGGTCCCCTTCGAACAGGCGCTCACCGTTCAGGCGGCACGGCTCACGATGCCCGTCCACATGGCGGACGAGCTCGAGCTCCACCGGCACGTCGAGGGCTGCCGCCCCCTGGCCCGACGCCAGCGTCCGCATCCGGTCGGCGGCGGCCAGGAGCTCGACGATCTTCACGGCCTCGCGTCGACCGGTGTCGTCGTCGGCCGGCACCGCTGTGCGCGGACGCAGCCCGGCGGCGTCCTCGACGACGAGGCCGTCGTCCGCACGGATCGTCGCCAGAACCGGCTCATCGCCCTCGGCGACCCGCAGCCGGGGCGAATCGTCGATCAGACCGACGAGCGCCGCCGTCCTTTCCTTCGGCGCCTCGACGCGCACGGGCCGGCGCGGGAGCGAGATCTCGAGCGGGACCGCGTCACTGCCTTCGGGCACGTCAACGCCGTCGACCTCGAGGATTGCGAGGTCGCCGTCGAGCTCGCCGACCTCAGCCGTGCCGAGCGTTGTCTGGCCATCCGGACTGATCAGGCGGAACCTGTCGCCGACGGTGATGCCCAGCAGCGTCGCCGCATCGATCGTCACCTCGCCGTCGTCGAGGTGCACGGGAAATGCCTGCGGGCGCTCGCGTACCTCGAGCGAGAACGGGATGCGGTCGGCGGGGCCTTCGATCTCCGGCTGCTGAGGCGCAAGCCCGACGACGCGACTGCGCACGAGCGTGCCGATCACCGTCCAGCTGAGCGCACCTGCGCCGGCATCTTTGAGCAGAGCGGCGAGCGACTCGGTGAGCACGCCGTGACGGCCGCCCTCGAGCTCGCTGTTGCGCTCGTACGCAGACTGCTCCGGCTGGCAGGCCACGATCCGGACCGCATTCGGGTTCGTATCGCGACCGCCGTCCCGGTGCGCGGCCGGCAGTGCTGCGACCCGCCCGAGCAGGCCTTCGATCGGGAACGTGCGGCTGATCGCCTTCGGCACCAGGTCCACGTTGCGGGCCATGTAGCCGGAGTGGCAACAGTCCAGGATGGTCGTGACGTTGCGCGTGCGGTCGGTCAGGCGCCACTGCAGCTCACTGAGCTCCTCGGCGAGCAGCCCGCGAAAGTCGTCCTCCGTGCTGGCCTCGATGTCCCAGGGCACGATGAACTGCAGATGCGCAGGCAGGCCTTTCGCCTGCCGGGCCTCCCAGTCCGGATGCGCCAGTCGTCCGCCATGGCCGGAGTAGTAGAGGACGACGGCGTCGTCCGCACGGGTTGTGGCGATCACCTCTTCGACCGCCGTGACGATCCCCTCGCGTGTTGCGGCTTCGCCCGTCAGCGTCTCGATCGGGTCGAAGCCCTGGTCGCCGAGCAACCGCTGGACGAGCGCGACGTCGGCGTCGCAGCCGGTGAGGCCGAAGGTCTGACTGCCGATCAAGAGCGCACGTCGGGTCATGGGTTCCTCCTACAGGCCGATGTGAACGAACGGTCCCCAGAAGTACGGGTGGGCCGGATCGACGGTCGCGGCCGGGCGGGCCGCGGCTCCTCCCCACTCGCGGGCCGCACCGACCTCACCCGTGCTTGCATCGTCGTCGTCGCGCAGAGCCTCGAAGCGCGTTTGTCGTTCGGCGATCGAGTCTGTGCGCACACGCGCTTGCGCCGCAGCGAGCGACTGCGTGACGTCGCCGCTCTTCAGCAGCTCTTCGTAGAAGTCGACCATCGTCAGGCAGCCGGCCACGTCGTCGACCGGCCAGAGTGAGACGACGACGTCACGCGCTCCCGCACCGAGGAGGGCACGCGTCAGGCCGATCACCTCACCGCCGGCGGTGGCGGAGCCGCGGCCCGTGTCGCAGGCGCTCAGCACGGCCAGGTCGAGATCGGTGTCGAGCCCCATCAGGTCCGCGATCGTCAGCGACTCGTCGCCGGTGAGTGCGAGCTGCGCACTGTTCGGAGAGGCTTCGGGCACCAGGCCGTGCGTGGCGAGGTGCGCCGTGTGCGCTCCGGCAATCCGAGCTGAGACCGCTTCCGCCGACGCGGCGGCATCGGTGAGAGCGGGCGCGCCGAGCAGGCGTCCGACGGTGGTGGCCTCGACCCGGGCGCCTCCCAGCCGTCGCAGGCCGCGGTCGGGCGCGTAGGCCGGGTCGCCGACGACGACCGCATCGGCTCCGAGCCGCGGGCTCGCGTGCCCTTGCCAGCGTGGCGCGACGGAGCTCGCGGGGAGGTACGAGACGGCTCGCTTGGCGCCGAGGACGTCGCCGTCGAAGGGGAGCAGGTGGAACGGCAGCAGACCGAGGCGAGCGTGCGGAACCATGACTACCCGCGAGTGGTCGCTCAGTTCGCGGGCGAACGGCTCGATGGCGACCTCGCAAAGGTGACGAGCCAGTGCAGCCCGCTCGTCACTCGTCGACCCGAGATCAGCACAGGACCGCAGGAAGCTCCGCACCTCTCCCGCGAGACCCGTAAGACCCGGCTGGCGCGTGGCGCGAACGGCCGACTGCGTCACCGCCCACCCGATCAGCTCGTCGTCGAAGAAGTGGTACTGCAGCAGGACTGTGTCCGGGCGGAGCAGCGACTGGATCTCCTCGAGCGGCGGCGTCGGCGGCGGTTGCCGGCGCTCGCGCAGGAGCTTGGGCGCGACAGCGTTGAGCTTCGCTTCCGCATCGTCGAGCGCGCGCTCGGCCTCGGCTATTCGCGTCCGCACTACCGCGGCGTCGTCTGCCCCGTCCCAACGGATCTGCTCGAACAGGCTTGCGAGGCGGATGCCTTCGCGGTGCCAGGACCGCATCGCCTCGACGACCTCCGCCCGCTTGCCGGCGGCTCGGTCGGAGGCGAACAGGTCCGCGAGCGCGATTCCGCGACAGCGGTCCGACATCCGGAAGGAGGAAGCCAGCGCGTCGTCCGTCTTCCCGTCGAGCTCGCTGCGCACTGCCGTCGTGTAGAGGCTGGCGACCATGAGATCGTCCATCGCGCTGAGGCGGAGCACGTCGCGCGACAGACGAGCGAGATGTTCCTCGAACTCCTCGACGCCCTTGGTGGAGAGCGTGAGAGCGTCGCGCGACTCGCCGAGGCTCTGGTGGATCTCGGCGGGCAGGACGAGAGCTTCCCAGGGCCGGGCCGAAGGTGCCTGCGGCCCCATCGCCTCGACCTTCGCGAATTCCGCCTTGGCTTCCTTCGGCGCGCCGAGGCGTTCCAGGAGCTCGGCGGCGAAATCCGGCGGAAGCTGGCCCGCCGACATGAGCGTGTGCGCGAGCTGCAAGCCTTCCTCTCGCCGGCGCCTCGTCCCGAGGACGACGAGCCGGAGCCAACTTCCGTCTGGGCCGATGGCGTCGGCCGCCTGCTGCGCCTCGTCGAACAAGCGCTCCGCGTCCTCCGCGCGGCCGTCATCTCGCGCCTGCGTCCCGCGGTACAGCGGCGCGAGAACGCGAGCCTGCGCGACGGTCTCATTGACGACCGGCGTAGTGATCGCAACCGGATCCACGCCGGCGCCTGTCGAGGCCGGCGGTGCGAGCCCGGCCACACGGTCCAGCCGGGCCGCGGCACGCGCAATCGCGTCGGGATCGCGCAGCCCGATCGCGGTGACGTTCGCCTGCATCGCGGCATCGACGAGCGACAGCCAGACGAGTGGATCGCCGGCGTGGTCCGCAGCGGCGGCGATCCTCGACTCGAGCTCGAGCTCCGTCAACACCAGCATCGCCCGCCGGTAGTTCGCGCCCCCGTAGATCTGTGCGAGCTCGCCGCTGACGAGCGCAGGCTCCAGGACGGCTCCGATGCCCGTGTTGATTGCGTCCGCCACGCGCAGAGGAGGCCGCGCACGCAGCACCTCCCCGCTCTCGCGGAATCGTCGCGCGACTGCGAGGCAGAGCCGCGCCAGGCCGCGGGCGTAGCTGTAGCTGCCGTCCCCCTGCGCCCACTGCGCGATCTCGCTGCCAACGGTCGTTGGATCGACCGCGCCGTCGGCCGCCAGTGTCGCGATCGCGCGGTGCACGGCGGCCAGCCGCTCGAACGACTCGTCGCCGCTCTGCTGCGCGAGCGCAACCGCGCTCCCCAGGTGGGCGTCGGCCGAATCCCATTCCTCGGCCTGCGCGTCGAGGTAGGCGAGGCGCAGCTCGACGGCGGCCAGGCCGCGGCCGGCACCCGCCGCTTCGAAGGATGCCTTGGCCTGCTCGTAACAGGAGCGGGCCGAGGCCAGATCGGGCTCGATCACGGCTCCGCCCTGGTTGATTGGCGCGTCGAGCGAGAGCCCGAGCAGGTCCGGATGGGACACAGGTGTCGCGGACCAGTCTCCCTTCGTCAGCCAGCACGCGCCGACGCCGGTGAGGTCGTTCGTAGCCCAGTACGCCTGGAGCGCCCAGCTTTCCGGAGCGGAGACGGCCTGCCACTGGCCCGCGCGCCAGAGCAGGTCGGCCTGAACGAGCGCGAAATATCCGATCGCGCCCGACACGCCGAACTGCGTTATCCGTTGGCCGACCGACTCGACCTGCGTGAGGACCGTCGCAACAGGAGCCGTCTGACCGCTGCGCCGCGCATTCTCGACGATGTTGCGCCAGACCGGAGCCATCGCGGCGAGGTCGCGGGTGACCGCGACGAGCAGCTGCACGTCTCGTGCGTCGCTCGCCACGGACGGCGGCGCTCCGGCGATCCGGCCGATGTCGCCCTCCTCGAGCACGGCGCCCGCTCCACCGGGAA
>WNGB01003351.1_pt1 | contig 25268 bp, 19 predicted proteins | sample 5400681 | NCBI WGS metagenome assembly WNGB01 (sample SAMN13153367, study PRJNA577476) | soil metagenome | isolation source: 115 cm soil or saprolite under grassland replicate 2 | place: USA:California | collected 2016-06-15
CCTCAACTCCCGCATCCAAGCCATCCGCGTCTCCGCCCGCGGCTACCGCAACCGCGAAAACTTCAAAACCGCCATCTACTTCCACTGCGGCGGACTCCAGCTCTACCCACGAACCCACGGAATTCCCGGATGAGCCCTTATTTGAGGTCTAGTGGGGTGGTCACCCGCCGCCGCGATCTACCCGGCGGTGCTCGACGAGTTGATCCACTCGGTGTGGCATAACGTCGAGCAGATGCCCGGGCTGCACACCGACCGAATCGTACAAGTGATCATCGCCGGGTACGCCTTGGTCCAGAACCTTCACCGCGGACAATACGACCTCGGGCTCGACGTACCGCCCGCCCTCGGCTCGCCGCAGCGTTCACCGAGCTCGCGACGGCGATCTGGCCGGACCGACCCTAGGCGCAACGCGTCGTCCGATCCACCAACGCAACAGCGCCGCCGCAACGCCGGCTCGGCTCGGCCCGGTCCACCACGGGCACCCAGGGCAGGAAAATGGCGCCGCATCCGCGCGAACTTTTGCCCAAGGTCAGCCGTAGATGTCAGCGGCACGGTGCCGGGCCCGCCTACTCAACGCCCTCACAGGGAGACCGTCATGCCCGTTACGCGTCTTGGGTTTCGGCGTCGGCGAGCGCGGCTGCTGGCGGTGCTCGCCGTCGCGGTGGTGCTGGTGGTCGGCGCGGTCGTGACCGTTGTGACGGTCCCGGCCGGTGCGGGCACCACGCTACTGTCGCAGGGTATGCCGGCCACCGCGTCGTCCACGGAGAATACTGGTACTCCGGCCAGTGCCGCCGTTGACGGCAACACCGGCACCCGCTGGTCTTCCGCGTTCGCTGACCCGCAGTGGTTCCAGGTTGATCTGGGTGCCACCGCGTCGATTACCCAGATCGTCCTCACCTGGGAGACCGCCTACGGCAAGGCGTTCCGGATGCAGGTCTCCGCGGATGCGTCGACTTGGACCGATATCTACAGCACGACCACCGGTACCGGTGGGGTGCAGACCCTCAACGTCACCGGGACCGGTCGCTACGTCCGGATGTACGGGACCATGCGCGGTACCCAGTGGGGGTACTCGCTGTGGGAGTTGCAGGTCTACGGCAGCCTCACTACCACCGCCTCCTGCGGCACCGGAAACGCCGCGCTGAACCGGCCGGCGACCGCGTCCTCGGTGGAGAACGGCACCTTCCCGGCAAGTGCCGCCGTCGACGGCAACCCTGGTACCCGGTGGTCGTCGGCGTTTGCAGACCCGCAATGGTCGCAGGTCGACCTCGGTAGCAGCCCGTCGATCTGCCGGGTCGTGCTCACCTGGGAGGCGGCGTACGCCACCGCGTTCCGCATCCAGGTCTCCCCGGACGCGTCGACGTGGACGGACATCTACAGCACGACCACCGGTACCGGTGGGGTGCAGACCCTGAACGTCACCGGGACCGGTCGCTACGTGCGGATGTACGGCACCACCCGCGCAACACCGTACGGCTACTCGCTGTGGGAGTTCGCCGTCTACACCACGACGTCGGGCACGACCAGCCCGACCCCGACCCCGACCCCGAGCACGACGCCGACCCAGGACCCGGGGTCGTTCTGGGGTGATACGAGCACCATCCCGCCCGCGCAGAACGTCCTCATGGTGAAGATCCTGAACCGGACCAACGGCAAGTACCCGGACAGCCAGGTGTACTGGAGCTACAACGGGGTGACCCACTCGATCGCGGACCAGCCGTACTTCGACATGCCGGTCAACACCGCCGGGCGGATGTACTTCTACCTCGGCGCGCCCAACAGCCAGTACTTCGACTTCATCGAGTTCACCGTCGGCGCCTCGGTGTTCAATGGCAACACGACCCGGGTCGACGCGTTCGGCATCAAGCTCGCGATGCGCCTGCACGCCCACGACGGGTACGACGTTTCTGTGGGGGAAGACCTGGCGACCTTCCAGGAGGACCGGGCGGTCACCTTCCAGAAGTTCATCAACGAGGTACCGCAGGAGTTCAAGGTGCTGGCCCAGTCCCAGGCACCGTACCGGATCATCGCGCCGGGTAGTGACCCCACCTTCCGCACCGGCGGGGTGAACCAGAACTACTTCACCAGCTACGCCCAGTCGGTCGGCATCAACGCGGCGACCTCGGACATCTTCGGGTGCGCGGGCTCGCTGGCGGGCGACCCGGGCCGCTGCGCCGCGCTCAATCGGCACGTCGCCGACCGGCCGCAGCCGGACTGGTCGACACCCAGCCTGTACTACCTGGCCGCGCCGGCCAACTACTACGCTAAGTTCTGGCACGACCACGCCATCAACCACCTGGCGTACGGCTTCCCGTACGACGACTACGCCGGCCAGTCCTCCTTCATCTCGCACGGCAGTCCCCAATGGCTGGAGGTCGCCGTCGGCTGGTAGGCCCTGGCCCCGCCCCCTTGCCGCACCTGCCACGGCACCACACACCCCCCAGAGGAGATGTCCATGCGCCTTCACCCCAGCCTCGTATTTGTGCGACGTAGACCGGTGGTCGCCGTCGCTACGGCGGTGGCACTCATCGCCGGCTTGGCCGTTGCGGCGTCGACGGTGGTGGCCAACGCCGGCGCGACCCTGTTGTCGCAGGGCAAGCCGGCAACCGCGTCGTCCACGGAGAATGCCGGCACCCCGGCGTCGGCCGCGGTCGACGGCGACACCACCACCCGCTGGTCCAGCGGGTACAGCGACCCGCAGTGGCTGCAGGTCGATCTCGGCGCGTCGGCCACGGTCACCCAGGTCGTGCTCAATTGGGAGACCGCGTACGCTACGGCGTTCCAGATCCAGGTCTCGGATGATGCCGTGACGTGGACCTCGTTGTATTCGACGGCGACAGCTACCGGCGGTACCCAGACCCTCAGCGTGAACGGCAGTGGCCGGTATGTGCGGATGTACGGCACGACGCGCGCGACGGGCTACGGGTATTCGCTGTGGGAGTTCCAGGTGTACGGCACGACCGGCGGCACCGGTTCGTGTGGGACTACGAACGCCGCCTTGAACAAGCCGGCGACCGCGTCGTCGGTCGAGAATGCCGGGACTGCGGCGAGCGCGGCGGTGGACGGCAATGCCGGTACCCGTTGGTCGTCAGCGTTTAGCGATCCGCAGTGGCTGCAGGTCGACCTCGGCGCGGCGGCCTCGGTGTGCAAGGTCGGGCTCAGTTGGGAGACGGCGTACGCGTCCGCGTTCCAGATCCAGGTGTCCAACGATGCCGTGACATGGACCTCGATCTATTCGACGACGACAGGTACGGGCGGCAACCAGACCCTCGACGTCACCGGCTCCGGCCGGTACGTGCGCATGTACGGCACCGCCCGCGGGACCGGTTGGGGGTACTCGCTGTGGGAGTTCCAAATCTTCACCGCCACCTCGGATGGCGGCGGGGGCGGCGGGGGCGGCCCCGGATCGCTGATCTCGGGTTATCAGCCGGTCCACGCCTCCTCCTACGAGGGCGGCAACGCCCCCGGTGCGGCGGTGGATGGCCGGACCACTACGCGGTGGAGCAGCCAGTTCAGTGACCCGCAATGGATCTACGTCGATCTCGGTGGCGCCGCCACGATCAGCGGCCTGGTGCTGAACTGGGAGACCGCGTATGCCACCGGCTATCACATCGACGTGTCCAACGACGCCGCCACATGGACCACCATCTACACAACCACCACGGGAAAGGGCGGCGTGGAGAACCTCTCCATCAGCGGTACCGGTCGGTACGTGCGTATGTACGGCACCGCCCGCGCGTCCGGCTACGGATACTCGCTGTGGGAGTTCCAGGTGTACGGCACCGTCGACACCTCGGGCACCACGCCGACGATGCTGTCCGGGCCGACCCGCCCACCCGCGAGCACGGGTCAGTTCGCGTTGTCCGCCCCAGGCGATGGTGCGATGGTCACCAGCACCCGGCGGCCGACGTTCTCCTGGGCCGCGGTAGCCGGGGCCGTTCGCTACCAGGTGTGGATCAACATCAGCCGTAGCGACTACGACTTCACCGCCTCGGGAAGTCTGCTCGACCTGTACACGAAGGTCGCGGAGCCGACCGGAACCAGCTACACGCCGACGTGGAACATCCCTGACCGGTGGACCTACAAGTGGTACGTCGTGGCGGTCAACGCCTCGGGGGCGACCAGCACGTCGAATATCCGCACGTTCAGTCTGTACCTGCCCACGGTGTCCATCGTGGGCGACGGGGTACCGGTCATCAACGGCATGCGTGACCTGAACAAGGACGGCACGATCGAGCCGTACGAGGACTGGCACCAGCCGACCGCGACCCGGGTCAAGGACCTGCTGGGTCGGATGACGGTGCAGGAGAAGGCGTACCAGATGTTCTACAACGCCCAAACCTACCCGCAGGCGGGCTGGCATTTCGGGCCGGCGCAGGCGGCCGACCTCAACAGCTATCTACTGGCCTCCTCCGGTACCCGGCTGGGCATTCCGCTGATCTCGGCCGGGGACACCATCCACGGGTACCAGACCACCTACCCGGCGCAGAGCGCCCTGGCGGCCGCGCAGGACTACCCGCTGGACTACAAGCTCGGGGACATGCAGCGCCGCGAGCAGTTGGAGGTCGGTACCCGCGGCGTGCTCGGCCCCCTCGCGGAGGTCGGCACCAAGGTGATCTACCCCCGGATCCAGGAAGGCAATGGGGAGAATGCCTACGTGGCCGCGGCTCAGGTCCGGGCGCTGGTGTCCGGGCTGCAGGGCGGACCGGAACTCAACCCCGCGTCGGTGTTGGCGACGGTGAAGCACTGGCCGGGCGAAGGCGCCGGCGGTGAGGCGGGCATCACCTACGACGCGGTCACCATCAAGTACCACATGATCCCGTGGCAGGCCGCGCTGGATGCCGGTGCGATCAACATCATGCCCGGGTACGCCGGCAGCTCCTTCCTCGATCCCGGTGGCCCGGGTGCCGGGGATAGCGCGAAAATCCTCGCCTACCTGCGGCAGAACCTCGGCTACACCGGCCTGATCACCACCGACTGGCTGCCCTCGGGCCAACCGTGGATCGACGCGGCCAACGCCGGTTCGGACGTGATGGGCGGGGCCGACCCGGGCGCGGCGGGCTTTTCCATCGACACGTTCATCGCCAACGTGCCAGCCAGTCGGATCGACGACGCCGCCGGCCGGATCCTCACCCTCAAGTTCAAGCTCGGTCTGTTCGAAAACCCCTACGGCGACCCGGTCAACGGCCCCTACCGGTTCCACCAGCCGCAGTACGTCGCGCTGGCCAACCAGGCCTCCCGCGAGGCCATGACGCTGCTGAAGAACAACGGCGTCCTTCCCTTGAAACTCAACCCGGGCGACAACGTCGTGGTCGCCGGCCCGCGAGCGGCCGATCCCGGATCGTGCTGCATCTGGACCAGCTTCTTCCACCAGGAGTACGGCTCCCTGGACATCCTCGACGCGATCAAGGCGCGGGCGGCCAAGGCGGGCGTGAACGTCTACCAGGACAGCGGTCCGGCGCCGAAACTGGCCATCGTAGCCGTAGGGGAGGCGTACTACACCCACGCCACCAACTGGCCCAACACCCAGCCCTACCTGCCACCTGACCAGGTCTCCATCATCCAGAACTTCAAGAACCAGGGGATCCCGGTGGTGGTTCTGCTCAACGGGGTACGCCCCTACGTCATCTCCGACTGGAACGGCCTCGCCGACGCCATCGTGGTCACCTACCGCGGCGGCGAAGAGGTCGGCCCGGCCGCGGCCAGCCTGCTGTTCGGCGACTACACCCCAACCGGGAAACTGCCCTGGCAACTACCCCGCAGCCTCGACCAGATCCTGGTACCCGGAGGCAAGGACACCCTCTCCGACGCCGTGGAGCGCTGGGACCTGCCCTACGATCTCGGCGCCACCGACGCCGAACGAGCCGACATCAGAGCACACATTGATGCCGGCCTACCCGTACCCACCACATACGGCAACCCGCTGTATCCCTACGGCGCGGGACTGCAAGGCTGGCGCTGAAAAGTACAGGCTCCCCCGCCCGCCGCGCCGGGCGGGGGAGATGTCTTCAGCGTCGGAGGGCAAGCTCGGAGGCCGGTTGCCCGGTACGGGCGGGATTTCAGGCGTCCGGGACAATGTCGCGAAGCTGGACCCTGGATTGCAGTTGGAGCTTGGCGAGGATGCTGGAGACGTGGGTCTGGACGGTGTTGCGGGACAGGTAGAGCTTGCGGGCGATGTCCGGATTGGACAGTCCGGTGGCCGCGAGGTGGGCGACACGCTGTTCGGCGGGCGTAAGCGCGGCCCAGCCGGTGATGGCGCGGCGGTGGTGGCTCCGCGAACCGAGGCGGATGCCGTACGGCCGCATACGGGCGCCGGCGCGACGGATGTCCAGGCTGGCGCCCAGCTTGTCGTAGAAGTCGATGACCTCGGTCAACGTTGTGCGGGCCGCGTCGGTGCTGTCGGCGCGCGCAAGCCGAACCGCCGCCTCTTCGAGGAACTCGGCATGGAGAAGAGTCCAGCCCTTGTCGTGGAACTCTTTGGCGAGTGCGAGGAGTTCGGTGGTGTCGTTGTCGACCAGTGCTCGGCAACAGCGGCTGGCCAGCTGCCAGTACATGACGTTGGGCGCCTGGCGGCAGATGTCCAGCACGGCGGCCACGGTCGCGGAGTCATCCAGTTCCAGGGCGATATACAGCAACCGCACGGTGAATGGCCACGACTCGATCTGAAACCATCTGGGCGCGGCCAGCAATTTACGCCTCCAGTACAGCTCGCCTGCTCGGTCGCCGCTTGCCGCCGCTTGCAGCGCGCGGATTTCGCACGCGTCCATGTCGTCGTCGGGTGGGCGGTGCGGGGACGTGGATTCGCCGGCAGGGCTGTCACCGGTCGCGGTCTCGTTGTCGAGAGTGCCGAAACCCGTGGCGTTGAGGTATCGGGCGACCAGTTCAGGTTGTTCGCGGCGCAAGGCGACGCGTAAGGCGAAGCTGAGCGCCATCGATTCAACCCTACCGGGCAGGATCTCATCGGCAAGGCTGTCGGTGTGGACAAGAACGTCGTCCCACCGGCCGTATTCGTACCATCGGTTGGCTGCTATCCCCATGGAGCGGGCGTATTCGCTGAAGCCGACCCGCTCGACGAACGCGAGCCAGCGTGCTTCGGTACGCTCGAACGCCGCCCGTTCGCCGAGCGCGAACTGGAGCACCATCTGGCTGCGTAGTAGGCTCTCATAGAGCTCCAGCGATTCCGGGTCTGTGCCGGGCGGGGCGTCCAAGCCGAAGTCCTGGTATTCGCCGCGGTCGCGGGCGCAAGCGGTCAGGACGTGGCAGGCGTATCCGATGCTGAGGGGATCGCCGGATTCCCGCGCCATGCGCAGGCTCTCCATCGCGCGCTCATGTGCCTGTTCGCGCTGGCCGAGGTGACGCAGGGTCATCGCGTTCCAGGCCAGGAGTCTGGCTCGCCATTGGTCGGGCAGGGCGGGGTCCGCAACGGCGGTCACCTGGAAGGCACGTGGATAGTCGCCTGCCCAGCCGGCGCAGCGCGCGGCAATGATGCGCATCCGGGCAGATAGCACGGGGTCGGTGGTGTGCGCCACGACGTCCTCGGCGACGGGACCAGCCTGGTCGCGTTGGCCTAGCCAGAACAGCACCTGGGCGAGCCGGGCGGCGATCGGCTCCCACTCAGGGCTGCTGGTACTGAGCGACGCTTGGGCGCGGCGGAGGAGTTGCACCGAAACTGCCAAGGCCGGGTACATACGGGACTCGGGTAGCTGCGCCAGCCACGCCGCGGCCCACGGCTGCATGGGCTCGCCGGCGGCCAGCAACTGCCGGGCCACCACGTCGACATCCAAGCCGGCGCCGGCAAGCCGCTGGGCGAACTCGCCCTGCAGTGCGGCGCGAACACCGGCCGGGGTCTGGTCGACCAGAACCTGGCGGATCAGCTCGTGCCGGAACCGCAACCGCTGACCGCCGGCCTCCAGCACCGCGCCCGCCACCGCCTGCTGGACGTCGGCGGCGATCTGCTTGACGCTCTGCCCGGTGACCGTTGCCCACTCCGCCGCCGAGAACTCTCCGCCCAGCAGCGCCACCGACCGCAGTGCCCGCAGCGTGACCTCGGGCAGGAACCGCAGGCGGCTACCGATCGTCGCCGACAACGACTCCGGCGTCTTGCCCGTTGCCGACACCAGATCCACGTGCCCGTCCGCAGTGGTGGCCAGCAGCTGCTCCCGGGACAACGCCTCCACGAGTTCTCGCACGTAGAACGGGTTGCCACCGGCCTGGCCCAACTTCTTTGCCAATCGGGGCCCGGGCGGGCCGACCAACTCCGCCGCGACCCGGTGCACCTCGTCTGGAACCAGCGGGCGCAGGCCCAGCACCACCCCCTCGCGCTCGGCCACCAACCCAGCCAGGGCCCGCACCACCGGGCGGGCCGGTATCGGGCGGCACGTGCCCACCAGCAACAGCGGAATCTGCCCCACCGCGCGGGCCAACCGGTTCCACACCAACAGGCTCGGCTCATCCGCCCAGTGCAGATCCTCGGCCACCAGCAACATCGGCGCCCGGGCGCACCGCACGTCGGCCAGCTCCACCAACCGCTCCGACGCCGCCAGCACCGCATCAACCACGCCGCCCATGTCATCACCGCGTAACAACCGGGCGATATCTACCGCCAACGGCTCTGTCGAGGCCATCGACACGCCCAGACAATCCGCCATCAACCGCAGCGGAAACGCCTCCATCAGCTCATCCGCGCCACCGCGCCCCACCTCGCAACCGGCCCGCTGAGCCTGCTCCGCCACAGCCTCGACCAGCGCCGTCTTACCGATTCCAGGCTCACCCTCGACCCACACCAGGCCACCATGACCTGCTACCAGCGAAGCCACCTGTGCCCTCAAGACCGACTGCTCCGCAGCCCGCCCTACCAACTCCGAACGCACAGCCACGCCTCTAGCCTCCCACACCAGCTGCTTCGAATTGACGAACAAGTTCTCCGACCATCTGAGTCCCTCTTGGCGTTAGTGGCGCAGCGGTAGTAGGTGTATTGGCGGCGGGTGCTGCCGTACATGCGGCGGCTGCACAGGTCGCAGAACAGCTACGAGCGCAGCACGTACGTGCGGGCGTGGCTGGGTGGCTGTTGGGGCCGGACTCGGAGCGTGAGCCCTGCCGGAACCGGCCGACGGTGCTGGCGGCATCGAACAGTGCCTGGCGCGACCTGTCCAGTTGTCGGGGCAGCGACAGGGTCGGGTCCTGGGCCTCCTCATCGGAGGTCCGACCGACCCACGCTACCGGGATCATGGCCCCGCTGAGGCTGGCGGGGGAGGTACTGGTCCGCGAGCGTTCTCAGCCAGGACAGCAGGCTGACCTCGTCGGTCCCGTCGGCGCCGGTGGTCGCCGGGTTGTTCCGGTCGGTCATCGCGGACCCTGCGCCCGGTCGGTACGCTCGGCGATCTCGCGCAGTACGCCGCTGACGTGCGGGTCGGTGTGCGCGTCGTCGGCGCTGAGCCGTTGCAGCATCGGCATCAGGTACCACTCGGCGATGGCCTGCCGCAGGTGCCGGGTGCTGACCAGTGCGGACGCGGCGGGCGAGATGCCTTCGTCGGCGGCCAGCAGGGTGGGGCCGGCCCGGTCCAGTTCGCATTCGACCCGGGCGGCCAGGTGGTGGCTTCGGGAGATCCGCTCGATCGACGCGCAGACCACCGCAACGAACGCAGGATCGGGACGGCGGGCCGCTTCCAGGTGTTCGACGAGGCCACCGTCGCGTCGCACGCCAGCGGCGCCCGGCGTGCTGGCACCGGTACCGACATCGGTGAGCGCGGGGTCGCCAGACGCGACCCGCCCGTACCATGCCACCGTCGCCGGACCCGTGAGCGCGTCGTGGGTCATGACGACTGCGTGGTCTGGCGCGGGTTGGGGTGTTGGGCGAACCATCGCATTGCCTCCCGTATCGCGGCTGCCTGCCGCATGCGTAGCTGCTTGCCTTCCGGGCCGTTCATGAGAACCAGTTCGATGCGGACGTTGAGCGGCTCGGGCCCCGGCCGGCCCGGGAGCGCGGCATGATAGCTGGACTTTTCCTGGTGCGGCGACTGGTCTTCACCCTCGGTGGCCGCGCCATCGCGGGGCGCGGCAACGGTTTGCTCCCGCGGGTCCGGCCCGTCGACGGGTCGGGGCGCCGTCCTCTGGTGGTCATCGCGGCCCTTCGCCGGTACGGGCTTGCCGAACACGACGATGTCGTGCGCGGCCACGCCGGGGAGCATGAGCAGGGCGCCGGTGATGGCCCGAGGTGGCACGGTCAGGTTGTCGCCCGGGTAGCGGGTGAGCAGCTGGCCGCGGTGGTCGGCGAACAGGTAGTCCACGACGTCCAGCCCGGCGCGTAGTCCGGCGGGCACGACGTGGCCCGGTTCGCCGCCGAGGAGCGACCGGTGGGCGGGGTCTCGGCTGAACGTGACAGCGAGCCGGCCGCCGGGACGACCGACGGGCTCGCCGGCGCGGCGGATCGTCGTGACGGTGCAAAGGCCGCAGCCGCATGGGCCGGTGGGGATGGTCAGCCGGCCCGTAGGCCGTCCGCGAGGCGCGGGCGTCCAGACGATTGTGACATCGATGTCCTCGGTTGGACATCAGGCCGGGACACGCATCCGGACATCCCACTGTGACATCGGCACGCGTTGATGTCACAAGGTCGGTGGACACTGGGGATGTGACATCTAGAGAGGTGGATGTCACATCGGCCCGGCGGGGCTGTTGTCACAGCCGCTGAGCTGCGTATTTGACATGCCGAAGGCTTGTGCGCCGCCCCGGTGGCGCCGATGTCCATCGACGATGTCATGGATGCCGCCGTTGTCGTTGAGCCGCGATATCCATCGACGATGCTGATTGTCTGGCGTGGGTGACATGCCGATGCCGATGTCCGACCGCCGGCGACCGGGCCAGGGTCCATCGGGGGTTGCCGATGTCACAGCGCCGAGGTCGCCGCGTGTCCGGGTGCCGCGAGGCGGCCGTGTCCATCGCCGTGCCTCGATGTCACGACCCGGGTGTCCGGGTGGCGACGACCGCCGTGTCCGCCGACCGGTGCCACCGGTGTCACCACTGCGCGGGCATCACCGCGTCCTGTCGGTGTCTGCGGTGCTCGGGTGTGACACCGGTGTCCGGCGCTCGGCGGGCTGGTCGGGCTCGTCCGTCCCGGCGCCGGCCACCGGCGCCCGGGCCGGTACCCAGAAGTCCATGGGGTCGGCGGTCGCCACAGGCACGTGGTACCCGGTTCCCATGGTGCCCGGGCCCCAGGTGGCCAGGGCCGGCCGTCGACGACCGTCGACATGGTCGTGGTCGACGGTCTCACCCAACAGGAGCCAACAGGGCGCTGACCTGGATCCAACAGGCCCGGTAGGCCGATCGCGTGGCTGGTCGGCCAGGGTCGTGGTTGGGTGCCCAGCTGGGTGACCGAACAGGGTCGTGACCTGCGCCAACACGTCGGGTTGGGCGCCGCCGCGCCGGCCTGGACCGGTGGGCTGCGCTGTTGGGCAACTGGTTGGGTGCGCGTGCGCTGATGGGAGACCTCGCCGCCCGCGTCCGGACGGCGCCAAGGTTTCGAGCCTTTCTGGAGTCGCCCGATGTCCACGACGCAGTCCCCGTCCATGTCGATGTCCGCGCCGGTGTCCACACTGTCATCGCGGTTGTGGCCGGCCTCGCCGCTGGCCGCCGCGGCGCGGGCGTTCGACCTGCTGACGCGCCCACAGGCACCCCTCGGGTTCGACGCGCGGGGCCTGCGGGAGTTGCCGCAGCGGATCCTGCCCCTTGATGAGCTGCGTGACCTGTTGACCGCCGAGGGCACCGGCAAGCCGGTGCGGGACCTGGCTTGGCGGGATCTGGTCACCCGGGCTCGCTGGGACGGGCCGGCGTGGGTGGTCGCCGCGGTCGGGATCGCTATGCCTGGCTTGCGGATGCGGGCCGGGCTGTTGACCCGCCGTTGGCACGGCGACACCGCGGACCTGGACGCCGAGCTGATCACCGGGTTCGTCGAGCGCTTGAAGACCATCGACCTGGACGCGCCACGGATCTGCGGGCGGCTCATCGACGCTGGCGCCCGCGCGGTGAAGAGGTCCCGCCTGGCCGAGGAGGAGGCGTCCGCGGTGCACGTGGACACGGCCTGGTCGCGTACCCCGCACGGGCGGTGGGACCACCCGGACTGGGTGCTGACCCCGTGCGGTCGCCGCCGCCGTGATTGACCCGGAGGAGCACCTGCTGATCGGCGAGACCCGACTCGACGAGGTACCCCTGGCGGTCATAGCCAAGAAGCTCGGGATCAGCCCCACCCTCGCCGGGGCGTGGCGGCGCAAGGCCGAAGACCGCCTGCGGGCCGCGATCGCCTGCGGGGAGCTGGACTGGGAGACCCTGCACACCCGCTCGGCCGCGGTGGAAGCCGCCCGCCGCAAGGCCCACCGCGCCCAGGCCCTCGCGGCTGGGATCGGACCGTCCGGTCGCCAGGCCACCCCGTCTGGATCCTGGGAGCGCAGTACCTGCCGGGGGCCGCGTTGATGGGTCTTCAGCAACCTGCTACGCGCCGCCGGCACGCTGACCGGCGCGGATCGTTACGCCGTGGCCGGAGGTGCCACGCTGCGCGAACACCTGATCAGCATTCCCGCCCGGCTGGCCAGACCCCAACGCCGGCCTGTGCTGCACCTACCTACCCAATGGCCCCGCGCCCGCGCCTGGCTGGCCTTCTGGACCGCGATGTTCACCACCTGACCCCGCAAACAACTGCGCGTACCACACAACACACACCACCCCTGACCAGACCGACCAGCAGAAACCCCGAGCACGCTGGACCCCGGGCCAGCAGAACAACCACACCCTCAAACCAACGAGATCAACCTTATTAATCCCAAACGGCCACGCCCAAGCCCGTCCACGGATTCAGGCTAAGTGGCCGCGACCTTGAGCCGGGCATACGCCACGGCCGCCTTCACCCCCGGAGGCGTACTGCGCCCTTCTACCAGCTCGCTCAACCACCGCGGGCTCGGTGACCCGCCCACATCCCGCGCACCACGACGGGACCGGCTGATGCTCGATGAAACCCGCAACGCCATCTCGGGCAGCTCCAATACCTGCCGACGCTACCGCGCATACTCCGCCGCGTCCACCAAGCCCGCCCCAAGGCCGGAGATCAGCCACCAACGCCGGCGTCAACCCCGGCGCCCCCGGCCATCCGCTGCTTCGGCCGTCCACATGCGACCGTTGCCACGCAAGCTGAACAGCTACGCCTCTCTGATCTGTTGAATCTCTTCGGCCGTGCGGTGAAGGATGTCGAACTCCCTCCCGGCGCGCGTGAAGATCTCCACGGCGGCGTCGAGGTCCTCGCGCGTGTGGCGGGCGCTGACGGTGAGCCGGAGGATGGCCTGCCCCGCTGGTACCGCGGGATACGCCACGGTGCCGCACTTGATGCCGCTCATGAACAGCTCGCGGCCGAGGAGCAACAACAGGGCGTCGGTGCCGACGAAGAGGGTGAGGATCGGCGTCTCACCGCCGGACACCGCAAGACCCGCGTCGCGCAGGGCGGACGCGAAGTACCGAACGTTGGCCCACAGTGCCTCGCGGTGCTCCGGCTCCTCGTCCATGACCTTGAACGCCTCGGTCACGCCGGCGCAGAGGGCGGCCGGCGGGGACGCGGTGAACACGGACGAATTAGCGTAGAAACGCAGGTAGGAGACCATCTCGCGGGAACCGCAGACGTAGCCGCCCGTCGTGCCCGTTGCCTTGTCGAAGGTTCCCACGAGGATGTCGATGGCGCCGGGCAGGCCGAAGTGCTCCTCGATGCCGCGGCCGTTCGGGCCTAGGATGCCGGTGGCGTGGGCCTCGTCGACCAGGAGTCTCGCGCCGTGGCGATGAACGACCTCGGCTAACTCCGCGAGCGGGATGACGTTGCCGCGCATGCTGAAGACGCCATCGGTGGCGACGAGCTTGCCGTGCACCGTGGGGTCCTCCCCGGCGGCCTTGAGCTGGTTCTCAAGCTTGCTGAGGTCGAGGTGTGCGTACACGCGGGTCGAACGGGAGCGGCTCCAGCTGCAGGCGTCGTGGATGCTGGCGTGCGAGTGCTGGTCGCGCGTCACGAAATCGTGGCGCCGCACGAGCCCTGTGATGGCACCTAGGTTGGCGGCGTAGCCGGTCGGAAACACGAGCGTGTCCTCGCGCCCGTGGAATCGGCTGATCGTCTCCTCGAGCTCGCGCAGGTAGCGGTTCGTGCCGCTCAGCAGCTGCGCGCTCGGCGTACCATAGCCCACCTGCTGCAGCGCGTTCATGGCGGCCCGCTTCACGCGCGGATGCAGGTGCAGTCCGAGATAGCTGTTGGAGTCGAAGCAGATGAGCTCTTCCTCCCGTCGGGTGAGCGGGTTGAACACGGCCACGCGGTTATCAAGCGCGGTCGTGAGCGTGACGCGGTAGAGCGGCTGGTACAGGCCCTTCGTCTGCAAGTCCGTCGCGACCTCGTCGAAGCGTCGGCACTTGTCAAACAGATCCGGCGAACTCGACTCTATGAAGTCCCTGGTCGACGCCTCCTTGACCTCTTCGCTGACCCCGGCCGTCGTGACCAGCGCGTCGCCCGGGTGCAGCTTGAGCTCGGCCGTCACGTACGGCGCGGGTACCAGTCGGGGCTGCAACTCCGCGACGAGTGCGCGCTGTTCCTCGAGAAATGCGAGCACCACGTCGTTGCCATTCGTCGCCAGACCATCGCCAGCCGCGGGCTCGATCCGGACGATGCGGGCCCGGACACAATGCGGGCCGATCCGCACGTCGGCTTCACACAGCGCGTCTGGACGACTGGGGGCATGGGCCTTGAGTCCCGAAACGGAAAGCTCGGCCAGCGAGGCCACCACCCCCCGGCCGTTGTCGGGGCGGATTTCCACAGACACGCGACCGCTGATGTAGGTACGAAACCGTTCTGGACGGCTGCGAAAATGAGGCATGCGCTGGAACGTACATCACTGTCTACATGGGAGGTAGTGGTCGGCTGGAGGAACCTGGAGCCGACGTCGGAGTTCACTGACCGACTCGAGGATTTCGGGCGGCCCGCCGCAAACCTCACTCAACCCAATGCGGAGACAAGGTGAACCGGACGGCTCCACCGTACGTTGTAGCCCTGCAGGGTGGTTGAAGTTGAAGCCGATCGAAAGGTCGCCGAATGCCCATTGATCGATAGGTCGCGATGGGTCCCGCGCAACGCGATGGGCCTCGCACAATCAGTCACGCCGAAATGTGGCCGGCCTGAAGAGCTGGCTGCCGTACATCAACGGGCCACACCAGGACCACGTCGACGGGAAATGGGTGCACGTCATGGGAGCCAGTGCGTTTCTCGACGACGCGTTCGGCACACTTCAAACGCCCGACCCGGCCGGGCCATCTACTCCGCCAGCATCCTGCGCATCTGCGAAGCGCGTGTCCTCAACGTCGCCTAACCCCAGGGGTGGGGCTGCCCACCCGCGCACATCCAGAACCAGTGGGCGATGACTTGCGGCTACGTAATCAGCGAACTAGATGATCCGGCCGGCCCCGCTGTGCCGCCGCTGGAGTGCCGGCGCAGGTGCGGTTCGCTACGAAGATTTGCCTTGGCGCGGCGGATGCTGGGCCGGGCTCGCGATGCGGGAACCCCGGACGCCTTGTTCACCGCGCATGAGTCCTATGGGGTGACCGTGGACTGCGCCGCAACCTGCGGGGCAGCGACATCGCGCATGTGCTTGCGGTGGCCCGTTGCCACCGGGTGAACGGCCGCCCGGCGACAGGCCCGCAACGCGTCGACCATGTCGCCGCCGACCTGTCCATGCGAGCCTGGAACCACTACAGCGCTGGCGATGGCGCCAAGGGTCTGTGGCAGTACGGCTGGGCGTGGGTGGCCATCACCATCCGCCGACGAGGCCACCTGCCACTACGCCGCCGAGGCCACCCATCCATCAGCCAGCATCTACATAACGATCCTGGGCCGCCGTGCTAGCAACAGAAAGGAACCCGGCACATGGCTGACGTCACGGCCCGACGCGACGCAGAGCTGTCCGCGGAAGTCAACTGGACCCGCGCTCCGGCAGCGCTGGTAGGCGCACGCACGCTCGGCCTCACACGGACAAATGCAACCTCGACTATCGGCTGGCCTCGGTCGCCGGGGCAGCCCGCGCGGCTTGGTCCGGGGGTACCAGCCCGACGCCGAAGTACCCGAGCACATGCTCCTGCAGGGGCCCGTGCGGGCAGCAGCGATCCAGGAATTCTCCTTCCAGACAGCAGTCGCCGAGGACAAGGTCACCCACAGCCTGTCATCAATCATTCGCCTCACACCGAACGCCGCCCACATGGAGTTCTCCGCCACCTAACTACTCGACGAAGCACGCCATGCCCGCATTCCCGCGGACGCGAACTGTGGCCCAGGCTGCCGTTGCCCGCCATGCGGCAACGCCAGGAAAACCTCTTCCAGGAGGGCATGCGCGAGCACGCCCACCTGCTGGACTCCAACGAAATCTAAGGTCGACGCCTTGTCGACACCAGGTGGGTCCGCACGCCGAACCGCTGCGACAGTTACGCAGCGGGCGGGGCAGGTTCGTGGTGACCCGCTATTTCTCCGGGTACCCGGAATCCGTCGACGACATCGGGACGTACGGCCTGAAGACGCGGGAGCACGTCGAGACAGCGCTGAACTGGTCTCGCCAGACCCAGGACACCCGCCTGACGGCCATGTGGCTGCACGAGGCAATGTGAACCACTCGAAACGCGACGGCTCGTGGGGAACGATGCGGCGCACTCCTGCCAGCCCGGGCGGGATCGCGTCGGCGCTGTCCCGCGTCACTCGCCGCTACCGGTGGCCGCTCGCGGTCCTGTGGCTCGTGCTGGTCGGAGTGGCGGGCGTCAGCGCGGTGTCGATTGATTCCGTGCTCAGCGGCGGGGGCTGGTACGCACCGGGCTCACAGTCACAACGCGCGGCCGCCGAGCTGGCAGCCGCGGACCTGATCGGACGTGGCCACACAGCGATCGCACTGGTCGTGCACGACAGCGGACACGTCGCCGGTGAGCCGGCCTTCGAAGCCCGGGTGCGGCAGGTCGTCGACGCAGTCACGCACGACGCCACACTGCGGGTGTCCAGCCACCACGGATGGACGACCCTGAGTACAGACGCACGGGATCCGTTCCTGGGCGGCGACCGACGTACCGTCATCGAGGCGATCGCACTCGACCTCGACGACGGCGCTGCTCGACGCGAACTGCCCGGCGTCGAGGAACGCCTTGCTGACCGGTTCACCGGCCAAAGCCTATACATCTCTCTGGTCGGCGTCACGTCGCTGGACGGTGCGGCGAACACCGTAAGCGAGCAGGACCTCGTTAAGGCGGAAGTCCTTATGTTTCCGCTGATCGCGATCATTCTCTTCTTGCTGTACCGCAGCGTTGTGGCCGTACTCGCCTCACTCGCGGTGAGTACCACAGCGATTATCCTGGCGCTGGGGGTGCTTGCGCAGATAGCCCGCCACTACGAGCTGTCCAACTTCGCCGAGAACAGCGCGGCGACGCTGGGGTTCGGCATCGGTGCGGACTACTCACTGTTCATGATCGCGCGATTCCGGGAGGAGATGCGCAAGGGTCGCGATGTCGCGGACGCGGTCACCGAATCGCTGCGCGCCTCAGGCCATACCGTCTTCTTCTCCGGCATCACCGTGATGCTGACCATGGTCGCGCTCTTCCTCGTTCACCTCAGGGTCATCGAGTCGATCGCCCTCGGCGCGATCGTGGTGGCAGGATTTTGCGTGCTCGCCGCTACAGTCGCCCTGCCGGTCCTGTTGCACCTGGTCGGGCACCGGATCTACGTAGGAATGCGCGGGCCGCAAGGACACCCCGTCAGCCGCCCCGGCGGCTGGCATCAGGTCGCTTCGGCGGTGATGCGACACCCGGTACTGGTCGGCGGCGCCGCCGTTGCCGTGCTGATCGCATTGGCACTACCCGCCCTCCAGTTACGGATCTTCACCCCCGATGCCCGCATCCTGCCGCAGAGCTCGTCAGTACGCCAAGGCTACGACCTTGTCCAGCAGCAGTTCGGTATCGGCGTTACCTCTCCAATCCAAGTGGTCGTGCACACCTCGACGGTCCCGATGTCGGACCTTGCCGCCCTCGTGACACTCAACGACCAGCTCAAGGCACTGCCGCACGTGGCCCGGGTGCAGTCATTGGTCGAGGTGCTTAGCACCGCGTCGCCACAGCGGCCGCTGGACGCGGTGCGGCCCGGTGGGTTGGACCGACTGCCACCCGAGGTGCAGCAGAGTGTCGGGTACTTCGTTGCCGCGGACCGGCGTACCGCCGTCATCGAGGTGGTACCCGACGTGAAAGCCTCTGACGATGCCGCCCTCACGCTGGTGGTGCAGGTTCGCGACCGTGCGGCGGCCATGACGGCAGCCAACCCGTCCCTTGAGGTGGTGGTCGGCGGCGAAACCGCCGAAGGCATGGATTCCAACGAGGCGATCCGACGTAGCCTCGTCCCGGCGATGCTGGTGATGCTGGGCCTGATCTTCGTCATCCTGCTGATCACCTTCCGCTCGGTGTTTCTGCCGCTCAAGGCAGTCGCGCTGAATTTCGTGTCGGTCGGCGCCACGTATGGAATTCTCGTTCTGGTCTTCCAGAAGGGGTATGCCACCAGCCTGCTCGGGTTACACCAAACCGGTAACCTGCAGAACTTCGTGCCCGTCCTGCTCCTTGCCATACTGTTCAGCCTCAGCACCGACTACGAGGTGTTCCTCCTCAACCGGGTACGCGAAAACTACCTGAGCACCGGCGACAACACCGCCGCCGTTGCCTCCGGTATGCAGGCTACCGGCCCGCTCATCTCCGGTGCAGCCATCCTCATGGTGGCCGTATTCGGCGCCTTTGGCTTCACCGGCATGGTCCCCATCGAACAACTTGGCTTCGGTATGGCGGTCGGCGTGGCCTTCGACGCCACCCTTGTCCGGCTGATCCTCGTTCCCGCGGCCATGCGCCTCATGGGGCGCTGGAACTGGTGGCCGACCAGGCACGCTGAATTCGGCCGCCTCAACACCGCGACGCCAGACAGCTATCCGAGAATCCGTAGCAACAGTCCAGGTCGCTCGTGGACAGGTGGTCTGTTGTGGCGGGCCGTCCGTCCATATAGGACGAACAACGGGCGGAGGCGACTAGGGGACGGGCGTGCGTCGTATGACGCCCATGCCGGCCTGGTGGTAACGCAGGCCCGGGAGCTGGACGAGCTTCGGCTCCGGCTTGAACAGTTAGCGGTGGAGAACGCCGAGCTTCGGGCGAGGCTTCGGCGCAACTCGTATCTACGTTGAAACCGTCCGGGTGATCTCGGACCATCAAGTCATCGCGCTCTTCCGGATTCTTCGGAGCGGTGTTGCGCCTGCAGAGTTGACACGAAGCAACGGACCTACCCCAGGCCGATTGCAAAGTCGTTTGATCATGGCCGGGTGGGTAGAGGAAAGGCCGTCAGCATGGGCAGGATTCGGGTCCGGTCAGCGGCGATGCGTTGCAGGGTGCGGGTGATCTCGCGGTGGCCGGTCAGCCGGAGTATGGCCAGGGCCAGATTTCGGATTATGGCCACGCGGAGAACAACTTGACGTCGATCCCGCCGGGGGCGGCGCTATTGCGGATGGTCTTGCCGTCGATGGCCAGCCCGTCGAGCCAGTCCAGACCCTCGGGCAGCGGCGAGGACTGGCTGAGGGTGATCCGGTAGGCGGCCACGCACCCGGCCAGCCACGCCCCGACCCGCGCATCGGCGTGAGCGGCGTCGATATCGGCCACGACCCGGCCGATCGTGGCCGCGCTGGGCGCCTCGGGCGCCCCCGTGACCGGGCTGATCCGGGCGCCTGCCGCGATCAGCAAGTCCGTGGGAAGCTCGGCGGCCCGGTCGCCAGCCTCTCGGAAGTTACGCGCCCCGGCGAGGACCGCGAGCACCGTGATCGTCAACACCGACGCTAGCTCGTGGCGGATCCTTCGGGCGCTATGCGGATCGACCAGGCCACCGAAGACCGTCAGCAGTGCTGATATCACGCCAAGGCCGCTGTGGCCGGTGTCGGGTTCCGGGGGCATGCGACACTGACAACGGTGGCCTCCTGGCCTGCGATGCGGTGTGTGAGAACTCGCATCATCCCAGACGGGAGGCCACCGTCCTGTTCGGACTGATCCAGCCAGGCGCACCCACGCACCAGGCCATCTATAGATCAACTAACTTTGCAATCGGCCTGGGACCTGCCCCTCGACGGTCCGGGGCAGGCCATCCTGCGGCAGGATCCACAGAACGCAAAGTTCTCACCGATCCTATCGGCTGGCACCAGCGGCCGCTCCTTGAGGAACTTCCGGAGTGTGGCCCGCACCGCCCGGGCGCAAACGGTCGCGTCGGGCGTGGCCGGCCGGGTATCCTTCATGAACTTCGATGGATCGGCGAGCTCGTTGATCGCCAGACCGGGCGGGGCCGTTGTACGAGTCGGCGGTAGGTCGCCGCCGCGGGTGCCGCGGAGTGTACGCAGTGGACGACCAAGTGGACCTGATCACCGACCGAGCGGCTTTCGAGGCCAGCTTCCCCCTTGCCGGCCGAGTACAGTGCCGCATACACACTGGCCGGTCGGCCGGCCTTTGTCCACGCATTCTCAACCGCGCGGAATGCGGCCGAATCCGAGTACTACGCGCACGTGGACCTCAACACCACGCCGGGCCAGCGCAGCCGAACATTTCTGGCGGCCACTCTCAATCCGGTACTGGGCCGTCCAATGCGAGATCCAGAACACTTCTATCAGACGTTCGGCCGGCTGATGCGGTGGGCGTGGCTGAGCATCAGCGCCGGAGTCTACGACCCGCAGGACCCGGGCAGTGGCGGACGTCGCGGAGCGGCTCGTCCTGGCGCAGGTCGGGACGGTCGACACAAGTGGCAGGACTCCACGATGTGCTTGCGGGACAGGCCACGGTCATTCGGTCCGTCCCCTGTGGGCAGGCAGACCTTGGTGGCGATCTCCACCGATTCGCGACGCACCCCGCGCAGCGCCTTACCTAGAAGCTCCTCAGCGGCGCCTTGGGCGTACACGTCGGCGGTGTCGAAGGTCGTGATGCCGGCCCCCAGCGCGGCCTGGACGCACGCCACAGCGGCTTCCCCAGCCCACCAACTCGCCGTGGGTAAGCCAGTTCCCATAGGTGATCTCACTGACGCGTAGGCCGCTACGGCCGAGAGGACGATGCTCCACGGCCGATGACCTTAGCGCCTCAAAGGTAACCTGTAGAACCCTCGCAGACACTTACCGGACAGCCGCCATGAACCCCGCTGGTAGCACCACCGAGCCCGACTCACATGATCAGGTCACGAAGTACGGCTGCCCTACTAGGACAGTCCAAAGCAGTGCTCCGTGACGAGAATTGGACGCTCGATGCGCTGGCCAAGGTTGGTGAACAGTTCCGTGGAGTAGGGCCGAGGCGGCTATGGTGTGTTCGACGTAGCCCGAGCCCGGCCATCTCCACTGCGGGATCCCCTGCGCGGCGGGGCTTGCTTGCTCCGCTCTTCGATGGCGAGATTGTCCGCTACAACCGGTCGAACCTCTGTAGACACGTCCACGCGAAGTCCAGGCCGGTCCAGTGTGACCTGTCCATCATCCCGCGGACACGGTGAACTGTTTCGCGGTTTCGAACGTTGAGTCCACGCCGTGTCGAAAGCAGAGAGGATATCGCTGTGTCAGTAGCTACCAAACCCGCCGTCGGCCTGGCTCTCGTCGGTGTCGTCGCCAGCGCCGTGTTGGTCGCCCCGACGGCCGCCGAGGCGACGCCGCCATCCGGTGTGTCGGCGAAGCTGATCTCGGATGTGACGGTCGGCTCGACGGAGTACGTCGTCCGGGAGATCACCATCGCGCCGGGTGGATCGACCGGTTGGCACTACCACGACGGCCCAGTGTTGGGCTGGATGAAGTCGGGCACGCTGACACACCTCGACTCCGACTGCTCGGTCACGACCTACCGGACCGGTCAGACCATCATCGAGCCTCAGGGCGCCGACCACGTTCACATCGGCCGCAACGACACGACCACTCCGCTAGTCCTGGACGCTCTCTACATCCTTCCCGTCGGTGCGCCGTTTGCGGAGGACGCCCCAGACCCGGGCTGCAGCCACTGACCCGCGCGAAGCCGAACGTGTTGCGCTCCGTGTCGACGACGCGAAGACAACCACGAACCTCAGCCTCAACCAAGGCGGGCGTTCCCTGCCCGTCCACCTGACCGTGCCGGGTGGTTCTGTCGGAATCACCCGGCACCTCTCGATGCAAAGCGTCGCACCGGCGATGACGGCCGCGAGACCAGCGCGTGGGTTCATCCTCACCCCTCACTGGCGAAGCCCTTCGACCGGCCGGCTGACGCGGGTGGAGAAGATTGGGCGACGCGCCGTGAACTCGCCCGCACCGGCTCCCGTTGTGCTGTCCAAGTACGCCCGTGCGTCCGGACGGGCAGGCGACGACCGCAAGGATTGACGTGGATCGAGGGGAACAGAACTCGGCCGAGTGGGATCAGGCCATCTATTGGCAGCGCCACGTGGATGCCCCGGGGACGCAGCCTGCCCCACCCACGTCGGCGATCGAGCCCGCCGAGCCCATCGAGACGGCTGCCTCGCCACCGCGGTCCGGCCGCACGATTCCGATCGCGGCCAGGATCGTCGTGACGGTCACCGGCGTATTGCTCGTCGTTGCAATCGTTGCGGACTCATTCGGGCACGGCTCGGCCACCGGGCAGCCACGGCCCTCCGCGCCGCGCGTCACCTCGTCTGCGTCGGCGGATCCATCTGAGCAGCGCAGCTCGCCGGTCAATCCGGAACCGCCATCCGCCGATTCCGCGCCAGATCCGAGCGTTACCTCGAACCCGGACCCGGGCCAGAAGGCCTCCGGCACACCCGTCCGGCCGCCCGCCGCTGGCTCGACCCTACCGACCGTACTGACCATCTCGGGCACCACCGTCCTCAATCGCGGCCAGTCGGTCCAGACCAACCGCACCAGATTGGTCATGGAGAACGGCGGCAACCTGGCCATCTATGACGAGAACAACGTGCTGCGGTGGACCTCCGGCACGACGGGGTCCGGATTCCGGGCGGTGTTCCAGGACGACGGCAACCTCGTGGTGTACAACCAGAACTGGGCCGGCCTGTGGACCTCAGGAACAGCCGGGCGCAACGGTGCCGTACTGGTGCTGGAGGCCAACGGCGACGTTTGCGTCGTGTACCAGGGCCGCGTGATCTGGTCCAGCAACACCGCGCATTGAATCACCAGCTTTCGCGCCCCCCGGGGCACCCCATGGTTGATCGATCGGCTCGGCTGAGGTAGCCCGTCGGCGGTCGAGTGACCCGATCGCGGCCGATGGCCGGCCGCGCGGTGTCGTGCGACTGTTCAACCGGCATACCATCGTCCGCTGCCAGTTACCTGCCGGGACAGGGACGGCAGTTGTGCGGGATCGCCGCTGACGCGTTGAACTTCGCGAACGCCACGGCCGTTACTCGTGGGCAACCCCGCCTACAGTGGCGCCCCAGTGGCCGCGCCACAACTATGACCTCGCCAACGCGCGCCACGTCGCACATTCGCCGATCAATTCGGCCAACGTGTCGAGCCTGAAGGTGAAGTGGCGCATGCCTCGACGGCCACGGGGCCGTACGGAGCCTTCGCGACGAACCCGATCGTCCTCGACGGGATCATCTATTTCCAGGACCTCAACTCCGACGCCTACGCCGTCAGACGCGACGACGGGACCCTGATCTGGAAGCACACGTTCAGCGTTCCGGACCTCGGGCCCAACGGTGTGGCGTACGGATAAGGCATGACTTTCGGAGGTACCGCGACCGATGCGTTCGCGCTGAACGCCAAGACCGGTGCGCTGCTCTGGAGCCGGAGGCTGACCAGGACGCCGGGCGAAGGGATCGATCTCGCTCCGCAGTTGGCCGGCAACACAGTCGTGATCAGTACCGTGCCCGGCAGCCTGGCCGGCTACCTACCTGGGGGCATGGGCATCGTCTACGGGCTGAACCCGAAGACAGGCGCCACCAGGTGGTCGTTCAACACGGTGAAGGGCGGCGATCGGTGGGCCACCCCGAGACAGACAGCGGAGGCGGTGTCTGGTATCCGCCTGCCGTCGACGAACTAGGAAGGGTGTTCTTCGGTACCGGTAACCCGGCTCCCTTCCCGGGTGTGCCCGGCTACCCGAACGGCAGCAGCCGTTCTGGCGATAATCTGTACACGGACTCACTGGTCGCGCTCGACGGTAGGACCGGCAAGCTGTTGTGGTACCAACAGGTGGTTGCGCACGACCTGCGGGACTACGAGGTCGCCGTGTCGCCGGTCACCTCGTACCTGTCGATCGGCGGTGTCAGCACCGAGGTCATCCTCGCGGCGGGCAAGAACGGACATGTCTACGCCTTCCGCGCAACCGACGGCCAGCGGATCTGGCGGCGCGCAGTCGGCACGCACCAGTACGACGTCGGCCCGTTGCCGGATACGCCGGTGGCGGTCATGCCGGGCATGGGAGGCGGCGACGTAACACCGATGGCTCTCGCCGACGGTCGACTCTTTGTTCCGTGGGTGAACCTCGCCACGCAGGAGTCGTCGACGGGCTACACATTCCCGGACGTCACCACGGGCACGGGCGGGCTGACGGCCATCGACGCGACGACGGGAAAGCCCTTGTGGGAGCGGCAACTGCCACGGACAGCGCTGGGCGCGGCCACGGTGTCCAACGACGTCGTGTTCACCTCCACCTTCGACGGCAACATCTACGCCTTCGACACCAGAACTGGCGTCACACTGTGGACCGGCACCGCCCGCGCGGGCATCAACGGTTTCCCGGTGATCGCTGGAGACATGCTCCTTGTCGGCGCCGGAGTACCGGGATTCTTCCCGAAGCCACAACCCGAGTTGATCGCCTACGAGTTGACCGAGTGATCAACGTCGTCATGTTGAAGGCTGACCACGGCACCCGGCGCCGCACGCGTCGGGTGCCGTGCGAAGGGGGCTGGCCGACCCGGCGGTCGCCTGGACCGTCCGACACGTCTCACCAACGGGGCGAAGGCCGGCCATGTTCCGTCGGCACCGGCGGTTGGGAAGCGTGACGCCATCGTCCGCGGCACATACGAAATGGGTGCGGCTCTTTTGAAGGTCCGTGTTGCTTGGGGTGTGACCTGCCGTTTGGCGCGCGTGTCGCGGTGGGAGGGGGCTCCTTCCCCGTTAGGTTCGTCGGTTCCTACACCCGAACACTGACGAAGAAGGAGCCGGATGCAAGCGTACGCATCCGAGGAGGCCGGGACCGCGTTTGCCGCGTCGTACACGCGGTTTGATGGGTTGGTGGCGTGG
>WNGB01006428.1_pt1 | contig 25257 bp, 31 predicted proteins | sample 5400681 | NCBI WGS metagenome assembly WNGB01 (sample SAMN13153367, study PRJNA577476) | soil metagenome | isolation source: 115 cm soil or saprolite under grassland replicate 2 | place: USA:California | collected 2016-06-15
GACGCACCCACCCAGGAACGGGCGGAGGAAGCATCATTCGTGATCGACGAAGCCGCACGCCTGTGGGCGGCAAGCGGGCTGCTCCCAGAGGACGTCGATGAACGCGCCGTGCTCCGAGGACTCTTCGAGCTCGGCCTCATCGCCCCCGGTCGCAACTGGCACGCAAAAGCGGAGGAGGGGCCCCCAGCCACCGACGCGACCGAGCAGCAGGCCGGAGGTCAGTAGCAGCGCAAACCGAGCAAGGAGGAACGAGAGATGACCGAAGACGTTCGCCGCAACGCTCCAGGGGCGCGAGACAGGCGCGCGCCGGCCCAAACTCCTCCAGGCGGGTCGGCTGCGCGCTGCGTGTTGATTGCCGTGGCGCGCGGTTGTAGCATCCCCCCTTCCTCAGGGGCTCGCTTTATTGCCCCTCCCGACGGCCAGCGTTATACCCCTCGCTGGCCGTCGCTTCGTTGCGTGACCGGCTAACAGGGCGTTAGCGGGCAACGCGCAGTCGTGGCCTTTGATGCCGGATTGCGGGGACAGGGGCAACGCGACGGCTAGGGCGTCGACTCCTGACAGGTGTAAAGTCGGCGCCGGGAGAGCTTGGGGTGCGACGAAGAAAGCCAGTCGAGCAAATCGTGCTCGAACTCGAGGGCTCGAACGCTGTCCGAGGCCTGCCGCTGCAGAGCCTCGAGAACTTTGCTGAGCAGTTGATGAAGGGCCTGCGGGCGTTCGATCGCGTGCGCCGTCTTGAGCCAGCCGTGAAGCTCGGCCAGCCTGGACGCCGCGGCGCCGCGGTGACCGCCCTCCGAGTCGTCGAGCTACGACCTGGGAGCGCTGTGCTCACGCTTGAGGGGATCACGGATGCGGTCGACGGGGAGGAGCTCTTTCCCGGCGCGGGCACACTCGCTATAGAGAACTTCCGTGCTCTATTGGATGCAATCGAACGAGCCGAGCCGGTCGATGGGGAAGTCGTTGACGCTCTTGCAAGCGCCCGCAGTGCGCTAGGCAGCGGAGGACGGATCGGCGTTGTCGATGCAGGCGGCCGTCGGAAACGACGGGTGGTGATCGACGAGAACATGATCACCAGCCTCGAAGCCCGAACGGAGACCGACGGCCCGCGACAAATGACCGTTTCCGGGCGACTACACCTCATCGACGTGGAACCGCCGCCCAAAGTGGCGATTCGAGCTCCGGATGGCACCGATTGGATCTGCCGCTATCCGCCAGAGCTCGAGCGAAGAGTAAAAGCACTCCTCGACAACAACGCGTGGGCGCGTGGAATGGGCGCGCTGACCGGCGCGAGGACTGGCCAGCTTGAGCTTGACGAGATTCAGCCAATCGCGGAATTCGACGAGACGCCGCTCTTTGCGTATGAGCATCCCTCCGTCGAAGATCTCATGGCTGAGCAGGGAGTCGCTGGCCCCCAAGGGCGAGGCGCACTTGCGCCACCTTCCGACGTAACGACTGAAGAACTTGAGCGGTACATAGAGGCCATCTCCGACGAGTAGATGGAGGGGTTGCCGCCGCCAGAGGTCCTCCTCTGCGACACGAGCTACCTCGGTCATGCTCAATTGGCGACGCTCGAGCCAGCGCGCTACGCACACTGGCCTCCGGAGATTCTTGAGCGAATCCGAAGCGCGGTGCTGGCGATCAGCGTCATCACGGTCGCGGAGGAAAGGGCGGGCGAGGTCTACCGTAATTGGGGCCAGCGCCGTGTAGAAGAAGCCACGGAGCGCAGGAAGCGGCTGACTTGGATACCGCTGGATCTCGTCATCGTCGAGCAGTGGGCAGACCTAGACGCCAAGCTGAAGCAGGGCGGCCGACGAAGCGTCGACGACAACGACCTCTGGATCTGCGCGACGGCAATCGCTCACGATCTCGTGCTCGTCACCTGTGACAAGCCGCAAAGCGAGAGTCCAGGTCTTCGCGCTCCGATTTACCTTCCGCCCGTGTCGATCCGGGCCTAACGGACTGCCTAACAAGGGATCACCAGGGCGCGGCCGGAAGCCTCTAGCCATGCCCGGTCGCGGGTGCGAGGCAACGCGGCGGTAGCCATCCGGCGAAGTGAATACGCTTCACGACATGAAGAACCCGGCGACAGAAGCGCCGGGCTCCGGCCCGACGATAGCACCGGCGCAGGCGAGTCCTGGCTCACTGCTTCGAGCGCGACGAAAGCTCCTCGGGATGACCCAGGAACGGCTCGCCGCGAAGATCCATTGCTCGTGGAGTCACGTCAAGAGGGTCGAGCGTGGCGTTGCGAATCCGTCGGCGGAGATGCGAGCCGCGTTCGCGGCTGCACTCGACACAGATCCGGTAGCGCTCTTCGCCGACTTCCTGCCCGCCAGGGAGGAGAGGGAAGCAGCGACGATCGGCGCTCGCCGTGCTCAGGTCGACAGGCTCTACTCCGAGCTGACAATGCCCGAACTCGCGGACCTGCTCGACGTGAGCATTGGGACCGTCTGGCGAGACGTGCACGCGCTCGGGCGCGAGGCGCGGCCCGCCCACACACGCCCGAAGTACGCGCCGGCTGGCCGACTCTGCCAACGCTGCGGGAAGCCGCTCCGGTTCCGTCACCCGTCTGACCACGCCAACCTGCGCGGGCTCTACCACCGCGACTGCTACGAGGACGGTGGAGTGGTGAACGAATGCCCCATCTGTGGCCGCGAGCGCTACCGGCGGAGATCGCACGCGAGGAAGAGATGCTGCGGCTACGCCCATGCGAGCCTCTACCGCTGGAACGTGAGCCGTGCAGGACTTCGGCGGTTCGTCGAATCACGACGGTCAGGCCGAGGCCGGTGGAGTGGAGAGAAGCGTCGTACCTGGCTCCGGCGCTTGCGAGCACCCGAAGTCGGTCGGCTCGGCGGCCGCCCGCGCGGCTACACCGACGAACAGGTCAGAGTTGTTCGTCTCTTGAGAGCGCGCGACCCCAACATCGGCCGCATCCGGCTCGCTCGTCTGTCGCTCCTCACCGAGAAACAGGTCCGCGGCATTCTGCGCGAGCTCAAGGGCTAAACCCAGCGGCTCCTTGGGTTAGGGCCAGGTGGCAGGCCCTAACCCGTGTATTCAGGCGCGCAACGGCGCAGCATGGCGGCACGATGACCGCCCTCCAAAACGCGCACACCAGCCTCGCCCCCCTCACCGTCCGCGAGCTCGACTTCCTCAGCGGGATCATTGCGTGCCGCATCGAGCGGCTGTCTGAGTTCGAGGACGACAAAAGGGACGGCGAGGAAGCCAAGCCCGACTTGCCCTTGGCCGCATGACGGCGTCGGTTGCCGTCCCGTCGCCCCCGTCCGGGGGTAGCGCTCACGACGCGCCGTTCGAGCGCGGCACGCAAAGAGGGAATCCGTTGGTCACGGTGGCCGCGTGAAGTCGAAGCCCCCCGCCGAGCCCGAGGGCGTCCTGTCCCCGCGGAACCTCGACGCGGAGGAGGACATGCTCGGGGCGATCCTGCTCGAAGGCGCGAAGGGCGTCGATGCCAGTCGGCGAGTTGTCGAGGCCGTTCAGGGCACGGGCCTCACACGCATCGACTTCTACTACGACATCACGCACGGGCGCGTCTACGAGGCCGCTGTCGCCCTGGTCGACCGGGGCGAGCCGACGGACGCCCTCGCAGTCGTGGACGAGCTCGAGCGCAGGGGCCACCTCAAGGCCGTCGGCGGCAAGGTCCGCATCCACGAGTTGGCCGCCACGACGCCGGCGAGCGCGAACGTCCTGCACCACGCTCGCCTCATTCGCGAGGCAGCGCGCCGGCGCCAGCAGTTCACCGCCGCCTTATCACTGCGAGAGGCTGCGCTGAACGGAGGGCTCGCGGCGAACCCCGTCCTGCGGGACGAGCTCCGAGAGCTCACGTCGGGCGACTCGGTCGCTTCGGAAGTCGCTTGGCTCGAGTCCGCTGCCGACTTGTTGGGCGAGCCGGACCCGGGCCCGACGCCGTTCTTGATCGAAGACCTGATCGTCGACCAGGCGATCGCGATGATGCTCGGCTCCTGGAAGGTCGGGAAGACCTGGGTGCTGCTCGAGTTCGCTGTCTCGATCGTGACCGGGCGGCCCGCCTTCGGCCGCTACGAGGTCGCGAACCCCGGGCCCGTCATCGTCGTCCTGGAGGAGTCCGGCCGGGCGGCGTTGCACCGCCGACTCGATGCTCTCCGGCGCGGCTACGCGCTCGAGGCCGACGCTCTCGCTGATCTCCACTTCGCGGCCAACCGGCGCGTCCGCCTGAACGACGAGGTCTGGAAGGCTCGCCTGCTCGCCGCCGGCCGGGTCCTCCAACCGCGGGCGATTCTCCTCGACCCCTTCGTGCGCCTCAAGGGCGCCGACGTCGACGAGAACATTCAGCGCGAGGTCGGCCCGGTGCTCGACTTCATGCGCGACCTGCGCGACGAGTCCGGCGCGATGGTCATGTTCGTTCACCACACGGGGCACAATGACCGCGACCACGGACGCGGCTCCTCGGACTTCGAGGGCTACTGGGAATCGAAGATCTCGATCGCCGCTGACGATGACGTTCGCACCCTAAAGGCCGAACACCGCGAAGCGGAAGCGGCGGAGGAGCTGCGCTATCGCCTCGACTTCGACGAGACGACTCGCTCGCTCCGGCTCGCAGCGGTCAAGAGCGAGACGGAGGAGAAGGTCGAGGCCTACCTGCGCGAGCATTCGGACGCGAGCGCCAACGAGATCTGGAAGGCCCTCGGCGGAAACCGCCGGAGCGTGCTACAGGCCGTCAGAGAAGCTCGTGGCGCAGGTGGTTCCGAAGAGCTGGAACCGGCCAGAACCACCCCCCGCGGGGCCTCCCTCGCGAGTGGTTCTGAGGAGGGGGACACACCCCGTAGGGGTGTCCCTCCGGGAACCACCGCGGACGCCCTGGTTCCGGCGGACGAGAACCAGGAGCTCCAGGACGAGGCAGAGCGACTGGCTCAGCGGCACGCGGATATCGGAGGCGGGTCAGCGTGAGCCTCGCCGGCGTCGATTTCGAGCAACTCATCGCCGCGGTCGCCGATTCGCTCGCCTCGCGACTGGCGGACGAGCTCGCCCCCCGCATCGCCGACGAGCTGGAGCGGCGTGCGGCGCCCTTCCTGACGGTCGACGAGGCGGCCGAGTACCTGCGCTGCGATCGGCAGCGGATCTACGACCTCTGCTCGAGCAACCGGCTCGGCCGGCACAAGGACGGCTCGCGAGTTCTCGTCAGCCGCCTGGAGCTCGAGCAGTACGTCAACGCCAACGAAGCAAGGAGGGACGAGAAATGACGGAAGACGTTCGCCGCAAGATGACCGAGGAAGAGCTACGTCGCGCGCTCGCGGATATGCGCTCGATCGCGCAGGCGGAAGTGGATTTCACCCAAACGACCGTTCGGTACGTTGACGTGAGCTCCGAGGACGTCGAGGCGGTCAGGACCGGCGTACTCCTGGCTCGCCAGGCTCTGGGACACGTTCCGGGACTTCAGCGATGACCCGGACGCCTTCGGCGAGTTCGGCGGGCCCGAGATGCGAAGGAAGCTGCCGCTACATCGGCTGTACGCGATCGAGGAGCGCTGGCAGGCGGGCGGCACGCCGATATCACCGAGCCTCGATGATTTCCTTACGCGAGGTTCCGAGCGGCCGTGAACCGCTCCCGCGCAGTTGCCACGTTGGGCGAGGAACGGGTCTTCATGCCGAGCGCCCGCATGGGCGGCAGACACGTTGTTAGGCGGTCAGCTCGAGGACTTGCGCGGCCGGCCGGTGCGGGGAAGAGGCAGGTGCTTACGCCCCCAGCGCTCGACGTCGACGCGGCGCCAGACGCGCACGCGGCCGGCAGCGATCGTGTCGATCGCTCGGCGTAGCGCTGCGCGGTGCGCTTCGTGACGCCGAGGATGTCGGCGGCCTCGGCGATGCTGGCGAGATCGTCGGGAAGCATCGTGCTGGAGGCTACTCCAGCGGGGGGACGGAAAGTCTGTCTGCTAAGGCGTTGCATATGTCCGGGAGAAAGTGTAGCGTGTTTCACGACAGACTTTCTACTCGAAGGAGGCAGCATGTCCACCACTACGGAAGAGCGGGACCGAGCCGCTCAGAAGGCCGCGATGCTCGAGTGCCTGCGCTCCGTGCGGGACAACCTCAAGCGTCTCGACGAGAAGCTCGACGAGGCCGAGAAGAAGGGCTACGAGGCCGAGCTCGTCTTCCTCGCCCTTCGCGACATTCGCAAGGACCTCGAGCAGCTCGAGGACACCGTCCCCGCGATCAGCAGGGAGGCGTGATGCAGCGTCCCACGATCATGAAGAAACTCATCATCCTGTTCGCTCTCGTGGCCGTCGTCGTCGCAGCGACCGCCGGCGCCGCGATGTCGGCCGGCTGGCATCCCTGGTCGAGCTTCCCATCATGGACGAACCAGCGCCTCACCTACGAAGTTCAGAGCCTCAAGTTTCGCCTCGCAGACGAAAACCGCAACCGGGAGTCGCTCGCCTACCAGTTGACCGTTCGCGAGCTCCGCATCCTCAAGTGCGTGCGGGCCCCCGAAGGCCAGGAGCAGGACTGCGTCGACGCGCTGGGCGAGTTCGGCGTCACCGATCCGTACCTGGAGTCGATCCTGCCATGACCCGCCCGCAAACAGTCGCAACGCTTCGTGGGCTTCTCGTCGAGCTTCGTGCCCTGCGCGAGGACTTGGAGGAGCGGGGCCTGCTCATGCCACTCCCGCGCCCGAAGCTCGAGGGCGGGGAGACGTGGGTGCGCGACCCGGAGGAGGAAGACTCATGAGCGCCCCCCTCGTAAAGACCGCCACGCCGGGCATCTACAAGCGCGGCTCCCGCTACGTCGTCGTCTTCCGGGACGCCTACGGAAAGCAGCGCAAGCGCTCGGCGCGGACGCTGGCCCAGGCTCGCGACCTCAAGTCGACGTTGACGGCCGACGTCGCCCGCGGCGAGTACCGGGCGGTTTCGAAGGTCGGGTTCACCGAGTACGCGCTCGAGTGGATGGAGCACTACGGCGGACGCACGTCACGCGGCATCCGCGAGCAGACGAAGGCCGAATATAAGTACCGCCTCAAGCAGTACGCGATCCCGTTCTTCGGCCGGATGCAGCTGGCGGCGATCGAGCCCCGCGACCTCAAGCGATTCGCCGCTCACGTCGCCGATAGCGGACTGACCTGCCGCACCTGCCGCGGCGAGGACGAACTACGGCTGCGCTGCCGCGTCTGCAGGGGCTCTGGCCTGCGACCGGGACGGATGGCGCCGAACAGCGTCCGCCTCGCCCTCGCGCCCGTGAAAGCGCTCCTCGCCACTGCCCACGAGGAAGGGGTGATCCGCGGCAACCCGGCCGCCGGCGTCCGCCTCGTCATCGAGCAGCAGGCCGAGGCTGCCGACGCGCACGTGAAGGCGCTCTCGGAGAACGAGCTTCGGCGCCTGCTCGAGGAAATGCCGCCCGGCTGGCGGCTCTTCTTCGAGTTCCTCTCCCATACGGGCCTTCGTATCGGCGAGGCGATCGCGCTTCGCTGGTCGGATCTCGACTTCAATCGCCGCCGCGTGAGCGTCGAGCGGCGCTTCTACCGGGGCACGTTCGACCAGCCAAAGTCGAAGTACGGGCGCCGCAAGGTGCCGTTGTCGGAGGGCATGGCGCGTGAGCTCGAGGCGCGCTGGCTTCTCGTCGACGACGTTGAGGGGCTCGTCTTCCCTTCGGAGGCCGGGACCGTGATCGACTCGTCGAACCTGATGCAGCGCGTCCTCAAGAAGGCGGGGCGGCGAGCCGGCGTCCCTTGGGTGGGCTTTCATTCGTTTCGGCACACGTGCGCGACGACGCTCTTCCGCAGCGGCCTGAACGCGAAGCAGGTGCAGGTCTGGCTCGGGCACCACTCGCCCGCCTTCACGCTCGGGACCTACGTCCACTTCCTCGACGACGACCTCCCGAGCGCCGACTTCCTCGATGGCGTGACGGCGGGGGGCAACAGAGAGGCCATCAGCCCCACCGAAACTCCGCTTCGGCCCGTTGGGGACGCCGAGGCCGACTCTCGCCCGTTAGCAGGGGAAAGCCTCGGCGAGCTTCGGCTGGTCTGAGTCCAGCGACCTACTCTTAATCCCAAGGTCGCAGGTTCGATCCCTGCACGGCCCATCGGAGAAATCCCTGCCATTTTCCGATCTTTTGTGCTCGCCCAGTTTGCACGCCAGCCTACGCGGGGGCCAGAATAGGACTGCGCTATCTCCGCCCCGGAAGACCGACGAAAACAATGGGGAGAGGTGAGGGATCGATGAGGAGGCTTCTTGTTCTGGTTGCGGCATGCTTTGCCACGGCCGCGCTTGCCGCGACACCGGCGCTTGCCGGGGGTACGTCGACGAACCCGACGCCAGTGACGGCCAACGTGTATTTCGAGGAGGGTGACTGCGACTCGCGGCCGACGATCGACGTCGAATCGGAGGTGGGCAAGGTCGTCTACACGCTCAACGGCAATGTTCTCCAGATCACGAAGTTCTCGGTGCCTTACGGCACGTCCGGCGTGGTGATCGCAACCGCGCTACCTGGCTACGTGATTGTCGGGCCAACGGAGTTTCCGTTCGACTTCACCTTCGACCAGACCACGTGTGGCGGCACGACGACCGGCACGACGACCGGCGCGACGACCGGCACGACGACCGGCACTACGACCGGCGGCGCCACGACCGGCACCGGTGGGGTGTCCGGAGCCGGCACCGGAGGCACGACAGGCGGAACGACCGGCGGCGTCGCAGGTGCACAAGCCGGCGGCGAGCTTCCGTTTACCGGACTGCCCGTCTGGATTCCCCTGCTTGCCGCGGCGGCACTCTTGTCCGGCGGGGCACTTCTCCTCCGCCGAAAGCGGGACGAGCTGTCCTAAATCCTGAAGAAACTTTCTCTGGCGCTTCGGGGATAGCGACGGGGCGTGGGCTCTCGCCCCGCCGTCCCGCCGCCCCGGAGCGCCACTTCCGCGGCGCCGGCTAGCAAAGGGCCGGGGCCCGGTTCTACGGCTGCGGCTTTCGCAGAACCCTCTTTTCCTCGGGGAGAGGTGAGGAGAGGTTACCCCGGCCTACCAAGAACCTCGGCAGCTCGCCCGAAAACTTGAACCCGTCAGCGCGTCGAAAGCTCACGCTTTGTAATCGGCGGCACAAATTTTGCGGCTATACTGATCGAGCGCGTGGGCCGAGCGCGGAAGCCGCCGAGGCTCCAAACTCCTCTTCGACTGTCTCATCTGGCCTGAGTGCATCAGGAGAGCTCGTCCGAGTTCTCCGTCCTTAGATCCACTGTTGGGAGCACATATGCATGCCATCGTGAGACGTTACGAGGGAATCGACACCAAGCGCACGGACGAGCTGACGCGGAAGGTCGGCGAGAGCCTGACCCCCCGCCTCAGCAAGCTTCCGGGCTTTAGCGGCTACTTCCTCATCGAGGCCGGAGACGGCGTCATGAGTTCCGTCAACTTCTTCGACACCTCGGCCCAGGCCGACGAGTCGACTCGCGTCGTGGCCGAGTGGCTGCGCGAGGAGAAGCTCGAGACCCTCGTTCCGAATCCGCCGAAGATCACCGGCGGCAAGGTCATCGTCAAAGAGATGAACGGAGCAACGCGGGTCTAGTAGCTCAGCGCAATCGCTTCACCAAGGAGAAGGCCCGCGCTTGCGGGCCTTCTCTGTTCTTGCTGGCATATCCTGAGCCGCATGGAGTACGAGGCCATTCTCGGCCCGGAGGAGGTCCTCTCCGAGCGGCCGTTCACCAACGCGGAAAACACAATCCGCGAGTTGGACGTGATGCGGTACATGCTCGAGGAGGAGCGCGAGCTGGCACGAGGTTGGGCTGCGGCTGGCGACCACGCTCCGCAACACTTCCTGGTCCGCGAGCAAGACGAGGAGGGCCGGCGACATCTGCTGGTCGTCCCGAGCACGCGGTCGATCGTCGAAGCGACGGATGTAAGCGCCATCGGCTTCTTCGGGCGCGTTCGCGAAGATGTGGACCATTCGATCCTCTTCGGCCTCGAGGACCAGCTGGTGGAGCGCATGGCCAGGTACGGCGAGGCCGGCCTGCTGAGCTACTACGACGTCGAGCTCGTGGCTCCGAAAGGCGCCTACGGCAACCTCATTCTCTTCTCGACGCCCGACGTTCCCGAGGCGTGGTACCGGGACGAAGTGCACCGCCGCGCCGTAGAGCTCGCTCCGGGGCACTACTACGAGGTGCGCCTGCATAAGGGCACCGTTGCGGGACATCTGCTTGACGGCGGTCAGATCGAGGTCGAACGGACGAAATACTTCGACTTCAAGGAGACCGACGTGTGGTTCGGCCTCCGGCGCTTCCAGGGCTAGCCCAACTTCCGTCTCCCTCAGGGCAGGCGGTAGATGTTGAGGACTCCCTCGGTGTTGTGATCGTTCGCGCTGCCCTCCGGAAGAGCGATCCGCCCGTCGATGACGATTGGGCTCGACCAGTGCCCGCCGCCGGCGGGCAGATTGGCAACCCTGGTCCCCGACTCCGGTTCATAAACGTTCAGGCCCTCGCCGTCGGGGTCATACACAAAGAGGAGCCCGTCCGCGAGCACCGGGCTCGTCCCGGACGACTCGTTCTCCCAGTGGCGCTCGAGATTCGCGTCTCGGAAGACGTAGCCCGCGGTTCCGGCTGAGTTGGCGACGAACACCCACGTCTCGCTGGCGCTCTCCCAGACAGCGGGCGCGGTGAAGACACCCGTGTCGCCGGGCGCGGAGGCGATGCTCGCCTCACCCCCCTTCCGCCCGACCCCGAGCGTGGTGAGGTCGAGAACTCGCAGAAGCCCGTCCTTGCCCCCCTGGACGACGAAGTGCGGCGGAACGAAGGCCGGGGAGGCGCTCGACAGATCGACGTCGCCCGCGTCGAGTTCCTGTTCGTTCTCGGGCGTGTAGCTCTTCAGGAGCTGCCCCGCGTCGGGCGAGAGCTCGAGCATGCTGTCGCCCCAGTTCGTCGAGCCGTTCCAGTCTCCGTTTCCGGTCGAGACGAGGAGGTTGCCACTCCCCGGCTCGACTACGACTCCGCCCCGCCCCCAGATCGCCGAGCCCGACTCGTCGCAAGAGGACGGGTCGATGACGCCTTCGCGGTCGCTGCAGAGCGTGTTGAAGACGTTGACGATCTGGCCCGAGTCCTTGTCGATGGCGACGACGTGACCCTGGTACGGTGGCGCGTCGCCGAAGTAGCCGCCGGTGGCGAGCAGAACGAGCCCGTGCGCGAGATTGAGCGGGGGCGCGGACTTTTCGTGACCGGCATCCTCGGTGACGATTGCCGGCCATCCCTCCGACCGAACCTCCCGGCCGGTGGCGTCCTCAAGCTTGTGTACTCGGCCGTCCGGCGAGTAGGAATAGAGATAGGGAGTGTCGGGATCATCAACCGGGCCGGACTGCGTGATCTGGCTCGTTCCCTCCCAACGGTCGATGCCGTCCGGCACGAACGTCCACAGGATCTCTCCGCTCTCCGCGTCAACGGCGATCGTCTTCCCGTAGGCGGTGTCGACGACGAAGCGGTTCGGAGCGATGAAAATGGGCGACGAATCGGCCGTCCCCGGCAGGCGCACCTGCTGCCGCTCCAGTCGAGAAACGTTCTCGGCAGTAATGCCGGTCGCCCGTGGGTAGAAGTTGCTGCGCGCCGCGTCATAGCCAAACCGAGGCCAGCCTGCTCCTATCGCCGGCGGACCGGTGGTGTCGACCTCGGTGGTGGGCGCCATCGTGGTCTCTCCGCCGCTGCAGCCTGCGAGGAGCATGACCACGGCGACGGCGGTGAGCATGCGCACGGTAAGGATCGTACGTCGGTCCTCCAGCGGCGCTTCCAGAGCTAGCCCGCTCGAGCTGAGTTTGGATCCTCGCTGCGACGAGGAACTCACCCGAGCCGGTAGGTGTATCGGGGCCGTGCGGCGAGCTGCCCTTCTCCTGCCACTCGCACTAATGGCCGCGGCCTGCTCTTCGGCTGGCGAGCCCTCGGCGATGGGAGGGGAGACGACCCAGGCGCCCTCCGTTCCGACCGAAACTTCGACGGACGAGTCTTCGCTGCGGCTGAAGCTGACTCGAGTCGCGACGGCGCTCGACGCGCCCGACGATCTCGCCTCGACGCCCGGCGAGCCGAACCGGCTGTATGTGGTCGAGCAGCCCGGTCGTATCCGCGTGATCGAGAACGGACGGCTCTCCCCCCAACCCTTCCTCGACATCACGAGCGCTGTCCAGTCGGGTGGCGAGCGAGGCCTTCTCTCGGTCGCGTTCCATCCGGACTACGCGAACAACGGCCTCTTCTACGTGGACTACACGGACCTGGACGGCGACACGCGTGTAGTCGAGTTCGAGGCTCGCGGGGGCGAGGCGCCTGCCAGGAAGCGCGAGCTCCTCTTCGTCGATCAGCCCTACGCGAACCACAACGGTGGGCAGCTCGCGTTCGGCCCCGATGGACGCCTCTATGGCGGAATGGGCGATGGAGGTTCCGGCGGGGATCCCAAGAACCGCGCGCAGAACCTGGACGAGCGACTCGGCAAGCTCCTCTCCCTCGATGTCGACCAAAGGGGCTCCGCCTGGCGGATCGAAGGCTATGGGCTACGTAATCCCTGGCGGTTCTCCTTCGATCGGGAGACCGGTGACCTCTGGATCGGCGACGTCGGCCAAGGCGAGTGGGAGGAGATAGACCACACGCCCCAGGGCGAGCCCGGGCTCGAGAACTACGGCTGGGACGTCTTCGAGGGCGGTCACCGGTACGAGGACAAGGACCCGAATCCGCGCGGGCGGCTCGTCATGCCGGTCGCCGAGTACAGCCACGACCACGGTTGCTCGGTCACGGGCGGCTTCGTCTACCGGGGCGAGGGCATCCCGGCCGCGCAGGGCCGCTATTTCTACGGGGACTACTGCAGCGGGAACGTGTGGAGCCTGGCTCTCCGCGACGGGAAGGCCACGGGCATCCGCCGGCACCGGTTCCGCGTCGACGCCCTCAGTTCGTTCGGGGAGGACGCCGCGGGCGAGCTCTACCTCGTCTCGCTCGAGGGGAACGTCTTCCGACTGGACTCGCGCTAGCTGACCCGGAGCCTCGTCCCGGCGGGCAGCGAGAGGCTGTTCACGCTCGGGTTGAGCGCGAGGAGCTCTCCGAGATCGAGCCCGTGCCGGGCCGCAAAGGTCGCGACTGATTCGCCTTTCAGGACGACGTCTGTGCGGGGCGGCGCCGGCTTCGGTGCGACCGCGGGCGCCGCCACGTCGCGGAACGGCGGCCGGACGAGCAGAAGCGCCACGACCAGCGCCGTCACGTAGAAGGCGACCACGGCAATCCGCGTTCCGCGGCGCAGCAGCGTCTCGAGCCGCTCGGTGTTTCGGAGGCCGGGGTCGATCGCAGCCATGATGCGAATTTATGCGCGTCTGGAGCGGTTCGAAAACGCGTTGTCGGTACGCTGCTGCCGGTGCGAAGGCAGCGGACTCGCTGGGAGGAAGACAACATCGCTCCGCTGAACGTCGCGGCGTTCGTCGTCCTAGGTGCAATCGTGCTCGGTATCGCCGGTCTCGTGCTTGCAGTAGCTCTGACCTGATGGACACAGGGCTCGTCGGCAAGGGTGTCCTCGTCACGGGCGCTTCCGGCGGCATCGGCAGCGCCTGTGCCCGCGCGTTTGCGGAGGAAGGCTGCCGCCTCGTGCTCCACTACAACCGAGGACGGGAGCGGGTCGAAGCCTTGGCGTCCGAGCTCGACGATGCGGTCGTCGCGCAAGCGGACCTGACTCGCGAGGACGACGTCGAGCGGCTCTTCACGGAGAGCCGGGGGTCGCTCCGTCGTTTGGACGCTTGTGCTGCCGTGGCGGGCGTCTGGCCGGAGGAGGACGTTCCCTTGTGGGAGCTTCCGCTGGAGCGCTGGGACGAGACGCTGCGGTCGAATCTCACCGCGACCTTCCTGACGGCGCGAGGATTCCTACGCGAAGTGGAGCGAAACGGCCACGGCAGTCTCGTCCTGGTCGGCTCTACCGCCGGCGTGTTCGGCGAGGCGGGCCATGCCGACTACGCGGCCTCGAAATCGGCGATCGTGGGCGGCTTGCTGCGCAGCATCAAGAATGAGGTCGTTCGCGTTGCCCCGAGGGCCCGAGTCAACGCGGTCTGCCCGGGGTGGACGATCACGCCGATGGCCCGCCAGGCCCTCGAGGACCCCTCGGTGCTCGAACGGGCCACGAGGACGATGGCGCTGCGAAAGGCGGCTACTCCCGAGGACGTCGCCCGCCAGGTGGTCGTCCTCGCATCGGACGAGATCTCGGGCCACGTCACGGGCCAGGTCGTTCTCGTCGCGGGGGGCATGGAGGGCCGCCTCCTGCACACGGCATGAAGACTGCCCGCATAGAGGAGCTCGGCCGTCCAGCTGTAGTGCGCGAGATCGATCCGCCTGTGCGGGGGCAGGGCCAGGCGCTGATCGCTCCTTCGGCTGTCCCCCTCAATCCCGTGGATATCGCCACCTCGACAGGCCGTTTCTACGGCGGCTCGCCTCCGACTCCCTACACTCCGGGCTCCGAAGGGGTGGGGGAGATCGTCGAGGCCCAGTCGCTCGCACCGGGCACGCGGGTCTACGTGACGGGCGACGGGCTCGGGAGGAACCGGGACGGAACACTTGCGGAGCTGACTGTCGCCGCCGAGGAGGTGGCCGTTCCCCTGACCGACGACATCTCCGACGAGCTGGCCGGCGCCTGCGGTACGGCGGGCCTCGCCGGCTGGCTGCCCATCGTTTGGCGTGCGCAGACGAACCCCGAAGACAGGGTGCTCGTCCTCGGCGCCACGGGCGCCGTCGGGCTCGCCGCCGTGCAGGCCGCTCGGATCGCGGGCGCGGCTCGCATCGTCGCGGCCGGGCGTCGCTTCGAGGGGCTGGAGCTCGCCCGGGAGCTGGGTGCGCACGAGGCCGTCAATCTCGACGCCGATGACCTTTCGGCTGCGCTGCGAGACGCGGCGGGAGGCGACGGCCCGACCGTCGTCATCGACCCTCTGTGGGGAGAGCCCGTCGTGGCCGCGCTCGAGGCGGCCGCTCAAGGCGCGAGGATCGTGCAGCTCGGCCAGTCCGCCGGCGCCATGGCCGAGATTGCCTCCGCGCTCGTGCGCGGAAAGCAGCTCGAGATCCTGGGTTACTCGAACCTGGACGTTCCCGAGGAAGCCCGCCGCGCGGCCTATCTCGAGCTGGTCGGCCACGCCTGTGAGGGCCGAGTGAGCTTCCCGATCGAGACCTACCCGCTCGACAGCGTCACCGAGGCCTGGGAACGTCAGGCCGCGGGTCCCGGGGCCAAGCTGATCGTGACGATCTAGGCCTCCCTGAAGGAACGAGAGAGGGCGGCCGAGGCCACCCTCTCATCCCGGTCTGCTCGTTCTCTAGACGCCGGGCGGCCGGTCGTACGGGTCCTGGCGCACGTACGTTTCGCGGCGCCAGGGGCCCCATGAGCCCACGCTCGACCAGAACATGAGCGAGAGCAAGCCACCGATCGCCCCGACGATGACGAGGATCCAGCCGACCGTCACCAGGTCGATAGCGCCGTTCGTGTCCGCGTGGACAGCGAGAGCGAGGATCAGTCCCACTGCGATCAGGAAAATGCTTACTCCGATTCCCATCAGTTGCCTCCTTGGGGTTCGTTCGTATCAACGGACGACACCCCGATGCGGATACGGTTTCCGTTAGGGTTCTGGCCGCTCGGTACCCGCCTCCGGTAGTGCGAAAACGCTCGATCATTCAGATGGTGCTCGTGGGCGTCGCGGTCGGCGGTGCGCTTGCCTTGGTGGCGGTCTTGATCCCGTGGCTGCCGTCCGCGGACTCCAGTCAGGCGCACAAGGTCGACGACGTCTACTGGTTCGTGACGATCATCTGCATGGCGATCTTCGCGCTGGTTGCGGGCGTGTCCGTGTACGCAGTCTGGAAGTTCCGGGCCGCACCGGACGACGAGGAGGACGGCAGTCCGATCCACGGCCACACGGGACTAGAGGTGGTCTGGACTGCGGTACCCGCGGCGCTCGTGACCGCCATCTCCATCTACAGCGGCGTGGTTCTAGTCCAGCTCGAGCGCATCCCCGCCGAGCACCGGGTCATCGAGGTCACCGCCCAGCAGTTCGCCTGGTCGTTCGCCTACTCCGAGGACGGCACCAAGCTGACGAGCGGCCAGCTCGCGCTCCCGATCAACGAACCGGTCGAGCTCAAGCTCACGGCCAAGGACGTCATCCACTCGTTCTGGGTGCCCGAGTGGCGGATGAAGAAGGATGCGGTGCCGGGAATCGAGACAGATGTGATCGTCACCCCCACGAAGCTCGGCACCTTCACCGTGATCTGCACAGAGCTCTGCGGGCTCGGCCACGCCGCCATGCGCGCGCAGGCGCTCGTGCTCACCCAGGCGGGCTTCGAACGCTGGCTCAACAAGGAGAAGGAGGCGGCGGCCGCGGCGGGGAGCGCGCAGGGGAAGACGCTCTTCACCCAGCAGTGCGGCACCTGCCACGCGCTTGCGGACGCGGGTACGACCGCCGAGGTCGGCCCCAACCTTGACGAGGCGCTGCCGGGCAAGAGCGCCGACTTCATCCTCGAGTCGATTGTGAACCCCAGCGCAGAGATCGCACCCGGCTTCACGGACATCATGCCCAAGGACTTCGAGCAGAAGCTCTCAAAGCAGCAGCTGGACAGCCTGGTGGAATATCTGCTCGACACGGCAGGAAAGGGGTAGGGCCTTGGCGGTGACGGTCCAAGAGCGCGAGCACGGCCACGCGGTGACGCCCACGCCGCCTGAGCGGCGGGGCTGGAAGCGCTGGACTGCGGGGGGATGGCTCCGGGCGCTCTGGGTGATGCCTCTGTCGTTCGTCCTGGGGCTGCTGCTGGTGCTCGCCGCGCGGCGCGCCCTCGGCTACGAGACCGCGGGCTTCGGCACGCTCAACCCCGCAGGCGACCACTTCTTCCAGTACGGAGCGGTCGAACTCCAGGTCCTGGTGGTCACCTGGCTCGTCGTCGTTCCCTTGGCCTTCCTCACCGCCATCGGCGGTTTCGACTACTGGGCGTACTGGATCTCGGGGCGGCCGAGCAGGCCGGAGGACCACTCAGGTCACGGCGCGCGCAGCTGGAAGGACTACTTCCGCATCAACACCGACCACAAAGTGATCGGCGTCCAGTATCTGGTCACGACGATCTTCTTCTTCGTCGCCGCGGGGCTGATGGCGATGTTCATGCGCGCGGAGCTGGCGAAGCCCGGGATGCAGTTCGTGGACAACAACACGTTCAACGGGCTCTTCTCGGTCCACGCCTCGCTGATGATCTTCCTGTTCGTCATCCCCGCCTTCGCCGGCCTGGGGAACTACGTCATCCCGCTCATGATCGGCGCGCCCGACATGGCCTTCCCGAGGCTGAACGCGCTCTCGTTCTGGCTCCTGCCGATCGCCGGCTTCATCATGCTCTCGAGCTACGTCGTTCCGGACGGAGGCGCCTTCGCGGCCGGGTGGACGAACTACTCGCCGCTCGCGGTGCAGCAGCCGGTCGGCAACGTTTTCTTCCAGATGGCGGTTCAGTGGGCGGGGGCCTCGTCGATCATGACCGCCCTCAACTTCCTGGTCACCATCATCACGATGCGCGCGCCGGGAATGTCCTTCTGGCGTCTGCCGCTGCTTGTCTGGGCCAACTTCGCCACGTCGACCCTGGTCGTAGTGGCCACGCCCTTCATCGCCGGGTCGCAGTTCTTCATCCTCTTCGACCGCGTCCTGCACACAAACTTCTTCGAGCCGCAGGGAGGCGGTTACGCGCTCGCCTACCAGCACATCTTCTGGTTCTACTCACACCCCGCCGTCTACATCATGATGCTGCCCGGGTTTGGCATAGCCTCCGAGGTCATATCCGTCTTCGCACGGAAGCCGATCTTCGGCTACCGGCTGATGGCTCTCTCCCTGATGGCGATCCTCGTCCTCGGGTTCTCTGTGTGGGCGCACCACATGTTCGTGTCCGGAATGTCGCCCTGGCTGCGGATCCCGATGATGGTGACGACGATGCTTATCGCCATCCCCACCGGGATCAAGGTGTTCAGCTGGCTCGCGACGCTGTGGGAGGGGCGCATCCATTTCAAGACGCCCATGCTCTTCGCGTCGGGCTTCGTCTCGATGTTCGTCATCGGGGGCCTCTCCGGCATCTACCTGGGCGCCATCCCGATCGACATCCACGCGAGCGACACCTATTTCGTGGTCGCCCACATCCACTACGTGCTCTTCGGCGGCTCCCTCTTCACGATCTTCGCCGGCATCTACTACTGGTTCCCGAAAATGACCGGGCGAATGTACAACGAGTCCCTCGGGAAGCTCCACTTCTGGCTCACGTTCGTCGGCTTCAACGTCACCTTCTTTCCGATGCACTGGCTGGGCCTCCAAGGAATGCCGCGGCGGGTGTCGGACTACGCGGACCGCTTCGGCGACCTCAACTTCGTCATTTCGATCGCGTCCTTCTGCCTCGGCGCCTCGACGGTCGTGTTCATCTACAACATGGTCGTGAGCTGGAGGTTTGGCGAGCCTGCGCCGGGAAACCCCTGGCGGGCGCTGACGCTCGAGTGGCAGGTCTCCTCGCCTCCGCCGGTCTTCAACTTCGACGAGATCCCGCAGGTCGTGGGAAGCCCCTACGAATACGGCGTGCGCGGCGCCCGCCACGCGGTCATGAACGGCGATCACGCCGAGTTGCCCAAGCAAGAGAAGGTGGTCTCGCATTAGCGCCGAGCCGCGCCACATACTGGTCGTCGCCAACGAGACCGTTGCCGGCAAGGGGCTCATCGAGTTGCTCCGCGAGCGGGCGAAGCAAGGGCCGATCCGAGTCACCGTCGTCTCCCCGCAGAACGAGCCCCGGGCGGGCTTCGTCGTCTACGCGGACAGCCGGCGCTCGAGCGCCGAGCGGCGCCTGCGCCGGACGCTTGACCTCCTCCACGAGGCCGGAATCGCGGCCCGCGGCGCGGTCGTGGATCCCGATCCGCTCCAGGCGATCAAGGACGCCGTCTACGAATACGAACCAGACGAGGTGATCGTCTCGACCCATCCGGGTCAGCTGAAGTCCAGCTGGCTCCGTGCCAACTTGATCGAGCGCGCCAGGAAGGCAATCGACATTCCGGTGGAGCACGTGGTCGTCGATATCGAGTCGCCGCGCGAGCGCGCGCACGTGCTCGTGATCGCCAACCAGACCGTGCTCGGCGCTCCGCTCCTCGTGGCGATCCGAGAGCGGAACGAGGCGGGGCCGGTGGACTTCACGATCCTGATCCCCGCCGATGCAGAGGGAGCCGAACAGCGCCTGCGCGAGGTGTGCGCCCGCATGGGCGTGGGAGGCATCCAAGTCTCAGGTCACCTCGGGGATCCCGATCCCGTCGTCGCCGCGCAGAACGCGATCCACGACGAGCAGATCGACGAGATCATCGTCTCGACCTTCCCCGACGCGAGCTCAGGGTGGCTCCGGCGGGACGTCGTCGGGCGGATCAAAGCGCTCGGTCGGCCCGTGACGCACGTCGTGGTTTCCGAGCAGGAGGCTCAGGCCGGCGCGCCGGCCGCCTCACGATGACCTCGGCCGCCCACGCCGACCCCCACGGAGGCCACCACGACGGGCATCCGCCCGCGGCCAACCGCAGCTCGCGCGTGGACGCGCGCCTCCTCGGCATCTACTTCTTCATCGCCTCCGAGGTGATGCTCTTCGGGTCGTTCTTCACGGCCTACTTCTTCGCGCGCGTCGTCGTCCACAAGGGCCACTGGCCCCCGGAGCCGTTCGAGCTCCCCGTCTACCTCGCCCTCCTGAACACGATCATCCTCGTGACATCGAGCTTTTCGATGCACTGGGCGCTCCAGTCGATCAAGCGCAACAACCGCTCCGGTCTCGTCGCCGGGCTCGTCCTGACGTTCGGCCTCGGCCTCACGTTCCTGCTCATCCAGGCAACCGAGTACACCCGTCTCGGCTTCGCTCCTTCGGACACTGCCTTCGGCTCGACCTTCTACGGGCTCACGGGTCTCCACGGGGCACACGTCTTCATCGGCCTCAATCTTCTGCTCTACGCGCTCGTCCGCGCCGCGCGCGGGCATTACGGTCCGGCTCCGCACGACCACCTCGGCGTCGAGCTCCCCGGGATCTATTGGCACTTCGTGGACGTAATGTGGATCGTGGTGTACACCACGGTCTACGTCCTCTAGCGCCCAAGGAGGTCGACGTGAAAAATCCGTTCCGGACTGAGGCGGAAGCCTTTCAGTTTGTGATCGTCATGGGACTCCTGTTCGGCGCAGTCGCCCTGGCCGGGGTGCTCGGAGATCGGTGGGTGGCGCTCGGCGTCTTCCTCGCGCTGGGGCTCGGGATCGCTCTGGGGATGTACATGAAGACCGAGCCGAAGGTGCGCGAGCCGGCCGTCTGGGATCGCCACCGGGCCGCTCCCGGGGAGCGGAAGAAGATTCTCGTGGTCGCGAACGAGACCGTTGCCGGTCGCGCCCTTCGCGGTGAGATCGTCCACCGGACGAAAGAGGCCGACGCCGACGTCCTCGTAGTCTGTCCGGCGCTGAACTCGCCCCTTCGGTACTGGGCCTCGGATGAGGACGGCGCGCGGGCGAACGCGCAGGAGCGGCTCGAGAGGTCGCTCGCCGCGCTCGCCGAAGAGGGTGTCGAGGCGCGCGGCGAAGTCGGTGACGCCGATCCGCTCCAGGCGATGGAGGACGCCCTCCGGACGTTCGGGGCGGACGAGATCATCATCTCCACGCACCCGCCGGGACGCTCCAACTGGCTCGAGAAAGAGGTCATCGCCCATGCGCGTGAGCGCTTCGACCTACCCATCACGCACGTCGTCGTAGATCTGGAGCAGGAGCGCGCGGAAGCGTAGGAGGGCTAGGGCGAGGTCGTCGTCCCGGTGGCCGTAACCGCCCCCTGCTGGGCCTGGACCGGCTTTCCTGCGACCTTCGCGACGTAGGCGGCGATGTCGACGAGCTGCTCCTCGGGTAGCTTTTGGGGCGGCTCGTCGAAGTGGGGCATGGGCGGCGCGGCCAGCCGCATCTGGTCGAGCGTGATCTGGAAGAAGGTGCTCTCGTCGAAGCCGCCGCCGGTCTTGCTGCGGGCCGCCCTGAAGGCGTCGTCCAGGTCGGGGCCGACGGCGCCGACAGTAGCGGCGTCCGCCAACGTGTGGCAGGGGCCGCAGTTCTTGACGAAAAGCTGCCTTCCCTGATTCGTGTCGGCGCTCTTGAAGTCGACCGTGCGCCCGGAGCAGCCGGCGAGGAGGAGCGCCGCGCCGACGAGAACGAAGAGGGAACGGCCGTGCAGCCTCAACCTAGGTCTGCGCCTGCGCCCCCTGGCCGATGCTCTCGAGCGCCGCGTCACGCGACTCGTAGATGTCGAAGACCTTGTTCAAGCCGGTGATCTCGAAGATCTTCGTGATGTTGCGGTCGCTGCAGACGAGCGAGAGGCGACCCCCGTTCGGGCGGAGCCGCTTCACGCCGCCGACGAGCACGCCGAGGGTGGTTGAGTCGATGAAGGTGGTGTCGCTGAAGTCGACGATGACCTCCTTGCTGCCCTGGCCGATCACTTCGAGCAGCTGCTGCTTGAACTCGGGTGCCGTGTAGAGGTCGACCTCGCCCGAGAGAGCGATGACGTAGGCGTCCCCGTCGAGCCGATCCGTCTTGATGTCGAAGTTCATGGATCCCCTTGTCCGTGGCCGGCGAGTACCTTAGCCGCTTTGCTGAGGCAACGGGTTCGTCTGCAATTGCTGCTTGAGGAACTCGATCTGCTGTTTGACCTGGTCCGCGCTCGGATCGTTCGGAGCTAGATCGAGGAACTTCTGGTAGGCGGCGATGGCAGACTCCGCATCGTTCGCTTCCTGGGCCGCGATGCCCAGGGAGAGGAAAATGCTCGGGTCGTCGGGGATGAGCAGGGTCAGCTGCTCGTAAACCGTCTGCTGATGGCCCGCTGCCGACTGCGCGCGGCCCGCCGCCGCGTTTGCGCGTGCGTTCGCCTGCTGGGCAAGCGTCTGGGCGATCTTGTTCTGCTCGACCTCCCGGAGGAAATCGCTGTCGGGAACGGCGATGCTCGAAGCTGCCGAAGCCTCGGTCGCCTGCGCACTCGCAACCTGCTGCTCCTGCCGCGCGTCGTTGGCAACCGAGCCCCAGAGGTTCGCAAGCTGGCGGAGCGCGTCGACGTCCTTGGGCTTCAGCGCCGTGTACGCCTCCAGGGCAGTGATCGCCTCTTGCGTACGGCCACGAGCCTGGAGCGCGTTGGCGTACGCGAACTGGGCGTTGGCATCCTTCGGGTGCGCGAGCGCGTTCTTGCGGGCGTCGTCGATCGAGGTTCCCGTGTTTTGCCGCCCGATGAGGTCACGGAGCACGTCGCCGAGGCTCGTTCCGCTGACGCCGGTGCCGACGCCGAAGGCGACGAAACCGATCCCGAAGGCGATCGCAAGCAGGAGGAAGACCCACTTCGCCCGGCGGCGTAGCTTGGGGAAGAACATCAGGTCTTCGGCGCTGCGGGCACTCTTGCGAGCATGCGACTGCGCGTGACGGCGGCGCTGCGCCTGGCCTCGTGCCATTCCCAACTCCTTCTCGAGATCCTCGCGGGCGGAGCCACTCGGTAGGCTCCGCGGCTGTGCAGGATACCGAGAAGGCGAGGCCTACCTCCTACCCGAAGATCGAGCTGCATGTCCATCTCGAGGCGACCGTGCGGCCGGAGACGCTCCTCGAGATCGCGCGGAGGAACGACATCGCGCTTCCGGCGGACACGGTCGAGGGCATCCGGGAGCTCTACGACTTCCGCGACTTCGATCACTTCATCGAGGTCTGGATCCTCACGACGAACGCCCTCAAGACGGCAGACGACTTCCGCCGCGTCGTGGTGGACTACGCCGAGGACGCGGCACGACACGGGGCCGTGTATATCGAGGGCATCTTCTCGCCGATCGAAAGGACCTGGCGCGGGGTCGGCTGGGACGACATCTTCAGCGGCTATTGCGACGGTGCCCGGGAAGCGCGGGCGCTCCACGGCGTCGACGTGCGGCTGACCCCCGACATCACGCGCGGCGCCGCTCCCGAGGATGGAGTCGAGCTGGTCGGCTACGCAGCGAAGTACCGCGACCGGGGCGTTGTCGGGGTTGGGCTCGGCGGCGAGGAAGCGCTGCACCCGCCCGAGAAATTCGTCGAGGCGTTCGCGCGCGCGCGCGAGGAAGGGCTGGGCTCGGTTCCCCACGCCGGCGAGGTCGTCGGTCCAGTCTCCATCTGGGGAGCGATCGACGCGCTCCAGGCGGACCGGGTCCGGCACGGGATTCGCGCCGTGGAGGATCCGGCACTCCTCGAGGAGCTGGCCGCCCGCCAGATCGTCCTCGACGTGACGCCGCTCTCGAACGTGCGGACGGGCGTCGTCAAGTCGCTGGACGAGCATCCATTGCCCGATCTCGTCGCCGCCGGAATCCCCTGCACCGTGTCCACGGACGACCCGGAGATGTTCGACACCGATCTGACGCGCGAGTACGAGGCCGTCGCCTCGCTCGGGCTGCACCCGAAGTCATTCTTCGAAGCCGGCGTGCGGGGCGCGCTCTGCGACGAGCCGACGCGCGACCGGCTGCGTCGCCTCGGCGAGGAGTTCGACTGGGAAGCTCTAAGTTTTGGTGCCGGCGAGGGGTTCGCCGAGGACTCCGCTCGCCTGCCAGCGGCGCTCGAAGAACACTGACGCCCAGATCGACCCCTCGAAGAGCGCGAGGATGGGAAGCGCCTGGAGCGCCATCGAAACGAAGTCCACTCCGGGGAGGAGTACGACGGCGATCAACGCGATCCCGACTCCGATTCGACGGTTCCTTCTCAGCCGCTGGGACGAGAGGATGCCCAGCCGGACCAGGCCGAGGACGAAGATGGGAAGCTCGAAGAGGACACCTAAGCCGGCAATGACTGCGGCAGCGAAGGAGAAGTAGTCCCGCGCGCGGAGCTGCCCCGTGTGGTAGAGGTCATTGTCGTAGTTGAGCAGGAACGAGAGGCCGTTCGGCAGCACCACCCAGTACGCAAATGCCATTCCTGCGACGAGGAGAATCGTGGCCACGACGACGAGCCGGACCACTACGGTCTGGCTCTTGTCCTCGAGCGCCGGGGCGAAGAACGACCAGATTTGCCAGACGAGGATCGGGATGGCGAGCGCAACCGCTCCGTAGAAAGCCACCGTCAGGGAAGTGTTGAATGCTTCCCCAGGAGTCAGGGTGATGAGCTGTGTGTCGCTCGGGAGTGGCCGCTGGAGCCAGTGGATGATGTGCTTCCGGAAGGCGTACGTAAACCCGAAGGCCACGCCCACCGCGAGCAGCGAAACGATCAGGCGGGTGCGTAGCTCGTCGAGATGCTCGACGAGGGTGACGCTTTCGTTGTGGCGCAGGCGACGCGGGAGGCGCGCCATGGCCTAGCTCAGCGGGAGACCCGCTCGCTCTCCGGCCGCGATGTAGAGGCCGCGTCCGGGGGGACGGGCGTCGACGAGGCCGGCGCAGTGAGCTCGATCTTCTCGGGCTCCGAGTCCTCTTGGTCGTTGCCGGTCACTGAGTCCTTGAACTCGCGCATCCCGCGACCGAGCGACCTACCCATCTCCGGCAGGCGCTTAGGGCCGAAAACGAGCAGGAGGACGAGGATAATGACGACGGCCCCTTGCCAACCGATGCTTCCAGGCATGGGACCGAGGATAGCACGGTCGGGAACCCCGGGGACACCGAGGGGGAGCCGCTACACTGGGTGGGTCACGAGGTGGGCGGGAGCGCCTGCTTGGAACCTACGTAAAGGCTGTTATTTGGCTCTGCTCGAGATCAGAAATCTGCGCGTCGCCACCGAGGACGGCACGGAGATTGTCCGCGGCGTCGACCTCGGCGTGTCGCCCAACGAGGTGCACGCGATCATGGGCCCGAACGGGTCCGGAAAGTCGACCCTCGCCTATGCGCTCATGGGGCATCCTGCCTACGAGATCACCGAAGGCGAGATCCTCCTCGACGGCGAGAACATCGCCGAAATGGACGCCGACGAGCGCGCACAAAGGGGTCTGTTCCTTGCCTTTCAGTATCCGCACGCCGTTCCAGGGGTGACGGTCGCCAGCTTTCTGCGCCAGGCGGTCAACTCGATCCGCAAGGCGAGTGCCGGCGGTGAGGACGATCCCATCAAGATTTCCGACTTTCGCAAGGACCTGACAGCGGCGATGGCCGAGCTCAAGGTGCCCAAGGAGATGGCCGGCCGCTACCTGAACGAGGGCTTCTCCGGGGGCGAGAAAAAGCGAGTAGAGATTCTCCAGATGGCGATGCTGAAGCCGCGCGTCGCAGTGCTCGACGAGACCGACTCAGGCCTCGACATCGATGCGCTCCGCATTGTGGCCGCAGGGGTGAAGAGCCTCGTCGGCCCGGAGATGGGCGCACTCGTCA